>Ga0073936_10001970_pt1 | contig 31134 bp, 34 predicted proteins | sample AliMusrvi5mmetaG_FD_87041 | JGI IMG/M metagenome (GOLD analysis project Ga0073936, IMG submission 87041) | Freshwater lake bacterial and archeal communities from Alinen Mustajarvi, Finland, to study Microbial Dark Matter (Phase II) - Alinen... | ecosystem: Environmental > Aquatic > Freshwater >...
GATGACGACTTCGCGGACGATTTGGGAGGCGAGAGAATGTAAATTATTAACCGTAGGGGCAGGTTCATAACCTGCCCTTTCTTGGGCGGGTTGTGAACCCGCCCCTACGTCGGAATGTTTTTCTAACGACAAATAATCCTCTTCCAACATCACCTTCAATTTCGATTCCACCACATACGCCGTACCCGCCTTCGCATTCTCATACACCACAGCTTTCTCAGGGATAATCCAAACCTTGTTGAAAGTATTCACCGGGATATTCGTCGTTCCATACTTCTTGGATGCTTCTTCGTATATTCTCTTCCAGAATTTCTTCCCCACCTCTTCCTCGGGATAAATCAGACTCGCTGTGATTTGTTTGAGCATATAATCTTCAGCTAACAAGTCTCTGCCCATTTCGGTTAAACCAAAGCTCTTAGGAATGATTCGGTCTTTCTCGTATGGGCTGAGATTCACCCAAAGATCTTTTTCGGGAACAGTGATGCTGGCGAGAAAATATTTGATGAGTTTGGTTGATTCATCCTTTAATTGATCATCGGCTATGCCACTGTCGCCTTTATCCAAGATAAAATCAAATCTAAAAGGATTATCGGGATGTACTTTAATCCCCTTCAACATTGGCGGGTCGAGCGGAGGGCTTACATGTATCCGCACCCCAGGCACGGGCAATCTTATATCTTGTGCCTCGGCTGGTATCCGCGGCAAACCAGAGAATATAAAGGCTATTAGAAGGATATAAATTATTCCTTTTCTTACAAGCCTATGTGCTGAATATATGGGGATCTTCATATAAAACCTCAATTTAACGTTCTACAATAAGTAAAGCATATAAATCGACTGATTTCAAGGCCTTGGAAGGGTTCTTGAGGAAACGCTAACTTCGACGAGAAATACACATTTTATTGAAAAATAGTTTTTAATTCATCCCCCAGATTTATAATTCTTGCTTTTGTAAGGAATAAGCTGATTGTCACTGGGCCTATAAAGAATAAAAGCTGCATAGTCAGGCCCCAGATCATCAATTAAGCGAATGGCCTCTTGGGGAGAAAGGACACAACAGGCGATCGTGAATACCCCTGTTTTAATCAGGCTTGTTTTGGCAATCACCGTGGCTGAAGTTGTCCCCTTCTGTGGATAACCTGTGATTGGGTTAAAAATATGCGAATATTTCTCGCCGTTAACCATCAAATACTTCTCATAATCACCCGATGTGTCAACCGCTTGGTCAGAAACAAATATCATGTCCTTAAGGTTGTATTGCTCCATCGGATTTGAGATACCAACCTTCCAATTCTTCCCAGAGCAGTTCTTTCCGGACATATACATGGCCCCAGCAACGGATACCATAAAATCCCTAAACCCAAATTTCTCAAAGACCCTGACAGTCTTATCAACCGCCCATCCCCCTGCCAGCCCTCCTAAATCAATGATCGTCTTTGGGTTGGTCAATTCAATCGTATGGTCGGGATTAAATTGGATCCATTTAACACCAATTGCTTTTTGGGCTTCCTTTATTTCCTCCCGAGTCGGCAGGCGACCATGACTGCTTGATTCTTTCCACAAGTCCTCCAAAGCCCCCACTGTGATATCAAAGGCGCCTTTGCTTAAAGGCGTAAAACTTACGGCCTCTTTAACCAAATCATAGGTATCCTCAGACACCTTGACGGGATGACCAAAGGAATGGTTAATTTTATACACATCACTTTGCGGGTTTCCTCTTTCTAATTTGCTTGAAATATGATCAATTTCATCCCACGATTCTTTCATGGCTTCAGCAATGGGACCTGGATCATAGGAATCAACACAAAGATCCATGGAAATCTTCTCTCCATAAACCAATTTTGTCTCCTCGTATTTCTTTTCAGATGGACCGTTTGCGCAAGAACTTAATAAAAGACCACTTAAAACAACCATCAAACATTTTTGATAAATCATTTCATCCCTCGATAAAAATTATTCAAGTTTTACGGCAACCGCCTCATTTTCTTTGCCCAAGGCGTAAATCACCGATATTGGCTCTCTAAGCAAAAGCATCTTCCTCGATGATGGTGTGCCATCTTTATTATAAATGCGTGTCCCCTCAATAATAATAAAGGAAAATTCCTCGCCATAGGAGCCTGAAATGACCGCTTTTTGGATCACTGCGGGATCTAGATCCCTATTTTTAACTGATACCACAACACCCCCAAACATTCGACAGTGCTGATTATTAATTACCCGCTCGGATGACGGCAAAGAAAGCGGTGGCGGCGCAGGAAGAGAGGGTTGAGAATCCGCAGAGGGTATTGAAACTAAAAGATTATCTGGCGGCGCAGGGGCTTCCTCATGCGTCACGGCTGGAGCGCTTAATTTTAATGCTGACGTCTGCACCAACGGCGGCTCTGAAACTTGAGGGGCACTAGAGGCTGTCGATACTGGTTGAGAAGGAGCATACCTGCGGCTTGCTCCTGTCACCCCATCTGGATGCTGCATATCCCCCATCTCAAAAATAAGAAATACGCTTAAGGTCAACCAAACTCCATGATGGATTTTTTGACTAATCATAACGTGATTATTTAACTCCTTCCGTGTCCCTGCGAACCCCCGCAGGGGGTGAAGCAGTCTTTTTTGGATTGCTTCGCCCTTCGGGCTCGCAATGACACAAGCTTACGAATTCGAAGCAATAGGGCCTTTTGACACAAAAGAAAATTATGTCAAACTGACAACTATTCAAAATAGACATGTTTAATCACGCGCCAATGCAACCAAATGTGAAGGAGCCCTAAGGCAATAAAAAGAAATCCATTGTAAGCATGGATTAAATAAAAAATATGCTCTTGGAATTTTGTCATGATGACAAAATAAAGTATAAGACTTGTCACTACCTGAACCACAAATGTAATAAAAAGAAAAACGTTTCCCCATAACAACCATCGCGCTTTATTCATAGACCTCCGCCTTATTAAGGAAAGATTGTTTTAAATATTACAAATATTTTGAATCTTATTTAAGAAAAATAAAGCAAATGCCCTCGGGGAAAATGACTTTAAACGCCATTTGATTCAGAAAAAATAAAAAACCCCGCAACAATGTGCGGGGTCAAGATAACCAAAGAAGGAAACTAAACTTAAATCTGATATTTCTTAATTTTATACCATAATGCTCTTTCGGAAATTTTTAAGAGCTTAGCAGCCTCTGATTTGACGTTGCCAGTGGCATTTAAAGCCTTAAGAATTGATTCCCGTTCTGCCTGGTGTACATGTTCCTGCAAATCAAAAGAATCAGCCTTGGTTTCCGGATGTTGAGCCAAGAAATCTTGGACCACCTTATGAAGATCTCTAACGGTAAATGGCTTTTGGATGTAATCCTTGGCCCCATGTTTCAAGGACTTAACTGCGGTATCGATATCCGCATGCGCTGTCATAACAATCACAGGAATCCCCAATTGCAAACGCTCTATTTCATAAATTAACTCAACCCCATTCATCAAAGGCATCTGCACGTCGGTGACCACGATATCTGGAAGGATGGCATACATCTCTTTAATAGCCTCCTCTCCATTAGGAGCTGTTCGCACGTCATAGCCCAACTCTTTTAGGCCCAAGCGAAGGACACGTAAAAGACGTTCTTGATCATCAACAATAAGGATTTTAGTTGCCATTTTTATGCTCCCAACGGAAATGAAACAGTAAACATCGCCCCCTCTTTAGGCCAGCTGTACACCTGAATACTGCCTCCATGTTCATCCACAATACGCTTAACAACCGCAAGGCCTATGCCAAAACCACTTTCTTTCGTTGTATAAAACAAATCGAAAATCTTTTCTTTATCCTTCATAGGGAATCCTTTGCCGTAATCTCGAATGGTAAGGACATAATAATTATCTTTCTTCTCGGTCGTTATTTCAATAGTGTCATGAGAGGAAGAAACATCAATGGCGTTTAGAAGCAAATTCAAGACGACCTGCCGCACTTGACCGGGCACACAAGAACAAAACACTCCTGCTGCTTTATGGGTAAAATTCACCGTGATACCGGATTGCTTCATCTTCCCGCCAGTCAACTCCAAAACTGAACGTATAATCAATCCTATATCCACCTTTTCCTTGGATTCACTTTTCTTGCGGCTTAAACTCAAAAGCTCGTTAATTAAACTATCAATGCGTTTAACTTCTTCAACCATATAACCGGCCAGTTCGCGCGATTCTTGATCTAAACTTTGTCGCTGAGCCAGCAAATCTCCCGCGCCAATAATGATCCCTAGGGGATTACGAATTTCATGGGCTAGGGATTGCGCCAATAGGCCGGCAGTCATGATCTTCTGCTGATAGATTTCCAAACGCGTTTGACGGTTAAGGTTAATAAGAAAATAAATAGCCCAAAGCATTAACGCTATGGCAAGAATAATAGAGATGATTAAACTATTACGTAAGGTCTGACGTCTCGCGTTTTTGGCTACGTCGAGTGCCTTTTGGGCGAATTCAGCATCAGATTGCCTCAGAAGCAGGATTTGATGGCGAATATCGTTCAATCTTTTAGCAAACTCCTTGGCCATAGGCACTCTTAAACGGCCACGAAAATTTGCCATGCTATATTCTTTTAAATAGGAACGCAGAGGCCCCACAATATTAATCAAATACGCGTCTTCTACTTGTTCATGTTCAGTTCGGGAAAGTATTTTATGAGATTGATAATCTTTATCCAGGTCATCTAAAATATCCGCTATATCATTCAAATGTTTAGAAGATTGGATGGGGGGTTGGACATTTTTCCCATCAAACATAACAATTAAAGAAGCGTTTTGCTCATCTAATAAGTCTTCCAAAGCCTGGACCCGATTAAATTCCTTCCATTCTTCTTCAATAACGTGATGGGAAACATGCAGCTTCATTAGGGCGTTGATACTGAAATACACCTGGATAACGAAGAAAATGAAAAAAACTCCAAAGGCGGTTATTTTCTTTTGATTAAGCGTCATACAAATATTATACCCATATCCCTATCTAGGTTACTGCAAAGGCTCTACCACCTCAAAGCCCTGGGCCACAGGTTCGTAGTAAACATCGTTGTGATTATAATAAATCCCTCCATTGATAATGACCTGGGCGGCATGGGAAGAAACCGTAGGAACAATGATGCCAATAGGAGGAGGAACCGCCAAAAACCCTTGGGGAGTCTGTACATAAAAGACCCAATGATCATAATAATACGTTTGCCCATTAAAAAACACCTGGATACAATCCGGCGAAAGTTCGACCATGGAAGCGATATTGACATAGGGATAAAAATAATATTGATGTCCATAAAAGTTATAACGAGGATGCCAATATTTATGGTGCTGGTGGTGCAAAGGTTGCCTGTTCTCAACAACAGGCGCGCTTACAGCATAAACACGTGGCTCTGGTCTTCTCTGATTAGAGACCTGCGCTATATGCCCTTGTGAAGGCCTTTCTCTACGCAAGGTTTGTGGTGTATGCGTGGCTTGAACTGGCACATGCGTTTGATTATTGTGAAGATTAGAAACTGGTTGAGCAGCATGCTCGTGGGAACCGGAAGATCCTGACCTTTCAGGTCGTTGTTTATCGTCAGGACGTTTTGATTGAGCGGTAAATACCAGCACTATACAAATAACAAATAATACAGTCTTTATTCTTTTTATCATCATCTCTCCTTGTATATAAAATGGATCATTCCAGTAAGTATAATATACCATAATTAGAGGATATCTCGTTGAAGAAAACGGAAGTCGAAATCAAGTTGATCTAGAAAGCACCAGAACCAACTAAGGTGGTCCCTTGATATTTAAGATATTCCTTTTGAATCTTATTCGTGTCAATTGCATAACTTTGAGAGTGATCATTCTTGCTTTCGGCCATAATTAAACCTAACAACTCTCCCTGCTCATCTAAAATGGGTCCTCCACTATCCCCTGGATTAAGATTAAGTTTTAATTCTAAAAGGTTCACATTCTGTGAATGTCGCCCCTTAATCAGGTTTATAACTTCTCCTTCTAAGCTGATTTGAGAATCTGAACCGGAATTGGCAAAAGCGATAATAGAATTTCCTATATGAAGTTGAGATGAATCATCCCAAGTAATTGCTCTAAGATGATACGGAGCATCTATTTTTATAAAAGTAATATCCGTGTTACCAGAATAAAGGACGGCAACCTCTAATGTATTGCCATCACCTAAATCTACATAAATATGTTCGGCATTTGCAATGATATGCGTATTGGTAACAATGATCCCAGATGAATCAATGATAATACCATGCCCATCATGTTCAATGGACGCCATCCCTGTTCTACCATTTCCGGCATACATGACGGGGGCCTCAACACTTCTTATGTTCACTAGTGATGATTGCAAACCTTGTTTAGATTCCAATAACGAAACTTGAGGCATTGATACCAAGGTTTCTGGCTCAGAAGAAATACCTGTCGAAATACTCTGTGCGTACGACAATGTTGCATATGACATCATAAAACCTGTAAATATTGCAAAATATATGAATTTATGTATTATTTGACGATTCATTATTAATGACCTCAAAATTTTCTTACCCTTCAATAATTTAGACATCAAATATCTTAGAGAAGTTTCATTATCGTAAAAGCCTGCTGACGTCACAAGAAAGAAATTTAAATCGTAGGACAAATCACAATGTGAACAGAAGATATGCGAAAGTTATTTGCAATTTAATTAAATCGCATTCGCCTCATCTGGACTGATAATAAAAAAGCTTAGACACAAGGCCTAAGCTTTTTTATAACTCGAATTAAATTCTAGAACTAACGCATAGTTACTTCTTTTCAGACGCCGCTTGAAGGGATTCGACTTTAGACTCGGCTGGAGCAACAGCTCCATCTTTAGAGTGATCCTTTAGAACCCTTACGCCGACAGATTCATCCGTGCCGGGCTTAAGCTTAATACGCACCCTATCTCCCACATTAACTTGTGATGCCGCCTTTGCGCTGATTCTTATCGTCCTGGATGCTCCAGTTCTTTCTTCCGTTACAACCATAGTTTTAGTCGCGGTATCAACAGAGACAACTTTAGCTACGATTCTATCGTATTTCTGATCCTTACTTGCTTTTGCGGCAAAACTCGTCATGGCAAAACCTGAAACTAATAAAATCACTAAAACAACTGCGAAAATCCTTTTCATAATAATCCTTCCTTATGTTACATAATATTGAACAGTTTTAGCCAAAGTTCTTAAATCCGGATTTAATATACACACTTTTTGTTAATTATAAATAAATTATTAAAATGACTTACTAACTGAAGTCCCTAGAGTTGCGGCATTAAGATTTATTTTGCAACTCATCCCAATGTTGTTGCCATCCTTTTATATGAGAGCACCCCTTGATAATCCTGATGCTCCGATCGTCCTGATTCCCTTCTTTACGAACAAAGGATTGGACAATCCATAGAGGGATCATGGTGTCTTTTGAACCCACGAAATGACATTGTGGAATATTCATTATCTTTTCGGCTACATCCATAGGATTCAATGAGCCATCTAAAGGACTGACATTATGGTATCGATTAACCGCTTGCGGATCGAGATTCCCGGCTATTGTTTTCAAACTTGCGATATCATGACGTCGAGCCGCAATCAAAACAGCTACAGCCGCTCCCCCTGAATAACCAATGAGTTGGATTATTTTGGTTCCAGCTTGTGACGCCAACTGACTGATCGCCTCATTCATAGATTCAATCACTTCCTTAGAAAAACGTTTATTGGACCAATAAGAAGAAGAGCAATCGGGTTTGCCTGTTGACGAATATTGTCCGGGGCGTGCAATATAAGCCACATTATCCGCTCTATCAAGTATGGCGAGTTCTAAAACAAGCGGCTCCAAAGGTGTTGGATCCGTCGATAGCTGTGTCCGAGAAACCCAGCTAAGGCCGTCACCTTCGATGTAAATTGATAATGGCTGGCCAAGACGTGTGATGCGATGATACGAGGTTAAGGTAAACTTCTGTGTCTTTATAAAAGATTTTTGAAAGCCCCCCTGGAGTGAACGCTGGTCACTTGAAGAAATCCGCTGGCTCACAGACGGTAGGTTCACACAACCGCAAAAAAGACAAACAGAAAAATCCTCAGCGTTTTAGAAGCTGTACGTGACATTCACGTATCCGACATTGCCTTGGAAATTGTTTCTAAGATCAAGGCTGTAATCTAAACTGATGGTAACGTTCTTCCTTGTAAAGAATGTCAGTTTGGCACCCAATTCATAGGTGTTTCTATCCGGCGTAAAACCAACCGTATTAAAAGAGGCCCCGCCGCCACTAAAGGTGGCTGTATTTTCCATGGGATCCCCCACCCAGTCATGCAACCATTTGAATTTAAATTCAGGCAATAATCTTCCCGATGATATTTCAACAGGATAACCAAGCTTGAATCCCAACCCCGTTTGGGCCGAATTGTAATCAGTGGAACTTAGATGCAAATTCAAAGCCCCTGCTCCTTTTTCCGTATAATCCGGAATATAAAGCTTCATGTACTCAAAGGAAGCCAAGGGCGTTATTTTCCAGTTACCGTGATTGAGCGTATAACCGCCTTCAAGGTAGGTCGAATATTGCTCTCCATCGATATTAGATGTCGCTGTCATGTTGGAGACTCCATCATTGATGCTGCGTGAGCCATGGTAACGGTTATATCCAAAAGATACGGCTGAGTTGAGATAGTACGCATCCTTGGTGTAAATGCCATAAATCGAACTCTGATAACTATTGGTGTTTGTATTGTTCGAAAAATCATTGCCATGGATGACTTCTTGGGAGAGGCCTTGCGAAAAACCTATTTTCCATAAATCCGAGATTTCTTTTTCAACACCAAAAACCATGCCCCCGATAGTAGCATTATAGCCGCTGCTTAATTGTTGAGCTTGCTGACGAAGATATCCGCCAAAACCCTCTGCCCACAAGCTTACCTGCTTTAACATGTCAGATCCCGTTGAAACACCGCTTGGGACAGATACGTTTGAATGAGAGGCGATGGTGGTTGCGACAAATTTATCCAAGGTGTTTTTGCTGACTTGTGGCACTGAGTTATTAAAATGGGATGCTAATGAATTTAAACTATTATTAAGCTGGTTCGAGGATGTCGTTGAGTAAAGATGATTGATTGTTCCAGAAAAAGGACTACTCGATGGGTTGGAAACTTGATCCAACACTGTGGCCACATTGTGGGTATTAGGATCGCTGGTTGTTGTCGAAGTTAATCCCGGATTCGAGGCGGTAAGCACAAGATTGCCTCCGGTTGCCGCCGCGGTAAACGTCACCCAAGGACTGCTAGAATTAACTTCAGGCAAGTTTCCAATGCCGTTACCCGCAGTATCAACCACTTTATAGGTAGAATTATTGTCCACATAACCGGTAACATTAACATGGACAAGGCTGCTTGATGAGACGATCGCTGTGTTAGGGGTGACAATCTTACCGTAACTGGTGCTCGAAGATATGCCTTCAATTAAAGTCGTACCGCTCGCTTGAGTGTAGGTGTCATTCACATTAAGGATCGTCCCTGCATCGACTTGCAAGGTGCTAAAACCCGCGTTACCGGTGATGGTGTTTGTACCGCCATAAACATGCGCGTTCCAGGCATTCTCAGCGACGCTGCCGGTGATAGTCGTGTTTGCAAAACTATCCGCTGCCGTGCCCGTATAACCAAAATTAATAATGGCCCCGCCTGCTGTGCCCTCATTGCCTACATCCTGATTAAGGCTTGCGTTGCCATATAAATTCAATACGTTTCCTGATCCGGATCTGAAACGAACGGACTGCCCTCCAAAGGTAGTTGATGAAACAACACCTGAACCTCCAACAGTGATCGTCGATCCAGAGCCAACACTAATACCCTGAGACCAATTATTCCATAAGCCTGCTTGCTTGTCTGTCAGTACCGTGCCTGCCACATTGATCGTTGCATTGTCCCCGGTATAAATAGCATTGGCGGCAATAGCACCGCTACCATTAGGATCTTTCCCAAGGTTTTTAACCAATCCTCCGGCGTCAACCGTAATAGAAGCATTATTTCCTAAATAAATGGCTTTCCCTGCAAAAGATCCTCCTAAAGCACGACCTTCGGCGGTGACCTGTCCTCCATTTTGTACGGTTACAGTCACATTATCTGAAGATCCCCCTTGAACCCCGCTGTTAGTATTACCGCCCGTTGTATTCAAACTACCTGTTCCAGTGATGGTCACAACATCCCCACTTGAGACTGCCAAAGGACCGGCTTGGCTTGCATTAATAGTGTAGGTAGTTGCTCTTGCTTGGGGATTTCCTAAAAGAACAAACACAATGAAAAGCGTTAAGAAAGACAAGTCTTTTCTAGCAGGCTTATGCATTATTTTCTCCTAAGTAAAGGGTTAATAAATTTATTTCAAACATTATCGGATAAAAAAATAAAAAATACATATTTATTCGCTTTTTCAAACACCAACTTGACAAACTAAAAAAACATCTTAACTTCCCCAAGCCTTGCCCGGGACTCATTCCAATGATACTACCCCTTCTTTAATGAATATTCTTTGATCTTTTCCTTTAAATTAGTACCGTTTATAGGTTTGGTTAAAAAATCATTCATTCCCGCATCCATGCACTTCTTGCGGTCCTCCGCCATCACATTGGCAGTTAAAGCAATAATAGGAATATCCTTGTTGACCTGTTCCCGAATGATCTTCGTGGCTTCAATTCCCCCCATTACAGGCATTTGGATGTCCATAAGGCACAGGTCATAAGAATTGTTCTTAATTTTATCAATGGCCTCCAGCCCGTTACTTGCATAATCTCCAATACATCCGATCATTTCAAAATAAGCCTTCATTAAATCCTGGTTCGCTTTAGCATCTTCCACTAACAGGATCCTTACCCCCTTAATGTCATCCTCTTTAGCTGGCTGACGAATGATGTTCTGGTCTGCCTGTGGATGCCCCTTCTTAAACTTTAGAGCAAAGATAAAATCGCTGCCCTTGCCTTCAACAGATTCTACCCACATTTTCCCACCCATCAATTCAACCAAATTCTTACTAATAGTAAGCCCCAACCCAGAGCCTCCAAACTTACGCGTAGTGGAATTATCCGCTTGAGAAAACGCTTTGAATATTTGCTCGATTTTGTCCTGAGGCACCCCAATTCCGGTGTCTCTAACGATAACTCGCACGGCTATCACCTCATCTGTGCTCTTGTCCATATCCTGCGTGACAATAACGCCAATCTTGCCCTTCTGGGTAAACTTGATCGCATTCCCCAGCAAATTGACCAGGACCTGCCGCAACCGGGTTGGGTCTCCTTCAAGAAATGGATGCACAGCTGGATCAAAATCTATAAAAATTTGAATGCCTTTTCCCTCCAGTTGCGCCGTAGTAATTTTGACGACATCTGAAATCAATAATTGCAGGTTAAAATTCACTGACTCAAGCTTGAGCTTACCGGCATCCAATTTAGAAAATTCCAGAATGTCATTGATGATGCTGACTAAAAGATCACCGCTGGATTTAATTGTCTTGATATATTCCTGCTGTTGATTGTCCAACTGTGTTTGTGACAAAAGCTCGTTGAAGCCTAATATGGCATTCATGGGAGTCCGGATCTCATGGCTCATATTTGCCAGAAAATTTGATTTTGCCTGTACTGCGGCCATGGCCTCTTTGTTGGCCCGTTGCAAATCTTCTTTTTGATCTGATAATTCTTTAGTGCGCTCCTGGACCCTTTTTTCTAAATCATTTAAAAGATTAGTGCGTTCAACTTCTGCTTTTTTCCTCTCGGTTATGTCCACAATCGAAGCTATTACAAATTTTTCTTTATCTGTCCCCGCGGGATTTAAGCCGATTTCAATGGGCACTTCACTACCGTCTTTCCTCAACCCATAAAGATCCCTTTGCCCCCCCATTAAACGCCTTTGGGAATCTTTATGAAACCCTGCCATATGGCCTGGATGTTTTTCCCGATATTGCCGAGGGACTAACGCATCAACATTCATCGTCAATAGTTCTTCACGGCTATAGCCAAACAACTCTTCCATCGCTTTATTCACCAACCGGATCTTCCCTGTCTTGTCTACCATGATCATCGCATTCGGTGCCGCTTCCAGCGCCTGCTGGAACTGTTCTTGGATTTTCTTTCGTTCCGTGATATCTACCACTAACGCCAAAACATATCTTTTACCTTCAATCTCCAATGGGTTCAAACCAATTTCCAACGGGAATAACGTGTTGTCCTTCCTCAAACCAAATAATTCCCTGCCTGCCCCCATCAAGCGAACTTGTTGAACTTTATAAAACTGTGCTCTATGCCCGGGATGTTCAGCTCTATACTGTTGCGGCACCAAGTCCTCAATTTTAATTTTTAGCAATTCTTCACGGGAATAACCAAACAGCTCCTCAGCCGTTTTATTGGCCAAAGCGATAGTGCCTTCTTCATCTACCACTATGATCCCGTTGGGGATAATCTCAATGAGATGCTGATAATTTTGCTGTTCTTTGATATTTTCATTCTTCATGATTCATTCCCCTTAAAAACCCTCTACTTTAAACGTAAAATCTTTTCATATTTAAATTAAAAATGTAATTTAGTGTACCCTATTATTCAAAAGTTGTAAAAATTTAAAATGGATAAAAGTCCTCCAATTTTTCAAAAGAAAAACTCGCCCAACGCATAGATTCCAATAAAGAAGAAGAAATTCATTAGCAGTCAACGTTTCTTTATCCGTGGCTACGCTAATATCAGCTTCAACAGCTGATTCATAAGAATAGTTAAACCGGACTTTACAGTTGCGTGATAACAATTGATATTTCCTTTTTTTATTTGCGACCGGGGCTGAGCGGAATTCTTTATCCAGAAAACCGTAATATTTCTTGCTGAATCTAAGGGCTACTCCAAATTCCTGTTTGAACGAACAAACGGCGCTCTCAAATTCTTTCTCAATAACATCTCCAAAAAGACGATAATATAATTGATGTGATTTACCGTCCACTTCAAGATTTCGTCTCAAAAGATATTCAGCTTTGTGCTTTTCTCCAATACGGCACAGCAACTCGATCAATCGACAAAATTCTTCATCGCCTTATCATGCTTCAATCATGCCATGAAAAATGAAAATGCTAATTTCTTATATCATGGTACGAAAAATCATAGAAAAGCCCTGCTCCAATGATATATCGAAACAGGGCTTATCAACGCCTTCTGGTTTTGCATTGGCGACAAATATGGAGTCGCTAGTGGGAGAAGGTCAGGATCTGTTTGATGGTTCATTAGCCCTAATTAGCTTGTAATCTGAATCTAACGGGTACCTTCACTTTAGATTCAACTGATAAATTTCCTGTTCTGCCCGGCTGAAACTTCCAGTGACTAACTGCTTTTAATGAAGCCTGATCAAGCATCTTATAACCAGAACTCTTTTCAATTTCAACATTAACTGGTATTCCTTCTCTATCCACATCCACAGCTAACATCACAAGCCCCTCTTGCCGCATTTGCTTGGCAAGCTCTGGATAAGCTGGAGGTGGATTTTGAAAATAATTAGGGTTAGCTTCTACTTTCTCACTTTGATTAATCTTTTCAGGAGCTTTAATTAACTTCTCTTGCTTTTTCTGCATAGGCTGAGGGGTTTCTACCATCTCTTCTGGTGGTTGTTCCATAGCGTCCACCAAGCTTACTTCTGTCGTCTCACTTACCTGTTGAACACTAAACTGCGCCGTTTTGATAAAAATTACCCCACCAATAAGAAATAAAAAAACATGGATGGATAAAGCTACTATAAAGCCTATCCGCTTATCCCATTGTTGAGACCTAACCCACCAAATAGTTGAATTGTCGTATGTCATTTTGCTGAAAGAACAGATCCTTTCGTTTGGATTGCGACTTTTGTTATATCAACAGCTCTAACTTCATCTAAAACTTTAATAGCACTTTCAAAGTAAGCTTTCTTATCCCCATTAATAAAAACTTTCAAATCAGGGTCATTGGCCTTTAATTGCTTAAGGCGTTGTGGTAACGATTCAAAACTCAACTTTTCTTGGTTTAGATATACGTCCCCTGCCTCCGTCACAGTAATTGTAACCGCAGCTTTGCGGTCTTCTGATGACCCTGTACGAGCCACAGGAAGCTTTACGTTAATACCTTGATTCTTCACCATCGAAAGGGAGATCATTACAAAAGTCGCCAAAAGAAAAAAGATAATATCAATTAATGGAATTATTTCTATTCTGGCTTTTTTTCTACTTACCGGAAGTGGTATTTTCATAGACTCTTCCCTGATTTTAAAAGAAGCTCAAGATGCGTTGTGGCATCTTCAATATCATGCCTAGCCTCCTCAAGACGAGCGTTTAAATAATTAAAAGGGATAAGCGCAATGATTGCTGTCCCCAGACCATAGGCTGTGGCAATCAAAGCTTGTGCAATACCTCCTGTGATAGCCGTTGGAGCTTCGAGTTCTTTACTCCCCAATAATCCGAATGCGTGGATCATACCCGTCACTGTTCCTAAAAGACCTAATAGAGGAGCCAACGTTATTACCGTATCAAGAATCGGAAGCCCTTGACTAAAACGTTTCAACTCTTTATTGGCTGCCTGTAAAAGAGCATTGGCAAATGCTTTTTGGCGATGGCGAAGTCCATAGATAAGGGTAACTACAACAAAATCCTTAGACCCCTCTCCTGAACTTATCGCCTGTTCAATATTTCCACTCTCAACTTCCAAGAGAATCTTATAAACAATCTCTGGTTGTCTTAATTTTTTCTCACGAAGCAAAAATAAAAACCGTTCAATAACTACACTTAGTGCTGTCAAAGACGTGATAAAGAGGGGCCACATCATGAGTCCTCCTTTTAAAAAGAAACTAAACATTTAAACCTCCTATGTTAAAAATCCATGGATAATCCACCGTAATATCCACGGCGCTGACCAAATTGTGAAGCACCAACTCCAATGCCTGTGCCATCCCTTAATTCATAAACCTCATCGAAAATATTCACAATATCGAACCTAACCTTAAATTCAGAAAAACTACTCAAATGAAAGGTATGTTCAATACCTAGATTAAGAGGATTGTAAAACCCTGTGTGTTCTGTACTGGCAAAACCTTTACGTAAACCACTTCCGTAAAGAATGTCGGCATAAACTTTAGTTTTACTTAATGCTGGCATTGCCAAACCATTAAACTCATAGGCAAGACCTGCCGATCCAGTAATAGTCTGGTCATGATCCAAATGAGTCCAGTGTGAGGCAATATAATCCAACTCATCCTGACCAAAATTAAACTGAGCAGAAGAAATTGTCCTTCCAAAAGCACGGCTGTAGGCAAAATTGCTGTACCCCGTAAACCCTCCCTTTTTATAATTGATGGTCAGTTCACTTCCATAAACCTTGCCCTTCTCAAAATTAAACGGTACAAAAATTGGCGCTGCACCAAATTGACCTTCATCCAGTTGATTTCTGGCGATTTTGTAATAACCGTCTAACCCAACCTGCAATTCAGGCAAGAAATTATGAGTGATCCCTGCATCAAAATAATGAGAACGTTCAGCTTTGATCGGTGAACTATCGGTTACTTCCAAAGCATTGCTTGTATTATCATAAATATGGGGGTCTCCTCCCTGCTCTAACTCGAGAGGTGGAGGTGTAAAGTAACGAGAGTACCCCCCGTGAACCTTAGTATCCTTATCAATCTCATAGACGGCATTAATGCGTGGGCTGAATTGGGACTCATTAAGGTATTGATAGGATTGATCAAAACGACCACCAAAATTAATGATCAAAGGATCTATAACCTTCCACTCATCTTGAAGATAAACTCCGTAAAGCTCCCCTTGTTTGCGTTGATTATCAACAACCGAGGTCACAGGTAGAATGGGATTCCCTCCACCATCGAGTGGAAACACTAAAGAATTGTTCTCGTTAATAGCTTGACTGATAGTAATCATCGAGCCAGCACGTAAGGTGTGGTTATCGTTTAACACATAACTACCATTCAACTCAAGACCATTGGTAAATATGCTGTCATTAGTTCGAGTGGCTATACCGTTATAATCGAGGTCACCAATATTATCTGGTTTAAAAAGAACCTCACTAAAACGAGTAAAGGCAGAAACCTGAAAATTAAGCTGATCTATGGCCTTTTGATAAGCGGCTATTGCATAATAATTCTGCTCACTCTGACGCTCATTTAATTGACTTGAGTCAATGACAGGAAATCCAGCAGGAAGAATTGAATTTCCGTTAGAGTCAGATATTACGCTTTGGCCAGGATTATTAGGAATTTGAAAATCAGCATGTGAAGCGCTCAACATGAAATTGAGTCTGCTTGTATCATCAATGACCTTAGAAATATAGGCAAAGGTTTTGCCTTGGCTTGTCTGATCATGGATAGCAGCCTTATCCCCTGTGGGATTCTCAATGCCCATATCATTCTCTAAATAGCTACCTGTGATAAAGTAGTTAATGTCTTTCTTGGCATTAGAGCCCCCGTAGGCAAAACCTGGGTTTACGGTATTATCACTTCCACCGTACATGGAAATATTCCCACCATTAGTAAATACGCCACTTTTGGTGTGAATATCAATAACACCGGCTGTACGAAAGCCATATTGGGCGGGAAGAGATCCATTAATAAGAGAAACATTATCAACGAACCGTGTATCTAGCTCCTGACCAAAACCTGTAATACCTTCAGGCAACAGAACATCATTGATACGGTATTGCAAATTAGCGTGTTCTCCACGGACGTGCAACTGACCAAATGAATCTTCAGCAGCTCCGGGAGTCCTCAAAATTACTTGATTGAATGTTGCATTGTCTCCTTCGGCTTGATTAGATATTTGATCACTACTGATGTTATATTGGGTTGCACCTAAACTCGGGACAATACTGTCACGAGCTTTATCCAACTGACCTATAACATCAACTTCATTAAGCTGTGTGCTTTGTTCTGCCCACACACCAGGGGTAAAAAACAAATATAAAAAGACCAATAATAAAATATTGAATGTATACATGACACACCCTCTCCATTAACCCGAATTTTTCAATAGAAAAATTCGCCCGTAGGGTCCACTGATTTAATCCCTTATTTGCCTTGATTTAGGGATTAAATCAAGCTGTGGAGGTAATCCCAAAATTTTGCATTTGAATATACAAATGCAAAATTTGGGATTAACAAATTGACTAAATACACACTATTCTTCTATAACAAACGAATAACGTGGTGATACACCTAGTTGAGTGTTTTAGAGAGAGACTGGAGGTGCACGCGGGTTGGAAAGTTCACAACAAATACGAAAAGAAAAAACTTCGCGGATTACGTTAAAAGACTGCTGAAAGAAAATGGGCGGGACAAAAGCAAAAACTACTGTATAAATGATTAATTGCAGTCCTAGCTGATAAACCGGACAGTCATCGTGTTCCTCTTGGCTAGTATGATGATGAATGCGCTCATGAAAGAACTCACCAGCTAACGAAACTGAGAGGAAAAAAGCTGCAGCAACAAACGCTAAAGATAGGAAATATTTATTCTTGAAGAATTTCATGCTGATTCTAGCCCATTTTTATTACTTGGTAAGCGGATTATAAGCAGACGCCCCAATTTGTCAAATGCTTTCAATTTACTCGATGAGATGCTCCGAAAAAAGGTTCTAACGTCCCTTTAAGGATAAAAAATGAAAGCTATCACTAATGAATTTACAAACGTTTACGACGAAGAAAAACTGAGGTCGCTAGCTGAAGAAGGTTAGAACCTGTTCGACAGGAAATGGCCTATTTATTTCTCCAAAGCGCTGATTTACCCTTTCCAAGACAAGCAATCTGTTTTTCTTTCTGTAACTGTCTAAACACAACCCTGATCATATCGCGACTTACTCCAGGGCACTCCCCTTCAATATCTGAAATAGAGAATTCACCTGCTTGTTTTAGAATAGCTTGGCTAATAATTTGTGTTTTAGCCCCACGACTTGGGCGTAACTTCCCTGCCCTTTGTTCAAACTCCTTGTATGCTGAAACAACGGTACTCAAGAAATAATTAAACCATGGCATGACATTATGTTTTTCCTTATGCCAATCTTGCGAGCTTTTATTCAATGATTCATAGTATGTTTCTTTAGACTGTTCGACAATCCTCTCAAGACTTATATATCTGCCCACTCCATAGCCATTTTGATATAACGCCAATAAGGTAATCAATCTTGAAACCCTTCCATTTCCATCACGAAATGGATGTATAGATAAAAAATCTAAGATCAAACACGCAATAGCAAAAAGGGGCGGATAGTTAGATTGGGTTAAGGTGTCTTGATAGACAAGGCATAATTGTTTCATCGTATCAGGAACTTTATCTGCTTCAAGCGGAGTAAAAATAACTTCTACTCGTCCATTTGGATGCTTTTTAATTATTTCATTATTCTTTTTCTTCCATTGACCAGCATCCCCTACATCCAAACGGCTTAAACGGTGTAATTCTTGAATCACTTCAGGAGAAATAATTAAACTATTGTACTTCTTATGGATTAAATCTAATGCTTTTCGATATCCTGCAACTTCTTCTTCGGAACGGTCACGTGGATTACTATGACCAATAATGAGAGGTTTTAGACGATCCCTATCAACCGTAACGCCTTCTATACGGTTCGAGGATTCTACGCTTTCGATCATTGCCATTTCAACAAGCGCTTTTAAAATCTGAGGCGATTGTTTTATGTATAGCTCTTCCTTGCCCTTATATTCGGAAATGGAATTCATCATCCATATCGCAGATATTGGAATCTGCACGTCTTTAGCTATTTTCTTAAATGAATTCATGAAATTAATATTACCCTGTTTATTACCCTATTACAAGAATTATTACCCTATTCCTTCTACTAATTCAAAGAAAAAAACCTTTTACAAGGGATTGAAGACCTTATAAAAGGTTATAAAAATGGGGTGCCAGCGTGGACCAAAGTCGAGTTCCGGAACCCCAAGTGGTTCAATTACTTATCAAAATGTACCGCCGAAGACGCAAGCGGCTGGAGGTTTCACTGAATATTGATTTTGACGAACTATAAACACCATGTTATTTTACATTACCAAACCATCGTGTTCGCATTTTCTCTAAAAATTCTTTATCTAGGATTTTTACATCGTAATCGCCCAAAATGGAGTCTATGCCGCACTTAGGGCATAACGCGGTCTGACCAATTCCGTTTATTTCATCAATCCATTCGTTAACTTCCTTTGCAGGATAAATTTGGCAACAATAAAAACAACCAACCAGATTACTTTTTTGAATTGAATCACGATGCCCCCCACAGAAACGATGTGTATCATTAAGAATTTTCGCAATATCGTACTGTTTCTGGTAATACGGATGTACTTCGGGCTTTCTTTTTAAAAAACCAAAGAAATTAAATCCCATCCCTTGCTCCTACTGCGTAATGGTTTCAAAAGCCACCTTCAGTTGATTCGGCTTATCAACCTCAAAATTCAATTTCTCAAAACCCAGAACATGCCCCGCTTTGTCTTTCATCAAGACAACTTCTTCGGATGTTTCTTCACAAACATATTCTTTTTTTGGCTCACCAAACCGTGAGCGTATTACCTGTATGATCATAGTATACTTTTACTTGGGCCATATTTTCTCTCCTGCTTTAATGACATCGGTTGGATATGTGGTGATAAGGAAACCTTCTCCATTTAATTTCTTGCTCACAGCACAAACCCATCGATCTTTGCGCTGTGTTTTATAAAACAAATAAACAGACGGATCTGTTTTACTCCGTCGTATTTCTTCAGGATGCTCCAGCGCTGCTTTAACTTCTTTTTCGTGTCCAGCCATGACCGGATGTTTGACAGTTACAATAATCTGCCAATACCCGCGACTGACAGCGGCGTTATAGCGTCAAATAAAATATCCTTTTTTTGTTTCTCTGTCATAGAATTCAGACTCGACTTTCGTCCATCAACTAAACTGGGGTCTCGGATTAAACGCCAGTCGAGTTACGCAACCCCAAGAAATTCAAATACATATGTCATTTCACAGGCGAAGGACGACTCGACTTGAGGTCGCACTTCGCCAACCATTCATCGAAAAAACCCCGCCAAAGCCACCAGTAAACATCATCCAACAGGCCCTGACAGTCCAAGCCTTCATGAAATCCAATCCTGACGCAACACCATTCTCCGCGGCACCAAAACTCAAACTCAACAGAAGACGGATTTCAAGGCTACTTAAAATCGCTGAAGCAATACCACACCAGTATATCGAAAAAATAAAAAACTGCAATGATCCTGTGCTTCTACGGCGCCTAAATGTAAAAGGGCTATTAAAGATTGCCTGCCTTAATGATTCCAATCAAAGAAACCAAGCCCTCAAAAGCATTGGCCATGATTTGCCCCAAGAAAACTAAATATGCTTTTCGCCTTTAACTGCACCAGCCTCCCACTTCCCTACGCCAGCCATGACATCTTTAAAGCATAATTTCCCCAATTCATCGAAATTACTCTCCATAATGCGCTGAATTCGTCCTGGTTTTGAATAAAATTCACGCATGCCCCAAGCTCCCAACCGACCTAAATCCTCAATACTTAAATGTTCAGTTGGCACAACTGGATGAAGAAAGTCCCACTGAAGCATGTCCAGCTTATCGGGATTGATCCATCCACGTTTTATCCCGTCCGTCCAAATAGGTGATCCGGGAGGCGGTGTTAAATATCCCACCCACATAACATCAGGATCAACCAGATCAGCGAACTCAAAACGTTTCTTGATTATGATTTCATTATCATAATCAAAACCGATCATAATATCCCCAACAATGGCAATATCATTCTTACGGAGTATCTCAATGGTCTTATATATTTGATCTACGGTGATTCCTTTTTCTAATTTGCGTAGTTCGTCATCGCTGGCTACTTCAATTCCAAACACCGCCATAAACAACCCAGCCTTTTTCATCAGAGGAATTTCTTTCTCAAGCTTTATCCAATCGCTGGCACACCCCAAACATACCCATTTCATTTTAAGATCGCGCTTTATCTTTTCCTCACAAAATTCTCTCACGCGTTTTGGATTCAAAAGAAAATTGTCCTCCTGAATAACAACTACTTTAACGCCAAACTTCTTTTCCAATAACTCAACTTCATCAACAACCTTTTGGGCTGATTTTGAACGCCAACGATTAAAATGGCTAAGGGATCTAGGATCATGCTCACTCCATTCATAACAAAATGTACACCCATGCGTACAACCACGAGAAGTCACAATCTCCGCGAATGGCTTCCAATAAGTGTGTCCTACGTATTTTTCCATAGGAAAAAGGTCATAAGCCGGTATAGGAAGAACATCCAAATCCTTAATGAGTGGCCGGACAGGTCCAAAAATAACTGCGCCATTCTTACGTGAAGAAAGTCCCGGGATGTCGCTAAAATCTGTTTTCCCTTTATTTAAGGCATCCATTAAATCATTAAATGTCAGTTCCCCTTCTCCCATAACTACAAAATCAATATCAGTATTCTTTTCCAGCGTTTCCTTGCCAAAAAAGGAATACCACAACCCTCCAACCACAATCTTGGTCTTAGGAAGGATCTTTTTTACCGCTTGAGCCGTATCATTAAAATATTTTTGAACCGCAAATCCACCATAGGAATGCAAAATATCACCTAAAACGACTACTTCAGGATTTTTCGCTTTGACCTGACTGAGCATAGAATCAAATGGAATCTCAAGCGCCTTACAGTCTAAAACCTCCGGCTGAATGGTCCCTTGCTGGCGAGCATAAGCTGCCCACTGTGCGTGCATTTGATTAGGGGCAACATGATGGCCATGTGTTGCCCAAGAACCTAATTTCGGTGTCAAAAAAAGAACTTTCATTTTTACCTCACTTTTAAAATGTTATTATTCCTGTACTATGCCTTTAGACCAGATATCCAAAACATCTTCCATAGCTGATTGAAACGAAATATTCTCATTCTGCAAGAATTCCGGATTGATAATCGAATCCACTGCCCCAAGAAACGCTCGCATTGCAATAGCTGGATTGACCTTTCGAAACTTTTTCCTGCGGATTCCTTCTTCAATAAGATTTTCAATCTCAAGAATCTTTTCCGTACGGTAATGAACGAATTTTTGCCATAATAAAGGCAGCTCGATTTTTATATCTCCTAGAAAATGCTCAAACCACGGGGATAATTCTTTTTGAATAAATAAAATATTCTGTGAAATCATTCTTAACGGGTCTTTTTCTCTTTTCTCAACACTCAATATCTTTTCGTTAATCCTTCCCCGTAGATTCTCAAATATTGCTTCGGCGATATCTTCTTTGCTTTGAAAATGCTTATAAATAGTGTTTTTACTCATCCCCAGATCCTGCGCAATCTCATCCATGGTCACTTTACGATAACCAAACTTGATCATCCGCGCCTCTGAAACGGTTAAAATTTTCTCCTTAACAGGATTGGCTTTCATCAGGATCTCCATTTGTTATCATATAATACTGATTTAGTATTTTTAGTATTCTATCAAAACAAAACCGCAGCGCAATAGAAAAATTAATTGAGGGATTATTTTACGATTTTTCTTGGCAGCTTCTTTGCAAAAGATTTAACGGTTGCATCGGTATGTTTCAACAAAACGGCACGATCATAAGTAATAAAATCAGGGTGTGTTGAAATACGGTATTGCTTTGAAGCGTTGTTCTCGATGAACTTCTTGGCATCCTTATCCAGCAAACTGCCTTGCAACGGTGTTCTGACCCGGTCAAATATCTGATATTTCCCTGCGTCCACAACCTTGGTAAGCCACCCTCCTTTGCCCTTCTTGAGTTCAACAACCAACTCAATAAAAAGTTTAAAGGCCTCATCCGGCATTTTAATCGTTTGCCCGTTCACATTCAGGTTGTTACTACGCTTTCTTGGCGCTATACCAAGAATATGCACAACATCACGACACAGGTACCCATGCTTGGTATAATCTGCGGTCTGCTTTGATGTTAATTTTTGCGAAATCTCCCCACCCGCCTGATTAAACTGCGCATGACTGAAATCTATCGCATAATCCTTCTTCTTAAAAGCATCCCTGAAAGTCAAACAGGCAATATTTTGACCGGACAACTTACTTAATAAATCCTGCGATTTAATTTGGTAAGTGGGGCAAATAACCAAAACGCCGTCCACTTTGCCAATTTTTGCCCGAAGCCCCAGCAGCTCGGCTTCTGCCTGCCCATCATCTGAAATAAACGCTAAGAACACTCCTAAACTATTTTGCAAAACCGCTGCTTCTCCGACATACCATATCCGAGAATTTATCTGATTAATGTTCTTCGCAAGGTTATTCTTTGTTTTAATCTCCGACAATGCCGGCTGAACACTGAATATATACCGGTTAAGGTCCTGCTCTTTAAGATACAGCGGGGATATTTGAGAATCCTCTGTGGATGTGGCAATCCAGCGGCCATTTATCTTACGGACAAACCGTTCATTGCCCCGCTTATCAAAATAACTCTCATTCTCGAAGTCATATTGATCAAAGACCAGATATTTTTTCTTTTTGAGCGCAGAGAATTCAGACGAGGAAATTCGAACCAAATCACTCTCGTAGAATTTAGCTTCGGGCGATCCTTCATGATGTTTTAACAAATGTTGTAGTAATTTATCAGACAAGGAATACCCCCTGATCTTTAAGATACGCTTCAATAATCTGCTTTTCTCTCTTTTGGGGTATTTTGCTACTCTCCGGGGGCTTGATTTCAACCATCATGGCTTTGCTTTTCTTGCCATCCCGCTTTATCAAGAATTTTAGTTTAACAGATAAAAATTCTGCCGACCCATCAGGCCCTATGCCATATCCTTGAATATTATTAAGATCATTAGATTTGAGCGCAATACGCAAAAAACCACCACTCAATTTTGCATTAACCTCTGTTAACTTCACTGCTTCAATATGCTCATTCCCGCCGTAGTTGAAAGTGCGATTTTTAATTGGATCCAAAACGACAAGGGAATTATTTAATATGCTATCATCAATTTGCGTGACCCCCAGGAATGTCGCGCCAAACACCTCAAGATATTTCTTCTTTTCATCGTCACTCCTGCCGCTAAGGCACATACTCAATACATTATTTCGCTTGTCATAGACCAACATATCTTCTTTTGCTGGCCTAAATGATGTCACAGCTGGCATTTTTTTTGCTTCATCAAATATCAAGTGGGTCTTCATATAGTCACCCCGGGCAATCAAAAGTATTACTTTCTCCCCATCTGTCCTCTGACGTATGGCGCAATGGTCGCTCTTGCCACAGTCCTTAAAAAATTTCTCAACAGCCGGCTTGAATTGGTCCAACTGGCCATTCCCAAAATTTACTGTAACATTTTGAAATTTATGATGACTTAATTTTTCTGAAAGAACGTAATAAAGGTAGGCATCAAAAGCTAAAAAGAACGCGTCATCGCTATGGAGAAACACCCTCATCGCAGTAGTTTCGGATGTTTCATTTTCCTGTTTCTGAATGCTAAACTGCTGGCATGCTTGCTCTAGACAATCCCGTGCCTGTTCGGCAGTGTCATTGATGCACTGTAATTCTTCTTCATACTCAACCCGTTTTGCCTCTTCTATCCCATTCCAGAAATTATCAAAGGTGTCATTGTCAAAAGTCATGCCCGTGGGCACGGTTAAATTTTTCTTAGTAAAATACTGGTTTCTTATTTGACCATCAACCGCTTTAAAAAACTTGTCCAATGTAAAAGACCTGTGTTTTATCATGCCTTGTCCTTTCCAATCACCCGGTTAAATAAAAAACCCCCGCTTGGCATAGATCGACCAAGCGAAGGTTTTTCTTTTTTAAAGTCCGGGATTTATTCCTTCTAACTCGGGACTGTGATTCAAAATACTTAACTTCTTATACTCCCTAGAGATAGAAAAATCAAGATTTTTTTAGCCGTGAGATTTTTCACAACTATGCTTCTCTAAAGGCAAATGAGGATGGACGTGTTCTTTGCCATCATGCATATGCCTATGAATGTGAACAAGATTTTGTCCCTCGAGCAATAATTTATCGCTTAAAACAAATTCTGCAGATCCCTGTTTGGCGATCCTTTTATCCATGCCAAATACATAAACCGTATCCGCGATTTCACCAACAATATGCAAATCATGTGTAGCGGTAATAATAGTCTTGCCGCGTTGGTTAGCCTTGATAATAAAATCGATAATATGCCGGACGGTCAAAGGATCTAGACCAGCTGTCGGTTCATCAAATATATAAACATCTGGATCAATAGCAAGAACAGAAGCAATGGCGACTCGTCGTTTTTCACCAATACTTAACTGATGAGGAACTCTATCTAATAAATGCTGAATATCCAAAACCTTAACAACATCCGTAAGTCGTTTTTTCACCTCTGACTCATCAACTCCTAACTGTAGAGGCCCGAAGATGATATCCTCCCTTACCGATGGACAAAACAACTGGATATCAGCATTCTGAAAAACAAGACCAATCTTACTTCTAAAACGACGCGCATATATTTCATCACCAAACGATTCCTCACTCAATGTTTGTCCAAATGCCGTGACTTGCCCCTGATCTGGAAAAATAAGTCCATCCAATAGCTGCAATAATGTTGACTTCCCTGTTCCATTAGCGCCGATGACAGCTATTTTCTCACCTGAGCGAATAGTCATATCAATGTTGCAAAGTGCCGGATATTTTCCTAAATAGGAATAATTAACATTCTTCAATTCATATATAATTTTGTTCACCGTCGATACCCCAAATAAATAATCATTGAACAAATAGTTAAAGAAAATAATAACCACGCCCAATCCTTGAATTCCGGATGAGATTTTATTAAAACGCGGGGTTCCCCCGTATACCCTCGAGATAGCATCGCTAAATAAACCTGCTCGTTCATTTGCTCTGCCCTGTTCCACATATTAGCAATATTCCAAGCAACTACCTTCTGACCTGTTTGATGCTGAGATACCACCCCCACACGACTTTTAATAGCCGTAAGAATGTTCTCAAGCATTTGCGCAAAAAGATACAAATACCGGTAAGACATAGATACGGTCAGAATAAAGACCTGTGGAACACCAAAAATTCGTAAAACTTTCAATAATTGCGTATGACGTGTGGTCAAGGACAATAAAACAACCAACGACACCGAGGTTGCAACCCTTACCACAAATAAAATAGCCCCGTCTAAACCTGGCCGGGTAACAATAAACTTAACCCCCAAAAGATAAAAAAACCATACCGGATCACCCGGAGTAACAAAACTGAACAAAGCCGGTATGGCAATGCAAAAAGAAAACAAAGGAATAAACACCCATGTCCTTAACAAAAAGAATGTTAATGGAATCTGTGACATTACCGCCAATATCAAACAGAAGACATACAACCAGCTTATCAACAAAGCACTCTTTAGAAAAACAGCTGTCAGAAGAAAAACGAAAAAAGTAATCGTCTTAATCCTAGCATCTAATGACTGCAAAAATCCCTTATGAGACGCATGTTCTTCACAAAGAGTTGCGTCTTTGATGAACGACACCGCGCTCATAAGGGATTGCTCTATAAAATTACGCTTTAAATGAACCGCTCTAATCATTATTTTTTGCCAGTAATTTGCCAAGAGAAAACACAATCGTCGATATTACAGCGATCCCGACAATAGCGGCAATAATGTAGGCAAAGCTCTGATAGGGCCAAATCGCTTTGTCATCCCAACCTTTGAAACAATAATCAGGTAAAAGGGCGTTTTTCTTCCATAGGACAGAAAGCTTCTCGATGCCTTGCGGAACATACCCGACAAGTTTTTGTATCGTATCAGCTTCCCATTCTCCCCATGCGTCGCCTGCTTTAAAATAATCAGGAAGGATTAACCCTAAAGGTGTAAGTAGAATTAGAACACCTATACCAATCCATAATTTCTTTGTAATCGTCATAGATTATCTCCCCTCTTTAAGCAAAAATGAATCCTGCTTTTGTAAATATTTTACAATAAGAGCTGTCATGACAAAATCTACCCATCCAAAAACCATCATGTGTCCCCCTGCCATGGCTGGCACAGACACATTAAGGCCATAAGGACAATATAACGCCTGTCCATTTGCCGTATGCCAAAATAAGGGCTGAACCCCGAGTTCAATTCCAGCAACGAGAGCTGCTACACAAATACCCACATATCCGCCAATGCCGGCCGCAATCCACCGTCTATTTGACCCCGCATCACTTCCAGCGCTAATCAACCGGTACACATAATATCCTACAAATGGCAAAACAAATGCCATATTAAAACAATTCACTCCGATACAAGTAATTCCTCCGTCACCAAATAACAACGCCTGTGTTACTAATGCAACAGTAACAGCAATACAAGCCGCCCATGGCCCCAAAAGGATAGCCAATAAGACGCCTCCTACCCCGTGACCGGTTGAACCACCGGGAATCGGCACATTAAACATCATTATCACAAAGCTAAAAGCCGCTCCAACCGCTAAATAAGGAACTTCACGCACCTTAAGCGTTTCCTTAACTTTCTTTGCTGCTACTGTCCACACCGGTAGCATGACAGCAGCGCCTAATGCGCAGGTTAGTGGACTTAAATATCCATCTGGTATGTGCATAAAACATCTCCTTTTTAGAATGTATAAACAAATGTTGCTACAATGGAATCATTGGCGGCTGTGTTCGCCCCCCACACGACCCGCTGATATGCGATCAAGGTCTGAATTTTATCGTTAGACCAGCCGATACCTGAGGCAAAGGTCAAACTCTTAGTGTCCGAGTCTGGAACCATCCCCCCATTAACCCTTTTGTCACCTTGTGCTAAACCATTGAGTTCCATCATTAAACTAAAACCCTTGGGTAAAAAATACTCAACTGCTGCGTCGTAATGTAAATACTCCGCAAATTTTGTTTCATCCCCATCAATATGAACCTCCTGAGGGAAGCTTTCAATAAGATCAACATGAACCATAAATGGCTTTAATTTTTTGCTGAAATTAATACCAACCCCAGGATCCCATGAGCCGCCACCGGTACTTGCCCCCATCAAATCAGCCCCATCTTTATCCGGATCTTCATGCTGATATTTACCTGTTGGCACCTTCAACTGTAAAATTCCCGTGGTTGTTGGCACCCAACCTTTGTCATCAAGAAATTGGTAGCGTGTAAATAGATAGCTATCCCCAAACCCACTTTCATGTGATTTTACTCCCTCATCAGTTATATAATTCTCCTGATAAACCATCTGCCCATCAAACTCCCATTTGTCCGTAATACCATACTTAGCTAAGATTTGTTGCTGAAATTGAGATTGTTTATCTCCATCGGATAAGGCATCATAATGACCTTGCGCATTAAATTCCCCTCGTGTAATGTTATAAATAGCATACGGCTGCACGGATAGCTTCCCTTTATCCATGACCGGCGCAGTCCATGTCGTAATCGGCCCAGCTGAAGGCGGATTCCAATCATCCGCACCATCCGCAAACACAGGTGATTGCAATAAGAACAAAACACAAACATATAAACCTACTATCTTTAACATCATCCCCGCGTCCTTTCGTTGTTACTTTTTGTAGATTCGTGTTACTATTAGCCAAAAAAATATTACGCTAAATCAAACCACCTCTTTACCCATCGTTGACATGGCCATGCCGACATGCTTAATTCCTTTTAATGCTTTCAATTTCTCAAATAAATTCTTTATATTCACAGGAGTGCCTTGCGTCACGATGATCTCAAGGCAATTATGATGATCCAAATGAATGTGTGAGGTGGAGAGAATATTTGTGTGATGATCATGCTGTACATCCATCAAACGGTTAAGCAAATCTCGCTTATGATGATCATAAACAAGGGTAATTGCGCCAGCCACGTCTTTACCCTCTTGCCATTCAACTTCAACCAGATCTTCTCTAATAAGATCACGAATAGCTTCCGAACGGTTGGTATAGCCCTTCTTCTTGATCCGCTTGTCAAAGTGATCAAATAATTCTTTCTCTAATGAAACTCCGAATCGAATAAGTTGAGGCATGGTCTTCCTTTGTGTTACGAATTCAGAAATAATAACACATCTCTCTCGAATGTCAATAAAAAACATCCGCCATTAAGGATTGCATGGACTTCCAAAGATTAAATTGCTACAATATTAAAAAATAAAGAATTCTCAAATATGAATACACAAAAAGTTATTAAAATTGCCTCACAGCATCTCACATCCATGAAAGGACACGTATTTGATGTCTTAACTGTCTCACAACCAATCACGCCAGACGCCGCCGTTAACTTGGGAAAAGTTATTTCAAAGTTATCACCGATTCTTGGAAATCTTATCGAGTTTAATACTGTTGAATTTCTAAACGATCATCCTGAATTTGCCTCATTTGGAAAATGGATCCGTCAAGATCCGGGATTCCCTGATACAATCTTTCAAGGATCAATCATACCGACCCCCGGTTTTGAAATCAAAGCATGGTTTCCTTTAGCAACTGAAATCACAGCAAGATTCAAAGATTCACAAAATCATTTTACAAATGACCAAACTTACGTTGTTCTCCTAGCTTGGTTACCAGAAAAACTTATTTTTGGGAAACCAAGAATTTTAGATGTTTGTGTAGTATCCGGAAAATCTGTAGCCCGCGCTCGAGACTCCCATTATCATAATCCGCCTGATTACTTAGTATTGGAACCCGAAGATACCTCCACCAGAACAAAGAATCTTCAGCAAACAAACACCAATAGATATAAATGGCAAGGATCCCTAGATCAATTTAAAGAAGCAAAAAAATTAGTTGATACATGGGGGCCTACTGGTAAAGATTATTCTCCAGAAAAAGAATATCAGAAAAATCTTCGAAAACTAATCGCACGATTTCCTTATCGTTTAGATACAAATTTTGCCAAAATGGATCGTATTGTTCACACAGAAATCGAAATATTTAAATCTAAAGTACTAGATATTGAATTTCAGGGAAAGACTGTTGGTGATTGGAGTCGCATCCTTTTTAGTGAGGATGAAAATCTGATAAAAAAGGAATTAGAAAGCCGATTTGGAATTAAAGATAAAGATGTTAAAACTATCATCCAATAAATCGTTTAATCCCATACTGATAATAATCTGGATCAATTTCTGCACTAAAAGCATATCGACCCAATTGTCCTGCGGCGTATGAAGCGGAGAATAACCCGCCGAATGGCTCCCAAACAACATCTCCTTCATCACTTGAAGCCTCAATTATTCTTCGCATCAAATCAATAGGCTTTTGATTCAAATGAAGTGCTTTACCCGAAGGGGCTTTTATCCTCTCGGTTCCATTTACGGGTGGACGATCCCATATATTTGTAAATCCATGCGGGCATCGAAATTTTGATCTCATCTTTTCCCATTCTTCAACTGTTGCCGGAACTCCTTCCCGAATACAAAAATAAGGGCGCCCTTTCACATCGCCGTAAGAATTAGCGTACTCTTGAAGTTTGATGAACATTTCTATTGGTGGATAATACCAAAGATGCCCTTGATCTAAATATTTTCTTACAGCGGCATCCGCAACTCCACAGGCCTCATTAGCTTTTCTCAAAGGTAAACCTGTTCTCTGCCATTCACTTTTAAGCCAATTCTTCAACGGTAGTCCATTGACTTTAGCATCAAAAACATACTGCACACATACTTCTGAAACGACAGGAAATCTTCTAATTTTCTTTGTGTGAACATTGCCTGCAATATGTGCAAGACCTTTGTTCCAAATATTACAATTTTGATACCTCCAACCATATTTTTCTAAAATTGGATGCACAACAGCCCACCCGATCTCTGAATTCCAAAACCAAAGAGTTGTTTCCGGTAAAGCTCTCTCAGACCATGCTTTAATATGGGACTCATACCACTCAGGAAGACCAATGTGATCAGAAGTGTCTCCCTCAAAACCAAGAATTCCATAGGCCCCATCAGAAACAATAACTGTTGGATTGTCCCACTTGGAATAATAATCTAAACTATTCCCATAATATAAATTGGCAAATTTATTCTTCCATATTTTATATTTTGGTTTCGGGCCGTGTGCTAATCTTAGTTGAGATTTGATAAGAAAAAGGGGCAGGATTCTCCTAAAATAGAAGTACCCCTACTTCTAAACAACAACCAAGGAGAGACCCATGCCCAACTTCAATGTAACA
>Ga0073936_10001971_pt1 | contig 31134 bp, 14 predicted proteins | sample AliMusrvi5mmetaG_FD_87041 | JGI IMG/M metagenome (GOLD analysis project Ga0073936, IMG submission 87041) | Freshwater lake bacterial and archeal communities from Alinen Mustajarvi, Finland, to study Microbial Dark Matter (Phase II) - Alinen... | ecosystem: Environmental > Aquatic > Freshwater >...
CGCTCCGCCGAGCAGGGCATTGTCGGCCATGTACATTTCCACTTCGGGCGTGACTTGCAGCGGCCGCTTCTTGCGGTTCGAATCGGGCCCGGGAATATAGAGGTTGCCGATGAAATTCACCGCGAGCTTCCCGCTGAAGTAGCCGCCCGCGCTACCCCAGTTGTAGATGAGATTGTTGCGCACGTCGACCACTCCGTTCTGCAATCGCGGATTGCGCTGGTTGTTGCTGACCATCAGGCAGTGGTGCAGCGAGATGCGGTCCGTCTCGTCGCCGCCGAGCAGAATGCCCATGCTGTGCGGACCCTTGTCGTGCATGCTGTGGAAGAGGCCCTCGGCGATGATGCTCCACTGGATGGTGATGTCCTGCCCCTGATACATGCCGATGGTTTCGTCGATGCCCCAATACGCCGAACAGTGATCGATCACCACGTTCTTCGCATGGGCGATGGAGAAGCCGTGCACGTCGGGCTTCTTCGTCTTGCCCTTATCGCCGGCATGGACGCGCAGATAGCGCAGAATCACGTCATGGGTGTTGATGTAGACCGAATCGTCGAGCAGGGTGATGCCCGGCGCGGGGGCGCTGCTGCCATCGATGGTGACGAATGGTTCGCGAATCGCCAGTGCGCGGTTCAGATGAATCTCGCCGGAGACCTGGAAGGTGATCTCGCGCGGGCCTGTTGTGGACACCGCTTCGCGCAGCGTGCCGGGGCCTGAGTCGGCGAGCGAGGTGACTGCGATTTTGCGTCCGCCCCTGCCGCCCGGCGTCTGCGAGCCGAAGCCTTCGAGCTCCGCGGCCAGGCCACACCAGCATGACGCCGCGACGAACAACCATCTGATCATACGCAGCGAATATATCATGTAAACAAACCTGGGTTAACAGGGCTGCCCGCGGAGCAAGAAGTGTTGACCACGGGTTAAACTTGTATCAGCTCATGTCAACAAAATCCAGGTTAGCCGTTCTCTGTCTTCTCGTGGTCTGCCTATTCGCGGGCGCCGGTTTTCTCGCAACCGCCGCGGTCAATTCCAGTGGATACACACTGGTCGGCTGGAGCGATTTCGGCATGAATATGATCGATAGCGACTACTCCATCTTTGCGCTAATGCCGCCGGGCGCTACCCTTCACGCGCAGCTGATCGACAACACTGGCAAACTGGTCAAGACAGATAGCGTCATCACGGTGACCTACGAGGCTTATGCCGACCCCAACGGCACGTCCAACTCCACGTCACAGACCAAGACGAATTTCTGGACCAACGCGCAGGCGCTCATGGGCACGCTGCCGATTCCCGATGCGGCAGCGATGCCGGGCGCCGATACGCGCAAGATGACCTTCGATGCATCGTTGAATCGCTTCACCGCCACGGGTATTCCCGTCACTCCGGTGGATGACGCAGGGCAAAAGAATCCGTATCCGATTTTCAAATTGGTGGCGAAAGATGCCACTGGCAAGGTGCTGGCAACCGCGCGCGTCGTGCTGCCGGTTTCCGATGAAGCAGGCTGCATCGCGTGCCATGCGTCCGGCCTGACGTCGGTGGCGCAGCCGATCGCCGGCTGGGTCAACGATCCCGATCCACAGCGCGACTATCGACTCAATATTCTTCAGCGCCACGATGACCGCAACAAGCGCAATGCCGCTTACGCCGATTCGCTCTCGGCGGCCGGCTATAGTGCCGATGGTTTGTTCGCCACGGCCACCGGCGGCAAGCCGGTGCTTTGCGTCAGCTGCCACGCTTCGAATCTGATCGCAGGCTCCGGACAGTCGGGGATTCCGGCTCTGACCACTTCCATGCACTCCCTGCACGCGGGCCAGGTAGATCCCGATAGCGGCGCCGCCCTCGATGACATGACGACGCGCGCGGCATGCTACCGCTGCCACCCCGGTGTGCAGACCAAAATGCTGCGCGGCGTGATGCGCAACTCCGTGGAATGCCAGAGCTGCCACGGCAACCTTTCGATGTTGGGCGATGCGGCAAGGCAGGGCTGGAAGGATCTGCCCACCTGCGGTAGCTGCCATACAGGCACAGCGGTGAACAATCGCGGCACGATTCACTTTACGAGCGCCTTTGATTCCACTGGTGCGGTACGAACTCCGTCGACAACCACTTATGCAACCACTCCGAACACTCCGGCATCCGGGCAATCGCTGGTGCGCTTCTCTACCGGACATGGCGGACTGGTCTGCTCGGCCTGCCACGGATCGACGCACGCTGAGTCGCCTTCAGCACTGGATGCGGACAATCTTCGAGCCACTGATGTGCAGAATAACGCCGGCATCATCGGTGAATGCACCATGTGCCACAGCTCGCTCAATGTGAATACCTCGACCACCTCAGGCCCGCACGGCATGCATCCCACCGGCATCAACTGGGTGAATGCGCATCCGAATCTTGTGGGCGGCCGCAACGGTGTTTCCGAAACAACGTGCGCCGTCTGCCACGGCGCCGACTATCGCGGCACGGAACTTTCGGAGGCGTTTGTGTCGCGCAGCCTGTCGACGAAGTTTGGAGTGAAGAACTTCTATCGCGGCTTCCGCGTGGGCTGCTACAGCTGCCATCAAGGGCCAACCAACAACCGCTCCAACACGAACTCCGCGCCGCAGGTGGCTGACGCCGATCTTACGACGGCTCCCGGTGCGGTAGTCACTACAACCCTGACGGCAACCGACTCCAACAACGACAAGCTCACGCTTCGCGTGATCACGCCGCCGTTGCATGGCGTGGTTGTGATAGATGGAACTTCAGCGACCTATACCCCGGAACCGGGCTTTGCCGCGGACGATTCTTTCACCTTCGCCGCGAACGACTCGCAGACCGATTCGAACCAGGGCACCGTGACGATTCACGTCAAGCAGCCTTAGTTATTCCGGGGGGACAACTGAAACATGGACAGGCGAAACCGCCCAATGCCACATAGTTTTCGCGTATTTGTAGCGCACGCATTCTTGCGTGCCGCCTCGACATTCGTGTCGAGGTCGGCTCGGTGTTGAAAACAAAACGTCGAGACGAATCTCGACGCTGCAGACATGAATGTCCGCGCCACGATGTCACCAGAAGAGAATTGGTGATTTGCGAAAACTATGCGGCATTAGGCGAAACCGCCTGTTCGCTTGCTTGCGAACTAAGGGAGCGATATTGGAGGCTTGACTCCGCCATAGAGTTTAACAATCGGCTTTCATGAAATAGTGTAGAATCCCTTAAGCCGCATTTTGATCTTGGGGGGTCGAATGAAACACGTTTTTTCAGCCATGTGTGCTGTGCTCTTCGTGGGCACGCTTGCTGCACAGGAATTCCGCGGAACCTTTAGCGGCCGCGTGACAGACGCGCAAGGGGCAGCGATGCCCAAAGTAAAAGTAACCGCCATTCAGAAAGAGACCGGCAACAAGTCAGAGACGCTCTCTTCCGATACCGGCGAATACACGCTTCCGTTTCTTGCACTCGGCGCCTACGATATGACCGCCGAGATCCAGGGCTTCAAGACTTACAAGCGGTCAGGGCTATCCATCAGCGCGGGCGAGCATCCGGTGGTCGATATCAAGCTCGAAGTCGGTGAAGCCAGTCAGAGCGTGATGGTGATCTCCGAAGCACCGCTGATCGAATCGGCCAACGCCGCGGTCGGCCAGGTGATCCCCACCGAAGAGGTCGAAGACCTTCCCATCAACGGCCGCACTCCGATGATGCTCACGCGCCTGGCAATGGGCGTGATCAGCACCAACGAACCCGGCCCGGTGCGTCCGTTCGATAACGGGACCATCGCCGGCTTCAGCATCTCCGGCGCGCCAACGCAATCCAATGAACTGTTGATCAACGGCGTCCCCAACGGAACCTGGGACAAGCGCCTGGCCTACAGCCCGCCCACCGATGCCGTCCAGGAAGTGAGCGTCCGCGCTTTTGAATCCGACTCGTCGTATGGACACACCGGCGGCGGCGTGGCCAACGTCATCACCAAGGGCGGCACCAACAACTTCCATTTCGCTCTCAATGAGTTCAATCAGGTTTCGAAGCTGGCGGCCAATCTGTTCTTTAGCAACGCCAACGCCGTTGGCCGTCCGGTCACCAACTACAATCAGTACGGCGCCAGTCTCGGCGGCCCCGTGGTTATCCCGAAAATCTACAACGGAAAGAACAAAATGTTCTGGTTCTTTGCCTTTGAGCGGTTGAAGGATTCCGATCCCGCCAACTCTGTTGTTGAAGGTGGTTCCACTTACACCACAGTCCCAACAGCTGCTGAGCGCACCGGCGATTTTTCCAACCTGCTCAAGGTTGGTGCATCGTATCAGCTCTATGATCCGAACTCGGGCGTGGTGTCCGGTTCGCAGGTGAAGCGCGATCCTTTCCCAAACAACATCATTCCCCAAAGCCGGTTGAATCCAATCTCGCAGAAGTATCTTCAGCTTTACCCGCAGCCCAACTTGCCCGGCCTGCCCAACGGCGAAAACAACTACGGCATCACCATCGCCGATCTTGACGGCTACGACAACGAACTCGGCCGGCTTGATTTCAACATCAGCGACAGGAGCAAGCTGTCGTACGAATTCCACCACAATTACCGCCTGCAAACGAAAAACGTCTACTTCCAGAATCCTGCTTATGGCACGTACCTGAGCCGCGCCAACTGGGGAACTTCGATCGACGAAGTGTACACGCTGTCACCTTCGATGGTGCTGGATTTCCGCGGCAGCTGGACTCGCTTCCATGAATCGAATGCGTCGCCCGCCGATGGCATTGACCCGGCATCCTACGGCTTCCCCACCTCGCTTGCTGCCGGTTCGCAGTTCGTCGGCCTGCCGTACATGCAGTTCTCCGGCGGCTGCGGCGCCAACAGCCTCGCGTTCCAGTGCCTCGGCATGACCGGCGACAGCAGCACGCCCTATGACACGTTCCAGATCTTCGCCAGCGTGGTGAAGATCAGGGGCAACCATTCGTTCAAGACCGGTGTGGATCTGCGCGACTATCGCATCAGCACCTTCCCGCACGGCAACTCCGATGGAACGTTTTCCTTCGGCACCAACTGGATCACCGGTCCGCTGAACAACAACGCCGCACCTCCGTTCGGTGGCGACATGGCTTCCTTCCTGTTGGGCCTGCCTACCAGCGGCAGCTTCGATCTCAACACGCATGCCACTGCGAAGTCAGATTACTACTCCACTTACATTCAGGACGACTGGCGAGTGAAGCCCAACCTGACTGTCAATCTCGGTCTGCGCTGGGAACACGAAACGCCGGCCGTCGAAAAGTATGATCGTGCGATCAACGGTTTTGACCCAAAGATCTCCAATCCGATCTCCGCTGCTGCCGCCGCCGCTTATGCGAAGAGCCCGATCGCGCAGGTTCCGGCCAGCCAGTTCTCCGCGCTTGGCGGCCTGACCTACGCCAGCGCCAGCAACCGCTCCATTTACAACACGGCGTCCAGCCTGTTTACACCGCGCATCGGCATCGCGTATTCGCCCACCTTCATCAAGAAGACGGTCTTCCGTGCCGGACTCGGCTTGTTTGTTTCTCCCACCGGTATCAATGGAGCGCAGACCCTCAACCAACAGGGCTTCAGCCAGACCACCACGTTCGTGGCGACTAACAACAACTACCTGACTCCAGCCAGCACGCTGGCGAATCCGTTTCCAAATGGGATCCTGCAACCCTCATCGAAGAACGATTCAGGAACGTTCCTCGGACAGGGGATCCTCTTTTTCAACCCCAACGTCAGCAACTCATACTCGGTCCGCTGGAACTTCGGAATTCAACGGCAGCTCCCTGGACAGATGGTGTTGGAAGTCGCCTATATCGGGAATCATGCCGTGCGTCTTCCTTTCAGCCGGCAGATGGATTTCATCCCGCGCCAGTACCTGAGCACTTCGCTCATGCGCGACGCGGCCGATAGCGCCGTCAACAGCTTCCTCAGCGGCACTGCCAAGAACGCAGCTGGAGCCAACGTAAATCCGTTCCAGGGCCTGCTGCCGAACTCCGGTTCTCTGAACGGCACCAGTGTAGCGGTGCGCCAACTGCTGATTCCGTATCCGCAGTATCCGGTGCCCGGCACGCCACAGAGCAACAGCAACGGCGTGGTGATGCAGTATAACAACGCCGGCGGCTCCTATTACAACAGCCTCAACATCCGCTTGCAGAAGCGCTTCACGCATGGGCTGACGATGATTGAGAACTTCACTTACAGCAAGTTGATTGAGCGCGTCGCCTATTTGAATGACTCCGATTTCGCCCCGGAGAAGCGCATTGGCAGCGATTCGCGCCCGCTGCGCCAGTCGATCGCACTCAGCTATGAACTGCCCTTCGGCCGCGGCCGGCACTTCAATCTGCAGAATCGGATTGTGGACGCGCTCGCGGGCGGATGGGCTGCAAACGGCAGCATCATCTTCCAGAGCGGACCTCCCATCGGCTTCGGAAACATCGTGTACATGGGCGGTGATTTGAAGCTTAAAAATCACCCGGTCAATCCGCTGGTCCCTGGCGCCGCTTTCGATACGACTCAGTTCCTCACGGCCTCGAACCTGCAGCCGGTGGATAATATCCGCGTCTTCAGTTCGCAGTTCAACAACCTGCGCCGCGATCCGACGAAGAACGCCGACCTCTCGATGTTGAAGCGCTTCACCTTTGGGGAACGCCGCTATCTGCAGATCCGCTTTGAGGGCTTCAACATCACCAACCGTGTAACGTTTGCTTCGCCCAGCACCAGTCCCACCAGCGCGACGTTCGGCGAATCGACAAGCCAGTCGAATACGCCGCGCCGCATCCAGGTAGGTGCGCGTCTAGTCTGGTAGCCTACGCCAGCAGCGGTTTCACTACCTCGCCGTGGACATCCGTCAACCGGAAGTCCCGGCCCTGGTAGCGATAGGTCAGCTTGGTATGCTCCACGCCCATGCAATGCAGCAGCGTTGCGTTGAGGTCGTGCACATGCACTGGGGTCTCCGTGATGTTGTACGAGTAGTCGTCGGTGGCGCCATAGCTGATGCCGCCCTTGATGCCGCCGCCGGCCATCCACAGCGAATAGCAGCGCGGGTGATGGTCGCGGCCATAATTTTCGCGCGACAGATTTCCCTGGCAATAAACCGTACGGCCGAATTCGCCGCCCCACACCACCAACGTCTCGTCCAACATGCCGCGCTGTTTCAGGTCCTGAATCAACGCTGCCGATGCCTGGTCCGTATCCATGCACTGCGGAGGCAACTGGCGGGGCACGCCTTCATGATGATCCCAACCCATGTGATACAGCTGAATGAAGCGCACGCCGCGCTCGGCAAGCCGCCGCGCCAGAATGCAGTTCGAGGCATAGGTGCCGGGCTTGCGCGAATCGGGCCCGTACATCTCAAACGTCTTCTCCGGCTCCTTGGAGATTGCGGTCAACTCCGGCACCGAGGTCTGCATCCGATACGCCATCTCATACTGCGCGATGCGTGCATTGATCTCGGGATCGGCAAACTCTTTGAGATTTTGCTCATTGAGTTTGGCGATATCATCCAGCATCGACCGCCGCACTTTGTCGTTCACGCCCGCAGGGTTCGAAAGGTAAAGCACCGGGTCGCCATCGGAGCGGAACTTCACGCCCTGATACTTCGATGGCAGAAAGCCGCTAGCCCACAGACGGTCATAGAGCGGCTGATCGAAGCGGCGTCCCGTACCGCGCGAAATCATCACCACAAACGCCGGCAGGTCCTGATTCTCGCTGCCCAGGCCGTAAGAGATCCATGATCCGAAGCACGGCCGCCCCGCGATCTGGCTGCCGGTTTGAATGAACGTGATGGCCGGATCGTGATTGATCGCCTCCGTGTACATGCTCTTCACCACGCAGATATCGCCGGCGATCTTTGACGTGTGGGGCAGCAGTTCGCTGAGCCACGTACCGTTCGGCCCATACTGCGCGAACTTGAACATCGATGGCGCCACCGGGAAGTTCTTCTGCTTCGAGGTCATGCCCGTGAGGCGCTGTCCGCGGCGGATCGAATCGGGCAGCTCTTGCGCGAAACGATCACTCAACTGCGGCTTGGGATCGAACAGGTCCATCTGCGACGGCGCGCCCGATTGATGCAGATAGATGATGCGCTTGGCTTTCGGGGCAAAGTTCGGGAAACCGGGCAGTGCAGGATGGGCCAATGTTTTCGCGGCTCCGAACGCCTCCGGATTCACCAGCGAAGCGAGCGCGGCGGTGCCGACTCCGTTCACCGCGCGGCCAAACAGTTGGCGGCGCGTGAGCATCAGATCGAGTTCGCGTAGCGGGGTCATTGTTTGGTTACTACCTCATCCAGGTTCAAAATCACACTGGCCGCCGTGGTGTAGGCGGCGAGTTCCACGGCATCGAGCTTCTTGTCTCGCTCCGATTCGCCGGCCGAGAGCAGCTCTTCCGCAGCCTTGCGATTCGCGCGGTATTGCGAGAGGCGCCGTTCGAGGCCGGCTTGCAGCACCGACAGCTCCAGCTGGTTTGGCGCACGCGCGGCGGCCAGCCGGAAGCCGTAACCGAGACGCTGCGTGGGCAGCAGGCCGCCCTCCTTCATCATGCGTTCGGCCAGCTTGCGCGAAGCCTCGTGGTAGGTCGCATCGTTGAGCAGCGCCAGTGCCTGCAGCGGCGTAGTGCTGCGCGAGCGGTTTACAACGCAAAACTCCCGCGTCGGAGCATCGAACGTGGTGAGCGCCGGCGGCGGCACGGTGCGCTTCCAGAACGTGTACAGGCTGCGGCGATAGAGATCCGCGCCAGTCGAGCGGTTGTACAAAACCTTATCGTCAACCACCGACAACTGCTCCCACAACCCTGGCGGTTGATACGGCTTCACCGATGGTCCGCCGATCTTCTCCGTCAACAAACCGGACGCAGCCAGCGCCTGATCGCGGATCGCCTCGGCCGTCAGCCGGAACCGCGGCCCGCGAGCTAACAGCCTATTCTCCGGGTCTTTCTTCAACAACAGCGGAGTCGCCTTCGATGACTGCCGGTAAGTCGCGCTCATCACCATCAGTTTCTGCATCGCCTTCACGTCCCAGCCGCTCTTGACGAACTGCGTGGCCAGCCAGTCGAGCAACTCCGGATGAGTCGGCGGGTCTCCCTGCGAGCCAAAATCCTCCGACGTCTTCACCAGTCCCGTGCCAAAGAAAGCGGTCCAATAGCGATTCACCGCAACGCGCGCAGTGAGCGGATTGGATTCCGATACCAGCCACTGCGCGAGGCCCAGGCGGTTCTTCGGCGCACCATCGGGCAGAGCGCCCAGGAACGCCGGGATCGACGCCGTGACCTTATCGCCCGGTTTCTCATAGGAGCCGCGGATCAATACGAAGGTGTCGCGAGGCGTGCTCATCTCACTCATCACCATCGTGGTGGGGATCTTCGCGTCGATGCCCCTGCGTACGGCATCGAGCTTCGCGACCTTCTCCGCGACCTGGCGTGACTCCATCGGATGCGCCAAATAGTAGCGGCGCAACGCGCGTTTCTGTTCGTCGGTCCTGTCGGCAGCCGCGACTTTCAACGCCTTCACGACGGCCGCCGGCAGTGGTTCGGGGAATTCGGAATCGGTGACAGAGAGCCGGAACCGGCCGATGGTTGCGCCCGCGCCATATTCGTTGCCGATGCGGAACTTGAACTGCGAATCCGCATTTGGGTTGATCATGCGTGCCGGCTCGATCACCGCGAAGTGCGGCTTGTTGAACTCCGGATTCAAATCCCAGCCGCGCTTCAACTGCAACATCGGACGCAGCACCAGTTCGATCACAGACTCGGGCGATGCATAGTCGGAACTGATGCGCGCCAGGTCCACCTTCTTGCCGGACTCGTCGATATCCAGCTGCGTCAGTACGCCCTTGCCCTCTTCACCGCGGCCGGAGCCGCCGGCGGGCAGCGCAGCGTCAGGAATCAATTCAAATCGGAAGCCGGTGATGTTGCGCAGCGTGCTCTTGGCGGAGACGTTGTAAAAGGTCTTGGCTGGATTGACGCCGGAGACGAGGATCGATCCATCGCTCTGCGGCGTGAACACAACACCCGCGGTAGTCGCCGAAAGGTCCGTCAGCGTGAGCGTCTGCCAGACCGGTTGATAAGTGAGTGCCTTCTTCTCCCATGCCGCCAGGCCCGCCGCTACCTTCGTTTCCACCGCCTTCTGTTCCGCCTGCGCTTCCTTCAACTTCGCATCGGCTGCTGCAAGCTGCGCTTCGATCTCCGGAGCAGGCAGCCGCAGGATCGGCGGCGCATTGCCCTGTGCATTGCGCGCACCGCCCGTGCCCACTTCGTTCACGTTGTTGTAGAACGCGGACATGCTGTAAAAATCGCGCGTCGTTATGGGGTCGTACTTATGATCGTGGCAGCGCGCGCAGCCGATGGTCAGCCCCAGCCACACACTGCCCGTGGCGCTTACGCGGTCCACCATGTTCTCGGCGTGGAACTCTTCGGCGATGCTCCCCGCTTCAGTGTTGATGCGGTGGTTGCGATGAAAGCCGGTGGCGATCTTCTGTTCGAGCGTCGCGTTGGGCAGCAGGTCGCCGGCGAGCTGTTCAATGGTGAAGCGATCGAACGGCATGTTCTTGTTGAACGCGTTGATCACCCAATCGCGCCACGCCCACATCTGCTTATCGGGATCCACCTGATACCCATGCGTATCGGCGTAGCGTGCTGCGTCGAGCCATGCCGTGGCCATCTGCTCTCCGTACCGCGGTGAGGCCAACAGGCGGTCGACAACTTTCTCATAGGCGTTCGCCGAACGGTCCAGCTCGAAGGCTTTCACCTCCGCCGGAGTCGGCGGCAGGCCCGTAATATCGAGTGTCACGCGGCGTAGCAGGCGTGCCCGGTCGGCCTCCGGCGCGGGCGCGAGCATCTCACGTTCGAGCCGTGCCAGGATGAACGCATCGATCGGATTCTTCGCCCACAGCTTATTCTTCGTCACAGGAGTGGCCGGCTGTTTCGGTACGGCAAAGGCCCAGTGCGATTGCCATTCCGCACCCTGCGCGATCCACTGTTTGATCGTCGCTATCTCTTTTTCCGTGAGCGCTTTTCTGCCGGATGCAACTGGTGGCATGCGCATGCCCGGCTTCTCCGCCGCGATGCGCTTGATGATCTCGCTGTTCACGGCATCGCCGGGAATCACGGGCGTGCGTTTGCCTCGTGCTTTTTTGGCGCCCTCTTCAGTGTCGAGACGCAGCCCTGCCTTGCGATTCCCTTCATCCGGACCGTGGCAGGAGAAGCAGCGGTCGGAGAGGATGGACCTGACCTCTTTATTGAAGTCGACCTTCGGCGCGGCGGCAGCGGTCCACGCCAGCACCAATAGACACAGCAGTCGCAGGGTTACCATTCCGTATAATTATATAGGACGCCATTCAATCACGAAACGCAAATCGTGGGGCAGGCTGGTAGCCTGCAGCCGATTGGAAATCGGCCCCACTCTCATGCCTGCAAACCAGGCTACTTCCCGGCACTCTTCCGCTTGGCCGCCGTTTTCTTCTTCTTTGCAGCCTTCTTGGCAGGCTTCTTCTTCACCGCCGCCTTGGCCCGCTTGGGTTTCGCAGCGGGTTCCACAACCGGTTCGGCCTCCATATCCAGACCGAACATCGCAGACAGATCGTCGTCGGCCAGCACCTTGGAAGACGCCGCAGCGGCCTTGGTGATGGGCAGCGCTTTGCCCGCATCCGCCAGCAGATCCTTGCTATCCACCTTATTCAGAACGAACAACAGCTCCGGTTTCTGATCCAACCGCGCGCCGATGCCGTACATCACTGCCGCAATGTGCTTGCACATTCCGGCCGAATCGGGGCAATCGCAATCGAGCCTGATCTCACGCGGAGAGGGAAACAGGCCGCTGTTCTGGCGGCAGATGCGCTCCATTACGCCCTTTGAAAAACGTCCCTGCAGCAGTTCCACCAGCGAATCGATCGCTCCAGCGCAATCGGTGCAGATCGCCTTCCACCGTGTTTTCGACACCGGCTCGATCTTCACGGTCACCTTGTACAACTCCGATCCGCTGACAAACGCCGTCACTTCACCGGGAGCAATTTGCAGATCGACAACCGATCCATTCCTGACGTACGTCCTGCCGCGCGGCAGGCGGTTTTGATAGTCGCTGTAGCGCTCCAGATTCTCGCACCACGCCTTGCCCCAGAATGTCTTCGCAATGGTTCGCCCATCAATCTCGACGGGCGATACCGGATGCCCTTTCTTCTTGAGTTTCTCCATCTCGCGCTTCGCCTTGGCCTGGCGCTGCGCCACGGGAACATAGGGAGCAAATCCGTAATAAAAAGACATCGATCAAGTCTCCTTCAGCGCCTTATTGAGATCGAGCGCCACCAGTTTGAGCAGTTCTTCGTCCTTCATCTCCGTCAATAGCAGATCGGCGCCGCCTTCCAGCAGATCCGTGGAGAGCCGGCGTTTCGCTTCGATGAGTTCGTCTATTTTTTCTTCCACTGTACCGCGGCAGATGAACTTGTGCACCATCACATTGCGCTTTTGCCCGATGCGGAAGGCACGGTCCGTCGCCTGGTTCTCAACCGCTGGATTCCACCACCGGTCAAAGTGCACCACATGCGATGCGGCGGTCAGATTCAGTCCCGCCCCGCCGGCTTTCAGTGACAGGACGAAGAACCCGATCGACTCGTCTTCCTGAAACTGCGCCACCAGCTCCTTGCGCTTTTTCACCGGAGTTTCGCCATGCAGGATCAACCCCGGCCGCCCGAAGACGCTACCCAGAAAACCAGCCAGCGGCTCGGTCACTTCGCGGAACTGCGTAAAGACCAGCGCCTTCTCCTGCCGTGAAGCAATCACTTCCGCGATCTCGCGCAGGCGTGCGAATTTGCCGCTTTCCTCTTCGCTCCAGCCGCTGTCGCTCAGCCACTGCGAAGGGTGATTGCAGATCTGCTTGAAGCGCATCAGATATGACAGCACCAGCCCTCGCCGCTGAATGCCCTCCGCCGTTTCCAACTGTTTGGCCAACTCTTTGACCGAGTCTTCGTACAGCGCTGCCTGCTTGCGGCTGAGCGGGCAGAAGGCCTTCACTTCGGTCTTGTCCGGCAGGTCGCTGATCACGGACTTGTCTGTCTTCAAGCGCCGCAGGATGTAAGGCCGCACCAGTTCGCGTAACGGCCCGAACGGATTGTGCTGCTTCTCCGCTGCGTTCTTGACAAAGCCGTTGAACTCCTTCGCCGATCCCAACAGGCCTGGATTGATGAAGTCAAAGATCGACCACAGATCGCCGAGACGGTTCTCAACCGGCGTGCCAGTCAGCGCGAGCCGTGCCCCAGCCTTGAGCTTCTTAACGGCAATGGTCTGCTTCGACCCCGGATTCTTGATCGCCTGCGCCTCGTCAATCACCGCCAGCCGCCACTGCGTCTCCGCGAGCCACGGAATGCGCAGCAGGGAGCCGTAACTGGTGATCACCAGATCGACGTCTGCCAGTCGCTCCTTGGAGATCGACTTCAGTTCGGCGGCCGGCATCGCCGAGGGATGCGCGATCATCGCCTTCAGTCCGGGCGTGAAGCGCTCCAATTCCGATGCCCAATTGGCCAGCAGGGAAGCCGGAGCAACCAGCAGGCTCGGGCGGCCCTTCAAGACGGTCAATAGCGAGAGAACCTGGATCGTCTTGCCCAGTCCCATGTCGTCGGCAAGGCAGGCGCCGAGTCCTAGCTGAGTCAGTAGATAAAGCCACTGAACTCCCGCGTTCTGGTACGGGCGCAACGTTGCGTTGAGCGCCGCGCCAGGGTTGATGTTGGCCAGCCCCTCCGGGCTACGCAAGCCCTTCAGCGTCTCGGCGAGCCAGGGTCCGGCCACGATCTCCGACCATTCCGGCTGCGCCTCATCCGCCAGGTCATCATTCGCAATGCCCGCCCCCGCCAGCAATCGCATCGCCTCGCGGAAGCCGAGTCCGTGTTCAGCAGCCGTGCGCTCCACTTTTTGAAACTGGCTGAGCATCTTCGATAGCTGCTGGGGGTCAACTTCCACCCACCGGCCACGAACCAGGGCCAGCCCGTCTGAGGCGGCCAGTAACTGCCGGATCTCAGACTTAGTAAGTCGCTCGCCCTCCAGAGTAACTGCCAGCTGGAAGTCAAGCAGTGCGTCGAAACCGAGGTTGGAGGGCGCTCCGGCGCCGATAGTCGCGCTCACCTTGGCGCGCGGAGGACGGTGCAGTCGCCATCCGGCAGGCATGCGAACCACCACGCCCGCGGCCTCCAGCAGCGGCACGTCGCGCAGCAGATTCATGGCCTCTCTGGGAGTCCAGCGCAACGGATGGAAGATCTCGCTGGCGTTGATCATCTGCTTCAGCCACGGGCACTGCTCGGAGGCACGCTGCACGGGAAGCAGCAGCGACAGTAGACGGTCCTTGTTTTCCGCGCCCGCGTATTCCCTCAGCGCTTGCCCAAGCGGAAGATGTTGCGCTTTGCCCTGTGCGGAAAGCCTTGTGGTGTATGTGGCCAGGAAGGCGAACGGGTTATCGGGGTCCTTGCTGTTTTCAGCGAGGTTGAAGTGAACCCTGCCTACCAGATTCCAGGCAGGGTTCTTTCGTTTGAGAAAATCCTGTACGCTGCATTTCGAGTCAATCAGTTCGATCTCGAATGCCGCTTCGAGCGACCGCCAGAGTTGCAGCAGCACTTCCGCCGAGAGGTATTCAGCACCCGTCATGGCCGGAGCGGTGAGTATCAACCGGTCCAGATCGGCAGAGTCCGGCAAGGGTGCCTGTGGCCTGGCAGCATCCGCATTGGCGTGCAGGCAGAGAGCGTTGATATACCTCGCCGCGAATTCCCGCCAGTAGAGGAGTGCCGCCGGCAACGACGCGCCAATTTCAGATCCCGCAAGTTGCAGCAGGCCATGCCCTGAGCCTTGCGAAAAGGCATCTCGCAGACGCTGTGCCATCTCCGGGCGAAATTCGGGAGCGTCCTGTTCTTCAGCGAGGATCAGATGGCCGTGAGGCGTCAAAACAGGCGCCAGGCGGGAGGGGGTCATGTAGCGCAGTCTAACAATTCAGGGGATGGAGATGCTATCAGAACCGGAGTTGACATAACCTGCGTTATCAGCACACGAAGACCTTTCACCAGACAAGCTCCAGAAACTAAAAGCAACCGCCTTCGACCGGATCGCCGAACTAGCGTCGAAACTCAACGAACCAGAACTGCGAATGATACTGCTCTTGTGTCGGCTATGCACGGCAAGCGCAAGCAAGTCCAGGTCCCTAAGCCTCACCGACATCGGAAAAGCCCTCACCAGAGCAAGATCCTCCGCACGCCTGGCTATAGCCACACCAACAAAACGTGACCTCATCGGACAGCGCCAAAGGTGCAAAACCCTAGGTACTATCTAGTGGGAGAATCTGCTCCAAACAGTTTCCAGAGGTGTGCCGGTAATCAGTACTCCTCAGCATGCCTCAAACTCATCACGCTTCCATTCCGCCTCCACTGGGAGGCCAACCCACCCCGGCCCGAGGAAAAAGAGAGGGCCGAAAAGAAGAAGGCGTCAAAGACGAAATACACTTGCCAGGCGTGTGAGCAGAACGCATGGGCCAAGCCCGGCGCGATGCTTGAGGCTTCTGCTAAGACTCCGGCGAAGGGCTGCCGGAGATCATGATGCCGGAGGACCCGGCTTGATCTTCGAACACCCCCACGGGACCGCCGTATTCGAGCGGATGCGCGGTACAATGCAAAGAAGAGACATAGACACAATGTCACCAGAACAGCAGAACAACCCGCCAGACGTCCGCGCCATCCTCGCGGAAATTGCGCAGGCGCTTCAGGCAGAAGCTTTAGCGCGCATCCAGGAGCGCCACGACTGGACAGAGCGGATGGAGCGCATAGAAAAAAACGTCGAAGCCATCACCGCGAACGTTGAAGCAATCGGCGCAAAAATGGAACTCCTTACAGCCGACGTGCAAACCCTGGCAACCAACGCAATGAGCCACACCGACAGGCTGAACAAACTCGAAGGGCTGTAAAACAGAACCAGCCAGCCGTCGAAGCCCCGCCGCCGCGCGGGGCTTTCGCGTTTTAAAGCGTAGCGGTGCCGATACACCACACACCACCGCCGCCACGCCGCAGCCTCGCCAATTGCGCCCAGACCGGAGCCGAGCTGCCAGACGCAAAGCCCCACAAACGCCCGTTTGCGCCAACCTCACGCCCGAAGTGTAGCACGCCAGCCGCGCACCGTCGCAATTTTGCGAGACCGCGCACCCCGCCGAGGCTTGGCATGACAGCAAGGCCGCAGCGGCTCCGGCAGCATTGCATCGTACGATGCAAAAAACGGCGCAGTTACCCTGAAGACATGACAGCCATCTTAGAATGAAGACAACCGCAGCCCACAGGGCCGAAGGCTCCGTTGTGCGCGATCAGCACAGTAGCCAGCTGCCACCATTCTCTTGATTCCGAATGATTGTGGAATGAGTCGGAACTCCTTGGTAAGTGGGAATGAAAGGGAATACGCCTGACGCATTCCCCCCAATTCGCTGCGCCTAAAACATGTACTTCAAACCAAGCTGAACCTGCCGCATCGAAGTCGTCGTACCAGTCACCACGCCGAATCCCTGGTGCGCTGCGGTACCCGGCTGGCCAACCTGGGCAGAGCCCGAAAGGATATTCAGACTCGGCATGTTCAGGTTTGCATGATTCGCTGAGTTGAACGCCTCAAACCGGAACTGGAATACATGATGCTCGCTGTAAGGCATCTTGAATTCCTTGTGGATCTGGGCGTCGAAGTTCACGATTCCCGGTCCGATAATCGTGTTGCGTCCGACATTGCCGTACTGTCCCGGAGGTGCTTCGGTAAACGCCGCAAGATTCAACCAGCGCGAAGGCGTGCGGTTGTCGGCATACGGGCTGGCGCCAGTCGCATTCGGCCGGTCGTAACCGCCCGCGCCTGTGCCTGCGTTATCCACACCGCCGATACCTAGCGTGCCAGGAACGCCGCTCTGCGCTGTGAACAAGCCACCTGCCTGCCAGTCGCCGATGACCGCATTCAACACCGGATTCTTGATATCCACCTTGCGTCCGCGCCCCACCGGTAGGTCATACAGTACGGAGGTCACAAAGCGGTTGCGCACGTCGAAGGATGAGAGCCCGCGCTCGCACTTCATACAGTAGCTGTTCTGCGGAAACAACGTGTCGAAGCCCTGCCCGCGAATGCCGCTGGTGTTATCGATCGACTTCGAAAACGTATAGGAGCTGATCACGCTGAAGCCCTTGCTGAAGCGCCGCGTGGCTTTTACATTCAACGAATTGTAGTTTGCATTGGCGCCATCGGCCACCAGTTGAATGATGCCGAAGTTCGAGAACGGGAAGCGTGAAGGCGCTGCGCCGGTGGTTCCGGGCGTGCCCTGGTTTGCATCCTGGAAGCCCTGCAAATGGTGGCTCTGGCCGCCGAGGTAACCAGCCTCCAACAGCCAGTCCTTGCCCACCTGGCGCTGGATGTTCAACAGGAACTGCATCGTATAGGACGTGTGGTGATCAAGAGCGTCCACATAAGCATAGGGAGGAGGAATCTGCGCCAGCGCGCCGCTGCCACCCGGGACCGCGTTACTGTAGAACAGGTTCGGCGTACCCGTGGTTGAGTTAAGCGTGACGCGGGCCGCGATGTTGCGCGACATGTCGAACACCGCATTCCCGATGTCCTGGTTGTAGAAGACGCCGAAGCCGGTGCGGACCACGGTCTTTGCATCAGGAGACCATGCAATGCCAATGCGCGGTGCGAAGTCCTTGTACGAGGTCTGGAGCAACTGGTCCGGATACTTGCCGTTGCTGCAAGCCGCCGCCGTGCTCGTCCAGCGAATGCTCAGCCCGGCATACGGATCGGTGCAAGTGCCCTGGCGGACAAACGACGGATACGGCACCGATGACGGAGCGTTTGCGCCGAAGTACATCTGCGGAATCGCTACGGTAAAGAGGTCGCCCTTGGTGTCTGTCCATGGTGGCGTCAGTTCGTAACGCAAACCCAGCGAGAGCGTCAGCTTCGGGGTAATCTTCCAGGTGTCATCGACGAAGGCAGCCGACGCATTGCGGACATACGTTGCGTTGGCAATCGCCACGGCCACCGTGGATTGGAAGAGATCGCCCAGGAGGAACTCAGCGAATGCGTCGCCGCCGGTGAGTGTGGAACTCCGCGTTACGTTGGGCTGGAAGACGAAGTTACCGCGCGAAAACTGGTTGCCCACCTGATTGTAGTGCTGGCGGTTGTACTCCATGCCAAAGCGGAAGGTGTGCTTGCCTTTGATCCACGAAAGATTGTCCACCAGCTGCAGCGTGTTGTTGTCATTGGCGTAAGGACCATCTGTGTTGTCGCCGATGCCGGAGAAGCCGTCGCCATTCAGCGAAATGTTCGGCACGCCCCACGTCACCGGATCCCCCGATTTCAACCCGGGCACGCCCAGCGCAGCAACCGTATCGGTGTTGAAAGCCGAATAGGTGCCGGTGGAATTGAAGAACCGCGAGTAACCATAGCGGGCTTCGTTCACCAGGTTGGGAGTAATGGTGCGGGTGTTCGACGCCAAATATTGCTCATAGTTAGTAAGCAGCTTGCTGCCCGTGATGCTCAAGCCCGTGGAGGCCTGATTCTCATCGCCCCAGCTGTAGCGGCCGGTCCATTGCGATTTGGAAGATTCAATCCAATCCATGCGCAGCGTGAATCCGTCGCGGTTGGCCGGAGAGGAGTTTAGCTGTGTGTAATTGTTCGACAAGCCCGGCAAAATCGAGGAATTGTAGTACTTCAGGAATTTCTGCGAGATCGGGTCCAGCCGGTTGGTTGGAATCACATTGTTGGGAAACGGAGTCTTGTTCGTGCCCGAATTCGGATCATAGATCGCGGTATTTAACGCGCCGAGGTTTCCCGTGAACATCGCGGCCGTAGGCACAGAATAGGTGCCCTGCGAATTCTGGCGCTGCCGTTTGGCCTCGTAGTTGGCCATGAAGAAAAGCTTGTTCTTGCCGTTGAGCAGCTTCGGAATCAGGATAGGTCCATCGAGCTCGAAGCCGAAATCGTTCCATTTGAAGGGCTGCTTGTTGGCGTGATTGGCCGTGAACGAATAGGGGATCGCGTCGAACTCACTGTTGCGCACGAATTCAAACAGCGCACCGTGGTAGGTGTTCCCGCCGGATTTTGTCAGCACATTGATCTGCGTCGCTTCATGGCCGAATTCTGCCGGGTACACGCCGGTTTGTACTTTGAATTCCTGGATCGCATCGATCGATGGCAGCACCACATAGCTAAGGAAGTTGGGATCCGTGTTGGTAACGCCATCGAGCGTGAACCAGTTGAACATGATGCGTTGTCCGGCCACGGAAATGGACTGTGAGGCGCGGTCGCCGCCCTGCCGCGAGCCTGCCTGGCCTGACGAAGAAGAAAGCGTATTCGCATTGGCCGCCAGAGCTACCAGGTTCAGGTAGGAGCGCCCGTTCAGCGGTAACTCCGTCACCGCCTTGTTCTCAACCACGGTTCCGACTGAGGCGTTTTCCGCCTGCAGCAGTGCCGCTTGCGCCGAGACCTCAACGGACTCTGAAACCTGGCCCACCTGGAGCGTCATATCGAGGCGCACCGTCTGTTGCACCTGGACTTCGAGGTTGGAAGTTGTTGCCGATTTGAATCCCTGATGTTCGGATTTCACATTGTAAAATCCCGGAGGGATGGAAGGAAAGGTGTAATCGCCGGCATCGGTACTGACTGCCGATCGCACGGCATTGGTGCTGAGATTGGTCAGCGTGATGGTTGCGCCCGGAACGCCAGCCCCGCTCGCATCACTGACACGGCCCGTAATCTCACCCAAAGTTTGCGCTTCCACTTGTGGAATGGCCAACACAGCCAGCAGCGCAAGAGAACTCAACATGGATCTCTTCATAGACAGGAATATCCCCCAAACGTATTTACAGCTTAGAACAGCTTGTTGAAGGGTAGCCTACTTTGAAGGTGGGAGCAACAGGAGGGATGTTACAGGATAATAAGATCCGGGACAGCCAGTTACTCACCGGCTGTCCCGCAAACGGGCAGTTAGTTGAACTTCGGAGCGTAGCCGAACGTCATCTGCAGCGTCACGCTTCGCGCGGGCAGCATCGTAATGATGTCATTCGGAGAAAACGCCGAAGACGCCAGCGCAGCATTCACGCCAACAATGCTGTGCCTGTCGAAGAGATTGTTCACGCCGACCCGGAACTTGGTGCCGCGCAGGAAGGAATCTCCGCGGACCGTGTAATTCAGGAATACGTTGTTCACATTGAACGGATCGATCTTCACGGCCTGATTCACCGCACCGTTGTCGTTGTACATCGTTCCCACGCGCTTGGTGAAGTAACCCACGTCCCAACCCTTATAGCGGTAGGTCAGGCCGATGGCCTCCGTATTCAAGGGTGCGCTATCCACGAAAAGACCCGTGTTCTTATAGCGTGCCCTGCCGATCGTTCCATTCAGATAAACACTGAAACCCTTCGCGATCAGGATGCTGCTCTCTGCCTCAAGCCCCTTCGTATTGGAGGGACCGGTCTGGTAGAATACCGGTTCGCCCGCGGCATCGGGAGCCGAGGAGTACGGATTCTGGAAGTGGCTGTAATAGAACGCAGTGTCCAGAGTGAAGCGGTTGTACTTGAGCACAGAGCCCGCCTGGTAGGTCTTAACGGTGGTCGGCTTCGGCAGCACCGCAACAGCCGCGTTCTTGGTGTCGAATACGCTGCTCGGCGGAATCACGCTGCCGGTCCCGAACTGCGCGTACAGTGTCCAGTTGCTCTTCACCTTATAGCGAGCGTCAAAGGAAGGGCTGACGTTGGTGAAGGTAGTGTCATGCTTCACAAACGGTGCGCCATTCAAAGCGCCAACCGTCTTGCCGTTGTCGGCAAACTGCATCAGGTCCATTTTGTAGCTGGAAAACTTCACGCCGGCGGCGATGCTTAACTGGCGCGTGACGCGGTATTCGTACTCGGCAAAGGGCTGAATGGAATTCGTGTTGAAATTCTCATGGAAGTTCGGCAGGGCGGCGTTGACCCATGTCTTCGGATTGCTCGGAATCTGATAGCGATCCGTGTAAGCCCACTCGTACCACAAGCCCGTGCGGAAGACGCCGTGCGCCGTCTCATGGCTCACCTGGAGCACGTCGCCCGCTTTGCGGTAGCCGTTCAGCTTATCGACTCCGCTGGTGGCGGTGAGCGTCGCGCCGTTCTGATAATTCTGCTTGTTCCAGTAGCGGTAGGTGTACATCTTGTTGTCGAGTTTCCAGCCGCGGCCAAGATTGGTTGTCATGCCGATATAGCTGAAATCGGTCTGCACGTGATAGAAGTTGTAGCCGTAGTAATCGCTCTTGGTGGGATCTTCGCCCATCAGGTAGTTGTCGCCGAACTGAGCAACCTGTGCGCGGGTCGGTCCCTTGGTGTTGGGTGTATTCGTCCACATATCGACCACGCCGCTGAACACGGAAAACGTTGTGCGTTCATTCAAGCGATATTGATACTTCAGGAAGCCCGCTATACGCTTCTGGCGATTGAACGTCTGGTAGCCATCGGAGAGCATCTGGTGGATGTTCACCACCAGGCTCGACTTCTTGTCCTTGCCGCCGAAGTTGCCGGAATCGAAATCGAGCGACAGCATGCGGGTGTTGAAGGAACTGTACATCGCTGTTCCGCGGATGTCCATTTCATAAGGTACTGCGCGTGAAAGCAGGTTGATCGAGCCGCCGAAGTTGGTCGGACCAACGGTTGCGGCAGTTCCCGGGCTGCGGTCGAATTCCACACCGGCGATGAACTGGCTGGGGAAGAACGCCCACGAGTGGTGCGTCGGGCTATTGGTGTCGTTGAACGGAATGCCATCCACAGCCATCGTGTACAGGCCGTCTTTGAAGCCGCGGAAGTAAGTCTTGCTGTCGCCGAGGCCAACGCCGTTAGGATTCACGCTGAAGGTGCCGGGGGCCATCTGCAACAATTCGGTAAAGTCGGCAACCGGCGATGCGAAGTTCTGAATGAACTCCGGGCTGATCTCCGATTTTGCCGAACGCGCGTCCAAGGTGTTCTGCGAAGGCGAATACTCGGCCGCGACGGAAACCGTACCTTCCACCGTAATGCTCTGCGAAAGTTCGCCTACGTTAAGAGCGATCTTGATGTCTTCGGTTGCGTTGGCGGCGAGGACGACTCCCGAGCGGCGCGTACCTGCAAAGCTGGGAGCGGAAACATCCACGGTATACTTGCCAGCAGGCAAATCGCTGACGGAGAAACGGCCATCGGAGCCGCTCGATGCGGGCTTGGCGGAACCTGTCGATTCGTTACGAACCGCGACAAAGGCGCCCGGAATCGGTTTGCCGGTGACGTCCTGAATGACGCCGGAGACGGTTCCCGTCCCATTGCCGGTCTGAGCTGTCGCACTGGGCGAAGAGCCCACAAATAATACAACGCCTGCAACTACCGTGAGCGCACGGAGCGAGGCCTGAAGAGTTTTCATCATAAGGGTTGAAACCACCAAAGCTGTCTTTCTTGGGTCATTTCAGGATAGCTTTTGAATGTTTCAATCAGATTGCAGAGATGTTACTGGGAAATGAATCAAAGGCCGGAAACTGTAAATCGGAGAGGAAAAGCAGTGTGGCCGGCATTCGGCTGGCCACACTGCTCTGGAAGTACTAGTTGAATTTCGGAGCGTAACCGAAAGTCATTTGAATGCTGATACTACGTGCCGGCAGCATGGTGATGATGTCATTTGGCGAGGTGGCGGAGTTCGCCAGTGCCGGGTTGACACCTACTATGCTGTGCTTATCGAACAGGTTGTTGATGCCGAACCGGATCTTGGTTCCACGCATGAAGTTGTCGCCCCTCACGGTGTAATTGAAGAACAGGTTGTTGATGTAGAACGGATCGATGGCAACCGCCTGGTTGATGGAGCCGTTATCGTTATACATCTGGCCGATGCGCTTGGTGAAGTAGCCAGCGTCCCAGCCCTTGAAACGGTAGGTAAGCCCAATCGTCTCCGTGCTGGTCGGCGAACTTGCCACATAGAGTCCAGTGGTCTGATAGCGGGCCCGTCCCATGGTTCCGTTCAAATAAAGGCTCAAACCCTTCGCGATCAGAATGCTGCTTTCCGCTTCCACGCCCTTTGTGTTGGACGGGCCGGTCTGATAGAAGACAGGTTCTCCTGAAGCATCCGGAGCGGAGCTGTAAGGGTTCTGGAAGTGGCTGTAGTAGAAAGCGCCGTCAATGGTGAAGCGGTTGAACTTCAACACCGAGCCTGCCTGGTAGGTCTTCACCGATTGCGGTTTGGGGAGCACGGCGACGGCTGCGTTCTTGGTATCGAAAACACTGGTCGGCGGGATGGTGCTGCCAGTTGCGAACTGCGCATAAACCGTCCAGTTGCTCTTCACCTTATAGCGTGCGTCGAGCGACGGGCTCCAGTTGCGATAGGTGGTGCCATGAGTGATCGATGCTGCACCGTTCAGGCTGCCAACAGTCTTGCCGTTATCGGCGAACTGCGTGAAGTCCATCGTGTAGTTTGCGAGCTTGATACCTGCCGCAACGCTGAGGTTGCGGGTCACGCGGTATTCGTATTCCGCGAAGGGCTGCGCCGAAGTCGTGATGAAATGCTCATGGAAGTTAGGCAGCGCGGCGTTCACCCAGGTCTTCGGATTGCTGGGAATCTGGTAGCGGTCCGTGTAGGCCCATTCAAACCACAAACCAGTGCGGAACACGCCATGCGCGGTTTCGTGGCTCACGGCCAGAACATCGCCAACCTTACGGTAGCCGTTCAGCTTGTCGGTAGCGCTGGTTGCGGTGATCGTGGTTCCGTTGTAATTCTGCTTGTTCCAATAGCGGTAGGTGTAGGTTTTGTTGTCGAGCTTCCAGCCGCGGCCGAGGTTGGTTGACATGCCGATATAGTTGAAGTCGGTCTGCACGTGATAGAAGTTGTAACCATAATAATCGGCGCGTGTGGGATCTTCGCTCAGCAGATAGTTATCGCCGAATTGCGCAACTTGGGCGCGCGTCGGGCCTTTCAGGTTAGGGGTATTCGCCCACAAATCGACAAGGCCGCTGAACACCGTAAAGGTTGTGCGTTGATTCAAACGGTACTGATACTTCAGGAAGCCTGCCACACGCTTCTGGCGATTGAATGTCTGATAACCGTCGGAGAGCATCTGGTGGATGTTGATTACGAGGCTCGATTTCTTGTCCTTGCCACCGAAGTTGCCGGAGTCGAAATCGAGGGCCAGCATGCGGGTATTGAACGACGAATACATGGCCGTTCCGCGGATGTCCATTTCGTACGGTACCGCGCGCGAAAGCAGGTTGATGGAGCCTCCGAAGTTCGTCGGTCCAATGGTTGCCGCCGTGCCCGGGCTGCGGTCGAATTCCGCGCCAGCGATAAACTGGCTCGGGAAGAATGCCCACGAGTGGTGTGTCGGATCGTTTGTGTCGTTGAACGGAATGCCATCTACCGACATCGTGTACTGGCCGTCCTTGAAGCCGCGGAAAAACGTCTTGCTGTCGCCCAGGCCAACGCCGTTGGGGTTAACACTAAAGGTTCCGGGGGCCATCTGGAGTAATTCGGTGAAGTCGGCGATCGGCGAAGCAAAGTTCTGAATGAACTCCGGGCTGATCTCGGATTTTGCGGAGCGTGCCTCCAACGTGTTCTGCGATGGCGAGTATTCGGCGGCTACGGATACGGTGCCTTCCACCGTGATGCTCTGCGAAAGTTCGCCGACGTTTAATGAGATTTTGATGTCTTCGGTTGCGTTAGCCGCGAGCGCAATTCCGGAGCGGCGGGTGCCGGCGAAACTGGGAGCCGAAACATCCACTGTGTACTTGCCGGCCGGAAGGTCGCTTATGGAAAAGCGCCCGTCGGAACCGCTAGAAGCGGGCTTGGCCACGCCTGTGGATTCGTTTCGAGCTGCTACGAAGGCGCCGGGAATCGGCTTGCCGGTTACGTCCTGAATTACGCCTGAGACGGTTCCAGTGCCCGTCTGGGCCAGTGCTTCAGGAGCAGTGCCAACCATCATCAAGAAACCAGCAGTGACCGCGAACGCGCGTATGGCCGGCAGGGAAAAACATTGCATCGACAAACCTCCACCAATAATTGGGAATTTAATGGTGATTATATAGGCCGAAGTGTTTCAATTTGATTACCATCCGGCCAAAGATCGGTTACAGAACTCCAACTGATCGATTGGTCACATTCAATAGGCCAGGAGAAGTTGAGCCGCCTTACAAATACGACACCCACCACTCGCGCCGCGTGCGCTTCACTTCGCCCCAAAACACGCTTACGCGGTACACCAGCGCCACCACCACAATCCACGCCACGTACACCACCCACAAGTCGAACCCCATGCCTTTCAAGGTGTCTGGATATACAAAATCCCGCCGGATCGCATCGAACTCCCACGCAATACTCCGCCCCGCTGCTGCATGCACTGCAATCGACAGCGCGTGCAGGATGAACAGATGGGCAATGTATGCGCCCAGCGGAACCGCCCCAAACGTCCGGAAGAATCCGGCCGCGCGGCCGCGTAACTGCGCGATCCATGGCAGCGCAAACAAAACCGGCCCCAGCGTGATGCACACATACTGTAATGACGGGGGATATTTCTGCACGTTGAAGAACCGCATTGCCGTCTTCACCGTGTCGCCCTCCACTGCCCATCCAATCGGATCCCCATATCCATGCATTATCCGCAGAGCGAAAAACAACAGGATCATCGCGCCGCCCACCCTGCGCAGCACCTTATCTCTTTCCGCCGAAAGAAAGAAAGCACCCATCCCATACCCGAACGCCATCACCCCCAGCCAAGGCAACAGCGGATAAAAAGCAACGGCCACCGGATGTTCCGGCGCCGGATAAAACACGCCCTGATGCAGCACCGCCCACAAAAGTCCGGCGTTCTTGATCCCGTCAGTCAGATTGTGCAGTGCGATGATCCCCACGCCGATGCCCAGCACCGCCACCCTCGGCAGCCATATCAACGCGCCCATCGCCATCATCGAACACCCGATCGCCCAGAAGACCTGCAGGAAGGGCAGATAAGGGATAGAGAATGACCACGCAAACGAAATCACCGTAAACTCCAGCAACACCAACCAGAATCCGCGCAGCACAAGAAACTTGGAGAGGACGTCTTTGTCTTTCCCCTTGGCCGCCTGGAGCCAGATGGAGACGCCCGCCAGAAACACAAACGTGGGCGCGCACAGATGCGTGATCCATCGCGTGCAATAGAGCAGCAGAGTGGTGAACTTTGGATCCAGTGGATCGTAGGCATACAGCGACTCGTGAAAATAGTCGCGTACATGATCCAGCGCCATGATCACGATAACCAGCCCGCGCAATATGTCCAGCGCTTCCAAACGCACTCCTGGCTTCACCGTGGTCTGAGTCATAGGGGTTCTGCAATTCTAGCAGAACGCCGTTACTCAAAAGTCTGGGAGAACGTAAGCCGGTTTCCTTCCATATCGAACACCCGGAAGGCTCGCAGCCCCCACGGATAACTCACCGGCTCGCCTTCCACGTTTGCTCCCCGAGCCTTCAACTCGGCGTGCAGCTTATCCGCATCGGCGATGTAGAATCCGGTGGACCCGATTCCCGTGTGCCTCTCCGTCCGTTCAATCAACAGGATCGTCACGGCGTCCCGATACATCACTCCCAGATCATCCTGTGCGTAGTTGATCTTGAAGCCCAGAACATTCCTGTAATACTCGATCGCGGCGGGTACATCGCTGACCGGGAGTTCCGGCAACGCCTGCTGCACCATCGGCGTCGGATCTTTCGTGCACGGTTGGTCAAACGACTCCCCAAACCAAAGCATGTGGCCATCCGGATCGCGGACCTCGAACATCTCCATCTTGATCCAGTTGACTCGCTCCAGCATGGTCACCGCGCCGCCGCGTGCGCGAATCGCGCTTTGCATGCCGGCCGCATCATCGGTCTGAAAAAACACCTGCGCAGAGCTATCGGCTCCCGGCCCATCTCCGCGCTCCTGGAACTGAAGCCGCGCCGGACCATAGGTCGCTTCGACTACCCCTGCTGTTTGGTGGATTTGAAAGCCGAGAACGTCGCGGTAGAAGAGAATGCTGCGCGTGTAGTCTGCGATTTCGATGCATCGCATGACGGGTGAGAGGATGGCAGGCGAGGATTGCATAGTCGAGTGCAATCAATCCTACACCATTGCAAGCACATGGGGCAGGCTCTGGTGAACCTGCCCCATGCTGGCACTGGAAGCCTAGTGTCCAACGTACGAAATGGTCGTCGTGGCCTTGGCGATCACGCCGGCCGTATCGGTGACAGTCACTTCAAATACATAGTCTCCTGCGCCCTCCGAGAGCTGAATCGAAACCACCGCATTGTTCGGATTGGCGATGGCGACAGACTTGTTCACCGCCCTCCAGACGAAAGTCATCGGCAAGCCCTGCGCATCTGTGGTCGCGGAGGCGTCCAACGTAAGGAACTTGATGCTCGCCATCTGATAAGCGGGCGTAATCACAATCTGTGGTCCCGTGCCTGTGCCGCTCGGGGGAGTCACTGGCGGCGGGAAGTTGATGTTCCCAACACCAGTTGCGGAATAGCTCGCAACCATTCCAGCCGCGACCGAAACAATGTTCGTGAACTGAGCGGTCTTGTCGCCGGAATACCCGAAGCTCAAACTGGCCAGTGATCCGGTCAGATCGCCATACACACTGACGGGCTGATTGGATACGGTCTTTCCGGTAAACAGCATGGTGGCCGCAGGCCCGGCGGTGACGTACACCTTGTCAACGGCAATCTGCGTGACAGAGAGGAGGTTCTGTGGCATGAGCGTACCAAGGACAGTTGGCGAGACCGATCCTGGGGTGGCGATGAACATCGCTACAGCCAGCATCGTCCCGTTATAGTTCATCTGCTCGCGAATCTCCAAAGCGCCGGAATTGACGGCAACTGCGAAGGCAGCCGGAATAACAGTCTTGTTTGCGTTGAACGCGTCCATTACCTTGACGGTGCGTTCGATCTGCAGAGTGTTTGGCGCTGTTGTGACAGTCTGCCCCAATGCGGCATTCATTGCGGTTAGCGTCAATAACCCCGCGAAAAGACAACGGGTGGTCCATACTAGTTTCATAAATTCTCCAGTGAATCCAGCTGCATGTGCAGCGCCAGGCCGCTTCTGGCTCACGGAGAATGATGTAACTGTAAGTTATCGCTTGTGTAGCAGGATGCCATCTAGCGGAGCCAGCCGTACCGTATTAGCCGGTGACCCGTCGTTATAACGTTCCGATGACCATATATGGACGCTATCGGCGACCAACCGTCCCGTGCCGGCGTTGCGAATGCGCAGAAACGGCTTGTCAGCAGCCTTGAGTGCCACAGTCGCGATCTTGTACCACTGGTCTCCCGGTTGCGTCTGATCCAGCGTGCCCGTGGCAACAACGGTTCCAGCCGCGACAACTTCATAGACCGCCTGATGCGTCCATGTCTGCTGCTCCGGTGCCGCCGCCCACCACGCTTCGAGCGTATAGGTCCCGTCCGCGGGAATTTGCAGGTCCCATTGCGCCGCCGCGCCCGCACTGCCATCCAGCACCCGGCATTGCGTACCCCAATGATGATAGAACGGACCCGCCGATTTCCACTGTCCGGTGTCGAACTTTGCGATCTTCCAGCCTGACCCCGCCGTGAACGCCGCGTCTTCCTCATCGACGATATATTGATAGCGCGGAGCCTGATCTCCACGGAAACGCTCGTAGCCATCGGGCATCGCCACGTTGATCGTGCCGCGCGTACCGTTCAAAATCACAGAGCCTTTGGTGAAATCGCGCCGGTAAACTTGCGCCGGGCTCTCCCTCAATTCCACCCCGTCAAACCACACCGTACCCTTCACATCGCCCACGAAGAACTGCACCCGCGAGTCGCTGACCGTGGCATTGGCGCCGAAGGTTACGGTGTACTGTTTCCAACCGGCTTCGATACTTACCTTCTGCGACAGTCCGAAATTAGTCCATGGCGCCACCTGCTCCTGCGACGAAAGCCCGATCGTTCGCGGTTCGGAGGCCTTGGCCCAGAACGTCAGGTCGTATGATCTGCCCTTCACGAAGGCGCGCCCGGGCTGACTCAGTTCCACGTGCCAGTCGAGCCCCGTGACCGTGACATCCACGCGCGCCGAAAAGGTTCCGGCCGCCGCCTCGGAATCTCTTGTTACCACCGCCTTCGCATTGGCACTCACCCCCAGGTTCCACGTGCCCTTCAGATCTCCTTCAAAATCGCCGTTGTCGATCAGGCTCGGCGCCGCGACCGGCGAAGAGAGCAGCTGCGCTGGACCGGTGGGATACCCGAGATCGAAATCGTACTCGTCATACCACCAGTCGATGCCGTGATAAATGTCGCCCAAGTCGCGATGGAACGAACCGTCTCGCATCAAGGTAATCGCGAGCCCGAAGCGAAGATAAGGATAGTAGTCGCGCGCGAACGCCTGTGTTGCCGCTGGCATGGTGTGCAGAATGTCGTAGCCATAGCCATACGCGATCTGATTCTGCGGCGATGTTTCGATCGTGCTCAACTGCGGCCCGCGCCCGCGATCGCTCCAACCCTGGTAGACGTTCCAGAAATCAGTGAACGGAGTCTTGCCGTCCTGCACGTTCACCGCCCAGAATAGAATCGAGTTTCCATTGAAGATGGGAGCGATGTCGGTGCCGATCGGATTCGGCAGGTGGCCCGAGGCGTAGGCGTTCGGCATCAGCTGCCGCCAGATGTGGAGTTCGTGGAAGACGCCCTGGCGCCACGCCGCATCCAGCCACGCCGGGTCGTCCGGCTTGCCGTCCTCATCGGCATCCAACTGCACCTGCGTGCCGTGGATATCGGCCGAAAGCCACGATTGCGACGTGAAGAAGTTATCGAAGAAGCAGCCGTCGTACATCAGCTCGCTGTCGATCATCTTCTGATAGGCCCACCGCGCCTGGTACTCCGCCACATAAGGCTTGGTGAGATTCAGCCGGTACGTGCCCGGCCATACTTCAATCTTGCGGCCCTTCGTATCGTGCAGATAGTAGTCTTCCGGAAGCCCCCTGTTCTCCACGGTGTTGATGGAGGTCAGGATCAGGATCTGCGGATTGCGCTGACGCAGCGCGCGGATATCGGCCGGGGCCATCTCCGCGCCAAGATAAACATCCACCTTCGCCGCGAAATCGTAGCCGTGCTTGAGCATGTTCCCAGAGCCCCACAGATTCGATTTCCGCGGGAAATGCGGATTGGCCTGCGGCAACGATCGATACAGCAGTCGCAGCGCGTAGTTCGGCGCGTTCGAACAGCGGACGTAAACTTGATCGGCCTGAAGCGGGTCACCGGTCAGCCCCTCGATATGGCCGTTCAAAGGAGTCATCGCCTCAAATGCCGGACTCGCATTCACCGCATAGCGGCAGGAGGCCTGCACTGGCGTCTCCACGGTGAGATCGAGCGACTTTGTACCGGGCGCAAGTAGCGTGCTCGCCGGCTTGGGATTTCGGATCGGCAGCCCTGTCCATGTCAGTTGGGCCGCAGTGCAAGTGCCGCTTTGCGCGGTAAGCGCGTCCCCATCGGCAAGTCCCGCCACTGGCAGCCAGACCTCGCCCTGCTGAGGCCGGTCCGGCCGAGTGGCGTGCGCGTTGACCTCGTCGATACTGAATGCCTTGTTCCAGATCACCGCATCCCGAATCTGATAGACCGAACCATCCAGCGTGAACTGCGCGCCGGTCGCGGCAGGTGCCCAATAGTGGCCTTCATTGGTATCGGCCGCCAGCACACCATCAACATAAAACTGCATGCGGCTTGCAGATGCCGACCACACCGCCGCCAGATGATGCACCTCACCTGCCAGCCATCCACGCATCAGCCCGCGCGAACTATAGGCGCTCTCCCACTGTCCGCGCACGGTGCCGCCGAAGTACACAATTCCTGCCGAGCCCGATTGGGTGACGGTCATCGTATCGCCATTGGCGGCCTTATAGGAGAAGATCGCGCGGTCTTTCGTAAACGTCGCGCTGGAGCCATTCTCCGGCAGCGAGACCCGCATCTCCAGCGTGCCTTCATCGAGCGGCAGCGAAATATCGCGCGTGAAGTTCCCCGTCCCAACTACCGACGGAGCGAGAAAGGTTTGCGGAGGAGGTCCCTGCACCCAGGTCTGGCCGTTACGCTGCACCTGATAAGGCGCATTGACTCCAGTCAGCACCAGGTAGCGGTAATCCGCCGACGGCGTAAACACCAAAGAGCAAGCGGCCGCAGCCGCAAGTAGAAGCATGATCTTATGTGCCGATTATAAC
>Ga0073936_10001978_pt1 | contig 31051 bp, 22 predicted proteins | sample AliMusrvi5mmetaG_FD_87041 | JGI IMG/M metagenome (GOLD analysis project Ga0073936, IMG submission 87041) | Freshwater lake bacterial and archeal communities from Alinen Mustajarvi, Finland, to study Microbial Dark Matter (Phase II) - Alinen... | ecosystem: Environmental > Aquatic > Freshwater >...
CGGGCGTGGATCGGCCGGTCGTACCACGAGCCGCCGCGGACGGTCTTCATTTCCGCCGGGTTCGGATCGTTCCGCCCATCGTTGTTGTCGTAGGGATAGGACCGATACGAACTGAGCGTCCATTCGGCCGCGTTGCCGTGCATGTCGCGCAGGCCCCATGCGTTCGGCTGATAGCGGCCCACATCGGTGGTCACCCCGCTGCCGTCGTTGAAGCGGCGGTCCCTGGGATGCCAGGGGGGCGCATCGCCGCGATCCAGTTGATTGAGCGAGGCGTCGGCCAGGTTGGCAAACTTCCCGAAATCCGTGTCGCGATTGCCGTAGGAGAAAGGTGAAGCGGTCCCCGCCCGACAGGCCCATTCCCATTGGGCCTCGGTCGGCAGCGCAAATTTCTTCCCCGTCTTCTGCGAGAGCCACTTACAGAACTCCAGGGCCTCGTTCCAGGTGATGCGGACCACGGGCTGGTTCGGCTGGTTTACCCAAGGGCCACGCTCGCCCTGGTCTTTGCCGGTCATGCTGATCACGCCACTGTCGTGCGTGGTGTCGAAGACCGCGTATTGGGCATTGGTGATTTCCATCGCGCCCATGTAGAACGGCTTGTCGATCTTCACGCGGCATACAGGAACTTCATCCGCTTCACCGGCCGTGTCGCCCATGACGAACTCGCCGCCGGGAATCAACGCTAAGTCCAACGGCTTGCCCTCTTCCAGGTCGATCTTCAGTGTCGCCGGCAATTTCACGGCCGCTTGCCGCTTGGATGCCTCGGCGGCATCAAAAGGCCAACCGGCCACTTGAATGTCCTGCGGCTTGCGCTCGGGCATCGGCGCGGGAGCGACATACTTGATTGGCTCTTTGCTCCCGGGTTCTGGGATCTTTTCCGGATCGTCAGCGCGTTTGGCGTATTTTGCGTGCATCGCCAATCGCCGCTCCATGACGGGCCGCGGGCCGTTCACATGCTCCGTCCACGTGCCGTGGTCGGGCACGTTGAGGTCGATCCAGGTGATAAGCCGATCCCATGCCTCGTCGTCGAGTTTCACGTTGTAATGCCCACGTTTGAGCATCTGCACCAGTTCGCTCGTATCGGCATGGTATTCCAACGGCTTCTGCAGGTGGTAGTCGCTCTCCGGCCCGGGGCGGCGGACGAAAGGATGCAAGGCAATGTAGGAACGGGTGAAGTTGCGGTCCCCGTTGTCTTTCTTGGCGGTAAAGTCCGGTACGGCCTGGCCGTTTTGCGGCTGTGCGCCCTCTTTGTGACAGCCCACGCAGTATTTGTCCAACACCGGCTGGACCTCGCGTTTGAAACTGAAGCCGCGAGCAGGACCATGCCACGGAGCGATCTCCGAGGGCTTGCGCCGGCTGGCAATCGTTTGCTTGGTGGGCGGGGTCGAGTTCTGCGTCTCGTGACAACCAACGCAGGAGAAAACCTCGCCCGGCATGGCCGTGTACCAACTTCGCATGAGTTGAACTGCTTTTCCCTCCGCGTCTAACGGCTGCACGGCAACGGGCGTATTGGCGGGCACCTTGAAGCTCGCCGAACCGTCAGGCTCGACCGGCACCGTGCCCAGGATGCGATGGACGTCCCAGGGGCCGTCGATGCCGATATTGATATGTCCACCCATGCCCGGATAGCCAAAGTGCGGTTCATAGATCCGCAATTTTTTCACCGTGCCGCGCGGCACGCCTTTCAATCCCGGACCCATATAGACGTCGGCCACATAGGCCGTGGCATCTTTCTTGGTCAGGTCGATGCGGTCGGGAATCACGGGCGGCTTGGTCGTTTTCTGCAAGGGGACCGGCTCGAAGAGGACGTAACCGTCTTCTTCCTTGATGAGCGTCATATTGTCGAAAACATCGACCAGATAAATACCCCACTTCGATTGCGGGGTGGGCTTGCTGGAAACCAGGAAGTATTTGTCGCTGAGCGGGTAGGGATGGAGGAACTTAGGCCATGAGCCATCAACCAGGCCGTCGGAAATGATGGGCTTGACCTCTTTGCCGTTGCCCGGGATGCGCTGAATCGCCCCATCGGCCTCGTAACGCCCCTTGGCGGGGTCGAACAAGACCAATTCACCCATCCGCGGCACGCCGTGGTGCCCAGAAATCACGGCAATCAACTTGGTGGGATGGCCAGGAATCGGCTTGGCATAGAAGGTCGAATTTGGCCAATAGGAATTGCTCTTGTTGTGGGCCATCTGGCCGGAACCGTCCGGGTTCATTTGAAACAGGAGGCGGGTGAAGTAATGGGGCGCGTCGGAGTATTCCCAGCGGGTGTAGAGCACGCGGCCGTCGTTAAGTATCGTGGGGCACCAGTTCTGATCCTGGTCGAAACACAACTGGCGAATACCGGTGCCGTCGGCGTTCATAATGCACAAATTGGCCACGTTGTCACCACCGCCCACACAGGGCACGCCGTGGAAGGCGAGGCTCGATGTGAAGAGGATTCGGCCGTCGGGCAGGTAACAGGGATCAAAGTTATCCACGTCATCTTCGATGCCTGGCGTAACCTGGCGTAAACCGCTGCCATCGGCCTTGATCTCCCAGACCTGCCATCGTTCCCGCTTGTCGGGCATGGAGAAGAGCATCTTGTCGGCGTCGAAATCGAGCTTCAGATCGCCCACGAATTCGCCATTTTTGGGTTTCAAGAAGGTAGTTAGTTTGCCCTGAGGCCCAACGGGCGAGAGCACGGCGATCTGGTTGTCGTAGCCCCGTCTGCCGATGGAGCAGTTGGCCTGCCAATTTTGCGGCAGGCCGAGGTTTCCGGCACCGCGTTTGACCAACAAGAGCTTGTCGAAAGCCAAGAGCGGATTCGCCACCAAGGCGTCTCGCTGCAAGTCGGCAAACTTGTTGGCCATCTCAGCAATCCGCTGCTTCGCCCCTTGGTCACCGCCGGCCAAGGCCGTCTCCGCCTCTCCGAGGGCCTTTTGCAAATCCGTCAAGCGCGCGAGAAACTCCTGACCTTTGGCATATTTGCCGCCGTAGGTGGAAATCAAATCCTCGATCGCCGCGCGCGTACTCGGCACGCCGTGCAACACGGGGAAATCCCTGGCGCTAAGCGGTGCAAGCATGGTCTGACAGGAACCTAAAGCAAAGAAGTATCCATGGTTGCCACTTTGGTTGTAAATCTTCAAAAGCAGCTTGTTCTCGCCTGGCTGCAGGTCGAGGATCACGGTGTCGTCGTTGGGCGAGACAGAGCGGGAAACATTTTTCGAGAGCAGCTTTCTGCCGTTGAGCCAGACCTCCAACCCATCGTCGCTACCGAGGCCGGCAGTTGCTTGCGTGGCCTTGTCGGTTGTGATCGTGCGAAACAGGTAGGTCGAAACCTGGTCGCCCCCTGGCAACTCCTGTGGCTGACCGTCGCGCCACTGGGGACGCTGCATCCAAAGCAGTTGGCCGGCGGGGCTTTTTGCGGAAAGATCGACACCCTTTTCCGGGAACAGGGTGTCACCAAAGGCTTGCGCCTTCAACGGACCCGTCGTGTACCACGGACCGAGCTTCGGTTGAAGCGGCGCAGCTATTAATCCTCCCCCAAAAACCGCGATCACGATCGAGGTCAACACAAACGTCTTTCCCGTCTTTCCAGCAATCAACAACATATCCATGTCTTTCTGCTTTCTCTTGCGGACTTTGAGGCAGGCTTGAGAACTTAGATGAGTGTGATTCCTGTCGGACGAATTGTCAATCCGTTATTTTGTCCTTTTTTTGTCCTTTTCTTCGGGGTCGGCTACCCCCCGTTGACAGTTTTCCCCGTGCCGGATACAAGTAAAGGGTTTATGACCGTAGCAGCCCGGCGCGCCCATGGCCAAAGCATCCGCGAGCAAGAATAAGCAGACCGCTGGGTCGGAGTCTGTCGACACCCAGGGTAGTGTCGCGCAAATTGCCGATATTGATCGCCAAATCGCCCTGCTGATCCAACGCCGGGCAAAAGTGCTGAAGGATGCCGCTTCACCGTCGGCCGCGTTAGCTTGTGCGGCGGGGTTTGATGACCTGGCTCTGACCAAAATCGTGGAAGAAACGGTCGGCCCATTGCCGAAAACATTAATACGGGCTCTGTTTATCGAGCTTATGAGCGGCTGCCGGGGACTGGTTCGACCACTGAGGATTGCGTGCCTGGGACCACTCTACAGCTATAGCCATCTGGCGGCCATGCATCGCTTCGGCCGATCCGTCGAATTCGTGCCGGTGGGTACCATCTCGGCCGTGTTTGAAGAGGTCAACCAGCAACATTCCGAATTTGGCCTGGTGCCGGTGGAAAACTCGACCGATGGGCGGATCGCCGATACACTGGACATGTTCGCACGACTGCCGGTCCGGATCTGCGGCCAAGTCGATATGCACATCCACCATGCGCTGTTGGCCAAGTGTCCGCGGTCCGAGGTCCGCGAGGTTTACAGCAAGTCGCAGCCCATCAGCCAATGCCGCAATTGGCTGGCAAAACATCTGCCCATGGCCCGCACCATCGAGGTCACCAGTACCACGACGGCCGCACAATTGGCCGCGGAAAAGCAGGGCGCGGCGGCCATCGCCAGTCAGCAGGCCGGCGTGGAATATGGGCTGGACATCCTGGCCGAAAACATTGAAGACAATCCGCATAACGCCACCCGTTTTGCCGTGATTGGCGGGCAAATTCCCGATCGGACCGGCAACGACCGCACGGCGATCCTGTTCCAGATGGTCCATCGACCGGGCACTTTAGCCGATGCCATGAACGTGTTCAAACGGAACAAACTGAATCTGACCTGGATCGAGTCGTTTCCCGTACCGGGGAGCGATCGAGCGTACATGTTTTTCGCCGAAGTGGAGACCCATCCTACCGAGTTACGCTTCCGTCGCGCTATGGCCGCACTTAAGCGGAAGGCGTTGAGGCTGGAGGTGCTGGGGGCGTTTCCCGTAACGGAGGCCGTGGGTTGAGGGGCGAGGAGGGATTAGGGGTTAGCCGGAGTGGGCCGAGCTTGCGAGTCCCGTCAAAAGCGGGCAAAAACAGGTTTGGCGCGGGTCTCCTGACCCCGCCGAAACAGGTGGGACTCGCAAGGGCGGCCCACAACTGCATACACATTTTTCTGTCATTTTTTTATTTGAGGTGAGGAGAATCGAGATGCGACGTAAGTTTATTGCCGGCAATTGGAAGATGAACCTGGATCGAAAGGCTGCTGCGGCCCTGGCCGAGGCGGTGGTCCGTGAGGCGGAGAAGTTCAGCGGCGTCGATCTAGCTGTTTGCCCGCCGGCTTGCTACCTGGAGACGGTCGGCCAGGTGCTTAAGGGTTCAAAAGTCGCCTTGGGTGCCCAGAATGTATACTACCAGCCCAATGGGGCGTTTACTGGCGAGCTTAGCACCACGATGCTCTGCGACTTGGGCGTGAAATATGTCATTCTCGGCCACAGCGAGCGACGGCATATTTTGGGCGAAACGGACGCAGATATCAACAAGAAGATCCTCGCCTCCCTCCAAGCGGGGTTGTTACCGATCCTCTGTGTTGGTGAGTTGCTCTCTGAGCGGGAGGCTGGGCAGACGCTCGCCGTAATTCAGAGCCAGTTCGACGGGTCGCTTGTGGGCGTCTCGGGTGAGCAGATGAAAAAGGTGGTTATCGCTTACGAGCCGGTCTGGGCTATCGGCACCGGCAAGGTCGCCACACCACAGCAGGCCGAAGATGTCCATCTCGGCCTTCGCAAGATCATCGCGGAACGCTATAATAGTGAGATTGCTCAACTCGTGCCCATCCAATATGGGGGTAGTGTCAAACCCGATAATGCCAAGGAACTGCTCGGCCAGCCCAATATCGACGGGGCGTTGGTTGGTGGGGCGAGCCTCAAGGTCGATCAGTTCATGGGCATCGTGTTGGGGGCATAAAGCCTTGTAAGACTTGGATTGCCTGATAGCCGGGGTGGGAAGAGTCTGCGATTTCCACCAAAAACAGGTTAAACCACTTTGGAATGGGCGTGGATCGCCCGATTGGAATTAAAAAAGGAATCGTCATGCTTGAGTTTATTGTGAAGTTTTTTCTGGCGGCATCGGCCATCATTGTGATTATCCTCGTCATGTTGCAGCGCGGCAAAGGCGGCGGTTTGGCAGGAGCTTTGGGCGGCATGGGTGGCCAAAGTGCGTTCGGTACCAAGGCTGGCGACCTGTTTACCAAGATTACGGTTGGAGTCGCTTCCTTCTGGATTCTGATCAGCATCTTTACGGCGATTTACGCCCCACGCCTTTCCGGTGACCAGATTGGCACAACACAGAATACCGCTGTCCAGCAGAGTCCTGCCCCAGTGCCCGAGACATCGGCTCCTGGGAAGTCTGCCGACAGTGGTACCAGCAAAGCGGAGAATGGTGCTAGCAAAGCGGAGAAGTCACCCGATAAGTCGGCCACACCGTCGTCGACGCTACCGGCCGCACCGACGCCCACCGCGCCAACTGCAACACCTCCGGCCGCGCCTAGCAAGTAGTGTTCCAACTCGTCGCAAGCGACGCGGCAAAATACCCGTCCAAAAATAACTTGTGGTGCATGCGTTTCGCCTGTTCATGCAGCCGGGATGGCCGCACCACAAAAATGCGGAGTTAATGTTGGGCAGATCCTAAATTGTAGCGATGCAGACGCCTTGAGCGTGCGGGTGACGGCGGTTGACCGTCGGAATCACTAGCAGGCGTATCCTCTTTCGGAGAATAGATTACGTGCTTTTGAGCATGACTGGTTTCGGCGAAGCACACAGTCACCAAGACGAATTAGCCGTCGCCGTGGAGGTTCGCGCGATCAATAGTCGTTTTTTCAAGCTGAGCGTGCGGGCCACGGAAGGGTACGCTTCGCTTGAACCGCATATTGAGGAGATCGCGCGGCGGAACATCCGCCGCGGCACGGTACAGGTGAACCTGCGGGTCGATCGGCTGCGTTCATGTCAGGATTTTCGGATCAATAGCGACGTGCTAAATGGATACCGCGATCAGCTTCAGGCCCTCTATTGCAAGTGGAACGAGAACGCCACGATCTCGCTGGAAGCTTTGTTGCCTCTTCCCGGCGTGGTGAACGATCAAACAACGATTCTCTTCAGTCCCGAGGATGATTGGCCGGCAATTTCCAAGGTTTTAGAAGCTGCGCTCCAAAATCTGGCCCAGATGCGAATTCGCGAAGGTCAGGCCATGGCCGATGACCTGTCGGTCAATTGTCGCGCCATCGCTGCTGGCGTGGAAGAGATCCTACGGCGGGCGCCTTTGGTTCTGGATGCCTATCGCGCGCGATTGGAAGAGCGGCTAAACAAAGTGCTCTCCGAGCATCAGGTAGAGCTTGACCCGGCCGGCATCATTCGCGAAGTGTGTTTGTATGCTGATCGCGGCGATATCTCCGAAGAAATCGTTCGCTTGAAGAGCCATCTCGAACAGTTCGACTCAATCATGCAACTGCCGGAAAGTTCCGGGCGAAAGTTGGAATTCCTCACCCAGGAATTGTTCCGCGAGGCCAATACGATCGGCTCGAAAGCCACCGACGTGGAGATTGCCAAGCAAGTGATCGAGATCAAAACTGCCATCGAGCGGATCCGAGAGATGATCCAGAACATTGAATAGTGCCAGAATAATGGAAGGTGTACCGTGCGGGCGAGTTGTGGTGGTTTCGGGGCCGTCGGGGGTCGGGAAGACTACCCTCGCGGACCGTCTCTTCCAGACCTGTCCGCTGCCGCTGGTGCGGAGCATTTCCGCCACCACGCGGTCACCCCGGGGCGAGGAGGTCGACGGCGTCGATTACCACTTCGTTAGCCCGGAGCAGTTTCGGACATTGCGGGATCAGGGCCAGTTTTTGGAATGTTTTGAGGTTTTTGGCAGAGGATACTGGTACGGTACGCTGTCCAGCGAGGTCCGTGCGGGCATCCAGGCCGGGAAGTGGGTCGTATTGAATATCGACGTCCACGGCGCGGCGGCTGTGATGCAGCGGTTTGACAACGCGATCACGATATTTGTGCGGCCGGGTTCCATGGAGGAATTGCGTCGTCGCTTGGAATTTCGCGGCACCGATACACCCGACGACATCGAAAAGCGATTGCAACAGGCCCAGTACGAACTGAGCCAGGCCCACCGATATCGTTACCGAGTTGTGAACGATGATTTGGATCGGGCCGTTAACGAACTTTGCACCATTCTTACCGAGGAAAAGGAGAAAGAGTGAAATGATCGATGAACTACGTGAGGAAGCGATTGTAAACAAGGTGGGGGGACGATTCAAGCTTTCGACCTTGATCCAGAAGCGTCTCGTGGCCTTGAATGCCGGGGCTAGGCCGCTGGTCCACGACAAGGTTGCGAACAAGATGGAAGTCGTGATCCAGGAGATCATGCAAGATAAGATATTCCTCGACGCCCAGATGAATGTGCAAACGACAGACGCTGCAACTGGCGGCGTACCAGAGATCGATTTCCGCATGTTGTAAACTGTAAAGTAGTACTGGGATTGTGCCATGAAAGGCCGCGAAGTGCTGATCGCCGTCACTGGGGGAATTGCCGCCTACAAGGCGGCGGCCCTGGTGAGCCAATTGACGCAGGCCGGGGCTGGCGTGTCGGTGATCATGACGCTCTCGGCCACCAAGCTGGTCGCTCCGAAAACATTCGAGGCCCTCAGCGGCCGGCCGGTAGTGACTGCCGTTTATGGCCGTGGGTCGCATCCGCATATCGAGACGGCTCGCAAGGCAGAGGTGCTTTGCGTTGCCCCGGCGACGGCCAATATCATCGCCAAAGCGGCCTTGGGCTTGGCCGACGAAATCGTGAGCACGGTACTGCTGGCCTTCGACGGTCCGATCATCGTTGCCCCCGCGATGAACTGGCAGATGTGGTCAAAGCCCCCGGTGCAGCGAAACATCGCCCAGCTTCGGGCCGATGGCATGGTAATCGTCGATCCCGAGGCCGGGCATCTGAGCTGCGGTGAAGTCGGGATCGGGAGAATGGCCGAGCCGGACACCATCTTTAACATCATTGCAGAGCAACTGGCGGGAATCAAACACAGGATATGACGAAGGACGAAGGAAATCCGAAGCACGAATGTCGAAATCCTAAATAAATTCAAAACACGAAATTTGAATGACCGAAGTTTTGGATTTCCGTATTTGAGTTTTGTGATGGTTTTGAATTTCGGATTTTCTCCTTATGTCCCGCATTCTTCTCACCTCCGGCCCAACCCGTCAGTACCTCGACCCGGTGCGGTATCTGAGCAACGGTTCCAGCGGCCGGATGGGCAAGGCGCTGGCGGAAGCCTCGCTGGATGCCGGTCACGAGGTGGTGATCGTTAGCGGACCCGTCGAAGTCCGCTATCCGGAGGCCGCGCGAGTGCTGCCGGTGATCTCGACGGAGGAAATGCTGGCGGCTTGCTTGAGTGTCTTCCCCGAATGCGACGGCCTGATCGCCGCCGCGGCACCGTGCGATTACCGGCCAAATGCCGTCGCGGCTCAGAAGATCCGCAAGATGGGCGGCACGCTGGACGTGCAGTTGGTCGAAACCCCGGACATCGTCGCAAGGTTGGGTGCAATCAAGACCGCGCAATGGATGGTCGCCTTTGCTTTGGAGACTGAAGATCTCCGCTTGCGAGCCATGCAGAAGTTGGAACGCAAAAGGTGTGACCTCATCGTGGTGAATGGCCCCGCCGCCATGTACGCGGTCGATACGAAGGTCGAAGTGATCGACGCTCAAGGCGAGGTTCTGGCTGCCGTTGCAGGGAGCAAGCGACAGGTAGCCAAGGCCATTCTGCGGGTCATCGAAACGCGGCTGATGCGTGGCAATTGACAGTCGGCAGTGTCAGGGCAGTGTCAGGGCTGTTGACAGTCGGATGCCGGTCGCCGATACTGAGGGGCTATCCTGAAAGTCCCCTCTCCCTTTTGGGAGAGGGGATCTGGATGCGCTCTTCCCACCCCTACATCCCTGCAAAAAGGAATCAGGCATGTCGCGTCGCTATTCCGGCAGCATACTGTCCGCAATCGCCGCTGTCGTTATATTGGCTTGGCAAGGCTCTTTCGTGGTGGCTGATGAGAATGCCAAGAAGTTCATTGTGAAGCCAGCGCAAGATAGCAAGACAACCGAAAGGGATCCCTTCGAGGTGCCCAATGGCACGATCGAGGAGTTGCAGAAATACATCGACGGCTTGAATAAAATCCATCCGTCGTCGAGTCTCCGGCCGGCGGTCACGGAACTACATAAGAAGCGAGCGGCGGCGCAACAGAATGCCTGCGACAAGATCCTGGCGGCCAAGCCGACCCCGGAACAAGCCCAGGCAGCGATCCGCTTGAAAGTCGCTGCGCTGACGGTCCTTGGCCGATTGGGCAACCCAATGGCGCAGGCCGAGCTGGAAGCCACGGTGGATCAAGTCGAAAAATTGGGTCTCAAAGAAATGATCCGCGAGGTTCAGTTGGCCGCCTTGGAGAACCGCGCGGAGCAAGCGAGCGCGATGCCGGAGGCAGAATACGGCAAGTTAGTCCAACGACTGAAAGTTTTTTTAGAGACGGGACCGATCGACAGTCCGTCGGCCAAACTTGCCGTGAATGTTGCCATGTCCGCGGAACTTTCGAATCGTTCCCAGTTGGCTTGCAATGCCTACCGAGTATTGGGAACGGTCCTCGCCGCGAGCAAGGACGAAAAGGCTGCCAGCACCGCCGCCCCAATGCTTGGCGCGGCACGGCGACTGGACCTGGTTGGCAAACCGTTTGTCCTGGAAGGCTCAACGGTGGCCGGCAAGCCATTGGACTGGAAGAAATACCGGGGCAAGGTCGTGCTCGTTGATTTCTTTGCCACCTGGTGCGGCCCCTGCCGTCAGGAGATGCCGAACCTTACGAAGTGCTACAATGCCTATCATAAACGCGGGTTCGAGGTCGTGCGAATTAGCATCGACCGCGATCGCAAGGCAATCGTGGACTTCGTGGAAAAAGAAAAGCATCCCTGGACGATCCTGCTGGACCGCAACGAAGCCCGCGGCACCGACAAGTCGATGGCGACATATTACGGCATTTTCGCGCTGCCACAAATGATCCTCGTGGGCCAGGACGGCAAGGTGTTGGCCTTGAACGTCCGCGGCGAACAACTCGGCAAGAAGTTAGAAGAACTGCTCGGACCGACGGAAGAGGAGAAAGGCACGAAGAAAGGTGCGAACTCGGCGGAAAAGGCCGGGAGTTTGCGGCTGTTGCATCTGGACTGAGTCAAGGCTTCACAGGCAGCAACCGGAAGTCACCGTCGAAGTGCATGACCGACAGATCCTTGCCGATAGGCAGCTTGCGCAGTTCCGGTTCGATCTTCGCCAAGTCGCAGACGACAATGATCGCCATGTGGTCCAAGGCCAGATATTTCTTCGCCACCCGCATGGTATCTTCCGCAGTCACGGCGCGAACGCCTGGCACGACGGTATTGAAGTAGTCGTCGGGTAGCTTATAGGCAAAGAGCGTCTCCAGTTGCGTGGCAACCTGCGAGGGAGTCTCAAAGCCGGCCGTGTAGCCGCGGCTGACGTACTTCTTGCAGAAATCGAGTTCCTTTTCATCCACTGGCCGGGCGCCGACCAAGCCGTCCAACTCCTTGAGAAACTCCGCCAAGGCCAGCGCGGTGACGGCCGTCTGCACGCTCGCCGTGGCCACGAACGGCCCACGTTCATTCACGCGCCAATCCCAAGCACTACGGGCGCCGTAGGTGTAACCCTTCTGCTCTCGCAAGTTCATGTTCAAGCGGCTGGAAAACTGTCCGCCGAAAACCATGTTCATTACATTCAACGGGAAGAAATCGGCCGTATTGCGCCGCGTGCCGACCAAGGCGAGGTGGATCACCGACTGGGCCGCGTGCGGCTTGTCGATCAGCACCAGCCGCGTAGGTTTCGACCGGGACAATGTGAAGTCAGGCTTGGCCGGCACAGGCGATACCGACTTCCAGGTTCCCAGCGATTTTTCTAGCTGCTGCTTAAGCTCGTCGATCGCAATGTCACCTACGACTATGACCGCAGCCTGCTCGGGCCGAATATGCGTTTCAAAAAAACGCTTCAGGTCGGCTGGCTTGAGTCCCTTGATGATGGCCGGATTACCCAATGGCGGATGGCCATAAGGATGATCGTACCCGTAGAGAAGCTGCGCGGCGGCCAACGAGGCCAATAGCGTCGGTTCATTGCGAATCTGGGTCAAACGGCCGAGAGCATTAATTTGCTGGCGATGGAGTTCCTGCTCGGGGAAGTTGGGTTCACGGAGGACATCGGTAAAGATTTCCAATGCCTTGGGCAGGTGTCGCTTCAGTGAGAAGAGCCTTGCGCTGGTCGTATCCCAATCGGCGGTGACCGAAACGTTGGCGCCGATCCCACCTAGTTCCGAGGCAATCTGCTCGGCCGTGCGTTTGGCCGTGCCTTCATCCCAGACTGCGGCCGTCATTTCTGCAAGTCCCGGCATCTCCTTGCCGTCGTTACCACGGCCAGCAGGAAAAACGACATGCAGATTGACCACCGGCAATTCATGCTTTTCCACCAACAGGAGTTGCATTCCGTTGAAAAGTGAGGCCCGCTTGACAGGCGGCAGGCTGAACTTCGGTTCGGCGGTGCCTTCCGGCAGCGACTCGCGGCCAGTGCCCTCACCCCCGGTCTCTCTCCCAGAGATAGAGGGGAGCTTGGTGGCCATCTTTGCGCGGACTGCTTCGGCTACGACCAGCGGATTGGGCTGAATGGAAATCTCGCTTCCCGGCACGACCTCGACGACCACACGGTTCGGCCCCAGGAATTGCTTGGCCATCTGCGTGACTGTGGCGGCGTTGACGCAACTGTAGCGACCGAAGTCCTTGGCCATGTAGCCCGGATCGCCGGTATAGATGTTGTAAAGGTTCAATCGGTCGGCCCGCCCGCCAAACTCGCTGACCGATTCCAGCGACCGTACGAGACGTGCTTCAAAGGTGTTGATGGCTCGATCCATTTCTTCGGCTGTGGGCGGTTCGGCCTTGATGCGGTCGATTTCCGCTGCGATGGCAGCCTCGACCTCGGCAATCGTGTGGCCGGAGCGGATCGTGGCCACAACGGCGAATTCGCTGGTCAACTCCTGGCCATCCTGATTGGCCTGCACGTCTTGGGCGATCTGCTTCTCGCGGACCAATGCGCGGTAGAGGCGTGAAGTCTTGCCGCTGGCCAGCACATGGCCCAGCACATCCAAAGCGGCGTCTTCGGGCGTGAAATGCCGCGGCGTCGGCCAGACAAGGTAAACCCGAGCCAGACCGACGCGATCGGTGATATGAATCCGCGTTTCTGCATTCAACTCGGGCGTCCAAGGCTTGGGATGCACGACTTTGGGACCGGCGGGAATGGGCCCGAAATACTGCTCGACTAAACGCTTGGCCTCCAGCGGATCGAAGTCCCCGGCGATGCAGAGGCTGGCGTTGGCGGGGTGATAGTAACGTCGGAAGAAGTCAGCGATGTCCTCTCGCGAGGCCTCGCTGATATCTTTCATCGAGCCGATCGTCGGCCAACTGTAGGGATGATCGGGCGGATAGAGCGCAGCCAGGATCGTTTCGTGGACTAGGCCGTAAGGACGATTTTCGTAGCTCTGACGACGCTCGTTCTTGACCACGGATCGCTGATTATCGAGTTTCATTTGCGTCATGGCCGGGAGCAGAAAGCCCATGCGGTCCGATTCCATCCACAGGGCCAGTTCCAGGTAATTGGACGGCACGGTCTCCCAATAGTTCGTGCGGTCCATGGCGGTTGAGCCGTTCAACCGCCCACCCACCGACTGGATCGGTCCGAAATAGACCTTGTCGAAGTGCTTTGAACCCTGGAACATCATGTGTTCAAAAAGGTGTGCAAACCCGGTCCTGCCCGGCCGCTCGTCCTTGGAACCGACGTGATACCAGAGGTTGACGCCGACAATCGGTGATGAGTGGTCTTCGTGCAGGATGACATCCAGACCGTTGGCGAGCGTAAATTTTTGGTATTTAAGTTCTGGAATTTGTGGCATGGGTTTTGTGGGAGCAGCGAGGAGGGTTGCAGAGCACAGGACAGCGGCCAGGGTGTACATGGAACGATCCTTGGTGTTGTATTAGGATGCCACCACGATAGGGGAAAACTGATCCGCGGTCAACCGTGGCTGAGTTAGTTGCCTATAAGATCCGCGATTTGGAACAGCGACGGGCCGGCATTGAAACCCGCTGGCAACGGGAAAGCACAATTCATAACCACCCCATATAGCCCATGAAATTCATAATCCACGGCGGAGACCAGGCGTTCCAGGTGGGATAGCTTGCAGAGAGCACGGAGAGGGCCAGGAGCGCCAACCCCACGCCCCGCGACCAACGGCGATGGCTCAGCAGGTCGGCAGCAGGCAACATGAGCATGAACCACATCGGCGCCATCCAGAAGACCCAGCGAAATGCGCTGGCATTGCCACCATAGTTCCGATCGACCGTGGGCCACCATAAGTAAAACGCGAGGCAAACGAGCGTCACAACCAGGGCCAAGAGAGTGAACAACTTTAAACGCCCGTCGCCGCGATGCAACCAGAGAGTGCCGCCCAGCAAACTCAGCCACCAGATGGGCGTGAGCGAAAAGATGCCGTGGTGGCCGACTAGCACGTTGCAAGAATAGACGGCGGCCGACTTCTCGCCTTGATCGATCCCCTGGCGATTTTTCCAGTAGGAATTCTCGTAATCATACCAGTTGTCGCCCTCGATGCGATGCATATAAGGAGGTGTCAGACTCTGCACGGCGATCCAGTTCGTGCCGAAAAACGCAGCAGCGACCAGCAGGGCGGGGGGTAGGTAGGCGATCAACGTCTTCCGCGGCGCCAGCCAGAGAAGGACCGCGCTTACCGCCGCGGAGAGGGCTGCCGCCGGAAGCTCGTTGGCAACCAACATTGCGCTAAAGAATCCGGCAACGATGAACGTCCACGTGCGGCGATCCTCATCGAGCAAAATCGCCATCAGGGCGTCCAGCAGCACCGCCGTACACGCTGCGGCCGGCAGGTGGTTGGTAATCGTAATCGTGAATGTTGTCAGAAACGTACCAAATACGCAACTCGCCATAACCAGGATCCGTCCCCAGTCGGTCGTGCCCAAGCGTTCGATAAGCCGGGCCGTGAAGATGAATATTAGCAGCAGGCAGGCCCCATTGATCGTAATCAGCATGAAGCGGCCGATTTCGTAAGGGTGCGTGCCCAGCGACTTACCCGTGACGTGGTAGATTACCCAGTACTCGGCCGCCATGAGCGTGGAAAGCAGGGGCGGCTTGCTGGAATAAAAGTGGCCTTTGAGCCAAACCTTGTCGATCGTGTCCCAGCCGGGATTTTTCGGACGCTTGGATGCCTTGTCGATCTCGACGACCTTGTCGATGGCGTAGGGCGCGCCGGGGACTTGCAAGTCGGGTTCGACCAAGGCCCGCACGGCGCACCAGCGACTGCGATCGTTGCCGCTTTGAAATGGCCTCCAGACACCCTTGCGAACGGCCAGATCGGTCTCCTCGCGCAGCAGCGCGTAGTCGATCTCCACGGCGGTCAGATCCTGGTGCTGGAGTTCGATTCGCTTGGCGTCCAGTTCCTTCTTGAACTTGGTGTCGGCCGCGCGACGGAAATCGACCGAATCGACCGCCAGGATGCGGCCGAGCATTGCGCCCAAGCCAATGCAGATCAGAATGCCGTAAATGGATCGCCGCAAGGCGGCATGAGAATCAGTTTGAGGTTGGCTGTCCATGTTCTTCATTCTCGTTCCGGTGTGCGGTCGGATATTGAATAAGGTATCTGGTCCGGTTTTTGATAGGCGATGAACAGCTCTGCCAGGAAGCCCATCGACATGAATTGCGCGCCCATCAGCAGCAGGCCGATCGCATACAACGGCGCGGGGCTTTCATGCAAGTTAACCGGTACGAGGCCGAAAATCGCCATCCTGGAAACGACCCAGTAAAACGCCAACCCGATTGCCCACAGTGCTCCTAGCACGAAGGACGATAGACCGATTGTGCCCAGCAAGTGCTGCGGACGCTGCCCGTAGCCAGTGAGAAACTTAACCGTCAGCAGATCGAGAAAACCTTTCACGAAACGGGTAAAACCGTATTTCGACTGTCCAAACTTGCGAGCGCGATGTTTGATGACGATCTCGCCGACACGGAATCCGCGGCCGGCCGCCAGCACCGGCACAAAGCGGTGAAGTTCGCCGTACAGTCGCACTTCGCTCAGCACCTCACGGCGGTAGCACTTCATGCCGCAGTTATGGTCGTGCAGTTTCACGCCTGTCAGGCCGCTGACCATACCATTGAAAACCCTTGACGGCAAGACCTTGTGCCAAGGATCATGGCGGACCTGTTTATAGCCGCTGACCACGTCGAGATTATTTTCCATGGCGGCGAGAAACCGGGGGATCTCGTGCGGATCGTCCTGGAGGTCGGCGTCCAGTGTCATGACCATCTCGCCGCGAACGAGGGCAAAGCCGGCGCTCAGGGCAGCCGCCTTGTTGAAGTTCCGGCGGAAGCGAATGCCGCGCACCTGCGGATCGGCTGTGGCCAAGCGGCAAATGATTTCCCAGGAATTGTCCTTGGAACCATCATCGACAAAGATCAGGTCAAGCTCGTAGCCGTTGGCCGTCGCCACCTCACGGATCTCGCGATGCAGAGCTTCGAGGCTCTCGGCTTCGTTGTACACGGGAATGACGATGGACAACATGGTTTTCATTACCTCACAACCTAGTTTCTGTTATGAAAAAGGTCATCAATAAGCGCCAACGGCAAGCGTAGGGTGGGCCGAGCGCAGCGAGTCCCACCATTTTACTAGAAAATTCTCATGGTGGGACTCGTTTCACTCGGCCCACCCTACAACTTAGGAAGCACACAACGTAAGGAATATAGGATAGCGGAAATCAGCAGCTCCGCCACCAGCCACGTCAGTCGCAGGGCAGCGGCCACGATCAGTGCCGTACTAGGATCGCCACCCAGCACCGGAGCCAGCAGAGTGAATACCGCCTCGCGAGTGAACAATCCACCAGGAATCATGGAAGCAAATCCGACCACGACCGCCATGGCGACGATCGCCGTGTACAAATACCACGATTGTACTAAATTGGTCTCGCAGCCCAAGCCGCGAAGCATGGCCCAAAGACTTGTCCCCATCACGACCCAACCGGCCACCATAGCCATCCAGCCACAGATCAATGTTCGATAATCGAAGCCAGCCAGCTTCTGAGCCACGCTCGGCGACGAACGACCTACACCCAGCAGTCGAGCTAGCCGCGAGAAGACCGGGGGCAGCGTCAAACCGGCGATGATAGCCGTTGCCACCACCGCCAAGGCGGTCAGTAGTTGGGGGTCGGCTAGCAGCTTCGGCAACCCGGCGGCGATGGCCGTTGCCAAGGCGGCAGCGATGATGGCCGGGTGATGCGTGAACCAGATGGCCAGGATTGGCACGGCGATGCAAGCGCCAACGGCCATCATCGTGAGTGTTTCCAGGAAGACGCTGGCGACGGCAATCCCCGTATCGACCCGATGGCTATGGATCAAACCCGTGCGAAGCACGATCACCATTGCTTTGCCAGGTACATATTTGCCCAGGTGTCCAATGTAATAGGCCCGCAGCGTTTCCAGCAGTCCGACGTCCTGCCCCAATGCCTTCAAGGCCCAATGCCAAAAGAGTCCCTCGGGCAGCAAGGCCAGGAGGTAAAGTCCGCCGGACAGGGCCAGCCAGTTGAAACTCAGCGACCGCTCGTGTAGGTCGTTCCAGGATTGCTTCATCGTGCCCCACGCCAGCCAGAGCACAACCGCCACGATCAGCAGTTTAACTGCCACGACAATCCAACGGCGCAGGGTGGAATTGGGCAAAGCCAAAGGTCGGACTCCAGGAAGCGATTCAGGTGGGATATTGCTCGGCGGGTAGTTCCATCATTCTGCCACGCGAACAGCTCCGTGACAAGCCACCAAGTGACAAGCCACCAAGTGATTGTCCCAGTTGCCATGACGGGCGGTTTCGCGGAACTCCAGGCAGCTCAGGAAATTGTCGGGCGCGAGAACGCGCCGTCCGAAGGCTGATCTGTCGAAGCACATCAGAACCCGTAGCCGACAGGTTAGCGCTCGTCAAAAAACAACTTGTGGTGCGGGCGTCTCGCCTGCACATGCAGCCGGGACGGCCGCACCACAATAATACGAAGTTAATGTTGGACAGGTACTTAGGTCAAACGGTCAACCGCCTGGCGAATGGCTCGCAGGTTGGACGGTGGAACCGCGTGCCCGTCGAAGGTGCAACCCGGCGCGATCACGATTGGCCGTCCTGCTGCCTGCTCAACCGCGTTGGCCACCTCACGTTCGATATCGCTGGGTGATCCACTCACCAGAGTTCCCAGGTTGTCGATACCAGAGCAAATTGCCGGGCCAAGCCAGGATGCCACTTCGGCGATCGGCGGTCCGCCGATGCGGTCGGCCCAGTTCAGGGCCTGAACCGGGTAGTGCCCAAATCTGCTGAAATCCAGCGGCTTGCCGCAGACATGCAGGATATTCAAGGTTCCACCTGATGCGGCAGCGAGGATTTTCAGGTCGTCGCCGCAAGCCAGCCGATCGTACACGCCTACCCCGTTCTCGGGCGTATCGACCCAGTCGTCACGAACCGAGAGATAGATTCCATTAGCGCCAGCAGCCAGGCAATTACGGGCAAAGTTTCCCAAAGTTTGCGTGATGGCATCGAGGGCCTTGACCAGAACGTCAGGGGCCACGGCGAGGAACTTAGAGAGCTTAGCGTCGCGGAGATCGGCAACTCTCCCCCGCGTCGGCGGGCCATGGACATCGAGGTCCGAGGCCATCAGCCGGCGAAGCGTGCTCCACGAATTGAAGATCGTGGTCGCCATCCACATCTCACCGTCAAATCGCTGAGATAAAGCCTGAAGCACCTCCAGGTGCCGTCCAAAAATGTCCTCGTCGCCCCGCATGGGGACAATCCGGTCCAAGTCGGAGACCTCGTCGATAATGCCATCGGCGCAGTGCGGCAGCGGATACCGCCCGTCGCACATAACCTTCAAAAAGTCGAGATCGTAGGTCTCGGCGTGGCGAATGTGGGCCTCGATGGCCTTTCGCCCCCAAACGGCATCGGGGCCAAAGTGATACCAGAAAGAGACAGGCAACCGATCGGGTTGCCTGCCTTCAAGAACGGCCGAAAGACGCTCGATTTTGTTCATGCCCGTTCACTTATCGCCTAATTGCCCGCGAAGATCCTCGAGTCGCTTGGAAAGCTCGTCGATCTGCTTCTTCAACTCAGCTTTGGATTCCGGCGAAGCGTTTTTACAGGTCTCGGCCTTTTGCAGTCGGTCAAGTCGGGAAGAAAGATTTTTCACCAACAGGGTCGCAACCTCAACCTGTGAGTTATTGCCCTGCGGCGCCGCGGCAGCGGGCACCGCAGGAATGGGAATCAACGGCTGGCCAGGTTGCAAGGGCATCGCTGGCATTGCCGGCATGAGCGGGATGGCGGGAAAGGCATTGCCCGGAATTTGAAGATTTCCGCCACCGGCCTGGATGCCAAGCTGCATGATCCCGTTGCCGGCTTGTTCGCCGCCGTACTTCTTATAAAGCTCGTAACCCGCCGGCTGTTTCTTCTTTAACTCTTCGACATTCTTTGCGTCATACTTCTTCGTGACCTCCTTGCCGTTTTGCTTTTCGGTAAGCTCAATCTTGATGCCCTGGGCCGGATCATCCTGGATCTTCACGGACTTGCCATCCTCGCTAGCGCTGATCTCCTTCACGCCGTTGATATTTTTGACGCTCATGGTCCGCATGGCTCCACCGCCGCCAATGTTCAGTTGCCCGCCATTGATGATGATTTGACCGAAGCCGTTGCCCGGCATGACGATGCCTCCCATGCCTGGGGCATTGCCCTTCAGTCCGTTCTTCTTATCCAAGATCGACTTGGCTTTACGCGCGGCAGCGGGGCTGTCACTATCGGCCAGATGTTGCAGTGCCTCGTTTGCCGCTTTCGCCGTGGCCTCGTCGGAAGACTTTAGCAGCTTTCCCAAGATCGTCGTTGCGCGGCTCGAGACCTCCAAATTGCCATGTGCGGCTGCCTTCTCGATCGCCGCAATGGCCGCCTTCCCTTTTGCTGCGAGCTTTCCACACGCCGCCTCGCGCGTCTCATAATCCGCCGCGTCGAGCTGCTCGATCAGTTGTTCGACTGATTCCTTGGCGGCCGCAGGCGATTCGCTGGCGGCTGCAAGCTTTGCATCTTTTTCGGCCGCCGGAACGTTCCCCTTATCCGCAGGGACTGTGGGAACAGTTTCGCCCGCCATACCCAAACTGGAAAGTAGGGCCAAGGAACCCACTCCAACTAACCAATAACTTTTGCCGAGTGACATGATTGGAATACTCCCGCGAGGAAAAAAATGTGGATTTGGTTTGTACCGTTCGCCTGAGCCATTATACCACGTTACCGCAAAATCCGAAATCTTGCTAATAACCAAGAATTTGAATTCTAGGACAGGCCCTTGCCCCCCTCGTAACAGGTGTCATCAATGCTTACATATAGGTTGCTTCATGGGGATAGCTTGATCGTACCTCTCTTTTCCAGTAAAATCCTGGTTTCCACAAGAAAGCAAAATCATGACACATCCCTGGCACGACGTAACTCCCGGTCAAGACCTTCCCTCGCAGTTTACGGCCGTAATCGAGATCCCCATGGGATCGACGGTGAAATACGAACTCGACAAATTGACTGGCCTGCTGAAGGTTGACCGCATGTTGTATTCAGCGGTCTACTATCCGGCAAATTACGGTCTAATTCCCCAAACCCTAGCCGAAGATGGCGATCCCTTGGACGTCTTGGTTCTCTGCCAGGAACCGGTTGCCCCGCTCACAATAATGAATGCCCGTGCCATCGGTTTGATGACGATGCTGGATAGCGGCAAGCGTGACCATAAAATCGTTGCTGTTTGTCCAGACGATCCTGTTTATGCAGTTTACAATGAGGCATCGGAGCTTCCGTCGCCGTGGCTGAACATGCTCCGGCGGTTTTTCCAAGACTACAAGGCGTTGGAGGGAAAGTCCGTGGAAGTCGATGATTTTTTGCCTGCGGCGGCGGCGTTTCCCGTGATTGAAGAGGCATTGCATGAATACACGCTTCAGCGTCGAAAAGGATTTTATGGCAAGCCCGCGTAAGTTGTTTTTGTTGCGGAAAGTGTTGCATCAGAAGCTACCAAGAACCTGGAGCAATCAAACCTCATGCATCAAAATTGGCTTGGCATTGGTTTCTGCTTTATTCTCGTGCCGATCATAACGTTGCTTCCGGGGTTCGCGGATACTTCAAGTCTGGCTGCTGAAGCGCGTGCGGGAGTCGCTGTCAAGCATCCGATTGCAGTCGTGCCGCACGGCTCTTCTTCGCATTCAAAAAATGATTCCTCACCAAAGCCGGCCCTCGCCGCGCCTGCGGCTCCCCAACCGTCCCCGGTGGTGAATCGAGTTTCCGCACCGGTTGGCCAAGGATTGCCAGCCTTTGACGACATCATGAACGAGGCCCTCGTAACCCGGGGAATTCCCGGCGGTGCTTTAGCGATTGCTAAAGACGGCAAGTTGCTCGTGGCCCGGGGCTACGGCATGGCCAACGCTCAAACTCGCGAGCCGGTGACCCTCGACACACTCTTCTGTACCGCTACCATCACCAGGACGATCACGGCCGTTGCGGTGCTTCGTCTGGTCGATCAAGGGAAGCTGTCGCTTGACGATGCGGTCTATCCGCTGTTGGGCAAGCCGCGTCCCCTGGGCCGGCCAACCATCGATTCTCAGGTTCAAAAGATTACCGTGCGGCAACTGCTACTTCACGCGGGCGGCTGGAATTCAAAGTACCACAGCGACGTGCTCCGCCAGACGCAGAAGATATCCAAGGCTGCCGCGGAGAAGTTGCCTCTCTCGGCCGATGCGGTTTTGCGTTATGGACTGAGTCAGCGGCTGGATTTTGCGCCCGGCAGCGAGACTCATTACTCGAACTTCGGCTACTTTTTGGCCAAGCTGGTTGTCCAGTGTTCTGCCCGCCAGCCGTATGAAACCTATGTGCGGCAGGAAGTGCTTCGGCCCATGGGCATCAACGAGATGCGGATCGAGCAGCTTGCCCCGGCTTACGCGGCCCACGAGGCCCATCGCTACGGCTCGGGCGGCCGAGAGCTACCCGGCGGCCGCGAGCTTATCGCTGCGCCGGCCGGTAACTGGCTCGCCTCGATCGTCGATCTGGCCCGCTTTCTCACCGCCGTCAGCGGCACCCGCGGCAAGCCGTTTCTCACTTCTGCCGCGCGGCAACAAATGCTTGCCGTGCCTCCTCTCCCACTGATGCCGCGGCGCGGCGGTTCGCACGTCAGTTTAGGCTGGGACTCCGTAACCGAAGAACCGCGCGGAATTCAATTTCACAAGAGTGGCTTGGCTGCGGGTGTGCGGACCTACATCGAGCATCGTTCCGATGGCATCGACTGGGTTCTGCTCTTGAACTCAGATGGGCAAGCGCCGGATCGGCCGCCAGCCGCGTCGGAGATCATCGACAAGATCCGTCAGTCGATCGATGCCACTCGCGACTGGCCCGATCGCGATCTCTTTGAAAGCCCCGTCGCGTCTCCCGCTCCGCGAAAAACGCCCAAGGGATCGGTGGTGCTGTAGGATCGGCTATCTCGGCATCGGCAACACGACGGTGGCATCCTCGTTCAACACGACCTGCCCTTCTTTGCCGTCGATGCGATAGTGGATTTTCAAATGCTTGACGACGCCGGGGGCCGGGTCGCCGCCAAAGGTTTCATTGTAGTTGGACGAAGGGAGGAAGATCACGCGGAAGTTGTGGGCGTGACGGCGGAGGATGGCAGTCGCGTCCTTCGTCTGGGTGCCCTCGCCGTACTCGGCCTTGAGGATTTCAAGCTTCACGGCCTTGTGGCCAGCCTGGGCCAATGCCTTGCGAAGCTCGATGGAGTCACCACCCTTGCTGCGGCCGATTCCGATCGCCACCGTCGCGGCCTCGTCCTTCAACTCCGGCGTCTTGGAGGCTTCCAGGGCCAGCGCCAGCATTTCCTGGCTCGGATAACGGAGGAGAATCTCCAGCACCAAACGCTTGTCGTCGGGCCGTTGAGCAATCTCCAAGGCCGTGCGACACATGGCCGTGCGGTCGGCTTGTGGCATGACGAACTGCCGAGCCAAACGGATGTAGGCGCGCACGGCTCGCACTTGGTATTTCTGGTCCTTGACACTCTTTGCAAGGTCGAGCAGCACCGGGGCAGCGTCCACCGACATCCATTGGCCTAAGAGGCGGAAGGCCGTGTCGCGAACCGCTTCGTCGCTCTGCTTGGCAGCGTCGCCAACGGCAGCCAACGACTTCTGGCCGCCCAGCACACCGAGAACCTCCAGCAGTTTGCACTTGAGTTCCGCGGAAGCATCAGAAAGTCGAACGGCCAACTTCTCGGCGCAGCCTTCCCGATCGGGCATCCGCAGCGAGGCTTCCTGCAGCGCCTTGGCAATCGCGGCTGCGTCGTCGGACGATTGCACGCCGTGGAGCTTGGCAATCAGTTGTGAAAGTTCTGCAAACTGAATCGTCCCGCCCAGGGCAGCTAGGGCCGCGGTTCGGACCGCCGCATCCGGATCGTCGGCCGCCTTCCACAGCGTAGCGGTTGCCGCCGCAATATGCCGCCGTCCGGCCAGTTCAATGAGGATCTTTCGAGCCGTGCCGCTGGCCGGGGGCAATCGCTCGACGATGAGGCCGTCGAGCGCGGCGCCCTGCTGACGGTCGATCACCGCCAGCGCCGCCTGCGAAATGGCCGCATTGTCCTCCAACGCCGCATCGAGCAAGACGGGAGCACTCACCGCATCGTCAATCTTCTGCAAGGCGCGCAGGGCATGAATCCGCACTAGCTCGGGGCTGTTCTTCGCAGCTTTGACGATCTGCGGCACAACGCTCGCCTCGCCGCGATCGGCCAGCGCAAGAACCAGCAGCGATTGACGTTCCGGGACCGCGCGGACCAACTCGGCGGCGACGGCCTCCGTCGCAGTCCGGCCGGGAAGCTCACGGGCAACGCTCAGCCCTAGGGCGAAGTGGCTCTTGTCGGCTGACTGAAGCTCTTTGACCAGCAGCGGCACGCCTTCCGCCCCACGGGCGAGAATGGCGCCGCGAGTTGCTTCCAAGATCCTTGTCCGCGGCAGATTGGCCGCGCGGACTTCGTCGTAGAGTTTTGCCGCATCCTCTCGATTGCCTTGAGCCAGATAGCGCTCGGCACAAAGGATACATCCCTCGGCCACCGCCGAACGGACTTCCTTCGCTTCGATCGACAACGAATGCCGCAACACAGTTACGGCCGGCTCGCTGCCGATGTGTCCCAAGGCCACGGCGGCGGCCGCAGCCACGAACGGATCAGAATCCTTCAGCCGCACGATGAGGCCATCGACTGCCTTCCTGTCGCGACGTACTCCGAGCGAATTGATCGCGCCAATCAGGAGCCGACCCTGCAATTGGCCGGAAGCCGTTCGCAGGGCGTCGTCGGCCGCACTGTCGGGGATGACCTCCAAGGCAATGCGTGCCCAGGAGGAAAGCTCCAGACTGGGAAGCAACTTTGCCAGGGCCGGTACCGCTTCACCGTCGCCGATGATCGCTAGCCGCTTGCAGGCCAGGGCCTTTTCAGCCGGCGGCGCGTCGCTCTGCAAGAGGTCGATCAGCTTCTGCTGTTCGTTGGAAGGATTGGCCTTTACCGCCTTGTCGGCAGCCTTGGCCTGAGTGGTCAGGACAACGATGAGTGTCAGGATTGCGAAGGTTTTCAGGTATTGCATGACGGTGCTCCGGGTGAGTTCTTTTGGTTCCCTCTCCCAAAGGGCGAGGGAAGTTACATTAAAAACGCCAGGGGTCGCGAAGGGCCTCGCCGCGGAGGCGATTGGCCTCACTGTCGCCGATGAATTCGTTCTTCTTCGGATCGTAGGTTAGCTTGCGGTTGAGGAAGACGGCAATGTTCACGGCATGGCAGGCGATATGCGACTGGCAGGCCACCTGGGCGTTTACCCGCGGCAGGCCACGCGACTTCACGCAGTCGAGAAAATTGCGAACGTGGAAGGTCGCCGGGTAGTCGGGAATTGCGGCCACCTTCTTTCCAGCTAACAAGGCAGGCGAACTCAGCACGAGCTGACCGCTGTCGCCCGTCTCGACCCAGCCGGCGCTGCCTTCATAGCGCACGGGGCAGGAACCCAGCGGTTGCCAGCCATCATTGCGGACGACCAGCTTCACGCCGCTGGCATAGCGGGCAGTGGCCTGACCGTTCTCCACGGGGAAGTATTCGACCGGGGCGGTGTCGTCGGCCCGAGCGGCCCATTGGCAGAGGTCGATGCAATGTGAACCCCATTCCAGGCATCCGCCGCCAACCATGCCGCCACCTTTCTCAAACTCCGAGCTCATCATGCCGGAATTGTAGGGCCGCCATGCCGCACTGCCGAGAAACATGTCCCAATCGACCTCGTCCTGCGGCGGCTGCGGCTGGGCGGGCAGCCAACCGCTGGTTCTTGTGCCCAATCCGCCGGGATGCGCATAGACGGTTTCCAGCTTGCCAAGCTTGCCCTGGCGTGCCAGTTCCGCGGCGAATTCAAAGTGCGGCAGGCTCCGCCGCTGCATCCCACCCTGGAAGACCCGTGCGCCGCGGCGGAAGGCATCGGCCAGTGCGAGGCTCTCCACGATCGTTTTCGAGCAGGGCTTTTCGCAATATACATCCTTCCCAGCCTTGGCTGCGAAGATGGAAAGCAGGGAGTGCCAATTCGATCCGGTGGTGATGAGCACGGCGTCGATGTCGGGCCGTGCCAGCAATTCGCGGAAATCGCGATAGGCCGGGCAATCGGCGATCCCGTAGCGTTCTTCGATGCGATGCTTCACTCCCTTGCGACGATCGGCACGCACGTCGCAACAGGCCGCAAAACGAACCTCGGGTTGTTCCATGAAGCAGCCGATGACGTAGGAGCCGCGACCACCGATGCCGATCGAGCCCATCACGATTTGCTCGCTGGGTGGCACCGCGCCGTTCTTGCCAAGCACCGATCCGGGAACCAGATAGGGCACTGCCAGGGCAGCACCGGCTTGAATGGCCGTTTTCAGGAAGCGTCGTCGTTGCGCGCGTTTGAGTTCGAGCATGGTGGGGTTCCTAACCGTGCGAGGCAGGGCACCGGCAGGCAACGCCGCCGGTGCGGAATAAATGATAGCAAATTCGGTTTCCGACAGGACTTAATACCTGTCCAACATTAACTTCGTGTTTTCGTGGTGCGGCCGTCCCGGCTGCATGTGCAGGCGAGACGCCCGTACCACAAGTTGTTTTTGAACGAGCACTTAATATATACCAGGGGAAAAGTTGAGTCTAGGATGTGCGGGAGGGGGAGCGAATAAAGGGGGCTTTGCGCGACAGGCGGATGGAATGATGATTCAAGTCAATTCTTTATCCCTCTACTGGCGGCACGCCTACGTCTACTCTCGCTTGGTGGTCTACCGACGCCTTTGGCGCCGAGCGACTTTTGTGCCACCATGGGCGTGCCAGACGATGTCGATATTCTGAGTTTTCTAGCCAATTCCGCCACCATTGGTGTATCTTTTATAATTCGCACGAGTGGATGCAACCCGCGAAAACAGGGAGAATAACCAAGTGACAACTCCTTTAGCTATACTAATAACACTTGTTTAGGGCGGTCCATTATCTGCACTCTTTCGCACATTCCGAACCATTTCCGGACCTTTTCCTCTCGTTTTATCCCTCAACCGCTGACACACTAGGTGGGAGCGGCAAGGATCCCTTTATCCCCTCTCCTGTGGGCGGGAGGGGGCCGGGGTGATGGCAATCACGAAGCTCGATTTCCGCTCCTTCATCCCACTACTTAGTACGCAGTCCACGCGTTGCACGGCTATTGCGGCGATTTTTCCCCAAGTTCCCTTCATTTCCCCATCCGGGGGAAACCGGCCACATCCCGTCGGAATTTGCAATTCTCGCCACGCGGTTCCGTTTCAGCTACAATGGCGAGTTATCATGAAAAATTCTGGGCATGAAAGGCGGATCGGGGCGACCGCGATGGAATACAGTCCGCGAGAAGATCTCTTGCGGCTCTTTCGACGCCAAGGTTACCAACGGGCACCGGTCGGCATGAACCTCTGCCCTTCCCTGGCCGAGGAGTTCTGCCGGCGGTATCCGGAGTTCAAAGGCGATTACCTCGATTTCTTCGCGGCCCCTTACCGCATCCTCTACGATCCAGGCTTTGCCTGGAACTTCGACGAGGTCTGGCGGATTCCTGGCCGCGACCGGATCGACTGGCACAAGTATTATCCGCAGGGTTTCCAATACGCCGTGCAGTTTGACGGCTGGGGCGTGGCCCACGAGCATAACCCCAATTCGCACCACATGACGCAGATGCATCATCCGTTGGTCAGCGCCGCTTCGGTGGCCGACTTGGATGTCTATCCTTGGCCCGACTTCGAGCGCCTCGACTTTTCTTACCTCAAGCCGGCGGTCGCGGCCATTCATGCCCGCGAACTGGCGGTCTTCGTCTGGGCCGAGTGTACGATCTGGGAAACGGCCTGGTATCTCCGCCGCATGGACAACCTCTTCGTGGACATGAGTACGGACGATCCCGCGGCCACGTTTCTCTTGGACAAGATCACCGACCTGGCCTGCTTCCGCGCGGGGAAGTTCGCCGAGGCGGGGGTGGATATTCTCGGGCTGGGCGACGACATCGGCATGCAAAGCACGATCATGATGTCGCTGAGCATGTATCGCAAGTGGCTCAAGCCGCGGCTGGCCAAGGTCATTGCCGCGGCAAAGGCCATCAAGCCCGACATCCTTATCAGCTACCACTCCTGCGGCTACGTTCTGCCGTTCATCGACGATCTGATCGAGGTCGGCGTGGATATTCTCAACCCCGTACAGCCGGAGTGCATGGACTTTGCGGAGGTACATGCGAAGTTTGGAACGCGGCTTTCTTTCAGCGGCACGCTGGGCACGCAGAAGCTCATGCCCTTCGGCACGCCGGAGCAGATCCAGGCGGAAGTCTGCCGCAATCTACAGATTGCCGGTCCGCGGGGCGGTCTCTTCTGTTGTCCCACGCACATGTTGGAACCCGAGGTGCCGTGGGAGAATATCGAGGCCTATATCGAGGCGGTGAGAGAGTTTCATGCGGTTTGCTAACGAAAGGACTGTTTTATGCGGCTGGCAAATTGGGATTGGGCGATCGTTGTCGTGTATGCGGTTGTCATTATCGTGGTGGGGTTGCGCGCGGGGCGCAACCAGCACACCAGCGAGGGCTACTTCCTTGCTGGCCGGCGGCTCCGCTGGCCGTTCATCGGCGCCTCGATCTACGCGGCCAACATCTCCACGGAACATTTCGTGGGTCTGGCCGGCGTGGGTTATGTCACCGGGCTGGCGATCGGCAGCTACGAGTGGATCGCCGTCTTCTGCCTGATTCCGCTGATTGTGCTCTTCCTGCCCTTCTACATCAAGAACCGCATCTACACGGTGCCCGAGTTCCTTGAACGGCGGTTCAACCCGAGCGTGCGGTTGGCCTTCTCGGGCTTCATGGTCGTGCTCTCCGTGCTGGCCAAGATCTCCACCTCGCTGTGGGCGGCGTCGCTGGTCTTCCACGAGATCCTGGGGTGGAACCAGTATGCCGTGATCTGGGGCGTGGGCCTGGCGACCGCGCTCTACACGATGAAAGGCGGGCTGAGCGCCGTGGTCTTCACCGACGCCATCCAGACCGTGGTGCTCATCGCGGCCGCGATCATCATGACGGCGCGGGGCCTCTACCGCCTGGGCGGGCTGGAAGCCCTGCAGGCCAAGCTGGACCCGGCCATGTTCTCGATGATCAAGCCGGCGACAGACCCCGATAACCCTTGGCCGGGCATCTTCATCGGCGTGTTCTTCGTGGGCACGTTCTACTTCTCCATGGACCAGGTGCTCGTGCAGCGGGTGTTCGCGGCCAAGAACCTCAACGAAGGGCGATTGGGCGCGACCTTCTGCGCCTTCCTGAAGACGCTCAATCCGATCATCCTCGTCGGCCCCGGCCTGATCGCCGCCGCGCTCTATCCGGGCCTCTCGAAAGGCGATCTGGCCTATCCCACGATGCTCGCCAATCTCATGCCCGTCGGGCTTCTGGGGCTTACGGTGGCCGGCATCAGCGCGGCGCTGATGGGCCACTTGAGCGCGACGTACAACTCGATCGCCACGCTCGTCACGCGCGACTTCTATCTCAAGTTTCGTCCCCAGGCCGATCAGGACCGCCAGATCCTCGTTGGGCGGATCGCCGTCGTGTCCGTCTTCGCCCTGGGCGCGTTCTGGGCGCCGGTGATCGGGGGTTTTGGAAGCCTCTTCATCTACATCCAGACGGTCTCCGCCTACCTCATGATGCCCTTCGCGGGCATCTTCCTCTTCGCCGTGTTCTGCAAGCGAATCAACGCGGCCGGCGTGCTGGCCTGCATGGCGGCAGCGCTGCTGCTGGCGCCGCTGGTGATGTTCAATTCGCGGCTCGTTGTCGCCAAGCACACCGCCGCTAAATCCGCCCTGGAACTGCTCGAAATGAGCGCCTCGCAACTGCCTCTCGCCACCGACAAGCTGCTGGCATCCGGCAAGGCGCTGACGGAAAACGCAGAGGCCAGCGGTGCGGTCTTTTCGGGCAGCGTATTGCCCGATGCCCGTGCATTGCTGAATGCGCCGGAGAAGGAAGTGGAAGCCTTGAATAATGACTATCGGACCGCGCTGCGCGACACGCCGGCGGTCGCGGCCACCGAGAATATGCAAGCAGCCAAGCGACGTTGGGTGGAGAGGAACTCGCCTGCTCTTTTTGCCGGTCTCTTGCCGATCGCCAGGGAGGTCCAGGCGGCCGTTGCGCGGAATCCGGCCGCCGGGTTCCTGCCCTTGATGGACCATCCCCTGCTTCGGCCTTGGCTGCACTGTGCCATGGTTGTGGCCTTGCTTTGCATGGTGGCGCTGGTGGCTGTTTCCCTGCTGACTCCGCCTCCGCCAGCCGAAAAACTGGTCAACACGACCGTCTCCAGCCTCTGGGGTCAAGAGGCAAAAGCGATGCCGGAGGATCCGATGATGGCGATCGAATCCTGTTGGTACAAGGATTACCGCCTGTGGCTGACGATTGTGTCTGTCGGCACGGCTGTCGCCTGGTATATCATGCGTTAAACTGGATTATTCATCAATTGTAGGGTGCTTGGAGCGAACCCCCAGGGAAATGGTGAGTTATGCACGGAATCCAACGAACGGTAACCTTTCACCCTGGTTTAGACCGGTTCGCGCAACGCACCACTGCGATTGAGTTTCCGTACTCCACCACCCCGTGTCCCCCGAACCCCCGAACGCTCAGGTTCGTGTCCCCCGAACTCTTTGGAGCAAATTCACCAAGAACACAAAGGAAGTAAGTCATGAACATGGTGCTGCGTGGAGTTGTCCACGGAAAAACAATCGTAGTGAGCGAAGATCTCGGCCTTTCGGACGGGCAAGCCGTGGAATTGATTGTTATGCCCACGATGCTTTCCGAAACGCCCCCGGTGGAGAGTTGGTCGCAAGTAGCACCCAAGAAGCTGCCGGGGCCGCCGCCTGGGTGGAAGCCCGGCGGTATTGCAACGGCGGCGGGCATGATGGCAGAGGAATGGACCGAGGAAGACGACAGAATCCTAGACCAAATTCACGCTGATCGCAAGGCTGCGACATGGCGGGAGTTGCCGCAATGAGCTTTCTACTCGATACGAACATCGTTTCGTTCCACCTCAAGCACCCACGCGGCTTGACGCACCGTTTTGTCCAATACTCGGGTCGCCTGTACATCTCTTCGGTCGCTTTGGCCGAACTGTACGTTTGGGCATTTGGAAAGGCCAAAGCGGCGTCGGCATTGTCCGCGATCGAGGCGATGCTCCGCGACGAGGTTAATCGGTTGGATTTCGATGACGATTGCGCTAGGAAATTCGGTCAATTGCGGGTTGATTTGCTCCGGCGCGGTGTAGGCGTCAATCCCATGGATCTGTTAATCGCTTCCGTCGCTTTGGTGTACGACCTTACCCGTGGAGCAGTTTCGCCTGCCATGGCGAGGGGCGGACGGATCCCTTACTGGACGCGGTCGCGGGCTACGATGCCCTGGGCGCATATCCGGCGATGCGGCAGCGGCGTTGGTCGGCATACGTA
>Ga0073936_10001980_pt1 | contig 31022 bp, 23 predicted proteins | sample AliMusrvi5mmetaG_FD_87041 | JGI IMG/M metagenome (GOLD analysis project Ga0073936, IMG submission 87041) | Freshwater lake bacterial and archeal communities from Alinen Mustajarvi, Finland, to study Microbial Dark Matter (Phase II) - Alinen... | ecosystem: Environmental > Aquatic > Freshwater >...
CCCATACTCCTGCACTCTCGCCGCCGATGCGTCACCTGCCGCCCTCGCCGCCGACCCGCGCTACGCCGCTCTCTTCGAATCTCCCGTATAAGGGCAGATGCAAAGGCCCCCTTTTACGTCCGCCCTCTTTTACCCATGGCCCCTCCCCAAACACTACGCGAAAAACTCGCCGCGCTGCCCGACAAGCCCGGTTGCTACCTGATGCGCGACCGCAAGGGCACCATCATCTACGTCGGCAAAGCCGTCTCGCTGCGCCGCCGCGTGCAGAGCTATTTCCGTCCCGCCACCCTGCGTGACGCCCCCCCGAAACTGCGCAGCATGATCAACTGCGTCGCCGACCTCGAAGTCATCACGGTCCGCAACGAAGCCGAGGCACTCCTCACCGAGAGCACCCTCATCAAGCAGTACCGCCCGCGCTTCAACGTCGTCCTGCGCGACGACAAGCGCTACCTCGCCCTGCGCACCGACCCGCACGACCCCGTGCCGCGCCTCACCACCTGCCGCATCGTGCGCGATGACAACGCGCTCTACTTCGGCCCGTTCCCCTCCGCCGCCGTGGTGCGCTCCGTGCTCGATTTCACCGAGAAACGCTATGGCCTGCGCAAGTGCAAGCCCATTCACCCGGACGCCGAGACCTACAAGCACTGCATCAATGACATCATCCGCTTCTGCTCCGCCCCCTGCGTGGGACGCATCTCGCCCGAGAGCTACATGGCGCGGTTCGCCGAGGCCTGCGCCTTCCTGCGCGGCGAACGCCTCGGCGTCATCGAAGAGGTCAAAGTCCAAATGCAGACCGCCGCAGAATCGCACGACTACGAGAAAGCCGCCGCGTTGCGCGACACCTGGATCGCCCTGCGCGAGATGGTCAAGCGGCGCGTGCGCGTGGTCGCCACGCCCGAGATGCACGCCGCCGACGCCCGCGCCGGCATCAGCGAACTCCAGCGTCTCATCGGCCTGCCCGACGTGCCGACCCTCATCGAAGGCTTCGACATCTCCAACCTTTTCGGAACCTATTCCGTTGCCAGCATGGTCGCCTCTGTGGACGGACTGCCCGACCGCCGCCTCTACCGCCGCTTCCGCATCCGTACCGTCGAAGGCGCAGACGACCCGCGCTCCATGGCCGAGGTCATCGGCCGCCGCTATGCCCGCGTGCACAACGAAGGGAAAACGTTGCCAGGATTGATCCTCATCGATGGCGGCGTCACACAGCTCCGCGCGGCGCGCGAGGCCCTCGCGTCTCTGGGACTTAGCCACGTGCCATCGGTCGGGCTCGCTAAAGAAATGGAGGAGATCGTGCTGGATGACGGCCGCACGCCGCTGCTGCTGCCGCGCGACTCGGACGCCTTGCGCGTGCTCACCCGCCTGCGCGACGAGGCCCACCGCTTTGCGCTCGATTACCACCGCCGCCTGCGCGGCCGCCTGATCCGCGAATCGGCCCTCGACGAGATCCCCGGAATCGGCCCCGCGAAAAAGGCAACGCTGCTCAAGCGCTTCGGCTCCGTCTATCGCCTAGCCCGCGCATCCCTTGCTGACATCGAGTCGGTACCCGGCATCGACCGAACCCTCGCAGAAGCCATCCTCCGCGCTGTGACCCCAAAAGAGTCGCCCTAACGATCATATTTTCCGGCTGTCGTACGCCCAATGCAACAGCGCCTGCCGCTGCCGTCTGCGGCATGTCAGGTCACCCGGCTTGCAGTTGTTGCGCAACTGCTGGACGTGGCGCCGGATCCCTATCCACCGCTTGATCTGCCGCTCATCGTCCGGACAACGGCGGCCCATGAAGTAACGGCAGTACCACTGGAACCACCCCCGCGGATCCTCGCGATAAACCCATTTATTTTCAATCCAGTACGAAAGAGGCGTCGACGCCTCTACGCCGAAGTGATTCAGAGCCGGATCGTGCCGCTCCGGCGAAAGCTTCGCCTTCGCAAACCACGATGCAGGGAATTCCGCTTGGCAGTCGGTCATATACTTGCCGCCGAACACGCCCAATTCAAGCAGTTCCGGCGGTGTCAGCTCAGGCTTGAATCTCGGGTCGAACCCCGTTCCGACTGGTATCGTCCGCACGTACCGATATCCCTGTTGCATCTTGTCGTTCACGACGATTTCTACAGGTTTCATGTTGGTATTGTACCACTCCAAGGCGCTTTTTCAATGCCCATCTCCTCCGCTAACCGGCCTGCGCGTTGCCTTTCAAACCCAGGGTGGCACCTGTCCGCCCGTTTTGGTATCATTCAGCCACGTTTACTATGCACGACGAACCGACAGCTTTGCAGACGCCCGATGCGGCAGGGCTGCTTCAGAACCGCAACAGGGAGATCGGCAATCTGCTTCTCTCCGAACGCGCGGTTCCCTATGTCACGGTTCTCGCCGCGCTCCTCGCTTTCCGCCGTGAACACGAACTGGAACCGCTCCACGACGATCTCTATGCCGCCGTCCGCGCCGGCCTTGACGATGGAGACTACTCGCAGGACGCATTCAACCAGGACATCCGACAGCTTCTGCTCTGGGGCCTCATCACCGACCGCCTCGAAAAAGAGCGCCTGCGCGGTTACAGGGACACCCGGCGCCGCAAATTCCGTTACCGCCTCGACGACGAGTCCGCCGCATTCCTCCTCTGGCTCGAAGCCCGGCGCCGCGATGACCTCGAACCCAACGACGCCGACACCCGCGACCTGCTCTCGGAACTCATCAGCACGCTCCGCGAAACGGTTCGCCTCTTCAATAAGACCGGACTCGAATCGCTGGACTACGAGACCGCCCGCGGCGTCTTCTACCGCCTCGCGCGCATGGGCGCCCTCACGGACGACGCCAGCAAGGCCCTCGGCGATTTCAACATCCGGCTCTTGGGCTTCGCGGCCAGCCGCTATGACGCCCCGGCAGCCCGCGTCATCCTCGGCGAACTCGAACGCTTCCTCAAGCAGTTCCTCAACCGCATCCACACTCTGCGTACCGAAATCTCGCCGGAGATCAGCAAGCTGCGCCAAGCGCGCTTCTCGGCCCGCTGGCAGGCCTGTCTGGAGCGCATGGAGGAGGAGAGCCGCGCCACCTCGCACCTCATGCGCACGCGCCTGCCGCACCCCGAGCGCACCCTCGCGGGCCTTGCCGCTTTCTACGCCGCCGAAGGCACGCTCGAGCAGCTCTGCGCCCGCGTCAACACCGCCGCGCTTCAAGTCTGGCGCAAGCTCTACACCCACCTGCGTGAACTCGAGCGCCGCAGCCACCGCCTCGAAGATCTGCGCACTCGCGTGTCTGAGATCGCCCGGCTTTCTGCCGATGCCGTCCCATCCGACTACCTGCGCGGCCTGCTCGCGCCCGCCCGCATGGTCGGCGACATGCACTTCTGGGACGAGAACGAAAAGGCCCTTCCGCCCCAGCCGCGCTGGGACCGCCACCGCATCCGCGAAGAGACCGTGCTCTGGCTAACCGAAAAGCAGCGTGCGGACGGTGCGCCAACACAATCCCTTGAAGAGGCTCGCCTGCACGCGCTCGAAACGTGGATGGCCCGGCGCGGCCTCGCCCCTTCACCCGAGCAAACCCGGCGCATCTCGCAAGGCGACTTCACATCCTTCGAAGATTTCCCGCGCCTGATCGAACTTGCCCGCAGCGGCCTGCTCGGCCGCGGCGCGCGCCTCGCCAAGCTCGGCCTCGAACTCACACCGACCGCAGACCCCGTCTGTGTCGAAGCCGACCGCCACGCGCTTGCCTTCTATGATCTTCTCGTACGGGCGACCGGCGGGCCGCCCCGACCTTCAAAAACACCATGAACACTTTCGACGATCTCCTCCAAAAGCAGAGAATCCGCGTGCAGGCCGTGCTCAACATCCTGCTCGAGAGCCCCTATTTCTACAAGACCGACCACGAGGAGAACTTCCTCTTCCTGCGCCGCTACCAGCGCGAGTTCGCGGGCTTTTTCGAGGAGACCTTCGGCTGGCTGCTCGTAGCCGATCCCAAGTGCGCCCGCCTCTACAAGGAGACGTGGTACAATGAGCGCATCACGCCTTCGAACCGCGACCTTTTCAACTTCACCAAGCGCGACGAGTGCGTCGCCTTCATGCTCCTGCTGGAGTTCTTCGAGCACAAATTGGAAGAGGACTCCGCCAGCGTCGAGGAGCCTGAAAACGTCCGTTTCCGCTTCGGCGATCTGCTGCTTTTCGAGCGCACCCGCTTTCTCGAACTCTTCCCTGAGCAAGCCGACAATTACACGGAAGAGGACGTCCGCAAAATCATGCGCCCCGTCATGCCGCAGCTTGAAAAATACCGCTTCCTCCTGAAGATCGACCCGCCCGATGACGAAACCATCGAATTGGACGACACCATTTACGAATGCCTTCCCGCCCTTTGGCACTACAGCGTTCAGCGCATCTCCCGCCCCATCGACGAAGCGCCCGTCGCACCCAACCCCGCACCGCCTTCAGCTTAAGATGTGAAGTTGAAGTCGCAATTTGCGACTTCAAGTTTACAACTACTTGATGACCAAGATGATAAGCTGAACTGGTCGCAAATCGCGACCGGTTCAAAGAATATCCGGTCCTTGCTCCTGGCACCGCCCCCGCCGCCCCGCAAACGGATCGGCTTTTCCGTGAACGAAAAGCGAGCCAAATACCGCATACAAAACAAATCGTGAACCGCTTAATCCGGGCTTTGTGCGCAACCAATCGTTGGCGTGTCCCCCCGTATGTTGTACCGCCTTCAGGCGGCAACTCTACCATGCAAAAACTCCGGTTTGGCCGCGATCTACGTAAATATGCACAACCTTAAACGGCTATTACAAGAGTTCGCTGTCCGTTCCGGAAACCAGAGTTGCCACGTCCACCAGACTTCACCAGGAGCAATCTTTCGATGAGGGCTATTCATGATCGCCCTCCTTATTCTCCAGATCGCGCTTGCCGTACATTGCACGCATCAGGTCTTCCGATTCGCGCACATCGTCGTCCAGAAATCCTATCGGCCAGTTGGAAATCAACCCCCTTTCATCCCGTTTGATCTGCTCAACCTTTGACGTCCAGATGCCACCTTTCTCATCCACCGGCTCCGTATCGACGAACGAAATGTTCACCCACGACTGCCGTAGTTTCTCTTCGGTGATCGCCCGCAGCACACGGCGAATCATCAGGTCGCTGTGGGTCTCGATCAAAGAAAATTTGCCGATCAGCGCGTTCTCGATGAAGAACTCCATGAACTTAAGCTGCAAGCCCGGATGCAAATGCACCTCCGGGTTCTCCACGGCCAGCACCTCGTTCATCCGCATCATATTCATCTGCACCAGAATCGGCGCGACCTGATGCAACCCAGCGCTGAAATATCCGGGGACAAAGGACGGTGCATCACCCGTATCACGAGAATCGCTCTCTTCTGCCAATAGTCGATTCGAGTATGGGGTACTCACATACTCGCTCTGATCCTCTTCAGACGGGACAAAGGAAGAAAGATAACCAACAGGTGCAGGCCTATCCGGTGTTTCTTTCAAGCCCAATTACTGGAAACGCCGTTGTCGAACAGAGTGACATAGGATATACTGGTTTTGTTAAAGGTAGAGGAGTGAAGATGGTCGGAGTTTTAGAAACAATCGGCGTGAAGTCTGAAAGCCGGGAAAGGGAGATTGAGATGTTCTGCCGCGTTTTGGCAGAACGCTATCGTCCGGTTCGGATCACGCTCTTCGGGTCTTATGCTGCCGGAACCGCACGCAGTGACTCGGACGTCGACCTTTTGGTGGAATTGAACCACGCTGAGTCTGGGCTGGGAACCGCCGCCGGCATCATTCGCGATATCAAGCCGCGTTTTTCCGTGGATCTGCTTGTGCGCACACCTCGTCAGGTAAAAGAGCGCCTTCGTTTAGGCGACCCCTTTATGGCTGAGATTGTCGGCAGGGGAAAGGTCGTGTATGAAGCCCCTAACCGCTGAATGGGCAGCGAAAGCCGAGGGCGACTACACCTGCGTTTTGCGGGAATGGCGAGCGCGCAAGAACCCAAATTATGACGCGCTGTGTTTTCATGCCCAGCAGTGCGCTGAAAAGTATCTGAAGGCATGCCTTCAAGAGCGCGGCATTGCTTTTGAACGAACCCATAATCTGAGTTCCCTGCTCGACCTGTTGTTAGCTGTTGATCCCTTGCTTGAGACACTCCGTGAGAGTCTTCTTCAACTTACTGTCTATGCGGTCGCATTTCGCTATCCCGGTGAATCTGCTATCAGACCTGATGCGCGTCATGCTCGCTCACTCTGTGAATCTGTCCGGGCCACCCTCAGACAAATGCTAGCGCTCCCGCCTGAAACCGTTTGAGCAACTCATTACTTTTCTCAACCTCTGGTTTCTTACCGAAGCCGTGAACCGCCAAATCGCTCAAATTCCTAACTCCTCCTTTTTCTCGCCATGGACTTCTACCGCATCACCAAAATCCGCCTCGTCAACTTCCACAACTTCGTGGACGAGACCATCGAGATCCGCTCGGGCGGGCACCTCTTCATGCTCGGCGACAACGGGTCGGGCAAGACCACCGTGCTGGACGCCGTCCACTACGTGCTCACCGCCGGCCGCTCGATGGAGTTCAACTCCGCCGCGCGTGTGGCGGGCGCGAAGCACTCTGGCGGACGCTCGATGCAGGGCGTCGTGATGCGCTATAACATCGAGACGAACGGCCCCATCAACTCGAACGGCGGCATCACCTACGCCGCCGTCGAGATCACCGGACGCAACGGCCGCCCCGTCACAGCCGCCATCGGCATCAGCACCCGCAGCATGGAGGAGGCGGTCGAACGCTGGGGCGTCATCAAAGAGTGCACCGTCGAAGACCTGCCGTTCCTCCAGCGCGAACATGGCAAGACGCGTCCCTCCACCAAAGCCGAACTCAAGGCCGCGCTCGGCGGCAGCGGCTACTATGGCCAGATCGGCGCCTATGCCGACGACCTCGCGACCCGCTTTTTCTCTGACCGCGAAACCTTCGAGGACGTCTGCAAGTTCCTCGCCACCGGCAAGGCCTACCGCGAAATCGCCGCCCACACCAACGACTACCACCAGCTCTTCCGGCAGCTCCTCCAAGAACCGCCTCACGAAGTCTTCGAAGAAGTCATCGCCAACCTGAAATCGCTTGAGGAGAGCCGTCAGGACCTTGACAAGTTGCGCTCCAAACACCGCTTCGTCGAAGAACTCTCTGCCCTCAGCGGACTGGTGCTGGGCGCCCGCATCGATCATACCGCCAGCCTGTGGCAGGAGCGCCACCTCGCGGCCCGCGAATTCCAGAATGCCTACGACCAAAACGCCACACTGCTCGCCGCCGAAGAGCACCGTCTCGCCGACCTGCAGGAGGAGCAGAAGCGACTCGAAAATCTGGTCGAAGCCACCGCGCTGCGCCTTTCCGAACTGCGGCAGCAGGACGCCCAGGGCCTCGTCTCCAAAGAGCGCGAGGCGCGACTCAACCTCGACAACGCCAAACGCCTCCATGAGCAGTCGAAACGCAAGCTCATCGAGTGCCAGCTCTGCCACGACGAGGCGGTCGAGACCGTCAGCCGCGTGCGCGACGCCCTCCGCAAACAGGTTCAGATCTTTGCCCGCTCGCTCCAGAAGTTCGGCCGCGCCATGCCGTTCTCCACCTCGCAGCTCGCTGCCGCGCTCGACGACGCACCCAAGAGCGAGACGCCCGAGACCGACCTCGCCGCTCTGCCGCTGACCGACGTCCGCACAGCGGCCGACGACACGGCGCAGAGCCTCGACCGCCAGCTTCAGGCCGCCGAAGACCGCCTTGACGCGTTGGTCAAGCGCCTCGCCGCGCTCACCGCCGAGATCGACGAGAAAAAGAACCGCGGCGAGACCGTGCCGCTCGTCAAGAATTTCACCCAGGCCCAGCGCGCGCTCCAGCAGCGCATGCTCCGCGCACAGCCGCTCTACGCAGGGCTCGAGCCCGCGCCCGGCGCAACCGCCCGCGAACTTGCCGCCTTGGAGCAGCTCATCGGCGACGCCGCGCTCGCGACCTGGATCACAGACGAAGCCAACGCCGCCGACGTGCGCAGCCTGCTGTTTCGAGACTTCCCCGAGCAGAGCCTCGCGGTGGTCACTGACGACACCGAGCCCATCCCCGCTGAGTGGATGAAGCGCTATTTCGACCTGAAGAAATCCGACCCCAACGCCATCCTTGTGCTTCAGCATCTGCTCGCCGCCAAGCATGGTCCGAACGTCGAGAAATTCCTCGACCTGCCCATTCTGCACTTCCGCCTGCGCGAACAGACGCTCACCGAAGCGCCGCCGCGGCTCATCGGCGACGAGATGCGCCGCCGCGAACTCGAGCGCGAGCTGCGCGAACTGGACAAGAAGCGCCTCGCATCCGAAAAGGAGCGCAAAGACGCCGCACGCGAGCACGACGACCTGCGCGAACGGCGCGGCCATCTCGCGCTCTTTAAAACGCTCCTCAACGAAATCAGCGAAGACCTTCCGCGCCTACGCGACACGGTCGCGTTGAGCGTCAGCCGGCAAGTCCTTGCGAACGGCGACTACATCAACGCACGCGAGAACTGCCAGTATCACGAAGAGGATCTGCAAGCGAAGAAGGACCTTCACGCCGACCTGCTCGTGAGCATGCAGAAGGCCGGGCTCGAAGGTCTCGAAGAGCGCGTCCGCGAGGTGGAACGCAAATACGCCAAACTGAAGAGCGAGAAAGAGGAGAACCTTCGCGAGTCAGGCCGCGTCGAGAGCCACGTGACCGGGCTGAAGAACCTCTGCGAGAAGAACCTGTCGGAACTCGCCGCCACCCGCAATGAGCGCGATGCGGCCCAGGAGAAGCTGCTCTTGCTCGTCCTGCCCGACGGCTCGCTCGACGCCTTCGTGCGCAGCCGCTGCGGCAGCGACGCGGACAGCCGGAGCGCGCTCAAGGCACGGGCCGCCGCCGCAGGCCAGACCGCTGCCGTCACGGCCGAAAAGATCCGAAACAAGGTGATGTTCAACGAGGGCATCGCCTTCGGCTTTGTCTATGATGAGCTGCTCAACACCCTCACCGACCGCCGCGGGCGAACGGTCACCGACGTGCTGGCAGGCACCCTGCAGGAACTCCGCGAACAGGAAGAGCTGATCAGCGAGCAGACGCTCAAGCTCTTCCGCCAGATCGTCATGGATAAACTGGTCAGCAAGCTCCAAACAAGCGTGTTGCGTCTCAACGAAATGGCGCGTCGTATTGGCCAGCTTCTGAAGCAGCGAACCTTCGGCAACAACCGCTACGCCTTTTCCATTACGCCTCAAGAATCCTGCAAAAGGATCTGCGACCTCGTGGCGAACCACCGCTCGCTTGACCCCGAGAAAACCGAAGAGGATCTGCGTGCGTTTATCGAAGATCATGCCGAGGAGATCAAGAACACCGAGATCGGCGAGATCCCGCCGATCCTCGATTACCGCAACTGGTTCCGCTACGAGCTAAAGGTGCTGACCACTGGCGCGGACGGCGTCGTCATGGACCGCAAGATCAAGAGCATTGGCTCCGGCGGCGAGCAGGCCGTGCCGAACTATCTGCTGATCCTGACTATCGCGCACTTCCTTTTCGACAAGGACAAGATCCGCCTGCCGGTGCTGATCTTCGACGAGGCCTTCTACGGCATCGACGCGGGGCGGCGTGACCAGCTGCTCGGCTTCGCGAGCGACCTCGAACTCCAGCTCTTTGTGGCCTCGCCCGACCAGGACGGCGTGAAGAAGGAGATCGCCTATTCCACCTCGGTCCTGGTCGTCAAAGACAGTCGTTTCAACGTCCACCTCTACCCCTACCACTGGACCGCCGCGCCCAAGCAGCTCGACCTGCTTGATACCGAGCATAACGAGCCGGAGCCCGTCGCCTTCGGACAGGAACTGTAGCGAAAAGGTGTTTAGGCTGTAGGTTATTAAGCTGTTAGGAGGACATGTTGCATGCACAAAACTGTTCTTATACGCTGCGTGTTATTTTCGCCTGTCGGACTAACCGTCTAAAACGCTAACAGCCTATGACAACCTCCTTCTGGAAAGAGCAACTCGAGCGCTGTCCCGCAATGCGGCCCTGCCTACGGCGTGCCGCTCAGCATGCTGTTGCGGGTGCGACACTGCCCGCAACACTGACGCTCGGTGACATCCCGCAGGACAAGGCGGTGCGGCAAGCATTGGACGCGATTTTCGGCGGCTGTCGCGAAGAGAATGGGCGACTCAAGGTTCGGCTCGGCGATGCGATGCGAAAACCTGATCTCTGGATGCCGCTCGCCGACCTTCTCGGAGTGAAGCCCGCCCAACCGAAGCCAGTCCACTCCCCCGACGAGCAGTTCGCGCTGGCCCTGCGCCGCCTCAAGGTGCTGCACCCGGACGACAGCGTTTTCATCGACACCCTGCGCCGCTCCGATCAGCTTCTCCGTTTCTTCAAAACCTGCACCACCGCATCCGCTGACCTGGCCTCGCTTTTCGATGCGCTCATCTCCCTGCGTACCGCGCCAGCGGGCATCACGCTCTCCGAGTTCGGCGCGAAATGGTTCAACGACAGCAAGGCTTTGCGTAGCGGTCCGCTCCGTCAACAGTTCGAGCACCTGCTCCGGCTGCAGGTCGGCGACGATGACAGCGACTCAACAACGCTGCTCAACTCGTATGGCATCACCGAAAACCCCTATACCACGCACGTGGTGGTTTTCGCGCCCTTCGCCTACTGCGAATCCAACAACGAGTGGCTCGACTGGCCCTACCGCCTCTGGCAACGCGGCGAGGCGGCCATCCTCTCGTGGCGCACGGTTCGGAACATTACCGCACTCCACATCGAAAAACCGTTCAGCATGCTTATCACGAGCGAAAATGCGGCGCCCTTTCACCGCCTTGTGGAAAGCCGCCGCCCCGCTCTGTATACGGAAGGCTATCCGAATGCGGCCGTGAAAAACCTGTTGCGCCATTTTGCAGCGACGGGCCTCTCCTGTCTCCATTGGGGTGATACCGACCTTGACGGATACCGGATCGCCGATCAAGTCGCGAGCCAAATTCTCTCTCGGATGTACACCCCGCCCATAGCAGACCCAGACGTTCGCGACCATCTTCAACGGCTGTCGGAGGAACAACGTCAACGCACCGAGAAGTTTCTTCAAGCCAATCCCTGTTTCTCCTATTTCGCCGAACTGCGTCAGTCGCTGACCTGCGGCTGGCTGGAACAGGAGCAAACTATGGACCTCTTCGCGTGAAAGAGATCGCCTTTGGCAGATCAGCGTCTATACACGCGGCACCCTCTTTGCTATGTTTCACCTCGTTCGTGCTCAAGCGAACACCTCCGAAGGAGCTGTCAATGAAACAGGGACACCCCATTATACTCACGCTCATTGCGCTGTGCCTCTCATCGGCGCACGCCAACGAAAAGCTGGCCGGGATCGCCTGCCGCTCCGTGCATCTCAACTATCCGTCCGATGCTGCTGTGGCTTTCTACAACGAGGTCACTCCACTCCACTCCGCCACCGGCACCTACTTCTCTGTGTGCGGCTGGGACAAGGGGTACTTCGGCATGCAGGAAGTAGGCAGCGGCAAGAAGCTGCTGATCTTCTCGGTCTGGGACTCCGGGCATAACGACCCCAATGCGGTCAAAGAGGAGCAGCGGACAAAGCTGCTCTTCAAGGATGCGAAGACGAGGATTGGACGCTTCGGCGGAGAGGGCTCAGGCGGCCAGTCTTTTTATGATTACGACTGGAGGACCAACCAGACCTACCGCTTTCTGTTGACAGCTAAAATCAACGGCGAACGCACGGAATACGCAGGCTTTTTCTTTGTTCCAGAGGAGAAAGCCTGGCGGCATCTCGTGACCTTCTCGACCATCACAGGCGGAAAAATCATGGGGGGCTTCTATTCGTTCGTCGAAGATTTCAAACGCGACAAGGTCTCCGCCACCCTCGTCCGGCAAGCACGCTATGGCAACGGATGGGCCAAGTCCGCCGACGACACCTGGCACGCGCTGCGCCGCGCGAGGTTCACCGCCGACGCCAACCCGTCACTGGCCATCAACGCGGGCATCGCCGAGGGGCGTTTCTTCCTCGCCACCGGCGGCGCGACGACGAACACCGGCACGCCGCTCAGAGGCGTGATGGATATCCCGGAAACAACAGCTTCTAAGCCACCGGCCGACCTGCCCGCACCGTGACCGGAAATCGGCTCGACGGCTTTCATGATCAGTGATATAAAGCCGTAAGACTCAAAGAGCGTCAAGCTGATCGGAGATCCGTATGGCCGAAAAAGAATCGTCCGCTGTAAACGAGTATGAGCGCGAACCCGTGCCCGAGAAGGCTTGGCTAGGGCTGAAGAGCTATGTCGGCCAGTTCGCGGGCGAACACGTCGCGGGCACGGAGCTCATGATCGGACCGCTCTTTCTGGCAGCGGGCGTCAGCGCGTTCGACTTCATCGTCGGCCTGCTGGTCGGCAACCTGCTCGCCGTGCTGAGCTGGACGTTCCTCACCGCGCCCATCGCCACGCGCGTGCGGCTCACGCTCTACTGCCATCTGGAGAAGATCTGCGGCCGCCGCCTCGTCGTAGTCTACAACACCGTCAACGGCGTGATGTTCACGGTGCTGGCGGGCGCGATGATGACCGTCTCGGCGACCGTGATTGGCGTGTACTTTCCGATCGCCATGCCGCAGTTGGGCGACACGCTGCCGACCGGCGTGGGCTGGGTTGTAGCGGTGTTGCTGACTGGGGCACTCTTCTCAGCCGTCGCCGCCAAGGGCTACCGCTTCGTGGCGACCTTCGCGAATTACTTGGCGCCTTGGATGGTGCTCGTGTTTGTGCTTTTCGGCGTGATCAGCCTGCGCAAAATGGGTGTGACGGGCCTCGGCAACTTCTGGGAGATCGCGTGTACGAAGGTCTGGACCGGCGGCGCGCCGCAGGCCGGCCAGGTGAAGTTCACCTTCTGGCACGTGATGTTCTTCGCCTGGTTCTGCAACATGGCGTGGCACATCGGCATGGCAGACCTCTCGCTGTTCCGCTTCGCCCGCAAATCATGGTACGGGGTCGCCTCCGCAGCCGGCATGTACATCGGGCACTTCATGGCGTGGATAGCCGCTTCGACGCTCTACGCGGTGCAGCTCAAAGCCGACCCGGCCAACACCGCGGTGCTGCCGGGACCGCTCGCCTACAACGCCTGCGGCATCGCCGGACTGCTCTGCGTGGTCGCCGCCGGCTGGACCACGGCGAACCCGACGCTCTACCGCGCGGGCCTCGCCTTCCAGTCGCTGATCCCGAACTCCTCGCGCGTCAAATGCACGCTGGTCACCGGACTGATTGCCAGCGTCACCGCCATCTTCCCGATCGTGACGATGAAGCTGCTCGGCTTCGTGGCGCTGTGGGGCATGATTCTGATGCCCATGGGCGCAGTGATCTTCGCCGACTTCTGGCTCCTGCCGAAACTGGGGCTTCGCAGCGATTTCGCGGAGAAAGCGAAGCTGCCGCTGAACTGGGCCGCCGCCATCGCGTGGATCTCAAGCATGGCATTCTGCATCGTCCTGCTTGCCCTGCTGGGGAGCGACAAAATCTACTTCGTCAGCTTGCCCGCTTGGTTCGTTACGGTGCTGATCTATGTTGTTTTAAGCGCAAAAATGCAGCGCCGGACGTTGTGACCCATGCGGCAGGGACGCATCCCCGAGGCGTCTGCGGACGGTTCGGGGAACCGTCCCTACCCCATGCTATTCGTAGTAACTCGAGGAGACCCCATTCATGACACGCCACGCCTTCAAGATGAAACTCAAACCCGGCGTCCTTGCCGAGTACAAGAAGCGGCACGACGAGATCTGGCCTGAACTGGCCAAGCAACTCCGCGACGCCGGCGTCTCAGACTACTCGATTTTCCTCGACGAGGAGACGCTCACCCTCTTCGCCGTTCAGAAGCTCGCCGAAAACAACACGGCGGCCGCGTTACCGCAAACCGACGTCGTCAAGAAGTGGTGGGCCTTCATGTCCCCTCTGATGGATGTGAACCCGGACCATTCGCCGGTATGCACCGACCTGCCCGAAGTCTTCCACCTCGGATAAGCGACATAGACACGGCCGAACGAATTAGCGAATCTTAATCAGCGTACCTTTTGGAGCCGCGTACAGCGCCCCCAGTCCTGAAACAAGCGCGGGATAGGTTTGCTGACTGATCACCCCCGAGAGATAATGCCCGGCGTAAGAGACCGTATCGACCTTTTGCGTACCGATATAGGACAACTGGAGCTGCGCACCGCTTGCGACGGTCAGCGCCAATTTGTTCGGCAACGTGAAGCCCGTGTCACCCAGATCGGCAACGGGGTCGATGGATACGCCATCGATGAGTGCGTTCTGATCGGTCCCCGGGAACTGCGCGGAGTTGTCGGTCATGCCTTGCAGGCCGAAGCGATACGTTCCCGCAGCGGCCACGGAGAACAGGAATTCGTGGCGAACGAGTGCGAGGTCATCCACGCGCGTCCAGCCGATCACGTTAGTTGCGCCATTCTGCGCTAGCCAAGCCCGCACCGGATTGCGACCATAGGTGTTGCCGTAGGTCATCGGGGTGCGTTGGGCCGCATGGAAAACAAGCCGGTAAAGCCCTGGCGCCGGGATCTGAATGTCTTGATAGGCAAGGCCGGTCTGGACCAGGAGCAACCGCTGCGTACCGTCGTAAATGGCGAGGCCGTAGTCGTTCGATGTTGCGATATTGTTGTACGTTGCGTTGTCTTTCGGCTGCACAGCCGTGTTGTAGACGAACGTCCAGTTCGCACCCGTCTCAAAGCTACCGTTCTGGACGATGGTGTTCGTTTGAGGAACCAGCACGAGGTTATCGATCAGCCCGACTCCCGTCGTGGACTGTCCGGCCAGCGTCAGCGTAACGGTCTCGTTGTTCGTAACAGTAAAGGCGGTCGGCCATACCGTCGTTGTGAGAATGCTTGCAACGACTGCTGGGGTTGTGCCTAGCGAGACGCTGTCGCCTGAGCTGCGCGTGACCGTGGCTTTGGCCGATTGGACACCTTGGAAGGTCTTGCCATTGAGGTAGCAGGGCCAGAGGCAGACATCCCCTTGCAGCTTGTACGTGCCGGCAGGCAGGGTCATAGAGGTCCAGGCGCATCCGTTGCTGACAAGGCTGAGCATCACCGCACCGTAGGAAGTCGAGGGTGTATACAGAAACGCGGACGAAGCTGCCATCGTGATACCAGCCGAAACCTCGGAATTCGTGGCAGCCGTGAAGGTCCATCCTGGCGCCAGATTGGAGGTCGTGAAAGAAGTCGGGTCGCGGGGATACGTGGTCAGCTCGAAGTCGCCGTTGGGGATTTTCACCAAGTTCGGCTTTGTCTCGGAGACCAGCGTCACCCTGACATCGTCGATGGTGCCCAGCGTATCGACGCCGATCACGTTACGGCGAAAGAGCAGCGTGTGGTTGCCAGCCGCCAGCCAAGGCAGGCGGAAGCTCTGGCGGACGTAGGCTTGATTGATCATTTGAACCGTCGCGACCGCACTGGTCGTCGCGCCCTCGACGAGGCAAAGGTCGATTTCATGCCTGTTGGCATAGATGCTACGCGCGGAGGTGTAGAACGAGACGTCGTAGATACCGGCGGCGGGAAGCGACAGCGTGGTGGACGCGGACGCGTCCTGCTTCAGCGCGAGGACCTGCTTGCCTTCCGGCGCCTCGTAGTCGCATGGCCACTTGTTCGCGTCAGCAGACCGGTTGAAAACGAAGACCGCATTATCGGCTGCGCCGGTTGGAGCCGGGAAGTAAGCCGTCCAGCCATAGTAGGTTTCCCCATTCGCAATGAGGCGGCGGTAGGAGGCGATCTGCTCCGCCTCGAACGTGGCGTTGCTGACCGTCCCCAAAACCTGGAGCGCCACCGTGTTGCTGACGGTGGGAGGCGTCAGAATCAGTGTGCCGTTGCTGACCGTCAGGCGTACGAGGTCCTGCGGCAGCGAGGTCAGCATCACGGTCCCCGTGCCCTCTTTGATAATTTGACCGGCGCCTGCATTCGACGACACGGTGATGACCGTGTTTGAGGTGATCACTCGGCTTCCCGTTTCTAGCGCGAGAGGAACGGAAACGCGAGCGTCAAGGGAGCCTCCTTGGATGGAGGCGGAGCGAAAGCGGTTGGTGATCGACGAGACGTCGTCCAAGACTGCCGTGCCCGCACCCTGTTTCTGGAGCGTGCCCTCACCGCTCAGGCGAAGGGTCAGCGTACTGTTTGCGGCCACGTTGGCGGCTACCGTGGCCGCCGCGCTGGCGCGGGCCGCGAGGGGCGCGATTGTTTTCGCGCTCAGCCACTTCTGCATGAGATACTGCTGGACGCGCAAGCGGTCGGTCTCGGAGAGGCGGTTGGTGAAAACCGCCACCTCGCACAGATTGTCGCCTCCCTGGCGAAACGCAGTTCCCACTGAACTAATGCTGCGATCATTAAAAAAATTGGCTGCGTGGGCGGTCTTGGTTCCCAAGGCTACTTCCAGCAGGTGCCAGCCGGGTTTGGGGTAAACGAGCGTGCCGTCGATCCGTTCGCCATCCTGATACGTGCGGCCTTGCCGGACCGCTGTCGTCGTCCATTCGGTCGGATTCCATATCGAGGAATTTGTGGTGCCGGCGGCAGTATTATAGTTGGAAATGTGGAAGTCAGGTGTGCCGGTCATCGCGCCGAAAATGAAACCGTAGGACTGGAACACGCCATGGATGGCGAAGACGTGGTAGATGTTCCCGATGTCTGCGGGTGCGTTCGCGGGCGTGGTCCACGTCATCGTGCGGAGCGAAGCGGCATAGCAGCCGAACCAGACGGATGGCATCGTGCCGCTGGCGCCGGCATTGGCGGCCAGTTGGGGCGAGATATTCGTGAAGGCCCAGTTGGCCACGGCGCGCGTGTACCGGAACGGCGCGACGGTATTGGTTTCGCGCGCGTCCAGCCAGACGTCCGCATAGGTGTTGCCGTTCGACGAGACGGTGACGACGTTCGTGGTGGCGTCGACCCAAAAGGCGGCGTTGGAGAGGACGTCCAGCGGGCAGGCAATGGGGGCGATGGCTGAGTTGGCGTCGCTCCGGACAAGCAGGGAGCCCTCTCGGACGACGAGACCTCCGCCCGACTGCACCGTCAGGTTGGAGGTCGCCAGCGTAAGGGTGCCCGGCCCGATCTTGTTGTACGTGCCTTCCGAGATCAGGAGGCGGTCGACGAGATTCGAGGTCTCTCCTGCTGGCACAGACACGCTGACGGCTTCGCGGTAACCAGCTCCCGATGGCGCGGCACCGGCATCGAAGGGCGACAGAGCGAGCGACAAGATGCAGATGCATAGCGTTGCAAAACCGTTCCAAGTGATGTCAAGAGACCGTTTGTTCATCGATGTACCCTCCCGAACTATTACAAAATAATTTCTATAGTTCTTTGATGCGCACGCTGCGGAAGTAGATCGACGCGTTACCGTGCTTGCCCTGCAGGCCGATGCGGCCTTTTGTCGGCAGTTCAGCCCACGCGCGGCTCAGCCACGGCGGGATGTCCGTGCCATCGGGGTTCTTCTTGGCGGAAGTCCACTGGGAGAGATCCGTATCCACTGTGATCTCGCCGTTCACCGCCACTTTGATATGCTTGCCCTGCGCGGTGACTGTCATGCGGTTCCACTCGCCCGCCGGCTTCACGTTGTTGACCTTCGGCGGAAGATGTCCGTAAAGCCCGCCGTTCTTGGTGAAGGGCGCCTCGTTCTTCCAGTGCGGATTGTTGTCGTCGAGGATCTGAACTTCGACCGTATTCGGAATCCAGTTCGCCATGTCGCTGCAGTAGATCAGCACGCCGCTGTTGGCAGCCGGATCGCAGGTGTACTCCAGATCGAGCACGAAATTCTCATAGTCGCGAGGCGTCCAGATCGCCTCGTCCTTGTTCGCGGTCAGGTTAGCCTTATCGTCGATATACCAGACTCCCTTGGTGAAGACCGCGTTGGTCAAATCGAGGTTAAAGAGCGAACTCCAGTTGCGCGAATCAGGATGCACAGACGCCGGACAAGCGGCACACACCGGAGCCTTGGCACAAGCTGGTTTGTCGCCATGCGCCTTTTCTGATGGCATCAGAGAACAGCCGGAAGCTGCGATCAGCAATCCGGACAACGACAGCACCGACATACTTTTCATTCCATCCCCTTGGTTAGATTAAACAACGGCGAGAAGCTTACGAATCTGCCGCGCGAAAGACAACCCCAAAACGCATGCTCAGAGCCAGACGCTCCGGCCTCCGCTACTCGGGCAAGCGGACAGCCACGCGGAAAAATCCGGTCGCGCCTCCGGTGTTCACCGTATAAGTGTTGGTGGGCGGTGTGGCGGAAATATCCGAAGCGATCACGCTGAATGAGCCACCCGGCGAATCCGCCCTGAGGACATCGTAAACACGGCCCTCCACGCTCGGCCAGCGCAACACAAGTCCCGCTACATCAGGCGTCTCGGCGCCCCAGTTGGAAACCATCTCGCGGACCGAGAAGGTCGAGGACTTGTCCGTCGGATCGGTTCCCGCCAAATATTCACCGTAGTTGCAGAGGCCATCGTGATCGTCGTCCCCGTCAGGATTGACACCGCCCTCGTTCAGGAAGTAGTACCGCTCCCACGCATCGGGCAGACCGTTTGCGTCCCAATCGTCCGCGTCCGCCGGCGCGGTGTAGGGCACGAACCAGACCGCATCGGCGACCACCGTGTTCGCACCTGCGCCCTCCGTCAGGATGCGCACGCTGCCGCCCTGTCCCGCATCGAACCGCCACACGCCCAGCGCATTCCACACGCCGCTGCTCTTCTGCATGTTCACTCGAATCTGGCTGACTCCATCCGCGTGCGTGATCTCAACCGTCACATTGGTCGAGCGGTCGGAGCCGTTCCAGATCGTACGCACCTCGTACTCACCTGCGGAGCGGACCTGCGGCGTGAAGCGGACCCAGTTCGTGGTCGACGTGATCTTGTTGTTGTGCAGGTAGTTGGTGCCGTAACGCCCAGCTTCGAACTGGCTCGGGAGCCATTTCCCTGAACAGGTCACGCCCACGGCATCGGCGTTGTCCACGATCACGTCATCGGTGCGGGTCCAGCGGAACGCATCGGCGATGACGGTCACCCCGGAAGAACCGGTCGTCAGGATGCGGGCAAAACCGTTCGTGCCCGCCGCAAAGCGCCAAACCCCTACGGTGTTCCAGATGCCTGAGTTCTTGTTCATGTCCACCGTGTTGGTGGCCGTTCCGTCGGCGCAGGCTACCTCGATCCGCGCGGCTGTGGCGCGTCCGGTGGAGCCGTTCCACATCTGCTGCAAGCGGTAGGTGCCCGCCTCAGGCAAATTCGGCCGGTAGCGCGCCCAGAGACTGGCCGAAGCTTGCGAGTTGTTGTGCAGGTAGTTGGTGCCGTAGAACTGCCCCGTCGCACTGACGCTCCCGATCCACGTGCCGGAGAGTTCGGCGGCGGGGTTGTCCACCACGGTGTGATTGAGTTTCACGAAACAGAAGGCGTCGGCGATGACGTAGCTTCCCGTCGTGCTGCCTTCAGTCAGGATGCGCACACTGCCGGCTGTTCCAGCCGCGAAACGCCATGTGCCCAGCGCGTTCCACACACCGCCGTTCTTCTGCATATTCACCAGCACCGTGTTCGCGCCATCTGCGTGAACGATCTCCACCGTCACGTTCGTGGCGCGGTTGCCGCCTGAACTCCACTTCTGGCGGACCTCGTAGAAAGCGGTCTCCGGCAGCGATGGCGTGTAGCGGATCCACTTTTCAGGCCCTTTGCCGGTGCTGCCGTCGTGCAGATAGTTGGTGCCCTCAAACTGCCCTGTCGCACTGACACTGCCCGTCCACACGCCGTGAATGTCCGCAAATGGCACATTCGTGTTGTCCACGGTCACCGTTACAACAGGCGGCTCTGGCTCGACGGTCACGCGCGTCGGGTAAGTGCCACCGATCAGCATCTGCAACTCGGTGGTTTTGGCGGCGCTGCGATAAACGTCGCGCGGCGCACAGCCGTACTTCTTGCACAGGGACGCGGCGTAACCCACCGCCACGCCCATTTGGCCGCAGGTGTTCATTACGCGCGGACTGCCCAACGCCACATGGCTGACGCTGATATTGCGCCCCGCCATGAAGAGGTTGGAAATGTCGCGCGAATAGAGGCACCGGTAAGGAAAATACCACTTCGGAACCGAATCCTGCACGGCGTAAGAGAGGTAGTTGGCCTCCGCGCTGGGATAGTGCAGGTCGATCGACCAGTCGGCGGTCCCCACGGAGTCTTCGAAATACACGCCGCTTTTGATCTCGCCCTGCGTGAGCAGGTGGTCGCCGAGCAGGCGGCGAGACTCGCGCTTCCCTGCCACGTACGGCACCCAATCCAACACGCGGTTGGCGTTTGCGCTATTCTGCTTGGCGTTGTAGAAGTTTCCGTAGATAGCGCGGAGCAGGTGGTCGCGGATTTCCTCGGCGTCCGTGACAGTGTTCAGTGTCATCCCGTATTCCCAGCACCAATCGCCCCCCGTGTCCGCGCGCGTGCCCGCCACCGTGAGCGCCCACGGCACCTGCGGGAAAGCTGACGGGGCACCCGTGTCGCGCGACGTCCACATGAGCGTACTGCCCATGGTCATGGCGTCGGCTACAGCCGGCGCGCGTGATTCGAAGAACTCGTTAGAAGCCTCGCGCCCCATGCGGCACGACGCTCCCGCCCAGTACCCAATCCACGCGTCGCCCGTGCAGTCCGCTACGAGCGGCGCCGTGAAACGCCGGCGCGCCCCAGAAACGGTCTGGCGCGCATCCACAGCCGTAATCTGTCGCGTGGCATTGGTCACCACGCCGTACGCCCTCCATCCCGTAAAAACGCTGATGTTGGGATACTTGGCGACCTCGGTCATGCGCCGCACATCGTAAGCCACCGAGTTGCTTGTCATGTTCACTGCGTCATTGGCAACCGCCGAGACGATGCGGTGCCGCTTTTCGCCTTGGGTCTGCACGCGGACTTCGCTGCTGCCATTGCCCCCCAACACCGGACGATCCTGAATCAGCGCCACGCTCAGCCCCTGCTCCGCCGCTGCGATCGACGCGCACGTTCCCGCCAATCCGCCGCCGACCACCACGAAATCGTAGTCGCCTGACACCTCTGGCACGGCGCCCTCGCTTCCGCGCTGCGCCCGCCATGCGCGCAGCGCGGAAGCGTCGCTCGGAGGCGCAGACGCCGCCAGATCATCGGTGAACAACAGCGCGTCGCAGCGGCCGTCGAAACCGGTCAGATCGACGAGGCGGATCTCCACGCCTGCGTCGGCCAGCGAGAACGTTCCGCCGTCAGCCCAGCCCCATGCGGATGGCGCGGTGCCGAACACCGCGGGCAGTGTCACGCCGTTGAGAGCGACTTGGAAACGGCCCGGCTTCACTCCCGCGAAATCCGGCGTCCAGTCGCGCGTACGCACCCACAGACGCCACGTTCCCGCAGAGGGCAGCGTCACGGATGTCACCGCGTCGGCAACCGGCACACCCATCCCGTGCGCCAGCAGAAAAGGCGAACCCATGAGCTCGACAAACTGCGTGTCGAGCACCCAGCCGCCCTTCTGCTCGAACGTCTCGGCCTCGACTAACACTTCGGAAGCAGACGCCGACAACCACGCGCCTATCATTCCGAGAATAATTGTTCCGCTCCGCTTCATCCGCACCCTCGACTCCACACCACACAACCCTCGAACACTATATCAAGTGGTGGGCTTGATTATATCGCAAAGCTTTTCCAAAACGCGAGTCCGATTCTTCGCCTGAACAGAGGTCCGTCCCTTCAGAAAGGACTGCGAAACCGCCTTCATGCTGACATCCGCAGTTGCCTTTCGACCGACTGAATGTTATATTAATACGCGTCTTGAACACAGAAGTTATTGCCCTTCTTATGTTTACGACACCCTTGGGCGAGTGGTGAAATTGGCAGACACGCAAGACTTAGGATCTTGTGCCGCAAGGTTTGCGGGTTCGAGTCCCGCCTCGCCCACCATTTTTCTCTTTTCAAAATCCTGTCTTCGCGCGCAAGGAATGTGCGTCTGTTTCAGTCTCTTCAACTGTCTTGCCTTGACACACCGGAACTGCTAACGTCCGCATCACCACTGACGGAGGAGGATGAGAAGCCATGTCTCTGACACGTTTCAGCATATCGCTCGACGAAGGGTTGATGCGTCAGTTCGACGCCAAGATCAAGAAGGACCGCTGCCCCACGCGGTCAAAGGCTGTAGGCGACCTGATCCGGTCCAGCCTGGTGCAGACGGAATGGCGGGCAGGCGACGAGGTGGCCGGTGCGATCGTGCTGGTCTATGACCACCACACGCGGGATGTCGGGAAACGGCTGACGGACATGCAGCACGATTGCCATGACGTGATTATTTCGACGCAGCATGTTCACCTTGACCACAACAACTGCCTGGAGATTGTCGCTGTCAAAGGGACATCGCACGAGATCGAAACCATCGTCAAGCGCCTCAAATCCGTCAAGGGGCTGAAGCACGTCTCCCTCGCTGCAGGCACGACCGGCCAGAGTCTCTCATGAATAAGCACCGAGGCACTGAGCAGAGACCTCATGTTCAGTTGAAACCAGATCGCGGGGCTAGCCAGAATTTGAGACGCCCGTTTTTCGCCTTGTGGCGTATTACGAATGTGTGATACGTATTATCATCAATCGCTTTGAGCAAGAAAGATACGAGATGCACATTCCGGACGGCTATCTGGGCCCCACGACAAGCGGCTTCTTCTACTTACTGATGCTGCCGCTGTGGGCTGCGGCTTCGAGGATCGTCAAAAAGACGCTACAGGCCAAGCAGGTTCCCTTGCTGGCGATCGGCGCCGCGTTCAGCTTCGTCATCATGATGTTCAACATCCCCATCCCCTGCGGGTCGACGGGCCACGCAGTCGGAGGCGCGCTGGTCTCCATCCTGCTTGGCCCCTGGGCCGCCATGATCGCCATCACCGTGGCGCTGGTGGTGCAGGCGCTCCTGTTCGGCGACGGCGGTGTCACGGCGGTCGGCGCGAACTGCTTCAACATGGCGGTCGTCATCCCGTTCGTCAGTTACTACACGTATCGGCTGATCGGGGCCCATGCCGCCAAGGACTCCGGCCGGAGGGTCGTCGCAGCCTTCGCGGCGGGCTATCTCGGAATCAACGCCGCCGCGCTCCTGGCCGGGGTCGAATTCGGCCTCCAGCCGCTGCTGCATCATACGGCACAGGGGCAGGCTCTCTACTGCCCGTACGGGCTCAAGGTCGCCGTGACCGCCATGGCGGGCGAACACCTGCTGGTCTTCGGCTGGGTAGAGGCGGTCGTGACCGCCCTGGTCATCAAGTATCTGCAGAAACAAGCGCCGGAGCTCATCAGCCTAGAGGTGCAACGATGAGAATTGTAACCAAGTTTTGGATTGCGTTGGGCGCGCTCGTTGCGCTGTCGCCGCTGGGCCTGATCCTGCCGGACCGGTTCAAGGCCGGAAGCGCGTGGGGCGAATGGGGTGTGGACGAGATGGAGAAGCTGGTCGGCTACGCCCCCCAGGAATTGAAGCGCCTTTCCGCGATATGGAGCGCGCCGATGCCCGACTATGCCTTGAAGGGCGGAGCCGAGAAAGGGCTGGCGCATCTGAGCCTGGCCTATGCACTGTCTGCCATCATCGGGGCGGCTTTGATCGTGCTGATCGTGTGGCTGCTGGGCAAATTTCTTGTGAACAAAAGCGAATGACGCATGAAGGTTAGAACAGGTTTCATCGAGCGCTCCATCGGCGGCACGCTTGCCTTTTTCAGGCAGGCCATCTATGCCGACGAGACTGCGTCGCTGCCAGGTCTGTTGCAGTCTTTGGATCCGAGGGTCAAGGCGGCAACGCTGCTGGCCTTCCTTCTTTTGGCCCTCTTCACGCGCAGCCTCACGACGCTGGGAGTGCTGTATCTGCTCTGCCTGACGCTGGCCGCGCTGTCGAAGATTCCCTTGCGTTCCTTTCTCTTGCGAACGTGGCTCTTTATCCCCTTGTTTTCGCTGTTCATTGCCCTTCCCGCCCTGTTCAGCAGTGTCTCGCCCGGCAGGGCCGTGGCCTCTCTGGGAGGGCTGTCCGTCACGGAACAGGGCCTCAGGGCGGCGGCCTTTTTCATAGGCCGCGTCATCACATCCGTCTCGCTGACCGTGCTGCTCAGCATGACCACGCGGCACTTCGAACTGCTTAAAGCCCTGCGCGCCTTTGGCGTGCCCTCCGTTTTCGTGATGGTTCTCAGCATCAGTTACCGCTACATCTACCTCTTTGTCGGAATCGTCGAAGACACGTACCGGGCAATCAAAAGCCGGGTGGGTTCCGGCATGCACTATCGGAAAGGCCAACGCGTCGTCACGTGGAATATGGCCTGCCTTTGGAAGCGCTCCTATCAGCTCAACGAACAGGTCTATCACGCCATGCTCGCGCGCGGCTTCAGGGGCGAACCGGTGTCGCTCGACCATTTCCGGACAGGGCTCCCTGATTGGCTGTGGCTGGGCGGATGCGCGACGACAATCCTCTTGCTGGTTTATGTAGAACTGATGAACGGGAAATGACACGATGGCAACGGAAACTGTATTTGAGTGCAGGAGTCTTCATTACTCCTATCAGGGCAAGTTCCCCGCCCTCTGCGGCATCGACCTGGCGATCCATGCGGGAGAAAGGGTTGCTCTGGTGGGCGCGAACGGATCCGGCAAATCCACCTTGCTCAACCTGCTCGACGCGCTGATCTTCGCCGACAGGGGCGACCTCGCGTTTCGAGGCGTGACCCTGACAGAGGCCGCGTTTCGCGACGATGCGTTTTCCGTGAGCTTCCGCAAACGGGTCGGCCTTGTTTTCCAGAATCCTGACGTTCAGCTCTTCTGCCCGACCGTCCGAGAAGATATCGCTTTCGGCCCGCTCCAGCTTGGTGCGGACCAGCAGACGGTCAAAGCGCGCATCGAGCACTTGGCCGAAACGCTGGGAATCGGCCCCCTGCTGGACCGCTCGCCCCATCAGCTCAGCGTCGGCGAAAAGCGCAAAGTGTCGCTCGCCACTATTCTCGCCATTGATCCTGACGTGCTTCTGCTAGACGAACCGACGGCCGGGCTAGACCCCAGAACCACGACCCATTTGATCGAGATGCTGGACGCATTCGCGCACGCAGGAAAAACGGTCGTCACTGCCACGCATGATCTTCACATCATCGGGGACATTGCTGACCGGGTCTACGTTTTCGGGCAGGACCGGAAAATCGCAGGCTGCGGCAGCCCCGAGGACATTCTGGCGGACGAGGCGCTGCTCAAAGCCAACAACCTCATCCATGTCCATCACCACCATGCGAGCGATCACCGGAAATTCCATTGGGGTGTCAGGGCCGGCGAAGGTTAACGGACGCACGAGCTAAACCACCTTTTGCTTGCCGTGCGCGGACGAGCCATCGGCGGGCGGCCAACTCATCCATCCGCTCACTGTAACGCAACGCCTGATAGCTTTCGGCCCACTCCCTCATTTCAGTAAAGAGAGGAACAGGCAAATCCGGACCGATGCGTCCGAGCCACAGATCCCAGCCCTCGCACGCGCGGCGGCGCAGATGTCCCGGCACTCTCTTCCGCGCGATCCCGCACATAGCTTCCGTCATTTCCGTGCGCAACCGCTCGTCCTTCGCCTGGGGCTTCTTGCGTGAGCGCCGGCGCACCCACCAGACCGCAGAGAAGCCGGCCAACACAACCGCCCCGGCCAAACTCCACACCGTGTGCCATAAGAAAATGAAAAGCGTCTCCCCCATATCGGCGATGGCCTCGAGCACGTTCATCCCCTTCAGCCCTGTCACGAGCCGCTTCCATGCGGCAACCAGCAGATCCGCGGCGAACCGCATCCTGCCCGGCCCCGGCAGCGCCGCCGGGTTGCCACACGCCGGCGTCGGATCCACGAGCAGCCACCGCTTAGCGGACAGATCCCAAACCTCCACCCAGGCATGGCTCTCTCGCTCGCGGACCACCCATCTGTTCAGCCACGGATTCCACCCGCAACACACATACCCTCCCACCACGCGGGTCGGCATGCCGCAGCTCCTGAACATCAGCGCAGCCGCGCTCGCAAAGTACGTGCAGGAACCCTCCCGCCGCTTCATGAAGTCCACCAGCGGATCGGGTGTGGAGCACAAGGCCACCCCGAGCCGGTAGATGAAGTTCGTCTGGAAAAAGGCTTCCACGCGCGCTCCTGCCGCTGCCACACGCTTCTCGCCAGCAAGCCCGTCACAGGCGGAGACCCAGTTGGAAACCGCTCCGGCCAAACTCGGCGGCACATTCAGATACGCCGGATCGCCGCCCCCGTCTGGCAAGGGATACACACTCGCCGCCACGCGCCGCGTCACGACCTCTGTCTCGAACCGATCGGGCAAGGTCACGGCCGCCGTGACTGTGCCGTCCGCGTCTGCGAGCGGCGCAGGTCCCTCGCACTGCAGCCTCACCGCACTTCCCGGCAGACAGAAGCCTCCCAACAACTGTGGAGCCATCACCTCTACCTGCCAGAGCAACGCACGCTCCTGCGGCCCGACCGACCCCAGTCTGTAGGCCGCCTGACGCCCCCCTGTCAGCGCCGCCCCGTCCTGGCGCAACTCTGCGCCCGGCTTGGGCGCCTGCCACCGTCCACCCGCATACGTCGTAAAGACGCTCTCCCTCAAATACCCTGGGAAACGGTCCGCTTGAACCAGCAGCATCACCCGCATGCGTCCGGAGAAATCGGCCGGGGGCGGCTGTTTCAACGAAAGCTCACTTCCGCGCCGGTTTCCAACACCCTCGCCCGTGTTCGTGACCCAACCGAAAACTTTCTTCTGCACAAACAGCGCCCCTTGTTCAACCGGCGCCCTCAAGACATACGCCAGCGCCAGCACCCCTGCCAACGAGGCCAACCGCCACATCGCGTCGCCCGCTCCAGGCGAGGGCTGCTCCCTGCCGCACGGAGACGTCAGACGCTGCACAAGATCCGCCACAACCACCAGGCCAATAAACAACCAGATCAGCAGGAGCGCGGTGCTCCCGTCCACCGCGCCGACTGCGTTGCCTTCTCGGCCCAACACCATCATGACCATCGGCAGCCCAGCCACCGCCACCATCGTGACCCCGTTCGCCCGAGGGCTGAAAAACAGCGAGGCCGCCCCCAAAGCGAACAGAAGGGTAACGATCCGGTCCGGCACCCGCGCATCCCCCACCGTGCCCTCCGGAGGAATGAGACGGGACACGTTCGCCGCAAAAAAGGCGACCGCCACCAGCAGGCTCAGCCAAACCACCCACCGCACCGTGTGGGGCGCCGGACGCGGCAACGCCGCCGCCACCGCCGCCAGGCCAACCGTCAGAAAAAGGAGGCCTTGGCTTGCTTCATGACAGTACCACCAGGCGCACCACAGCAATGCGGCCGCACACCACAGCGTCGGCCAGCGGCTAACCCGCGCCGGCTGCGCCGACGTTTGCACACCTGCATCAAGCCTCTCTGTGGCTTTGTTTTTCACAAGCCTCGAACCTCGCCCTTCAATACGTCGCGGATCGACACACACTCCACCTCCGGCGGCAGCCCTTCGACCTTCTGCCCGTGCGCAACAAGAAGGATGACCTTCAGGCCGATCTCCCACGCACCGATTTCCTGAACCAGCATCGCTCGGCGCTCATCCCAGCCAGTCAGCAGCAGACAGACGCTCTGGATCTCCCGGATCTCATCGAAAAGCAGCGGCTCCAAGTGGTCGATCGGGTCTCCGCGGCAAGGCTCCACCGCCGCCAGAATGTCGAGCACTTCTTCGAGATAGCCCACGCGTCCCGCGCTGCGGAACCGATAGATCTCGGGGCCTGCCACCAGAAGTTCGAGCGTACGATCCGTCACCGATAGCGAATCGACGATCGCAGCCGCCAGTGACAAAGCCGCCTCGATCGGATCCTCATGCGTAATCTGCGCCCGAAGGGTCGCCACCCGTCCGGGGTCTCGCGTATCCACCAGAATCGCAGTGCGCGAACGGCCTTCGGCCTGGAACTCCTTAACCACCGGTGCGCCCACCCGCGCCGAGGAGCGCGGGTGCACATGCCGCAGGGCGTCGCCGTCGCGGAACTCCCGGCAGCCATGGAACTCCAGCGCCTCGCGGGCCAGTTCGCGGGCCTGCGACAGATCCTTTCGGTTCCGACACCCAAGAGGGAGGTCCAGCACCTCCAGCCGGACATACTGCGGGTAGACGAACAGAACGCGCTCTGAAGGGTCGGTGTGACCCCAGCGCCAGAAGTCACACGGGTAACCGGAATCGTACCGGAGAGCGGGCAGAGTATAAACTCCTCTCGCCAGCGCATGTCCCGTCGCCGAAAGCGACTCCGTGGCGCCGGGGGGCAACATACCCAGCCGCGCGCGCTGTCTCCGCAGACACCGCCAGTCCGAGAAGACCAGCGTGTCGATCGCTAGGTCGCGCGCCGTGCGACGACCCTTGTTGACCACCGTGTAGCGCGTTTCGAAGCGGCTGCCGCTCTCGACCCGGAAGGGCATGTGCGCCTGAACGGACAGGCGCGGGCGAAAAAAATACCCCACTGCCATACAGGACACGATCCACGCCAAAACGGAAAAACCCGCCAGCAAGACACGGTTCTCGAAAGCGACCAACATCAGCAACGCCGTCGGCGCTCCTCCTACACTACCGACGACGAACAGCCTCAGCGTCGTGTGCGCCGTCAGCCAATAGTAGACCCAGCACACCATCGGGAAGTTGCGAGTCAGTCGCGCACGGCGGCCATGCTGATAGCCGATCGGCGGGTTGCGCAGACGTCGCAAGAGGTCAGAGCCCCGTCTGGCGCGCGCACTCATGCAGGCACGGGTTCCGTACGCAGCACCTCGTCCACCACCGTCGCACCAGTGATCCCGCCATGCCTCGCCTTGACGTCGATGACCAGCCGGTGCGCCAACACCGGCACCGCCAGCCGCTGCACATCGTCCGGGCGCACGGCGTCGCGCCCCGCAAGAAACGCCGCAGCCTGCGCACTCCGCCGCAAATCGAGCGACCCGCGCGGGCTGGCACCCAGCCGCAACCGCGCGTCGCGGCGCGTGCGCTCCACCAGCCGGACGATGTAGTCCAGAACCGAGGACTCAACACCCACCGTGCGCACCTCCGCCTGCAAGCGGGCGAGCGTCTCAGTGTCGATGACCGGCGAAAGGGTCGTCAGCGGGGCTGAGACCACTTGGTCGCGCAACAGCTGAAGCTCATGCGCGCGCTCTGGATACCCCAGCGTGAGCCGCAGACAGAAACGGTCCAGCTGCGCCTCAGGCAGCGGATAGGTGCCGTTGTATTCGACCGGGTTCTGTGTGGCGATGACGAGAAACGGACGCGGCAGCGGGCGCGATTCGCCCTCGGTAGTCACCTGCCGCTCACTCATGGCTTCGAGCAAGGCGGACTGCGTGCGCGGCGACGCGCGGTTGATCTCGTCGGCCAGCACGATGTTGGCGAAAATCGGGCCGGCCCGGAAAGTGAAGCTGCCGTTGGACGCCGAGTAGATCATGCCGCCCACGATGTCTGTCGGCAGCAGGTCGGGGGTGAACTGGATGCGTGCAAAACGGGCTTTGATCGACACCGCTAACGCCTTGGCCAGAGTGGTCTTTCCCGTTCCCGGCACATCCTCGATCAGCACATGGCCGTCCGCCAAGAGTGCGATGAGCAGTTGGTCGATGGCGTCTGCTTTGCCGCGAATCACCGCCTCCAGATTATCCTTCAGTTTCGCCAGCGCCCCATTCGGCGACCGCAGCCCTGCTGTCTGTCCTTCCATGGCTCCTCCTCTTCGCACCGCCCCATGTACAGGCCCCATCTCCAACAGGCGCATCTATCCGCCCATACACGGTCTTTCGTGAGATTAGCGCGAACCGCGGGCGGTGTCAAACCCGCGCGCTTCTGCTCGACATTTCGCAGCTGTGGCGGTATTGTTTTACACGTTGGAAGGCGAGGCGTAAAGAGTCGGGGCGGAGGCGGCGCGGATGACAGCGACTGTTGCAGGCGTTGACGGATGCAAAGCGGGATGGTTCGCGGTTCTGTGGGACACAGATGCGGAGACTTTCACGTATCAAGTCACACCCTCTTTTGCGGAGGTGCTCACGTTCGTCAAAGCGGCGCGGATCATCGCCGTCGACATCCCCATCGGCCTGCTCGACCATGCCTTGCCCGGCGGCAGGCTGTGCGATGTTTACGCCCGGCGGCTGCTTCACCCGAACCGCATGTCCAGCGTGTTCTCACCGCCCGTACGCGACACCTTGGAGTCGGCCTCCTACCCCGAGGCGCTGGCGATCAATCGGCTCAGCTCACATCACAGCCTCGGGCTGTCGAAGCAGTGCTTCGGCATCCTGCCCAAGATCCGCGAAGTGGATCGGCTGATGACGCCTGAGCTGCAGGAGAGCGTCCGAGAAGTCCATCCCGAACTCAGCTTCTTAGCCTTGAACCACGGAGGCGCGCTGTCGCACTCCAAACGCACGCAGGAGGGACGGTCCGAACGCCTGGAGCTGCTGGTGCGCCACGGCTTCGCACCTTTCATTGCGCAAGCTTTTGGCGCGCGACTTCAAGGCGCGGAACCGGACGATGCACTGGACGCCTGCGCCGCCTGTTGGAGCGCACGCAGAATCGCTGAAGGGCGCTCCACTCCGATTCCGCAAGAGCCGCACCGCGACGCGCGCGGACTGCGCATGGCGATCTGGTATTGAGCAGCGCGGCAGTGCCCGGCTTTGAAGGCGAGGGCCGGTGTTGGCGTTCGATTGACAGGGTCGCAACAACCATGCGATGATTCCTTTTGGAAATGAGGCATCGCGCATATTCTGGAGGCGATATGAGTCTGGAGATTTTCGGCGAACACCCCCTGGCGACTGACGCCGAAGGCAAACTGAAAAGCCGCATCGGCACACTTTTTGTGCCCGCTAACGTGCTGATCACACTGCCGCGCATGACGCATGCGATGCAGCGGCTTTTCTACAGAGACCACCTGAACACACAAAGGCGGCTGCAGGGCCTGAAAGCGCTCACAGAAAACGAAACGTATGCGATCTGGGACACAGCCGTCGATCTGATCATGGAGGACCGCGATATCCTGATCCGCCCCGAATCCAACCGGATGCCACTGGCCTTCGAGGCCGATGAGCGCCTGCAGGCGCTC
>Ga0073936_10001983_pt1 | contig 30968 bp, 30 predicted proteins | sample AliMusrvi5mmetaG_FD_87041 | JGI IMG/M metagenome (GOLD analysis project Ga0073936, IMG submission 87041) | Freshwater lake bacterial and archeal communities from Alinen Mustajarvi, Finland, to study Microbial Dark Matter (Phase II) - Alinen... | ecosystem: Environmental > Aquatic > Freshwater >...
CTTCGCTGCCGACGCTGCCAAAACGGGACATCAGACAGCGAAGGGTCGCTGGCGGTGTGTCGGCGGCAAACCTGGAAAGTTACATTATGTCATTAGGAACTATACTGTTAGTAATACTCGTTCTGATGGTGCTAGGCGCGCTGCCGACCTGGCCGCACAGCCGGAACTGGGGATATGCCCCGAGCGGCGGACTGGGCTTGATTCTGATCATCCTGCTGGTATTGTTCTTGCTTGGTAGGATTTGAGACTGGGACGGCGCTTCGGCTTTGGGATGAACACCCCATAGCGCTGCGGCAAGGTCTGTGCGTATTGTCATTCCCTAAAGCAATGGATCGAGTGCATCGGGTCAACCCGTGACGCACCGTTGACTCTATATCCGGGCAAATCGGTCGCGTCGGTAGCAACCTAAAATTCTGGTAAGCCATGACCGGAACATCAAACCAACAGGAAGAGCCAATGTCCATGGAGGAAGGGATCAATGTTTTCTTGTGCAACGCGCAGCAAGGCGTACGCCACCGTTATCAGCGGTGCCAGAATCAGATTCGCAAGTCCCCGACGACAGCGGTGCTCGGCGCAGTCGCAGTCGGCTATCTTCTACATCGGCTTCCGGTGCGTGCCATCCTTGTCACGCAGGTCCGCGTGCTTTTGGCGCTGGCACCACCCGCATTGTTTCTTCTCGGGGCGGTGAAGCTCTACGAGTTTTTGCAAAGGCAAGAGATGGCCAAGCAGAAATGAAAGAAGTTTGGTATTCTCCGGCCGGCGTGTGGCAGCACAAGTCGACGATAAGCGATTATGAAAATCCGTTGGCTGGACTTGTTGAAGCGAACCTTTCACGGCTGGATGGACGTCAGGGCACCGCGTCTGAGCGCGGCATTGGCTTTTTACTCCATCTTTTCCATCGCTCCACTGCTGGTCATTATCATCGGTATCCTGGGACTGGTGTTCGGAGAGAAGGCGGTGAGCGGTGAGCTTTACGGTGAGCTGAGCGGCTACATGGGACCGTCAACCGCGGGGGCGATTGAGTCCATGGTGCAGAGCGCCTCCAAACCAACCCAAGGAGTGGTTGCCACAGTAAGTGGTTTGATGATGCTGATAGTAGGCCCCGTACGGGTGCTGCGCCGGGTGGTTGATCGCCACACTGGTTTGGTGGTGTTTCTGGCTATTACGGCGGGGACTATTCCGGCATTGCTGGTCTTTCGCAACAAGCGATCGCGTGATCGGGAACTCCCCTCCGTGATGATTTCTGTCGCCAAGTCGCATCCGCCTGAGTCGGAGCTCGGCGCTCTTCTACTGGGAACTCTCGGAGTATTAGCGAGAACCATCACCCCTGCACTGATCAAGTCCGCCATCATTCTTCAAGCGATCAAATTTCTTGCGAAAAGAGCAGGGTAGGGTTACACCCCATTTGAGATTCCAGATCGGCCATTTATCGTCATGAATCATGGCAAAACCAAATACGACGACTGAATTTAATGTCACACGCGAGCGAATGATCGAACTGCTCAACCAGGATCTTGCGGGCGAATACCAAGCGATCATAGCCTACATCGTGTACAGCCAGGTGCTGAAAGGCGCTGCATACACAGATATTGCGCGCGAATTGGAACTGCATGCGGGCGAGGAATTGCAGCATGCGATCAATATCGCCAAACAAATTGATTATCTGGGCGGCATGCCGTGCGTGACCGCCAAGCCGGTCAAAACCTCGTCTGACCCTGTGGAAATGCTGCGTGCGGATCTCGACAACGAACGGGAAACCGTCGGACGCTATCGCGAACGCATTCGCCAGGCTGAGGCGATGGGCGAATTTGGATTGAGCGAAACGTTGCGGGCGATTATCGTCCAGGAGCAGTCTCACGAGATTGATCTGGCTGCGGCACTTGGCATCAACGTGCCTCCCGCTTCAAGCACCGCGGACCGGAAAGGTGAAAAGGTTAAGTAACGGACCGCCATGCCTCAAGGAGATAAGTCCAGTTAGCGCTCAGATGACGCAATACACATGTCCGATGCACCCCGAAGTGATTAGGGACGTCCCGGGCAACTGCCCCAAGTGCGGCATGAAACTCGTCGCGAAACCATGACATTCGATTACGATCTGGCGATTGTGGGCGGTGGCAGTGCCGGTTACGCGGCGGCGCATACGGCGGTGGCTGATGGATTACGCACCGTTGTGATTGAAAGCGGCACGGAAGTGGGTGGCTTGTGCATCCTGCGTGGTTGCATGCCCACTAAATTGCTGTTTCATGCCGCAGAAGTCATGCAGCATGCCCGCCATGTCGGGGCATGGGGCATTCGTGCCGAGAATGTCGGTTTTGACTTCGCCAAAGTCATGGCGCACAAAAACGCATTCATCGCGGACCTGGCGGAGGATCGCCGCACGCAACTGACCAGCGGCAAATTCCAGTTCCTTCGGGGCCACGCGAGGTTTCTGGATCCGCACACGGTCGCGGTGAACGACCAAGAGTCGCTGACCGCCGGCCACTTTGTGATCGCCACCGGCTCGTCAGTGGCCCCTCCCCACCTGCCCCAACTGTCCGAGGCCGGCTATTTAACAAGTGACGACGCGCTCGGGCTGACTCACCTCCCGGAATCCCTGATCATTCTCGGCGGCGGTCCTGTGGCGGTGGAATTCGCCCAGTTCTTTGCGCGGTTTGGCGTCCGTGTTACGATTCTCCAGCGCAGCGAGCACATCCTGAGCCATTTCGATACCGATGCCGCACTTGAAATCGAACGGATCTTCCGTCGCGACGGGATTGAGGTGACCACTGCCACGGAACTCACTGACGCACAGAGCGACGGTCGGCGGAAAACCGTCTCATTCCTGCACCACGGCCTACCGCGATCCGTCTCGGCCGCGAATATTCTGTTATTATCGGAGCCACAGATGGCTATGTGAAACTACTGGCCGACCCGCAATCAGGGGAAATCCTCGGGGGAGCCTGCATTGGTCCTTACGGCGGCGAGTTGATTCATGAAATTGTCGCGGCAATGGTGAAATGCATGACTGTCCGTGAACTGGCGGACATGCCTCACTACCATCCCACGCTGGCGGAAATCTGGTCATATCCGGCGGAATCCTTGGCGGATCGAATCCCCCGGACGAAATAAAATTGTCGGATTTCACCCCATAGGCGTGCTTCGGCGTGACGTCTATATTTCAGTCATGACAAAAACATTGTTCACGGCAGAGGCCCTTTCCGAGGGCGGGCGTTCAGGAACCCTGCACAATCCGGCAGGACTGCTGGACGTAACCTTGGGAAATCCGATGGAAAAGGGACTTGAGCTACGTGGCCCGAATCCGGAACTGTTGTTTGCGGGCGCTTATGCGGCCTGTTACAATGGAGCCTTGGCCAACTCCGCCAAAAAGCTGGGCGTTTCGGTTGAGGGCACCACGGTGCGGGCGCTCGTGAGTCTAATCGAGGATGATCAGGGTGGCTACCACCTGGCGGTGGAACTCCATGGTACGATCCCTGGAACCAATCCCTCTCAGGCCATTCGCATCATGAACGATGCGCACCAAACATGTCCCTATTCCAGAGCCTTACGCGGTGAGGCAACCGTCAAGCTGGCGGTATCCGTGGAGAATCCACCCACAGTGTAGATCTTGCCCTCCGAGTCGCGCAGAGGAAACTTCGTCGTCAGCCATGTGATCGAGCGGCCCGGATGTTCGCTCCGCTCCTCGAAGTCCAGTGCCCGGCCCGCTTGCCGCCCCCTACCTGCCGTCGGCGGATTTCCGCATCGACCACGAAGGCCGCCGGGTCGTCACGCTGGAGCGTTGCATGCAATCACTGGGCGATCCGCTGCTGGGCTACACGACTATTGATGGCCGGCACTTTTTCGTGCGCCAAATGAAAAACCTCAAGGCGTCCATGCCTATCGAGTTTCTCACCGGTAAGCCCTTCGAGTTCTGGGGCTGGGCCTGCGGAGCCTTGCTGGCACGCACCCACGCGCGCACCGGTGACATCGCCCGCATCGCCGGCTACATCGGCAGTTCCGACACTTTCGCTACCGCGCTCGCTGGGTTCGCCGAAGCCTACGGCGACCAAACCGAACACGACCACGCGGCACTCGTCGCTGCCATTAGCAAGGGGCGTGTCGACGCACTCCAGGAAGAATCATAATCGGCGCATCAGCAGCCTCCTCCAATTCGGACATCCCCACAATGAGCACCCCTATCCAATCGCTGGCCGATCTGGGCAACAGCTATGAGGTGGTCATCCGGCGCACTCGATTGGGGTATTCGACTCGTCTTCACTTTCCTGTTTCCGAAAAGCTAACCATTCTGAATCCCGGTATGTGAACTCCGGTTTTGGACAGGATCGAAATTACGCCGGAGCGGTTCACCTCCTGCACAGACAAGAATCCTTGGCAGTGCGGTTGCGCACGCGGCTGACAGAGCGTCCGCAAAATCACTCGCGCGTGACGGTATGTTGCCAGAAGACCGAGCGCGGAGCCGATTTGACGGACAGTAAATGCAGTAACGACAGCATGTGAATCCGGGGTCGGCGAAACCCGCGAATCGGGCCGTTTTGTTCCCACTTTCGTTCTCAAACTGCCACTTTTATGTAGCTGCTGATACCCAACTCATTGATAATCAAAGATGGTGCGCGATACTGGGTTCGAACCAGTGACCCCCTCCGTGTCAGGGAGGTGCTCTACCACTGAGCTAACCGCGCATGGTGCCTGTTACGGGCGCGGGCGAAACTAGGACAGTCTCCGGTCGCGATGCAACCCCTTTTTTGGATTTTTGTGTGCGAAATCAGGCCGCCAGCAGCAATTGGTCCGGGCGGAATGCCCGGACCACCGTGGCACGGGCAGGTTGCCCTCCGTCAAACATCCGGGCAGGACGCCCGGACCACCATGGCGCGGGCATGTTGCCCGCCGCCGGGAACCCGGGCAGAATGCCCGCCACATTCATTCCCCCCGTTTCAATCCGCGCTGTCAGAAACGCGGCCACGAAGGCTGGGCGGCGCACTGCTCGATTATGGGCAGGCGAGGGCCTCGCGGATGGAGGTGCAGAGGTATTCGAGATTTCTCGATGTGATGCCCGCCACGTTGATGCGGCCGCCACCGACGATATAGATGCTCCTGGCATCCCGCAGGAATTTGACCTGCGCATCGCTCAAGCCGCTGAACGAGAACATGCCCTTTTGACGCGCGATGAAGGAAAAGTCCCCAGGCACGCCATGACTGGCCAGCGCAGCCACAAAACCCAGGCGGGTGGCCGCAATGTGCTCGCGCATGGCGCTTAGCTCTGCCAGCCATTGGTCGCGCAGCGTCGCGTCGGACAGAATCCGGCTGACAATGAGGCCGCCGTGAGCAGGCGGGTTGGAGTAATTCACGCGAATGGCGATTTCCACATTGCTGAAGGCGTTGTTGGCCGCGGCTGCGGAGCCGGCCACCAGGGTGAGCGCGCCGGCGCGGTCCTGATAGAGCCCGAAGTTCTTGGAGAAGGAACTCGCGACCATGAACTCGGGACACACCGCGGCGAGAGCCAACACGCCGCCTCGATCCTGCTCAAGTCCGTCGCCGTACCCTTGATAGGCGAAATCCAGGAATGGCAGCCAGCCCCGCCGCGCCGCGACGCCAGCCACCGCCTGCCATTGCTCGCCGTTGAGATCCACTCCGCTTGGATTGTGGCAGCAAGCGTGCAACAGCACGATGTCACCCGCCGGGATTTTTCCGAGCGTTTCTAACATGCCCGGAAAATCCAGCCCCTTGCCGGCGGCATCGTAGTAGGGGTAATCCGCGGTGGCAATTCCCGCCGCGGCAAACACCCCCTTGTGATTGGCCCAGGTCGGCGAACTCAGCCAGACGGTCGCGCCGGGAAAAGCCTTCCTGAGAAAGTCGGCACCCGCGCGCAACGCCGCGGTGCCGCCGGGCGTGTGCGCCGTGCGGGCGCGTGCCGAACGAATGATCTCATGGCCGGCGCCGAAAATGAGGTCCTGCACGCAGCGGCCATATTCCGGCGCGCCGCTGATGGGCATGTACGACTTGGTGGTGGCGCTTTGCAGGATGGCCGCTTCAGCCGCCTTCACCGAGGCCAGGATTGGCGTGTTGCCCGCGTCGTCCTTGTAGACCCCCACTCCAAGGTTCACCTTGAGCGGGTTCGGGTCGGCCTTCCATGCTTCGGTTAGACCAAGGATGGAGTCGGGCGGGGCGGCAAGGATGGTGTCAAACATGGTGGCTGGGCTCGCGGTTGGGCCAGAGTGATTGGCGACGCGGGGCGGGAAGTAAAGCAAAAACTTCCAGACCCGCCACGCTCGCCCAAGCCCGCCAAACGAAATCGGCGGGAAGCCCGAGGACCTCCCGCCAATCATGAAACAATAAGGCAACTTGGAAACCCGGCGCAACTAGGCGCTACGTTGGAATCAGGTCGCCCTTGTTTGGTTTATTTCTTCGCACCTTTCTTGGCGACCTTCTTGGCGACCTTCTTGGCCGGGGCCTTCTTGGCGCTCTTCGCCACTTTCTTCACGGCCTTCTTCGCAGCCTTCTTGACGACCTTGGCAGCCTTCGTGGCGGCCTTGGCAACCTTCTTCGCAGGCGCCGCCTTTTTCGCCACGGTCTTCTTGGCAGCCTTCTTGGCCGGAGCCTTCTTGGCGCTCTTCGCCATTTTCTTCACGGCCTTCTTCGCAGCCTTCTTGACGACCTTGGCAGCCTTCTTGGCGGCCTTGGCAACCTTCTTCGCTGGGGCTTTCTTCGCTGGAGCAGCCTTCTTCGCAGGGGCTTTCTTAGCGACTTTCTTCGTTGTTTTCTTTGCAGCCATTGTTTTGTGTTGTTCGAGTTTGCGTTCGATGTTTGTTTTCTCTTCCGGCGTCAACATGCCGGCGGAGAGGATTGCGAGAACCGCCTCACCGAGACGCCCTCCGAAAGTGTTGGTCAGAAAATCCACGGTGGCTTGTCGAATCACCATGTCCCGCGGATGGCTCGGCTCGTACACATGCGCCCGCCCCAACGGCTTGCGCTTGACCAGTTTCTTGCGCTCGAGGTTTTGCATCACGGTGAGCACGGTCGTGTATGCACGCTGTTTGCGATCCGGCAGCAAGGCATGAATCGAAGCCACTGTCGATGGCCCGTGATGCCACAGGACCGTGAGGGCTTGGAGTTCAAGATTGGTGGGTTGTGCGATGCGCGCCATGCAGTGTGCTTCGTTGCGTGCGCATACCCAACCATTAATTAAGGAACCCGTCAAGTAATAATGTGCCGAATTGAAAGAAAAATTTACTGTCGGTTTTTTTAAATTTTTCAATTACTATGGGCATCGTACTTGACGGCTCACCGCGGCTTGGAGTCCGTGGCGAGCGCCGGACGGCGGATGGCGGGATTGACTTTTGCCAACGCCTTCCACAACGCGTCATCGGCGGGATGGCCATTGAAGAGGATGAGTCCATCGGTGGCGACGAGGACCATGGCGGGCAGGGTTTGCACGCGCAGTTGGCGATTGAGTGAATGGGTCTTGGTGTCGATAAGCCAGGCGCCCGGTGGCGTTTTGCCAAGCGCCTTGAGTGCCGCGCGGGCATCGGCAAGCACCGTGGCGGAGTCTTCCGGAATGACTGAAACCACGGCTATTTTGTTAGCCTCCAGTGACTTCGCCGCGACGACGAAGTCCGGCATCGCGGCTTGGCACTCTTCGCTCCATGGCGACCAGAAATGCAGCAGCAGCGCCTTGTGGCCGCCGATGAGATTTTTTAGAGATTCGGGCTTGCCGTCGGCGATTGTTGAAAACTCCGCGGCGAAATCAATTTTGATAGAGCGCATGGCATCCTCGAGTCGCAGTTGCTCGATGTGCGGCGCGAAGGCCGCTGCTTGTCGCGGGCTGAGCCAAAACGCTTCGGTGATGTGCTGCTTGAAGGTGGCCTTGTCACCCTTGTTGAGTGCGGCGATGGCCTCGACGTATTCGTTGACGGCGAGCCAGTCTTCCTTGCAGGCGAATATTTTCGAGTCATCGAGATTGAATGAATCGCGGCGCTTGGTGAACTCCGGCAGCAACGCGGCGATTCCCTCATCATCGTGACGATCCACCAGGAAAAGGAAGCGTGCTTCGAGAATGGCTTGCTCACCGATGTCTTGTTTGCGCGCCTGCTCGATGGCGGCTTGCAAGGCCGCGGGAGACTCGCGCTCGGCGAAAAGTTTTTCCAGCGCGGCATCGCGCGGACTCAGCGCGACAGCAGGCGCCACGGCAGGGGGCGCCACGGCACGCTTGGGTTTTTCCGCCGCGTCGAGCGGCCCCCGGCCGATGACAAAGAGCAAGAGAGCGACGGTGGCGTAACGCATGATGGAACGGGCTCCCGGCGAAAGGTCCAGCAACCTCAATGCGCGGGGATCTGCAGCGTCTTGCCAAGGACCACGGTGTCCTTGGTCATGTTGTTGGCTTTCTTGATAGAGGCAACCGGCACTTTGTATTTGTTGGCGATGCCGGAAAGAGTGTCGCCTTTGACAACGGTGTGCGTCGTGCCAGCGTGAGCGGCCGTGGCAGCGTGAGTGGCCGTGGCAGCGTGAGCGGCCGTGGCAGCGTGAGCGGTTGTTGCGGCGGCGGTGGCAGTGGCTCCGCGCTTGGCGGCGGCACCGTGCTTGCCCGCGGCAGCGGTGGCGGGCAACGCCGGCGCCACCCCGTCGGGACTGACCGGCGCGGCGGCGCTGTCTTCATAAGCGGCGGGAGTATCGTAGGTCGGGTTGACCGGTTGCGCCGGCAGATTCGGATTCTTGTTAAGGTTTTGGGCCTGGGCGCCGCCCGCGCTGCCATTAGGATTGGGGGTGTCGTAATCGTTCTTCGGATTGGCGCAGGAGACGAGGGCGATGGCAACGAATGAGGCGAGGAGCAAGCGGGTTGGCTTCATGACAATGGGGTGATGGGGTTGGAGTGCGCTTGTGAGAAGGAAGCTGGAAAGCGAGTGGTGCTTGGCATCTCACACGCTGCTGAGACGCGGTGACAGGCGCAGCTTATTCAAATCATGTGAGAAGAAAACCGAAAAATTCCATTGGCCGCGAGATTGGTGTGAGCGGCCAGCGCTTCGAGTGATTCGGCACGCAACGTGGCGATGCGCTCGGCGGTGTGGCGCAGAAAGGCCGGCTCGTTGCGTTGCCCCCGATGCGGATCGGGCGCGAGATAAGGCGCGTCCGTCTCTAACAAAAACGCGCCCCCCGGGCAACGGCTGATGGTGTCGCGAATGTCATGGGCGTTCTTGAACGTGCTCACGCCGCCGAAGGAAACCAGGCCGCCATGATCGAGCACCCGTTTGGCATTTGCCCAGGGGCCGATGAAGCAATGGAAGATGGCGCGCACCGACTGCTGGAAGCCGGTGTAGATGGCAAGCGCGTCTTGGAACGACGCGTCGCCACTGCGGTCGCGGGTATGAATGACGATGTTGAGATTGGCGGCGGCGGCGAGTTGGAAGTGCTGGCGAAGGAAGCTGCGCTGGCGATCATGAAAGGCGGCCTCGTCCCAGCCCGCGGGCGCGTCGTGATAGTAATCGAGGCCGGTTTCCCCGATCGCGCAGACCCGTGAATCTCTGACAAATGTTTCAAGCTGCGCAGTGGCATCGTCCGGCGCGTGATGGACATCGCAGGGATGGATGCCGATGCAGGCATGAATGCCCGGGCGTTGCGCGAGCGTCAGATTGGCTTGAAGATCGTCCAGCGAAGTGGCCAGAGTCACCATGCGGGTGACTCCCGCGGCGTGCGCACGCTCGATCAATGCGGGGATTTCATCCGCGGCGAAGCGGTGCGAGGCAAGATGGCAATGGGTATCGGTGAGCATGGGGAAGAAGACGCAAGACAGAAGACCGCTGCGCTGCAAGACACAAGAAAAGAAATGCGATTCATCGCCCTCTTGTCTTCTGTCTGCTGTCTGGAAGCGAAGCGATCTTCTGTCTTATTCAGCGTTTACTGCCGCCAGCAGGGCTTGGACCTTGGCGAAGTCCTTGATGCCTGGGGCGAGCTCGGCTCCGGAGGCGACATCCAGCGCGGTTGGCCGCACGCTGCGTGCGGCCAGCGCGGCGTTTTCCGGCACGATGCCACCGGCTAGGATGATGGGAAGACCGGGGTGTTGCTCGCGGAATTGTATCGCGACGTTCCAATCGAATACCTCGCCCGTTCCACCATAGACGCCGGGCGCATGGGCATCGAGCAGAATGGCAGAAGCACCGTAGGCGGCGGCATGGGCCAGGTCCGCTCGGGATTTGACACCGATGCCTTTGATGAAGGGGAGCTTGGCCGCGCGCAACACCTCGGCATCCGCCGGAGTCTCATCGCCGTGAAGTTGGACGACATCGAGCCAGCCCTCGCGCATCAGCCGCAACGGCAGTTCGGCGGGCGCATTGACGAAGACGCCCACGCGCAGGATTTCCCCGGCCAGATCTAACAACCACGCGGCGTCGGCGGGCGGCAGGTAGCGTTTTGACATGGGCCAGAAGTTGACGCCGAGAGCGTGGACGCCGAGCGCTGCGAGTTGCTCGGCATCGCGCTGGCGGGTGATGCCGCAAATTTTCAGCGCGACTGAGGCGGGGTCGAGGAAGCGTTCAAGAGGCGTCACGGCGGCAGCTTAACGTGGATTTCGCAGTTTGGCACTTGGAAGTTTCGCCGTAGTTGCTTCTTCTACGGGTGTGGACGCCATTCGGATTCTCGGAGCCCGCCAGCACAACCTTCGGAACATCGATGTCGATATTCCGCGCGGCAAGCTCGTGGTCATCACCGGGCCCAGCGGCTCGGGCAAGTCCTCGCTCGCCTTTCACACCTTGTACGCGGAGGGACAGCGCCGCTACGTGGAATCGCTCTCGGTCTACGCCAGGGGGTTCCTCGATCAGTTAGAAAAGCCCGATGTGGATGCCATCGAGGGACTCAGCCCGGCCATCGCGATCGAGCAGCGCGGCGGTGGTCTCAACCCGCGCTCGACGGTGGCCACCGCCACCGAGATCTACGATTACCTGCGGGTGTTGTGGGCGGCAGCCGGCGTTCCGCACGATCCGGCGACCGGCGAGCGCTTGCAACGCATGAGCGCGACGGACATCGTGACGGTGCTCGCGGCGTTGCCGGAACGCACCAAGGTGGTGTTGCTGGCACCGCTGCCGATGGAGGAATTGGCGGAGCCCGCGCGTCTGCTCGCGGACTTGCAGCGCCAGGGATTCATCCGGGTGCGGGTGGACGGCGAGGTGTTGGAAATCGAGGAGGCCGCGAAAGTGTGGCCGGAACAACCGGCTACCGTGGAGATCGTGGTGGACCGCTTTGTGATTCGCACGGGCGTGGCATCGCGCCTGGCCGACTCGGTGGAAACCGCGTTGCGCTTGTGCGGCACGGAGGCCCGCGCGGCCATTCAGGAACCCGACGCTGACGTGTCGCGGGATATCTCATTCCAAACCTCATTCCGGAATCCGCGGACCGGTTTTGTGGTGGGCGAGCTTTCGCCAAAACACTTTTCCTTCAACTCGCACCTCGGCGCCTGTGCCGCCTGCGAGGGACTGGGCACCGAGATGTTTTGCGATGCGCGCTTGTTGGTGGGAGATGCATCGTCACCTCTGCTCATGGGCGGTTTGCGCGGTTGGTGGCCGGAGAAGTCATCGCGTGGCGGTCAGTTTCAAAAGGAAACCAAGGCGTTGTTAGCGATGTTCGGGCTAACCGAGGACGCGACGCTGGCGATGCTGCCCGCGGCCGCTAGCAACTTGTTGTTTGACGGCGGCATGCTGGACACCGGCTGGCGGGTCGGCCGCAACAAGGAACCGCAAACCAAACCGTTCGAGGGGCTTTGCCATGAGGCGTCGCGAAAATTCCATGAGGCCAGATCCGATCTGACACGACGGCAGCTTGCGCGGGTGATGGCACATCGGCCCTGTCACACGTGTGGTGGCAAACGCCTCAAACCCGAGTGGCTGGCGGTGCGCATCGAAGGCGCGGGGGAGCGCTGGCTCGGGATTCAGGATTTTTGCGGGCTGGGCGTTGGCGAGGCGATCGCCTGGCTGGATGGCTTCAAGCCGGACCCGGCCAAGGCCGAGGTCTGCAAACGCCTCGCGGCGGATGTGCGCAGCCGCCTGGCGTTTCTAGCAGAAGTGGGCCTGGACTATCTGACACTGGATCGCGGCAGCGCCACGCTGGCCGGCGGCGAGGCGCAGCGCATTCGCCTGGCCACCCAACTCGGCGCCGGACTCTCCGGCGTGATCTATGTGTTGGATGAACCCAGCATCGGCCTGCACGCGACGGATACCGCGCGCCTGATCGGTGCCCTTACCCGCTTGCGCGATCTAGGCAATACCGTGGTGGTGGTGGAACATGATGCTGAAATCATCCGCGCCGCCGATCATGTCATCGACCTGGGCCCCGGCGCGGGCGCGGCCGGCGGCAGGGTGATGGGCACCGGCGCGCCCGCACAGCTCGAGTCGCCCACCGGGCGCTGGTTGCGCGGCGAGGCGACAGCACTTGCTAGAACCGCGCCGGGCGGTTTGGCCTTGGGATCCCTGGTGATCCGCGGCGCCCGCGAGCACAATCTGCAAAACCTCGATGTCGCCATTCCGCTGGGACGCTTGGTTTGCTTGTGCGGACCGAGCGGCAGCGGCAAATCCACCCTCGCCGATGAAATCCTCCGCCGCGCCCTCGCCCGCCATTTCACCGGCGCCGGCGAAACACCCGGCGCGCACGACCGCATCGACGGCCTTGGGTTGTTAGGAAAATGCGTGGTGGCCGACCAATCGCCGATCGGCCGCAGCCCGCGCTCCAATCCGGCGACCTTCACCGGCGCGTTTGATCTGATCCGCGACTTGTTCACCAAGCTGCCGCTGGCCAAGCAGCGCGGCTACGGGCCGGGGCGCTTCAGCTTCAACTCGGCGGGCGGGCGTTGCGAGCGCTGCCAGGGCAACGGCCGGCTCAAGATCGAGATGCACTTTCTGCCGGACGCCTGGGTGCCCTGCCCGGCCTGCAATGGCAGGCGCTTCAATCGCGAAACGCTCGAGGTCACGTACAAGGGCAAATCGATTTCAGACATCCTCGATCTGGCGGTGAGCGACGCGCGCCAGATGTTCCGACCGATTCCCAAACTCCTGCGGATTCTGGCAATCCTGGAAGATCTCGGTCTCGGCTACCTTCAACTCGGGCAGGCGGCCAACACGCTCTCCGGCGGTGAGGCGCAACGCCTCAAGCTGGCCGTCGAACTCGCCCGTCCGCAGGCACCCCACACACTCTATCTGTTTGATGAACCCACCACCGGCTTGCATTTCGGCGATGTCGATCGCCTGCTCGCCGCATTCATCCGCCTGCGCGACGCGGGCCACAGCGTCCTGGTCATCGAGCACCACCTCGATGTCATCGCCGCGGCCGACTGGGTCATCGAACTCGGACCCGGTGGCGGCTCCCGCGGCGGCCAACTTGTGGCAAGCGGGCCACCGGAGTCGTTAGAGAAAAACGCCGCCTCCCCCACCGGGCGGGCGTTGGCGCGGCACTTGCGCCATTAGGTGATGGCAGGAAATTGGCAGGTCTGTTGCCATGTTGCAAATCAGGACCTCACAGGTCCTCGCCGCGATGGGTGCCGCGGGCCGGCATGTTGGAGAACACGACGCATGCATCCAGCACGGCATTGGCGGCCACCCGGCAGCCCGGCCAGACGATCGAGTCGCGCAGCACCGCGCCGGCTTGCACCACCGCGCCGGGGCCGACCACTGAGCGTTCGACGCGGGCGCCGGCTTCAATGATGGCATCGGGATGCAACTCCGGGCCGAGAATCAAATCGCGGTGCGCGCGCAGATAGGCCGCGCGGTCGCCGAGATCGAGCCAAATGCCGTCATCGAGAATGAGGGTGCCGAGGCGGCCGGCTTGGGCCAGTTCCAAAAACGCGGGAATCACCGACACCTTCTCGCCTGCGGGCAGCATCTCTAGCAACTCCGGGCTCACACAATAAATCCCGCTGAAGACATGCGTCCCCTCCGCCCGTCCCAGACGTCCGCGAATGTCGGTGCAGCGCGTGCCGCTCTCATCCAGCGCGATGTGCTTGGCGTCGCCGTTAGAGCGCAAGGCCAGCGTCACCGGCAGGCCGGAGGCTTCATGCGCGGCGATCAAGCGCTCCAACGGCAACGTCGAAAAAATGTCCCCGTTGTGAACCAGCACCGCCTCGGCGCCGATCCAGCACGCGATGTTTTTCAAGCCGCCGCCCGTTTCCAACAATACCGGCTCGTGAAACAACGTCAGTTCCCTGCCCTGCCATGTCCGCCCGATCGTTGGCACGCCGTTGGCTCCGGCGGGCGGCTGCGGCAGTGACGCGGCGGCGCTTCCGAACCGCGCCCAAGCCTCCGGCAGATAATGAGTGTTCAGCGCGAAGCGATCGATGCCCGCCTCGGCACAGGCCATCAGCGCCCATTCCGCGAGCGGACGATGAAACAATGGCACCAAGGGCTTGGGCAGACGCTCGGTCAATGGCCGCAAGCGCGTCCCCAATCCGGCTCCAAGAATGAATGCCTGCTTCACGCTGGTGGGTGTGACTGGTTTGTCGGCAGCTTTCAATCCGAAATGCGGAAATTGAAAATCCGCAAGCAAAGATGAAATCATGGGTTACACATCCCCATGCCCGAACTGCCTGAAGTGGAAACCGCCTGCCGGGGCATCGCTCCGTTCGTGACCGGTGCCACCGTGCGCACGGTAATTGTGCGGCGCGGCGACTTGCGCCAGCCGGTTTCGGCAAGCCTCGGCTCGATCGAGGGAATGAAAATCACCGGCGTGCGGCGGCGCTCGAAGTATGTTTTGTTAGGAATTGCGGACGGTTCCAGCGTGCTGATCCATCTCGGGATGTCCGGCAGTCTGCGGGTGGTCGCGCCCGCCGAGGAATGGAGAAAGCACGATCACGTCGGCATCACACTCGACAAGCGCCACCAGTTGCGCTTGCATGATACGCGCCGCTTCGGCCTGGTGCTGCATCTAACGGAACAGGATCCGTTCACCCATCCCCTGTTGCGAGACCTCGGCCCGGAGCCCCTGGAAGCGGCCTTCACCGCCAGCCATCTCAAGAGCGCCTGTGCGAACCGCTCCTCCGCAATCAAACTCGTCATCATGGATAACCAGGTGGTGGTCGGAGTGGGCAACATCTATGCCTCCGAGGCCTTGTTCCGGGCCGGCATCCGGCCACTCACCGCGGCCCGACGGCTGTCCCTGCCGCGCATGGAAAAGCTGGTGGCGGCGATTCGCGCCGTTCTAACCGACGCGATCGCGGCCGGCGGCACCACCTTGCGGGATTTCCTCCAGAGCGACGGCATGCCGGGCTACTTCAGCCAAAGCCTCAACGTCTATGGCCGCAAGGGCGAACCCTGCCGTGTCTGCGGTGCCGCGATCCGCCACGCGGTACTGGGCCAGCGTGCCACGTATTGGTGTGCGAGGTGCCAGCGCTAGGAATCCGCGCCCGCCGCGATCAAATCCGTTAGATGCCCGCCGCGGGCGGTGACCCATTTGCCCTTGCGGACGACATCGGTGAAGCCCAGCCCTGCCCCGGCGGCGGCGGTGAAAACCTCCCACGCCTGCGCGGCGAGAATTCCGGAAACAATCAGATCACCTCCCGCCGCCAAGGCTTTGGCAATCACCGGCCAGGCCTCAATGAGCACTGTGGAAAACAAATTGGCCATCACCACATCGTAGCCCGCCTTGCGCGGCTTCCACCGCAGCACATCCTGCTCCGCCACCTCGATGCCGCCGGAGCCATTGCGCTCGATGTTGCGTTTGACCACTGCCACGGCGAAGGGGTCAAAATCGCACGCATAGGCCGACCCCGCACCGAGTTTGCACGCGGCGATCGCCAGCACCCCGGTGCCGGTACCCAAGTCCGCCAGCGACCAATTCGTGCCACGGCGCGCCTTGGCCACATCGACGAGCAAGCGCAGGCAGGTCGCGGTGGTCGCGTGATCGCCGGTGCCAAAGGCCATTTCCGGCGGGATCATGATGAGTTGGCGTTGCGGATGCGCCTGGCGCATTCGTGCGAGTTCCCGCGGGCGGACTTCGGGGGTGAGCAGCAATGCATCGCGCACTTTCACCGGGCGCGGTGGCGGCACCGGCTTGGTCCACTCGGCGTGGGCCAGCTTGCTGATGCTGCCGCCAAACCGCGCGACAATCCGCTCCGCCGCGGTTTTCGACTCGCAAAAAAGCCGCAGCCGGATGGATTTGCCGCCCTTGATGAGTTCGATGACCAGATTCGGGTTGCCTGCAAAACGCTCCTCCCAGGCATCCATCCACTTCGCACCGGAAAGTTTGGACCAGACAAACATTAGAGAATTGGGAAAAACTGGAGCGGGCGATGAGATTCGAACTCACGACATCCACCTTGGCAAGGTGGCGCTCTACCACTGAGCTACGCCCGCGTCGCAAAACGCGTGCGCAGGTTCTACAGCCGTCCCGCCAGCGTGCAAGCCAAATTTTCAAAATTTTTCCGGGTGCATTTCCCTTTCGACTCGGCTTTGCTGGCCTCGCGCCATGTCCGACAAACTCGCCCAAATCATCGCCACCAAATTCCTGGAAGTCGCCGCCCTGCTGCCACGCGCCGAAATCCTCCGCGCCGCCGCCCTCTCGCGCAACGACTTCCGCGGCTTCCGCAGCGCCCTGGACCGCGGCCCAGGCCGCCTCGGCGTCATCGCAGAAGTCAAGAAAGCTTCGCCCTCCGTCGGCCTCATCGACCCGGATTTCGACCCCCTCCGCCAAGCCGCATGCTACTTTGCAGGTGGCGCTTCATGCCTGTCGATCCTCACCGACGCCAAGTATTTCCAAGGCTCGCTAGCCCACCTGACCAAAATCGCCGAGGTTTCCCCGGTGCCATTGCTGCGAAAGGACTTCATCATTCACGAGGTCCAGATTCACGAGGCGGTCATTGCCGGCGCCGATGCCATCCTGCTCATCGTCGCCGCCCTGGACGACCCCACCCTCCGCCGACTTCACGATGTGGCCAAGGCACTCCAACTCGACGTGCTCGTCGAGGTCCATGATCTGGCGGAAATGGACCGCGCCCTCGAATTCGGCGCCGACCTGATCGGCATCAACAACCGCAATCTGAAAACCTTTGCCGTCGACCTGGCGACCACCGAGCGCCTCGCCGAGGAAGTGCCCGAGGAGGTCCTCTTGGTTTCCGAAAGCGGCATCAAGTCCCCGGCCGACGCCCGCCGCCTGCTGGACGCCGGCGCCAATGCCGTGCTCATCGGCGAAGCTCTTATGCGTGCCCGCGATCCAGCCCGCGAAATCCAGGCCTATCTGGAGCTGGCCTGACCCCACGCCCCTCCGCGGAACCGCGGGCACCTTTCCATCCGCCATCGCGAATCGAAGCCACCGCACGTCCCGCCAAAACAACCGCCCCGCCCGTGCCGGAACACGCGTTCTGTTAGCAAATAAAACTGACGATCGTCAGTTTTATTTGCTAACACTTCCGGCCGATGCGGGCGAGCGACGCCCTTCCGAGGCCGCGGGTGGGAGGTGTTTCGCCGGAACCGAAAGGGGTGGCTTCCTCGCTGGGATCCGCCTTGGTCGGGGGGCACCGGGGACCGTTTTCGCTTGAGAAACAGCGGAGTTGGGACAGAATCAGGGCATGGCAGACATTCTCCCACAACTTCAGGAAGACCTCAAAGACGCGATGCGAGCCAAGGACCCGGTTGCCCTCAATGCCCTGCGGGCCTTGAAAGCCGCCCTCGCCAACGCGGCGATCGAGAAAAACGGGCAGGGAGCGACCCTTGATGCCGGCGAAACCGTCGCTATTGTTAGGAAACAGGTGAAACAACGGCAGGATTCGCTGGCGCAATACGCGGCTGCCGAGCGCCCCGACCTGGCCGCGGTCGAGCAGGCTGAAATCACCGTGTTGGAACGCTACCTGCCCGCCGCCCTGAGCGGCGAGGAACTCGACGCACTGATCGGCGCGGCCATCGCGGAAACCGGAGCCACCTCCAAGAGCGACCTCGGCAAGGTCATCAAACTGGCCCAAGACAAAGCCGCGGGACGCACCGATGGCAAGACGCTGTCGCAGGCGGTCATGAAGCAACTGGCGTGATCGCGGGTTTCATGGCGGGCGGCAAGGCCGGGGAAACAGGCCGGGAAAACGAGATATCGGCGGGTATTTGTCTGGCACGGAAGAAGCTGCTTGGCAGGCAGGGCAAGAGGAGTTGTGATGGAGCGCGATGATCTCAATGACGGATGGGCATCCCCTGCCAGGGTTCTGTGATGCGGTGAAGCACGCCTTTTCAAAGAAGGGCGTGTTGGCGAAGTCGCGCGATTTTGAATACCGCCCGCAGCAGCAGGAGCTGGCGGTGGCGGTGGCCGAGGCCTTGCTCAATGCCACATCGCTGGTGGCGGAAGCCGGCACAGGGGTGGGCAAGTCACTGGCCTATTTGGTACCGGCCGCGCGTTTTGCGCTGGAAACGGGCAGGAAGGGGGTCATTTCCACCCACACGATCAATTTGCAGGAGCAACTGGTTAGGAAGGACATTCCGATCGCGCGGAAGATCCTGGAGGATGATTTCCCGGCGGTGCTGCTCAAGGGCCGGCAGAATTACTTGTGTCCGCAGCGCTTGCGGCGGGCGCTGGAGCAAACCGACGACTTGTTCACCAGCACCGAAACCGAGGAACTCGAGGCGATCCGCAAATGGGCGGAGGCAACCCGCGACGGGACGCTGAGCGATCTAACATTCCAACCTCAGCCGAAGGTGTGGCTGCAAGTGTGCAGCGAGACGCACCTGTGCTCGGCTCGTAGCTGCGGGCCGCGGGGAAATTGCTTTTTCCAGGAAGCCCGCAAGGCGGCCGCCGACGCCCGCCTGGTGGTGGTCAATCACACGTTGTTTTTCGCCTTGCTCAATACCACCGAGGACGCCGTCGACCAAGGTGAGGGGGAACCGGGGAAAATCGGCGGGTTCCTCTTCCCTAACGATTTCGCGATCCTCGACGAGGCCCATTCCATCGAGCAGGTCGCCGCGGTCCAACTCGGGCTGCGGCTGTCTCAGGCCGGCTTGCGCTTCGACTTGCAACGGCTCTATCATCCGCGCACGCGCAAGGGCCTGCTCAAGGCGTTTCACAAGGCCTCGGCGATGCTGGCGGTGGAGGACACTCTGGCGGAGGTGGAACGGTTTTTCCAGCGGGTCGGAGACAACGCGCGCTTCGGGGAATATTCCAAGGAATGCCGCATCCGAGAGCCGGAAGTCGTCTCTAACACGTTGGCCGAACCCCTGCGCAAGCTCTGGCAGGAAGTCGATGCGCTCGCGGCGGACGTGGAGGCGGAGGGCACGCGGGCGGAATTGTTAGACGCGTCGCGTCGTTTGCGCGAGATGCACGGCTCGCTGGGGGTGTTTCTCGAACAGCGCGACGAGAACAGTGTCTATTGGGTGGAACGCGGCGGCCGGGATGAAACCCAATACACTCTGATGGCCGCGCCGGTGAATGTCGCGGAGCGCCTGCGACCCTTGTTGTTTTCAGGGAAAAAAAGCCTGGTGCTCACCAGCGCCACCCTCGGAGTGGGCGACCCGCAACTGGATTATTTCCGCGGCCGGGTGGGAGCGGAGCGGGCGCGGGCCTTGTGCATCGGCAGCCCGTTTGATTACCCACGCCAAATGCAGGTACGCATTTACAAATCCGTGCCGGACCCCGGCACCCCGCGTTACGACGAATTGCTCGCCGAGGGCATCCGCCAGGCGGTGAGCGAGAGTGCGGGCCGGGCATTCGTGTTGTTCACCAGCTATCGGACGATGCGCGATGCGGCGGGGCGCCTGGAGACATTTTTCCGGGGCAAGAACTGGCGTTTGTTAGTGCAGGGCGAGGGCATGCCGCGGCATCGGATGATCGAGGAGTTCCGCGCGGACGTGCACAGCGTGCTGTTCGGCACGGACAGCTTTTGGACCGGCGTGGATGTGCCCGGTGAGGCACTCTCCAACGTGGTGGTCACCCGCCTGCCCTTTGCCGTGCCGGACCATCCCCTGGTGGCCTCGCGGCTCGAAGCCATCGAGGCGGGCGGCGGCAATCCGTTCATGGACTACTCGGTGCCAGAGGCCATCCTCAAGCTGCGCCAGGGCGTCGGCCGCCTGATCCGCACCCAACACGATCGCGGCCTGGTGTGCATTTTGGATAACCGCATCCTAACCAAACGCTACGGCAAGATGTTTCTCAAAGCCCTGCCCGACGCGCCCGTCGAGGTGATCGCTTGACCCCGCGCAACTGCTCTTGCTAGAAGGCGAAGATCTCGTCGTCCTTGAAGAAGCGCTTCAACTCCGCCGCGGCGGCTTGCGGGGAATCCGAGGCGTGACAGATATTGACCATTTTGTCTTCGCCAAAATCGCCGCGAATGGTGCCGGGAGGTGCCTGCTTCGAATCCGTGGGGCCGAGCAACTCGCGGATGGCCGCAATCGCGTTTTCGCCCTCAAGGGCCACCGCCACCACCGGGGTCTGGCGCATGAAATCAATGATCTTCGGGAAAACCGTTAGATGGGTGATGTGGGCATAGTGCTCATGCAGGGTGGCCTCGTCGAGCCGCATCATCTTGATGCCGCGGATGCGAAAACCGGCGGCCTGAAACCGCGCGAGGACGGGCCCGACCAGCCGTTTCTCCACGGCATCCGGCTTGAATAAAACAAGTGAGGTCTCGGTTGACATGCCGCCTCAATACCCTCGCCCCGTCCCGTGCACAAGCGCGGATTCCCCTCGAAAAGAATTCGCACCGAACTCGCGATGAGTGGGACCGGCCTCAGCCAAACTCCTGGCGGGCGCTGAGCGCGGTGCGGACATGCCTGCGAAACCCCAGCCACGACCAGAACCATGCATTGGCGGCGACCAGCCCCATCAACAACCCGATCCATGCCAGCGACTTCATGAATCCCGCACCGGATAGGGTTGGCAGGATCGCAACCAGCGCCGCCAGCAAGCCGATGCCCAGCCCCCAGCGGATGAACTGTGCCGTTTCATAACACACCACGCGCCGGGTGATTTCGTTAGAGATGCCGACCGTATGCATGATCGCGAATTCATGGCGGCGCTCCAACAGGTTGCGTGCCGTCACCAGGCCCAAGCCGGCGCTGCCGACGAGCACTCCGAGCCCTCCTAGCAAATGGAAAATCGCGATATAGGTGTTTTCGACCCCGTGAAACGCCGCCAGGCGCTCGGAGGTGCTCGTCACCATGGCGCCCTGTTCAGCCAGCGCCCGTTGCAACGATTCGCGCCCCTTCTCGGGATCCGCGCCGCTTTCTAACAGAAACAGCCGCGGCCCGTCTGCCGATGGATAGTGCTGCAAGAACCTCGCCTCATCGACCACCAGACTGCCCTGAAACACGGTGTCGTCGAGGGTGCCGGCGATTTCCACGGGAAACTCGCGGCCCCATTCGTCCTGATAGATGAGCCGGTCGCCGATCCGCTTTTTCAACACCCACTGCAAGGTGGTTTCATCCACGAAGGCCCGCAGTTCGGAGCCCTTGCGCAGGGTGTTCCAACTTTTCGCGCAACCGGGGAGCACCTGCTTGATAGGGAACGCGCCAAGGGCGGCCAGGCTCGCGACATCCGTCGCCAGCAGGCGCGGACGGGCCACGTTGTTGAGATTGAAACAACTCGCATCATCTCCCGCGCCGATCCGTAGCGGCAGCACGTGGCCGAATTGACTCCGCGCGGTGCCGAGTTCCAACACATCATCCGCCGCGTTGGTGCCGTTGCCACGATTCAGCGCGCGGGTGGTTTCCACCCAGAAGGCAAAGCCACCCGCGCCGCTGCCGCGTTGCTTCCACTCATCGCCGCCGTGTTTGCGAAACGCCGCCACCGCCACCACCAAGAACACCCCGCTGGCCAGACTGCCCACCACCACCAGACTGCGCGCCGCCCGCCGCCCGCAATTCAATTCGGCCAACCGCCGCGCTGAAAGCTCGCCGCATGGCGCGGCAAGCCTGCGCCGCAGCACCCACCGATACGCCGCCAAACCGGCTAACAAAAACAGGAAGCCCGCCAGAAAAAACGCTCCCGCAACTCCCATGGCACCGCTGCCAGTTAGAGCCGCCATCCCGAGCAGCGCGAACGCGAGCGCCCACCACGGCACCGCATGCGCCCCAGCTCGCACCACCTCTTCGGTGCCCGCCTCGAGGCGCAAGCTCGCGCTTCGCCGCGCCTGTTTGCGCGTCACCAGCCAGATCACCAGCAGCATCAGGCACGTGAAGCCCGCCACCCCACCTGACAAAGTCGCCGCCTCAGCGTGGAACCGGAACAAGCCCTGACCTCCCGCCCCGCTCCAGATCGTGTCCAACAAACCTAACAACAACCGCGTGTAGACCACCGCCAGCAGGGCGCCGATGCCGCATCCCGCCGCCACCACACACAGCCCTTCCAGCAGGCGCCAGCGCAGAACCTTGCCAGGCGGAATCCCGAGCGCCGCCAACAACCCGCTCTCGCGGTTGCGCTGCTCGATGTGAAACCGAAACAGCAGCGCCGTGAGCGCCACCGCCGCAGCCATCAGGAACAGGCTCATACCTAACAACAAACCCGCGAAATCCACCGGCGAGGCCGCCGCCACCTGCGCTTGCATGCCGACATCTTGCAGCACCAGGCCCGCCACGGCCGGAGTCATCGCATCGCGCAATCCGCTCGCGACCGCATCCCGCGACGCCAGCGCCGCGGGCACCCGTAACGCGGTGAATTCACCCCACCGGTTGCCGAACAATTCGCGGCCTTTCGCCAGCGGCATGAACAACTTGGGCGTGCCGCGGTGCGCGTCCCAATACGCCTCATCCTTGTCGCGGATCCGCTTCAGATCGATCGGCACCCCGGCGTCCCAATCCGCGGCATGGTCGGCGGCCGCCACGCCGGGAAAATCCGGCATCCAGCGCGGGTCCGCCGCCAGATCGGCTAGAGGAACCACGCCCGCCACCGGCAGCCGCGCGCTGCGTTCCACCAAGCGGTTGCCGGCGTCCAGCGCGTAGTAGTCGATGCTCACCTCGTCGCCCGTTTTGGCGCCGAGGTCCTCGGCTTCCCAAGCGTTGAGCACCACTCCGTCTAACGTTTTTGGCGAAAACGGAGCCGCCCCCGCGTCCACCGCGGTGACCATCGAATACGGTGTTGCCCTGCCATTGGCCGCAATCGTGTTGGCCATATAGGTGATCACCGGTTGCGCCGCGGGGAAGCGTTTTTGAATCACCGCCGCCACCTGCCGGTCGAAGAAAATCCTGGACGTGCGCACTTCCACCGCGTCGGCCAGCGGCAGATCTTCCACGGTTAGGCCATAATCCGCCAAAGTACAGCGGCGGTTCACCGATTCTAGCAATTCCGCGCGCCCCTTGCCCTTTCGATTGCGCAGCAGCAGCAGGTTGGCCTTGCCTCCAAGCCCCAGCGCCCGCTGCAAGCGCTCGAGCGGAACAAACACGGTTGCTTGGGGCAGTTGGGTGGTGTCCAGGCTGAAGCGTCCGAAGCGTGCGTCGCCACAGATCTCACTAACATCTCCGCGCAGCGCAACCACCTCCGCAGCCTTGCCTGCCAGCGGCGCGTCCCGTGCGATCACCCCCGGCTTGTCAAAGCGCAGCACCAGCGTCTCACCGGTCCCCAAGTCCAAGGCCCGCGCCAAATGCTCGTTGACGAAAAACTCGCGGTCCTTCGGCGGGGCGTCACCACTTCCGCCCGGCCCGAGTCGCCAAAAGCGCCGGTCCAGGCCTAACACCTGCACGCCGCCCAGCGCCCGGCCGCTGCGCTGCGCGCTCGCCGTCGCTTTCACTAACAATACCGGCGCGGCCCCAGCGTCGGCCAGGTCGTCAGCCAGCGCCGAGCGGAAGAAGCGCTCGCCGCCGACAAGCACCGCATCGACCTTGCCGAGCCGTGCCGCCGCCACCTGGCGCAGGCTGGCCTTGACCGAATCGCCGGCCAGCAGCGCTCCTAACAAAACCATGGCCCCCAGCGAAGCGCCGGCCAGCACGCCGAGATAGGACCCGCGGAAGAACCACAGGCCGCGCAGCACAAAGGCGGCGCCGGTCATCTGGCAACCTCCTTGAGCTTGCCCCCCGCCAGTTCGAACGTGCGCCCGATCCGGCGGGCCAACAGGATGTTGTGCGTCACCACGATCAGCGTCACGGCCTCCTCCCGGTTGATTTCTAGCAATAAATCCGCCACCTTGTCCGAGGCCGCCGCATCGAGCAGGCCGGTCGGTTCGTCCGCCAGCACCAGGCGCGGACGGTTCACCAAGGCCCGTGCCACCGCGGTGCGCAGTTTTTCGCCACCGGACAACTGCCACGGCAGGTGGTTGAGCCGGTGTTCCAGGCCGACTTTGCGCAAAAGTTCCCGCGCCCGGCCTGCGGTTTCCGCGGCCTCCTCCACCCAATCGCCGGCCAACCGCGGGACCAGCACATTTTCCAACACGGAGAGTTGCGGCAGCAGGTGGTGGTGTTGGAAAACAAAGCCCAGCGAGCGGTTGCGGAAGCGGGATGCCTCTTGCGGAGTGTATCCCGTGATGTCCCGATCCCCGATCCGGATCGAGCCGCCGCCGGGGCGATCCAAGGCCCCGAGCAGGTTGAGCAAAGTCGTCTTGCCGCTGCCCGAGGGACCGACTATCGCCACCGCCTCACCCGCGTCGACCGCCAGGTCCAAGCCATCCAGCACCCGCAGCGCTTCGCCCGGAGTCTCGTAGATCTTGGATAGGCCTTTCACTTCGATCATCGCCATGTCGCAGTTCCTATGCGGGAAATCGATCTTGTCAATCCGATATGACATCCGATGGGCGGCCGAAAAGCGGCCGCGGCGAACAGATTCGTTGATTTCCGTGTTGCCAAAACCGTGGTGGGCGGGCTATTTTCCGCCCGCCGCAGGGCGAACAGCCTCATAGTGTAATGGTAACACACCGGATTTTGATTCCGTTATTCCAGGTTCGAGCCCTGGTGAGGCTATTTCCCGCAGCACGCAGGTTCCGCTTGAGCCCTATCAACAGTCCCGTGGTGTAACGGTAGCACAGCAGATTCTGAATCTGCTTGTCAAGGTTCAAATCCTTGCGGGACTATTGGCATAGTTCTGGTGTCGATTTTTCATTGTATTTGCTGAAAGTTGCTGACTTGGTTTGACAGGCTTTGCTCCACCATGCTACGTTCTCTGCATGGCGAGCTACTTCAGGCGAAAGGATTCCCCGTATTACTGGATCCGCTTCCAGCAGCCGGACGGAACGTGGGGGCAGCGCTCCAGCAAGGTGCGCTGCGATGAGAAGGCGGCATTGCGGAAAATCCATCAGATGGTGGCCGACGACACCAGCGCGGAGGAGTCCCATTCCAATGAGGGCGCGATGGCCCTTTTCGATCGCTGGGTGCCTGGCTGGATCAATTACAGGTACACCAATCTTGGGACTCGTGGCAGGAGAAAGACGTCGTGGGCGCACCTGTCGATGTTCCTCAAGATGCGCAGGATTTCCCATCCCCAGGAATTGACCTACGGGCACTGCCATGATTATGCGCAGTGGCGCACGTCCGCTGCCGAGGCCGCCAAGGACGGGCGCAGGGCGGCACGCATGAGCACGGCTCTCACCGAAATCAAGGGGCTCGGGGCGATCATGCAGGAGGCGGTTCGCAGGGGTTGGAGCCTGGCGAATCCGTGCCACAAGATGGGCATCGAAAAGAACGAGCCCAAGGAGAAGCGGGCGATTTCCAGGGACGAGGAGAACATTATTTTTGCCAAGTTGCGGGCCATGCCGAAGAAGCGCTCCTGGATGGCTGACGCTTTCCTGGTCGGCATGCGGCAAGGGTGTCGCATTTCGGAGGTGGCGGTCCCGTTGGAGCAAGTTGATACCAAGGCCATGACGATTCTGTTCAAGGTGAAGGGCGGGAAGTTTCATGCGGCACCGCTGCACAAGGATCTGCTGCCGCTGGTGGCGCGGGCCAGGAAGGAGAAACGGGGAAAGTTGGTCGAATTGCCGGCGGGGGCGTCGTCGCTGTTCATCGAGTTCTTCAAGAGCCTGGGGATGGACCTGTGCTTCCATTGCACACGGGTAACGGTGGTCACGCGGTTGTGCGAAGCCGGCTTTTCCGAGTCCCAAACGATGGCTTACGTTGGCCATTCGTCATCGCTGGTGCATGCGCTGTATCGCAAGATGCGGCCGGTGGCGGTGGCTGCTCTTGGGGACGTTCTCTAACCTTGAACTTGGGGTTGGTGGCGATGAACTGGCGCGCCATGACAAGCGAGGCCTTTCCTCCCGGCATGTTGAAGCCGTGGAAGCGCATTGCGGTTAGATAGTTGCGGGAGACGCCCATTTGTTTGGCCAGATCGAGTGCCGAACGCATGAGGTTGAGGTGGTGGTCGAGTTCAATTGAGGATTGCTCGGATTGGGTCATGAACGAAGTTGTGTGATCGCTGTTTTGATAGAGTTCGCTTGATCTCCGTGGCGGCTCGATGGCGGGGGTGAGCAGATCAAGGGGTTCTATCCGGTTTGTTAACACTCGGGTCGGCGCCGACCTTCCGCGTCACCGACACCCTCGTTTCCGGGATCCGCGAATGGGGGCATCGGGTGCGGCATTTCCGAACCGAGGTTGATTGCGGGGCGGTGCCGCGAGAGCGCCTTGCTGATCTCGTCCCAAAGGGAGTAGTCGTTGCGACTGATGGCCTCGAAGAGTTCGTCTTCCACCCATTTTGCCATGGAACCGGCCTTTCGGCGATTCCAGGAGACGTCCGCGTCTTGCGCTGGCTCGTCGGACAACTCCTTCCCCCAAGACGGCTTGAAATCAACGCCAATCTCCGCGGACACCCCGGAGACAAAGGCTGCCATTAGGGATGTCCTGCCTTTCAAGATGGGATGAAGCTCTGGCACCGCGGGGCGTTGCTCGACTTGCACCGAGTGCCGCTCACGCGCCTGTCCTATCGACGCGAGCACCAGTTCATGTGTCAGACTCCCCCCGCCTTCCGCCGGAATCGGTTCTCGCGGGTCACGCATTTGAGCAAGCCAGGGTATTGCAACCCCGGTGGCGGCCTGGACCTTCAATGCCAGCTTGGTGCTGATCTTGCTACGTTGTTCGACTGCCTGGATCAGAGCCGGCGAGCAACCGACCAGCTTGGCAAACCCGTTTTGCGTGGAGGCTTCGGCAAGGTCCGGATGCCCTTTTAGGAATCGGCGGAGAATTTTGAAGGGGTGCTGCAGGTCCATGCCCAATTCTTAACCAGGCACTCCCCGAGGTCAATTGAAAATAATATTAAATTTAGTTTCGGACTCCTAAAAGCACATAGATGCTGTTATTTAGGTGTTTGCTCTTAAAAAAAATATTGATTTTGGATTGACCGGCCAGCGCACCGGCAGGATAGTCCGGCGGCATCCCAACAAGATCACTTACATGCCCCCCGCCTCCGTGACCGCCCAGATTACATCCCAAGCCAATGCCACCGCCGCTCCGGCACAGAATCCCCAACCCCAACAACACTGTTATGAAACACACCGACCCCAAGACTAACCATGACCACACCAGCAGCAATCCACCATCAATAATCACTCCCATGAGAAAACACCCGATAAGAAATACTGGCCGGGCCGCCATCGCCCCGGGGAAACCGATGAACAGCAAACTCCTCTCCGAGATTGATAACCCCGAAGTCTTGTTAGCCGCAGGTGCCAAGGAACTGGCGGGCGCAACGGTGGCAACCGAGCACGAGGCCATCTGGAAGGAACTAGGCGGTGAAGAACCTGTCCCTGTAATCAACCAGGCCGAAGTCATTCGTGCCAATCTCCGGGCAAGCTGCAAGCACGAGGCGTTCAAGGTGCTGGTTCTGGGTCTGTGTGCCGGACTTCGGCGGGGGGAGATCGACAGCTTGCTGTGGTCCCAAGTGAACCTCAAGGAATCCCATATCGTCGTGAAGGCCACTGACTGCTTCTCACCAAAATCCAATTCGATTCGTAAAGTTCCGATTGATGCCGAATTCGTCAGACTTCTAAAGCAATGGAATACCAAGAGCACCGGGCGCTTTGTGGTGGAAGGCGTCGTACCGAAAATCGAATCCGACAGCCACCACCACCGCGCCGGGCGGGCCCATGCGGAGTTGATCCAATGGCTTCATGCCAAGGGTCTAACTGCTCGAACTCCGTTGCACTCGCTGCGGATGGAATTCGGCTCCGTTGTCTGCCAGAAGGCGTGCGTCTACGGTGCATCCCGCCTCCTCCGTCGTGCAAACATCGCCATATCCTAAAGCCGACCCGCCTGGGACCACGTCTGGTCCGTTACTCCGTGGCTCACATCCTCGAAATCGAGGCGGCGGGACAAGCATGAGGGCCAAGCCACGCCACCCGAAATCAAAATTCCAGTCATGACAACGCCAAACATTGAGAGCCAAACCACGCGCAACTTCCGAAACGGCACAAGCGTGAATGCGTGCAATGTGGAAACGGAGGCCCGGCCATGAGAGTCCTTGGAAACGGAAAGCCCCCGGTGCCACGTCCGGCGCCGTCCCCCGTCTGGGCCTCGCCTCCTGCGGAGGGGGCGTTGGGCGATGCCGGCGTCTCCCGCGCAACAGGTTATTCAAGTGCGAGTCCACCTGCGGAATCAGCGCAGGCGGAAATCCCCGGCGCGGATGTATCAGAGGCAACGGGTTGTGGGGACGCGGACCAAGCCCGTGAAGTGACGGGCGAAAACAATTCCCACGCCACCGACACGGATGAAACCACCCCTGCCGCAGTGCCCGCCAGCGTGCCCCGTCTCGACATCCTCGGGGAACCGCTAGACGAGGATTTTCCCGGCGTCGCCCAAAACGGAGTGATCCTCACCCCGCTGCCCGTGCCCGGGTCGCGGGAAGCTCGGGCAGGCGCGAACTTTTTCAGACTCCCGCGGAAACGTCGGCCCAAGGCAGCCAGGCAGGACCGGGCCACCGGCAATCCTGCGCATCCACCCCTGCCCGTAGAGGGGGGGAGCCCGGAGTCTATCCGGAAATTCGACCCGCCCTTCTTTGATGATTCCGAGACGAGCCCATCGGCTGACGCCCAACCCATGTCCGGCGACGCCGGCGTCTCCGACCACGCAGCCGGTTCCGCAGGTGCAATTCCAAGTGTGGAGCCCGGGCCGGCCGGAAGTCCCAGCGAGGATGCACCGGAGGCGATGCCCGGCGACGACGAGAATGTCACCCGTGAGGTTGATGAGCCCCCGGGGGGATGCTCTGGTGATGAAACCCCAACTGCCGGTGCCGACCCCCATCTGAACGAGGATGACGGCGATCACCCGGCTGCGGGCGAAGAGGTAGTCGCCGTTTCCGAAACCAGCGGCCAATCCCATCGGGCGGACGGAAACTGGATCCCGGTTGAAGATCTTCTCAGCCGCCGCGTGAGCGTATGCCTCAGCGTGACCGGCACCACTCCGGATGGCAGTCTATCCATCTCGGAGATCGTTGAGGCGATGCGTACCGCCCCTGAAATTCGTGAGAAAGTCGAACGTGTCCGCAATGCTGTTGCGGAATGCGCCGATCGCGAGGAGGTCAAAAGGCTGAAAAGGCTGTTGCCGGCGTTCACCGCCTCCGGGGAATTCTCCGTCAGGAACACCGATGGCATCACCGCGCATTCGGGGATACTGCAGGGTGACTTCGACGCAATGGCCCCTTGTGAGGTCGATGACGCGCTGCGACGGGTTCGCACCGATCCCCACGTCCTTGTGGCCTTTCGTTCCCCGAGCGGGAAGGTCAAGGTGCTCGTCGCGATTCCACCCAACCCCGGACTTCACCGCCGCAGCTTCGACGCTGTCGAGCGCTACTTCCTGGATGAACATGGACTGGTGATGGACCCAAGCACGAAGGACGTCCCCCGAGCTTGTTATTTCTCCCACGACCCCGAGCCCTATGTCGCTGCCGGCGAGGTGCTGCAATTCGAGCCAGCGGCCGAGGAACGACCGGCCCGGGACGAAGGCCGCCGGCAGGTGGAGGGCGGGCGCTGTGGACATGGACCGGCGGGCCAATCGGATTATCCGCTGGCGATGGTTCGCTCCGCCCTGCTGGCCATTCCGACGAGGCCGCCCTATGAGTATTGGATCAAGTGCGTGGCCGCAGTCAAGGACGCCGTGCCCGATCGCGCTGCGGGGCTCGCTCTATTGGCCTCAGGTTCGGCAGGGGTGAGGGTCAGGATCGCACGACCACCGAGGAGACCTACGCGAAGACAGAAGAATTGATGCGGGGATTCGAGACCAGGCACGGCACCTGCAACTGCCGCCAGCTTCTCGAAGGCTGCGACATCGCCACTGAGGAAGGCCGGAAGGTGTTCGTGGAGCGCGACCTGCTGAACCGCACCTGCAAGCCGTGCGTGCGGACCGTCGTATCCATTTTGGAAGGGATGATCAAGGACGCTCCGAACCAGGGTGCCGGAATATGACCGGCAATCCGCTACCTGTGGTTGCGGGCATGCTGAGCTACCAGGTGACAGGCTGGTTCATTGGCGGCCGCGTGTTCGACAGCTTGAACAGCGAGGCAATGCTCTTCACCTTCCTCGCCGCGGGACTGGGAATCACCGGATGGCTTGCTTGGAAGCAGGACGAATACAGTGCGGCGGCAACTCTTGGCGGGCGTGCCTATTGGATGGCGGTCGTTGCCATCGGCGCCGGACTTGGAGTCTGGCTCAGGTTCAAGTTCCCATTGTGATATCATGAAACGGACCATCCCGGCCCCGTTCACGCTCGTGTTGGGATAGGCAGGAGCGGTGATTGTCGTGGGATGTGGTCCCCGCTGCCCGTCACCATGATGCTGGCCAAAGGGCCACCGCGCGCTCGCAACCACCAATCCTGAATTCAAGCTGGCGCTCCCGGTGGCAGGTTGCTAGACATGGGCTTTGGCCAACATTTTTCAACCCATGACAGCACGTGCCGGGAAGCGACTGATGATAACCGGCTCCGGCATGCTCCTGCTCCTGGGAGTGGTGGCATGCCAGCTTCCTTCGATTGGCGCGGCATTGATACTGCACCCGCTGCGCCGGCATGTGGTCGCGGCCCCACCGGCCATGTGCCAGAAAGTTACGTTCAGTGGTGATGGGGTAAGCCTCCAGGGATGGCGGGGCCAGGCGGCAGGCACCCGCAGGGGAACCCTGGTCTACCTCCACGGAGTCGCGGACA
>Ga0073936_10001990_pt1 | contig 30931 bp, 10 predicted proteins | sample AliMusrvi5mmetaG_FD_87041 | JGI IMG/M metagenome (GOLD analysis project Ga0073936, IMG submission 87041) | Freshwater lake bacterial and archeal communities from Alinen Mustajarvi, Finland, to study Microbial Dark Matter (Phase II) - Alinen... | ecosystem: Environmental > Aquatic > Freshwater >...
ATCCCTGCCAGGACATCGGGGGTCAATGCCTCCAACTCGTAGGCGTTGCGCGTGCCGTGCTTGGCGAAGTACTTCTTGAACTGCGGCGAACTGGTCTTGGCGTCGGTGTTTGGCGGCAGTTCGAAGCGCTGGGCCTGCTCGGGCGTGAGCGCCGCGCGGACCGCTTGGACGTTCCAGACGCCGAAGTCATCCCGCATCGAACGGGCTAGGCTGGCCGCGATTTCGTCCCCGTCCGGGTCGCAGTCGGAGACGAGGATCAGGACATGTCCCAATTTGCCGCTGGCGGCATGCCGTTCGGCCATCTGGCGGCGAGGTTCAATGCTGCAGTAGCCTCGCCCGGATGTGACCGGGATACAGTAGTCATACGCCACACGACGCACGATCTCGGCGACCGTGTTCTTCTCGCACACGACCTCCACGTGCCGGGACTGCCCCTGCATCAGGTCCCGGCGGTAGCAGCCCAGAAGGTAACGCGCTTCCTCGCCCACGTAATCCGCCACCGTCGGGTGGCAGCGCCATAGTTCAACCGGCCGCGTTTCGTCAGCCACGGCCGCCCAGGGGACCAATCCAGCCAGACGGGCCCGGGTACACAGGTCGCACAAGGCTTTGTACGATTCCCGATCGTTGCGATACCGCGATCTCCGTTTGCCCGAGTGCCGCAACGGCGGATCATTCAACATCGCGTAGTGGATCTGCCGGACCGACAGCGGCCAGTATTCCCGCCGCTCGTGAACCTCGCGCTGAATGGCGTTCAGGAAGGCGGTCTTCGCCTCGCTGATCTCCGCCCGCGCCGTGCGCCCTTCGATACGCATGGCTGAGGGCAGGGACTGGCAGGTTTCGGCCTTCCTTGCCTCCAGTCGTTCGCGCAGATGGCGGAACGCATCCTCCGGGGATGCGCGCACGAATTCCTCCCTCGCCTGCTCCTCGGCGCCCTTGCGGCGCTGGGTGTTGTGCTCGGTCAAGACGCGCAGTCTTTCGTCCTCCGACAGGGCCCCAAAATGGAGGTCCAAACGCCGAATCGGGACATGTCCCAATTCGGCGATCGTGGCCGCCCAGTGTCGCCGATGGCCGGACAGAATGAAACCGTCCGCGGATACCGTCAGCGGCTCCAACACGCCGTGTTGCTTCACGCTTTCATACAGTTCGCGGTCATCCGTGTTCCGGATGTCGAAGTTGTGATAGACCGCCTTGTTTTCCGGCGCGGGGTTCACGGCGTCAATCGGGACGCTGACAACCTGGCCCAAGGGGTCACCTCGCCCTGCCGCAGGGGTGGGGAGGTCCGTCATGATGTCACCCCCTCTCCGATCATGACGCGTTCGACCTCCTCGGCCAGGAACCCGCAGGCCCGCTTGCGGCCGGGGAGCTTGACCCGGCGCAGGGTCCCGGCTTTCGCCAGATGATCCACGAACCGCAACGACCGGTTGAAACGCCGTGCAACGTCAGCCCGACTCAGGACACGTCGTTCCACGGCCGCCGCCGGCCGGGCCGGCACCGCTTCCTTTCTGTAGTTGCGGATCAGTGCGACAATCCGCGCCCGGTCAGCCGGTGTCAGCACCGGGTCCGCCTTCATGACCGCATTCATGGCATCCAATGTTGTCGGTAACATGCTTTCCCCCTCTCAGTACGGCCGCAGTTCCTCAAAATTCGGCCACAGGTCCCGCACGTCCACGCCCAGGCCCTTGGCGATCCTCAGCGCGTTACGCTGGTTCGGGCGCTTACCGTGCACGTAGGCGTTGAACATCTGGGGATCGAGCCCGATCTCCAATGCCGTCCCCCGGATCGATTTCCCGCTCTTCTTCAGGTACTCCTGCAGGGCGCATGTCGTCATTTCAGTCCTCCTCTTCATGTGTGGTGTTGATGTTGCTCGCTATATAAGGCACAAGAATCAACTGGCCCGGTTATGGTGAGATGCAGTTCCGTGCGTAACAGGCATGTACGCAAGGGGTAATGGCGAAATGAACGTCGAAATCACAAATGGAAGAAAAGATGGAAAAGGCGGTCAGGGCCTTTATTCATGCGGCTTTGGTGAGTGCATGCGGCTACCAAGAACAAAACTGAGGCGAGACGGTTAAAGTTTTACCGCCGTCCGCTCCAACCACGCCGCCGTCATGACTGCATCGTGGGCCGTCTTGCAATCTTGAACCTTGCCACGGGCATGGCGGCAATCTGGAACGTGGAACCGCTTCTTCCGTGCTGGCTTTGGAGTCCGAGATGTGGCATCCTGCTCGTTGAGGTGACACGATGACGCACACATTGGCCATAGAGTACGATGACGAGGTGTTGTTCAGCACTGGCATGCCTGAACAGGCGTTCAACGACGAGGCCCGTTTTCTTCTGGCGGCCAAACTGTACGAACTCGGCCGACTTGCGTCCGGCAAAGCGGCGGCATTCTGTGGCAAGGGCCGTGTCGACTTCCTGCTTTCCCTGCCGCGTGTGGGCGTCTCCCTGAGCAACTTGCGACCGGAGGACGCCGTCTCGGAGATCGAGTTCCTGCGTCATGCATGATCGCATCGTGATCGACACCGGCCCCCTGATCACGCTCGCGCGAATCGGGGCGCTCGATATACCCGGCCGTTTGCCGTTCGAATTCATCTGTCCGGTCCAAGTCCGCAATGAACTCGATGACGGCTCCCACGCAGGACATCCTGATGTGCGACCGCCATGGCTTGCTGTGGAAGCGCTCAGGTCGCCGGCGTCCGCTCTTGCGATGTCGGCCTTGGATGCCGGGGAAGCCGCTGTCATCCAACTTGCGCTGGAACGGGACATTGCCTGGGTCTGTATCGACGAGTGGAAGGGCCGCCGGGCCGCACTGGCGGCTGGGTTGCGAGTGACCGGTGTCTTGGGACTCCTCGGCCAGGCCAAGAAGCATGGCATCGTGTCCGCCGTCAAACCCTTCATCCAAAAGGCCCGAGCCGAAGGCATCCGCTACGACGCAGTCCTCGTCGCGCACTTCCTGGAAGCCGTTGGGGAATAGTGCCGGGGTCCATCTCTCCTCCGGTCTTCGGTCTGCAGTCTGCGGTTTCCAATCCCCAATGAAACCAATGCACCCAATCCCGGCACTCTTCCGCCCTTTCAACATTCTGGCAATCACCGGCCGTTCCGCTATAGTCCCGGCATGGTCACCAGGGAGCACAACGCGTGAACGTTGCCGAGTTCATCGCCAAATGGCGCAAGACCGACCTGAAAGAGCGCTCCGCAGCCCAGGAACTGTTCATCGACCTGTGCCGTCTGGTCGGGCATCCCACGCCGGCCGAGGCCGACCCCACTGGCGCGGACTTCTGTTTCGAGAAAGGCGCGGCCAAACACGGTGGCGGTGACGGATTCGCCGATATCTGGAAACGGTGCTTCTTCGGATGGGAGAACAAGGGCCGGCACAAGGACATCGAAGGCGCTTTTGACCAACTGCTCCTCTACAAGGACTCCCTCGACAATCCGCCCCTACTTGTGGTCTGCGACATGGACCGCATTATCATCCGGACCAACTTCACCAGTACGGCCCCGGTCACCTACGAAATCGCCATCGAGAGGCTGGGGGAGCCGCGCAATCTGGAGATCCTGCACCACGTCTTTTTCGACCCCGACAAACTGAAACCCGGCAAGACGAGCGAGGCCATCACCCAGGACGCCGCCGACCGTTTTGCCGGCATTGCCGATTCCATGCGCGCCCGCGGCCTCGATGCGGGCCAGGTCGCCCATTTCCTCGACCGGATCGTCTTCTGCCTGTTCGCCGAAGATATCGGCCTGCTGCCCGACATGGTGTTCTCCCGCATTGTGGAGAAATCCTCCAGCGACGCGGCCCGCTTCGGCAAACTCATCGGCCAGTTATTCGAAGCCATGGCCCACGGCGGCGACTTCGGCATGGAGACCATCCGTCACTTCAACGGCAGTTTGTTCGACGGCCGTTGTGTACTCGACCTCACGCCGGCGGAAGTCATCCTCATCACGGAAGCCGCCAAACTCGACTGAAGCGCCGTCGACCCCACCATCTTCGGCACGCTCTTCCAGCGGGGCCTCGATCCATCCAAACGCGCCCAACTTGGCGCCCACTTCACCGGCCGCGCCGATATCGAGGAAGTGGTCGAGAACGTAGTCATGCGCCCGCTGCGCCGGGAGTGGGCGGAAACCAAAACCACCATCGAATCTCTCCTGACAACGGGGAAGAAGATGCCGCAGGGCACAATCTCTCCCCCCTCGACCCCCGACCCTCGCTCCGCGGCCCGCCGCCGTAAGGCGGTGGGCGAATCCGCCTCCATCCTGCACCAATTTCTGACCCGCCTCCAGACCGTCAAGATCCTCGACCCCGCCTGCGGCTCCGGCAACTTCCTCTACGTCACGCTCCTCAAACTCAAGGACCTTGAGAAAGAGGTCATCCTCTATGCCATGGCGCAGGACCTGGGCGGCTTCCTGCCCATGGTCGGCCCGTGGCAACTCCATGGCATCGAGATCAATCCCTACGCCTTTGACCTGGCCCAGATGACCGTCTGGATCGGCTGGCTCCAGTGGATCCGGTTCAACGGCTTTGGACAGCCACAGGAGCCCATCCTCCGCCCCATGGCCGGCAACTTCCGTTGCATGGATGCAATCATCGACCTGAGCGACCCGGCCGACCCGAGGGAGCCGCAGTGGGAGAAAGTCGACTACATCGTCGGCAACCCGCCGTTTCTGGGCGGCAAGATGCTACGCCGCGAACTCGGCACGGAATACATGGACCGCCTCTTTTCGCTCTGGAATGGGCGTGTTCCCCACGAATCGGACTTGTGCTGCTACTGGTTCGAGAAGGCGCGCGCCCACATGACCGCCGGCGACTGCAAGAGAACTGGCCTGCTTGCTACCCAAGGGATTCGGGGCGGTACGAACCGTGAGGTCCTGAAGCGCATCCAGGAATCCAACGACATTTTCTGGGCCGTTTCAGACCGGGATTGGATTCTGGACGGTGCCAACGTACACGTCAGTATGGTCGGTTTCGGCACCAAAGGCGCAGATGACACGCGTGTTCTCGATGGTCAGCCGGTTCGTCAGATCAATGCGAATCTCTCGACAGCGGCTGATATTACCCAGGCCAAACGGATCGACGGCAATCTCCATCTGGCTTTCATGGGCACCACCAAAGGCGGGGACTTCGACATTCCCGAAACGCAAGCCTTGGAGTTCCTGCGCGCACCCAACCCTCACGGACGCCCCAATTCCGATGTGGTCGTTCCATGGATCAACGGCATGGACTTGACGAAGCGGCCCAGCGGCACGTGGATCATCGATTTCGGCGCCGGGATGCCGGAACAGGACGCAGCCAAGTACGAGGGTGTCTTTGAGTATGTGCGTACCGTGGTCAAACCGGAACGCAACCAGAACAACCGCGAGTCCTACCGGCGACTCTGGTGGCAACATGTTGAGGCCCGCCCCGCTATGCGTGCAGCGCTCATGCCGCTCACACGCTTCCTAACGACGTGTCGAGTGTCAAAACACCGGTTGTTTGTGTGGCTGACGGCCCCGACCTTACCCGACAGCGCGACATTTGCCTTCGCCCGCTCCGACGACAACTTTCTCGGCATCCTGCATTCGCGCCTGCACGAAGTCTGGGCTCTGGCACAGGGGACACAACTACGCGAGAAGGAATCCGGCTTCCGCTACACGCCGACAACCTGCTTCGAGACATTCCCGTTCCCGACGCCCACGCCCGACCAAGAGGCCGCGATTGCCGCCGCCGCACGTGACCTGAACATCCTACGGGAGACCTGGCTCAATCCGCCCGAATGGACACGCCAGGAAGTCTTGGAGTTCCCCGGCACCGTCAACGGCCCATGGGACCGCTACATCGATCCCGCCACCATCACCGACCGCGGCACGTTCAAACTCGGCGCCGTGAAATACCCGCGCCTCGTCCCCCGCGACGCCGACAGTGCTGCCCAACTCGCCAAGCGCACACTGACGAATCTCTACAACCAGCGCCCCACTTGGCTCGCCGACGCCCACCGCCGCCTTGACGCCTCCGTCTTCGCCGCCTACGGTTGGCCGGCAGAACTGACGGATGCCCAGACTCTTGAGAAGTTGCTTGAACTGAACCTGAAGAGGGCAGGGGAGACTGACGAACCGTCATGAGTTACGAACCCGCCCCGGCGGAGTGGATTGACGGCAGGATACGGAGGCGGCCATGAACAAGTGCGATGTATGCGGCAATACGGCCTTCCACCAGCAACAGGTGGAGGAAGTGTTCCACATCGAAACTCAACTCGTGATGGTGGAGCGCATTCCCGCCCGGGTGTGCGACCGTTGCGGCGACGCCACGTTCGACCGGCAAACCACCGAGAGCATTCGCCGCATGGTGCATGGCGAGAACCACCCGACGCGGCGCGTGAACGTCGACGTGTTCGCGTTCGCCTGAGGTCGGCGACCGTGCGCCGCCGGTGGCTTGACTTGGCATACCGTTGCATGACTCCGGGTGGCTTCAGTGGCGGGCGCAACGCAAACATCGTCCGCGAGGATGGTTCGGATCAGGTTGCTATACACCGCGACCGCGTACTGGCCCAAGGGGACTTGCAAGATTGATCCGGTGTTCGCTAATCCGCCCGGCAGAGGATTTCCAACGCGATGCGGCGCCACTTGAGGCGTTTTTCCATGGGGGGGAAGGGGCCGAAGAAAGCGCGATCGCCGAGGGAACCGTGATAGGCCAGGGCGGCACGGATCCATGATTCGTCCTCGGTGAACCCCATTTCCATAAACAGGGCAATCATGACGTCCATGCGCTTGACATCAATCTTGTTCAGCACCTCGGCCACATGCGGATCGTGCATGCCCCACATACGGATGGCCCAGTCGTAGTCGCGGAATTCCTGACTGGCCGTCGCCGTCCACAATGTCTGGAGTTTGTCCTTCGCCGTGCCCTGCAGCGCGGGGAGCATCGCAACGAGATTCTCGTGGTTGATCTGCACGTAGTGACCCAGCACAGCGCGCAGAAGGTCGTCGCGATCCTTGTAGTGGTGGTAGAAACTGCCGCGCGTGATGTGGAGTTTGGTGGCGAGGCGTTCAATCCTCACGGCATCCATGCCTTCCACAATCAGGGTCGTGATGGCGGCCTCGAGCCACTTATTCGGTCCGTGATTGTGTCGCGCCGGCTGTTTGTCGTCCTGAATGTTCATGCGGAATGCCTGTTGACGGGATCATGCAAGTCTGCAACAGTTATCTGGCAAAACATACAGTGCTGTATGTTTCGGCCGCCACCAGCAGGAAACGGTAACGTGCAAGTGCCAACGAACGACTGGACGCAAGGGTCGGGTATTCAGACCGAGAATTCAAGCCTTTTGCAGCGAGAAGGGGTGGACCAATGAAACAAGTGATCCTTGGGGTGTTAATGGCCGGCGTGTGCGCAAGCGGAGCGCTTGGCGCGGTGCGCTACGTGTCGTCGATGAGCGGCGCGGATGTTGGCGGCGGAACGAGTGCCTCGGCGCCGTGCCGGTCGATCCAGTATGCGGTGGACCAGTCGGGCAGCGGCGATGAGATTCGCATTGCCACCTATGATGTCGTGACCGCTGGACTCCCGCCGGTTAGCGTGACCAACACGTGTGTCTATACCGGCACGAATGCCGCGGTGATCACGTTGGGAAGCGGCAAGTCGCTGTCGCTCAAAGGCGGCTACGTATACATTGAAACCGGCTCACTCTGGTTGCAGGGCACCGTCCCCCCCTTGGTAAACGGGCAAAATGCGCGGCGGTGCCTCTACGCGGCGGCGGGTAACGGCTACACCAATCACCTCGAACTGCTCGAGTTAGCAAACGGCGCGGCGGTCGATGGCGCCAATGTCTATGCCGCAGGAGGGAGTCTTCAACTGGTCGGCACGCCGATTCATGGCGGTGCGGCGACGGGCAACGGTGGCGGCGTGTACATGGGCGGCGTCGATTTCTCAGTATCGATGGGATCCTACTCCAACCTTTCGCTGCCTCAGATGACAGGCCTGTTGCCCATTTACAGTAACTCCGCCGCACGCGGCGGGGGATTGTTCCTCGACGGTGGGTATCCCCTCATGACCACCGTGGGCGTCATGGGCAATACGGCCACGGGCAACGGCGGCGGCGTCTTCATCAAGGGCGGTTTCCCGTCGGTGATCGGCGGGACGATTCAGGGCAACATGGCCGGCGGCAATGGCGGCGGCATCTATCTGAGCAACAGCGTCGCGCGGGTGGGCGGCATGATCGTCAACAGCAACCGCGCCAACTACGGCGGCGCGATTTTCCTGGACGGTCCCTTCGCGTTCTCGATGGAAACCGCGACCCTTATTGCGAATAACTACATCCAGAACAATGAGGCGATCGCAGGCAAGGGCGGCGGCATCTATTTCAACGCGGCTAATGTCGGCGTGGTCAACAACGTGATTACCGGCAACAGCGCGACCAACGGGGCAGCGGCGTATTTGCGCGGGTCGTCGCCGCGCTTCTTCCAGAACACGATCGCCGACAACAGCGGCCTGACTGCCCTGCACGTGACCCATGGCCAGGGGCTGGACACGGTCGTCGTCGTGCCGCCCACCTACCTGTTCGGCCGACTTGTGAGCCCCGGCCTGACCAACCTCCTCGCGGGCCTGCCCATCCCGAGCCAGCCGGCGTTCACCAATACGATCATCTCCGGCCATGCCACGGCCCTGCAGGTCGATAGTTCCAGCAACAGCGTCTTGCCGAACAAGGCGCAATTGGGTTTCACGCTCTGGTGGAGCAACGCGGTCAACACCGCCGGGGGTGGCAGCATCAACTCGCACGACGAATGGGAGGCCGATCCCAGGTTCACCAGCAAGGGAACGCCTCCGGGCGACCTGACGCCGTACCACCTCGATACCAACTCGCCCGCCATCAACAGCGGGACCGAAATTGGGCTGACGCTGCCGGGGACTGACCTGCTGCTGGACATCGATGCGCAACTGCGCCCCTCGGGCCAGGGCATGGACATCGGGGCGGACGAGGTCGTGACCGATCCATTCAGCGTTTTCTTTGTGCCCGCCGCGATCTCGAAGTCCGTGTCGCAGCCGGGTGTCGTGACCAACGAGCACATGCTGCTGAATTCAGGGACCCAGAACGACACGTACACGCTGTCCGTCTCGAACAGTCTCTGGAGCGGCAGCGTGGTTCCGGCCACCGTGGCGCTGGCCTCGCAGAGCTACACGACGGTCGTCGTGCGGGTCACGGTCCCCGGCGGCGCGGCGAACGGGACTACGAATATGACGCTGGTGACGGCCGTTTCGCAGGCCGATTCCAACAAGTTCGCGCTGGCGCTGGACTCGACCGCCCTTTCGACCAATCCCCCCGGCCCGGCCGTGCGCTATGTCTGGCAGGCCAGTCCGACTCCCTCCTCGCCGTACACCTCACCCGACACGGCGGGCCACGACATCCAGACGGTGGTCGAGTCCTGCGTTGCCGGCGATACCGTGCTCGTGTACCCCGGCTCGTACGGCACGGGCGGCGCCGTCACGCCCGGATACAGCCTGACGAACCGGGTCTGCATCACGAATGCGATAGCCCTCGCCAGCCTGACGGGGCCGAGCAACACCTATATCATGGGCGTATCGGATCCGCTGTTGACCAATGGCCCGGCGGCCGTCCGCTGTCTCTACGTGGGCACGAATGCCACAGTCAGCGGCTTCACCTTCATGGACGGCCACACGCTGGCGTCGTCGGACTGGCACAACGTCGGGGGCGGAGGCGTCTGCATCGCCGGCGGAGCCGTCATCTCCAATTCTACCATCGCCGGATGCACGGCCAGTGCCTGGGGTGGCGGCCTGTATGTCGCAACCGCGAGCGCGGCATGGGACACGCGCATTCGGGGCTGCTCCGCGAACTCCGCAGGTGGCGCTTCCGGCGCTGGCGGCGGTGCTTACCTTGCCAACAGCGCTGCGATGTACAATTGCCTGGTGTGCGAAAACGCAGCCGCAGTTAATGGCGGCGGCGTCTTCATGATCACTGGAGGTGGGGCCTACAACTGCACCATCGTCAGCAATGCGTCGGCGGAGGCCGGCGGCATTTACGCCGTCGCTAACGTCGCTCTGAACAACAACATCATCTACTTCAACAGCGCGCCGACCAACGCGAACTTGTACAAAGGCTCCGCAACCATCAAGAACTGCTGCACAATACCCGATCCCGGCGGAGCCGGTATTGTCACAGCCAATCCGCTATTTGCAGGCGGCGGCGACTATCACTTGCAAAGCAACTCGCCCTGCATTGACCGCGGCACGACCGACCACGCCCCGTCCCACGATCTCGACGGCAACCGCCGCCCGCTGGACGGCGACGGCGTGGCGGGTGCCGTTATGGATATTGGCTGTTATGAAGTCTACAACGCCGCCGGCGACAGCGATGGCGACGGCGCGAAGGACGGGGACGAATTGACAGCCGACACCGATCCCATGAACGGAACCGACTTCTTCCACATCGTGGCCTTGTCCAATGCGCCGGTCGCGAAAGTGTATTTCACGGCGAGCTCCAACCGTTCCTATTCGCTCGAATACGGGACCAACCTTCTCACCAACCTCTGGTGGGTGGTCAGCGGGCAGTCCAACATCCCGGGCAAAGGCCCGCGCGATTCGCTCAGCGACACCAACGCCGCCGGCACGAACCGGTTCTACCGTTTGCGCGTGACGGCGCCGTAACAGGAAAGACGGGACAGGTTTGGGAACAACGAACGATCCGATCGGAAGAAGGCAGGAGTTATCATGAAGAGAGCGGCATGCGTTTTCGCGCTGGCGGGATTTGGAGTGATGGGAATGGTCGCGTGGGCGATGGCGGCGGATCCCCTGGCGCCGACAAACCCGGCCGCGGCGATGCCGTATTGCCTCGTCTCCAGCATCAACAGTAGCGGTGCGACGAGTTATACCCTTGCGCCCAGTACGCCCGAGAGTCTGGCGGCGGCGAATATTCTGGATAGGCGCGCGGTGATCGCTGCGGAATCGAGGCGGTATTGCGCCGAACATTTTCCTGATGGCGTAATGCCGCCGAAGCATGACTGGCGCACGGGCCAGCCGGTGACACAAGGCGTGACAACACCCGAATCTGTCATGGTGAACACGACCAACGGGCCGGTGCCCGGCGGCGTCGGTTATGGCCTCTGGTATAACGACAATGCTCTCCTTTGGACCAATTACACAATTGTGGATTACTACGTCATCGCTCCGACCTCCATCGGTCAGTCTATATACTATTTGTATCTCACCTCAACTTCCCGGACAAAGAAGGGCACGGAGTCTCTGGTGGCCTACTCCGGTTCGAACCAGATGCAGTTTTCGATTTTTGACTGGTCCCAGACCACTAATCACTGGCAGGTGATCATTAATTTGCCTGTGGACAATCCACAGTACCTGACGATGCGGCCGGATGAGTTCGCTATCAGCAGACAAATGGTGCATGTCCGAAACGCGACCTATAATCTCGGGTTCACCAACGGCCTTTGGCAATGGGAAAATCTGACCATGTTGTTTGATTTTAGCCGGGGAGGGTGGGATTTCATATATTCGAAAGATTACACCACCACAAACCTGTCGGACAACATTCATGTGGTGGGCCAGGGATCCGATTGGGGACCCATTATCGAGACCTTTAACAGCTATACCAACATAAATCCGGTCGGATTCGATCTCATTCGCCTTTTCCAGGATGGCAACGTCAACTGGTTGAGTCCGTCCAACTCCTCCGTCCAGCAAGACGGCACGCAATCGGGCGTGTCAAGCTCTACAAACTGGCAACTGCTTGCGACATCGTCCAACACCGCCTATGTCGCGGCGATCAGCACAAATAATCTGGTTTCAAGCCAGCAGACCAACTTTGGCTCGGTGTGTGTGACTCTCAATAACAACGCCGGCTCGTTCTGGCTGACGTCGAGCACCGGATTGGTTTCCTCCGGCTGGGTGATTACTCCATGGAACAATGGCTGGGATGAGACGGTGGTGGGGCTTAAACCAGGCGGGTACACGATCAATTTCAATCCCGTGGCGCAAATGAGCACGCCAACGCAGCAGGTTTTCACGATTTCTTCCAACGTTGTCTCTACGATACGTGCAAATTATGGGGCATCTACAAACTTCACCAATATCGTGGTGGGGTTGGTGGGGGTCAGCAACAGCGCGGTGGCGTGGGGAGATTACGACAACGATGGCAGGCTCGATCTCTTGCTCGCCGGAGACACCGGCACCGGCTACATCACCCGAATCTATCGCAACGCCGGCAGCGGCACGTTCACCAACATCAACGCCGGACTTCCCGGTGTCTGTAATGGCAGCGTGGCGTGGGGAGACTACGACAACGACGGCAACCTTGATCTCTTGATTGCTGGCGACACCGGCAACGGTTACATTACCATCATCTACCGCAACAGCGGCGGCATGTTCACCAACATCAATGCCGGACTCCCGGGTGTCTGTAATGGCAGCGTGGCTTGGGGAGATTATGACAATGACGGCAGGCTCGACGTCCTTCTCGCAGGTTCCACAGGCAGCAGCAGTATCTCCAAAATCTATCATAACAACGGTAACGGCATGTTTGCCGACGGTCAAGCCGGCTTGGCGGCGGTCTCCTACTCCAGCGCGGCGTGGGGTGACTACGACAAGGATGGTTATCTTGACATCCTGCTAACCGGGTTCACGGGCAGCAACCGCATCTCCAAAATCTATCGCAATAATAAAGACGGCACCTTTTCCGATATTGTCGCGAACATCGCCGGCATTGCCAATGGCGGCGCGGCGTGGGGCGATTATGACAACGATGGCGATCTCGATATCGTCATGGCTGGGCAAGGCACTGAAGACGGCTTTTACTTGGCCAAGGTCTATCGTAACGACAATGGCGTCTTTACGGATATGAACGTCGGACTTACCCCCGTTCGCGACAGCAGCGTCGCGTGGGGCGATTATGATAACGACGGCAAGCTTGATGTGCTTCTCGCGGGTAACGCGGGCGACGGTTACGGTTATATCACGTCCATATACCACAACAACGGCAGCGGCACCTTTTCAGATATCGGTGCCGGGCTGACAGGCGTCTTCAATGGCGAAGTGGCGTGGGGTGATTATGACAACGATGGCAAACTCGATATCCTCGCCACCGGCAACCGCACATCGAAGCTTTATCGCAGTGTCACAACCACCGTGAATACCGCGCCCACCACGCCTTCCGGCTTGTCTGCGACAGTCGGCACGAAAGGTGTCACGGTGTCCTGGAATGCGGCAACCGACAGCCAGACCGCCACGACTGGACTGACTTACAATGTGCGCATCGGCAGCACTGCCGGCGGCGCGGACATTCTGGCACCGATGGCCAACACCACCAACGGCTGGCGTCGACTTCCCGTGCGGGGCAACGTCCAGCGTGGTTTGAGCATCATGCTCGCCAATCTGACGCCATCCAAGACATACTATTGGAGCGTTCAGGCCGTGGACAGCGCTCTTGCCGGCGGCGCGTTCGCCACGGAGTCATCGTTTGCAACTCTCTCCGCGCCCACGGCACCCAGCAATCTGGTTTCGGCGGCGGATTCGCAATCTCAGATTACGTTATGGTGGAACGATACGAGTACCAACGAGACGGGATTTAGGATTGAGCGGTCTGCGACGGGGATCAATGGCTGGTTGCAAGTCGGCACCGTCGGCCCGAATGTGACCAGTTATTCAAATACCGGTCTGGTGGCGAACGCGCTGTGGTATTACCGCGTGTGCGCCATGGGCGTCAACGGCGATTCTTTCTACACGTCCGTCGCCAACGCGCATGCGGCGCATTACGAGACCAGCGGCGGAACGCCGGTGTGGCGCGGGTTGCTGCTGATCTACACGAACACGGACGTGACGATCAACGGCACGAACTACGCCTTCACCATGGCGCCTGAGCGCTTGAACGAGGGGCTGAAATCCTTCCGCTGGGGCATGGGGCGGCTGCACGAGCATTCCCTGCACCGTGGAATGATGGTCTATGACATCGTCTATGTGCCTCATCCCGTCACAAGCGTTAGCCCGTCAGGCAGTGGTTACTGGCTGGCGCCGGAAGACATCTCGGGCGATATCAATGCCTACGCGCCGAGAGGCAGTTACGACTCGATCTTCACGTACTGGGAGAAGGGCACGCTGTCGGGGGGCGGCGCATGGGGCTTGAGCTTCATGGGCACCACACCCGCGGCCAACGGCGCGACGTATTCGATGGTCAATACACTGGACGTGCCATCGGCGTGGAACAAGTGCGATGTCTACTGGCATGAATGGTTGCACGCAGGTGAAGGCTTCTATGAAAGCCGGGGTTATCCCCAGCCGTCTGGCGGTCCTGATGGCGCGGGCGGGCACGGTTACAGCAGTGATCCACAGGAAGGTTGGGGCCTCTATTATCGCGATATAGAACTCTGCAAGGTCTGGGAAACCGACGCATATACGGGCATCCCGCAGCAAGGGTGGTTCGGCGGCGGCCCGTGCGATAACCGGATGCACGTCCAATCCGACAATTTCTACATGGACACGTCCACGCGGTACCAGAAGACCGGAACCATCGCCTGGCAGAGCGACAGCGAGTTCATGGCGCTGGGAACGGCCGCGCCGGCGGATAACTCAATGTACACGACGCTGACGGTGACGGGTGTGCCCACGATCGTGGCGTCGGCGATCATGTATGTGCCGGGCAGCGGCGTCGGCACGGGGGACGTCGTTGCGCTTGCGCTGCGTAACGCGACAAACACCTGGTGGGGACAGATCGAATACGGCACCAACATCACGAAGCAGTTCCGGCTGGTGCGCGACGGAATCGCGCAGGCGTCGTATGTGACGCCCGTGACGTCCGGCTGGTATACGGTGAAGCTGAACGTCGATTTGAATGCCGACACCATCGGCATGAAAGCCTGGGGTGATGGAACCCAGGAACCGTCCGCGCCACAACTTTCCGCGGCGCTGACCTCCGTCTGGTCGCCGACGCAGATCGGCTTCCGGCATTTCGGCCAGGGCATCCAGGTCGATGACCTTCTGGTGACCACGCCGGCGCCGCCGGCCCGTTTCACCAACATGGCCGTCAACCTGCCGGGCATCGACCTGGGGGTGGTGCGCTGGGGCGATTACGACAACGATGGCGATCTCGACATCCTGATCGTCGGCGGGACGGACACCGGCCGGGTGAGCGCGATCTATCGCAACGACGGCGGGAGTTTCACGAATATCGGCGCCGCACTCCTGCCTGCCTTGAGTGACGCCGACGCGCAATGGGGTGATTTCAACAACGACGGTTATCTCGATATCCTCATGGCGGGAAATAGCGGAAGTTCGCGCGTGTCCTGCATACTGAGGAACAATGGCGACGGAACATTCACAAATATCAATGCCGGATTGGCTGGTGTGGATCTGGCTAGAGTGGCGTGGGGCGACTATGACAATGACGGGAAACTTGATGCCCTGATTAGCGGATTTGACGGCTACGCGCGCATCACCAAGATCTACCACAACAATGGCGATGGAACGTTCACGGACATAAACGCCGCGCTTGCGGGCACTGAACGCGGTGTCGCAAAATGGGGCGATTACGACAATGACGGATATCTTGATCTTTTGCTGGCCGGATATGACGGCTGGAACTATGCGACGCACATTTATCACAACAATCGCAACGGGACCTTCACCGATATCAACGCGGGATTGCACGGTCTGGGTTATGCGGCGGGCGCTTGGGGTGACTACAACAACGACGGCTTGCTTGACCTCGCTATCTCCGGCTTTGATGGCTCCGGGCGCCTCACTCGCATCTATCGCAATGATGGCGGCGGTGTCTTCACCGACATTAACGCCAATATCCCCGCCGTGTCCGACAGCGACATCGCATGGGGCGACTATGACAATGACGGCGATCTCGACCTGCTCTACGCCGGTTACCCCATCGGGACCTATCTTTGCCGCAACGACGGGAGCAATACGTTCTTGGCCATCAACGTGGCGTTTGCCGGCGTGCGAAACTGCTCCGTCGCCTGGGGCGATTACGACAGCGACGGCAAGTTGGACGCTCTGATCTCGGGGTTCAACGGCGCGAACCGCGTCGCAGCGCTTTACCGGAACACGGACGCGAGCGCCGTCCCCAACACTCCACCGACCGCGCCGGCGGGCCTCTCGGCGGCCGCTGTGGATCTGGCAAACGTCAAACTGTCTTGGAATGCCGCCACTGACGGACAGACCCCAGCGAATGGTCTGACGTACAATCTGCGCATCGGAACGACCAGCGGAGGTTCGGATGTGGTGGGGCCAATGGCTAACACCACGAACGGCTGGCGGCGGGTGCCGGCCCTAGGAAGCGTCAATCAGGTGACGAACTGGACCATTAACGGCCTTTCCAGCGGCGCGACGTACTACTGGAGTGTCCAAGCTGTGGATTCGGCCCTTGCCGGCGGATCGTTTGCAGCGCAGGGCGCGTTTACCTCGCCCGTGCCGCCTGTCGTAACCACCGATCCGATCTCCAACCTCACGGCCAACTCGGCCCAATGCGGCGGCAATCTGACCGTCGCCGGCATTCCGGCGGCGACCGCAAAGGGTCTGGTATGGAACACCACTGGGCATCCGGCGGTGACGAACTACCTCGGCAAGACCGATCATGGCGCGGCTGTGGGCGGTTTCAGCGATACGATGGGCAGTCTGACGACGGGGCAGATCTACTACGCGCGGGCCTATGCCTCCAACGGTCTTGGCGTCGCCTACGGGACCGAGAGGGTCTTTTCACCGCCCATGACCGCGCCGGGGAATGCGTTGGCGTTCGACGGGACCAACGGGTATGTAACCATCGCCGACTGCGCCGCGCTTGACATGACCAACAACTACACCCTTGAATGTTGGTTCAAGGCGGACACCTTGGGGAGTTCCGGCACCCTGCGTGGGCTGATTGACAAATACCAAACCGCCAACAGTTATCTGCTCCGCCTCAACGGCACGGATCTCGACATCGATCAGATGGTGACCACTGGCCTCGGATTGCAGCCCGGGAAGTGGTATCACGCGGCCGCGATCAACAGCAACGGCACGCGTCGGCTCTACGTCAACGGGGAGTTACGCGCACTGAGCGGCACCACGTTCACCGTTCAGGCCAACAACGACCCGCTCCGGCTCGGCAGCGATTACGGCGGCCGCTACTTCGATGGGCAGATGGACGAGGTGCGCATCTGGAACGTGATCCGCTCCGAAGCCGATATCCGCGACTCCATGCACCACGTGCTCGAGGGCAGCGAAACAGGACTCGTGGCCTACTACCGCTTTGATCAGATCAATGGCACGGCGCTGGTCGACGTGTCCGGCAACGGCCACGACGGAACGGCCGTCAACGGTCTCGTTTGGACCAACAGCACTTTTCCGTGCGCTACCGCGATCACGAACTGCGCCAACCTTCGCGGCGCGTGGGCCGCAAAGACCGCGAGCCTGGCGAGCGACCGTTTCAGCGTCTCCAACGCCGTCATGACGGGAACGGACTTCGCGGTCTTCGGTCACGACGGCGCCACCGAAGGCCAGACGAACTCGACCGACGTGCCATGGAACGTGGACTGGCGACTTGAGCGAGCCTGGCGCACGGAACTGTCCGGCGGCGTCAACGGAAGCATCCGGCTCGACACGACCGGTTTGACCGACGTGGGCGACGGCTCGCGGCTGTGCGTGCTGGCGGATGCCGATGGCACGTTTACCAATGCCGCTGAGATCGGCGGCACCTTCAGCAGTCCGATATTTACGGTGGCAAGCCAAGCCCTCGCGAGTAACGCCTTCTACACCCTGGCCAAACTGGGGGCTTTCCCCGGTGTCACGACCGCCCCGATCACAAACATTACGCTAACGAATGCCATTAGTGGCGGAGAGGTGACCAACCAAGGCGCAAGCGCGGTGACCGCCCGCGGCGTATGTTGGAACACCAGCGGCAATCCCACGCCCGCCGACAGCCACACGGTGGATGGCAGCGGCCCGGGCGCCTTCATCAGTGTCCTTACCAACCTCGTGAGCGGCCAGACGTACTACGTTCGCGCCTACGCCGTCAACGGCAGCGGCACGGGCTATGGCCAGCAGCTGAGTTTTCTTGTTCCAATGACTGCATCCGGCAATGCCCTTGATTTCGACGGAGTCAATGACTACGTCCAGATCGCCGATGCGAACAAATTGGACTTGACCGCCAACTACACCCTCGAGTGCTGGTTCAAGGCCGACGGGCTGGGAAGCCTGCGCGGGCTGATTGATAAATACCAGACCGGCGGCGCCAGCGGTTACCTGCTCCGCCTCAACGGCAGCGAACTTGACTTCGATCAGTTGGTCACGAGCGGACTCAATCTGCAGGCCGGCCGCTGGTATCATGCGGCAGCCGTCAACAGCAACGGCACACGCACCCTCTACGTCAACGGCCTCGCCCGGACCATCGCAGGCACCGCCATCAACGTGCAGGCCAACAGCGACCCGCTGCGGCTCGGGAGCGATTTCGGCGGTCGCTACTTCGACGGGCAACTGGATGAGGTCCGAATCTGGAGCAGCGCGCGCAGCGAAGGCGAGATTCGCGACAATATGCACAAGGTTCTGAATGGAGATGAAACGAACCTGGTGGCGTACTACCGCTTCGACCACACGGCGGGCGTGGCGCTCAAGGACCTCACGACGAACGACTTCGCCGGCGCGCTCGTCAATGGCCCCGTGTGGACCAATTCCACGATTCCATGCGCCAACCTTATTGTCTCCCGCGCCAACCTCCGCGGCGCCTGGCTGGGCCAGGCTGATTCGCTGGCGTGTTCGATCCTGTCCGTCACCGGCGCCGCGGTCACCGGGACGGATTTCCGGGTCTTTGGCCATGACGGCGGCGCGTTGACGAACAACACGACCGACAAACCCGCCTTATGCGGCTGGCGCTTGAACCGCGCCTGGCGGATGGAGGGCACAGGCGCACTGACCGGCGGCATCGTGTTCGACTGCGCCGGCATTACCAACCTCGTGCAGAGCACATCCAGATTGATCTTGCTGACAGATGCCGACGGCGTGTTCAGCAATGCGTCGCTAGTGGGTGGAAGTTACAACAGCGGCCCGCAACTCCTGACCATTTCAGGTCAGTCGCTCTCCAATGGGTTCTTCTACACCCTGGCCGAAGGGGACTGGCCCGGCGTAACCACCGCTCCGGTGGGCAATGTCGCATCCAATTCGGCCCGGTGCGGAGGCAACGTGACGACGGAAGGCGGGGCACCGGTCACCGCCCGCGGCTGCGTCTGGAACACCAACGGCAATCCCACAGTCGAAAGCCACGAGGGCATGACCAGCGACGGCAGCGGCCCCGGCAGTTTTATGAGCCAACTTACAGGGCTGGCCGTAGCCCGCACGTACTATGTGCGGGCCTATGCCGTGAGCAGTCTGGGCACGGGCTACGGCGCGGAACGCGCCTTCACCAGTGCGATGATCCCGCCTGGCAACGCGCTGGCCTTCGATGGCGTTAACGACTCTGTCAGCCTGCCCGCCGCTCTGGCCACAACGGTCGGCGGCAAGGATGCCATCACCATCGAGTATTGGTTCAAGGGCAGCCAGTTGCAGTCCCCCGTCCGGTTTCAGGACGGCGGCGGCTATATCGTGGCCGGCTGGAGTGCCAACGGTCCCAAGCACGTCATCTCGACCGATGGCGGCACCGATAACGGCGTGTCAGTCGGAGCGGAGGCCACCGTGGAGAATGGCCAGTGGCACCACCTGGCCATGACGTGGCAGCGCAACACCGCCAACGGATTCAAGAGCTACCTGGACGGCGCGCTCGTCGCGCAGCGCAACAGCGCGGACGTCGCCCTCCCCAGCCTCAGCAGCGCCACGCCGTACCTGGGGTGTTACGGCGGGAGTTCGGAGTTCCTCGCCGGCTGCCTGGACGAAGTGCGCGTGTGGAACGTCGCCCGTACCGTGGACGACATCCGCGACCAGATGCACAAGGAACTCAACGGCACCGAAACCGGACTCGTGGCCTACTACCGCCTCAACCTGTTTGCGGCGACGACGGCAATCGACGCGACGACCAACGGCTGGGACGGTACGCTGCTCAACGGTCCGGTGTGGACGAATTCCACGATGCCCTGCGCCGCCGTCATTGCCGACCGGTCTCAGGTGCGGGGCGTGTGGGTGGCGAAGACGAACTCCCTGGCATCAGGGCGACTGGCGTTGACCAATGGAGTCGTTACCGGAACCGGGTTCGCCATCTTCGGCCACGACAATGCGACCGAGTCCCAGAACTCCTCCGACAAGCCCGCAGCGGCAGATTGGCGCCTGAACCGCGCCTGGCGCGTGGAACAGACTGGCGCCGTGACTGCGGACCTGCAATTCGACATCACCGGCTTCTCCGGCCCCTTCGCCTTGCTGGTGGACGCCGATGGCGTCTTCAGCAACAGCGCGCTGCTCAGTGGACCGACGGACAACGGCACGTTCACAGTGCCGGATGTCTCCCTGGGGAACGGCTACTACTACACGCTCGGACGCGTTGACGCGCCGCTGCTGACCACGGCGCCGATCAGCAATATCACGTGGACAACCGCCGTGGGCGGAGGCAACGTCACGAACCAGGGGGGCTCGGCGGTGACGGCGCGCGGCTGCGTCTGGAACAGGACCGGCAATCCGACCGTGGACAGCCGCGACGGACTGACGACCGACGGCAGCGGCCTGGGCGTCTTCAGCAGCAGCCTCACCGGTCTCGTCGCCGAATGCACGTACTCGGTGCGGGCCTATGCCGTCAATGCCCGCGGCACGGCGTATGGCGCGGAACGGACCTTTGCGACGCTGAGGGCTCTTGCGCAGGTGACCACCGATCCTGTTTCCAATATGACATACAGTTCGGCTCAGTGCGGCGGAAACGTGACCAACGAGGGCCAGACGGCGGTGACGGCGCGCGGCGTGTGTTGGAACACCAGCCCGAGCCCGACGATTGCGAACAGCCACACGACCGACGGCAGCGGCCCCGGGACCTTCTCCAGCGCGATCACGGGGATCGTGGAGCGGCAGGTGTACTACGTCCGCGCCTACGCCTCGAACACTCAAGGGGTCGCCTACGGCGGCGAGCGCAGTTTCACAGCGCCCATGATCGTGCCCGGCAACTGCCTGGACTTTGACGGCATTAACCAAAAGGTGGCGTCCTTTGGTGATATCGGGCCGATACCGACTAACGACGTGACTGTGGAAGCCTGGGTGCAACTCGACGATGTCACCCGTGACGGCAAGATCGTCAGCCGTCCCAGTGGTTCGCCCGGCTATGAAGGCTACATTCTGGGCACACGGAATGGAATGTTGTATCCCGAAGCGTGGGACACGGCGGGAACGCGCTACACATTCCAGGCGGGTGTCGTGATCGCGGGGCGATGGACGCATCTGGCCATCGTCTATCAGCGCAACAACGCGCTCATCGGCTATGTCAACGGCGTTGAAGTCGGCCGGACCAACGTGGCTAACCTCGCGCTGCGCGTGCATTCGCAGAACGGCGTCAATATCGGCGTGGGGCCGGGGTCGTTCGCCAATTACACAGACGGCCGCATTGATGAGGTGCGCGTGTGGCATATCGCCCGCACAGAGGAACAGATCCGGGACGACATGCACCATGCGCTGACCGGCAGCGAGAGCGGTCTTTCCGCCTGCTATAACTTCGATCAAGTGTCCGGTTCCACATTGCCCGACCTGACATCAAATGGAAGCACGTATGCCTATCTTAACAACATGTACGACGGCAACTGGTGGCGGTCCGGCTGGCCCTGCGCGCATATCATTGGTGACTGGAACAACCTCCGCGGGGTGTGGATTGATCGCACGAACTCGCTCGCTTCCTCGATCATGTCCATCGCGCAGACAAACGTGACGGGCACGGCCTTTGCCCTCGTGGGCCACGACGGCGGGCCGCTGGCGCGGAACTTCACGGACAGCCCCGCCCCGCTCTACTGGCGCCTGAACCGCTGCTGGCGGACGGAGGACGGGGGCGTTTCCAACGGCACCGTGCGGTTCGACACTACCGCTATTTCAGCCCTGGTCTCCGATCCCGCGCTGCTTCGGCTGCTGGTCGACCGCGACGGCGTCTTTGTCGACGCCACCGTGCTTGCAGGTTCGTACACGGACGGCGTGTTTTCGGTTACGGGCCAGCCCCTGACGAACGGTGTCTTTTACACCCTGGGCGGATTGGCCGACTTCGCCGAGGTCACCACCGCGCCCATCAGCAACGTCACGTACAATGCCGCGAACGGCGGCGGCGAAGTGACGTTGTCCGGCCTGGGCAGCGTTATCGCGCGCGGAGTCTGCTGGAATACCTCCAGTAACCCGACCGTCAGCGACGCTCACACCACGGACGGCAGCGGGCTGGGCGCGTTCGTGAGCAGCGTCACCGGCCTCCAGTTCAGCACGACCTATTTTGTTCGCGCCTATGCGGTGAACGATTCCGGCGCGGCCTACGGGGACGAACAGTGTTTCACGACGCGGACAGCACTCGCCTATGTGACGACCGATCCGGTCTCCAACGTCACGCACAATGTTGCCCAAAGCGGCGGCAACGTCACCAACGAGGGTGTGTATGCGGTGACGGCGCGCGGCGTGTGCTGGAGCCTCGCAGGCAGTCCGACCACGAACGACGCCCACACCACGGATGGCAGCGGGCCGGGCGCCTTTGTCAGTCAATTAACAGGTTTGTCTGGCTTGCAGACGTACCATGTTCGCGCTTATGCCATCAACAGCGCTGGCGTCAGTTACGGAAATGAACAAACCTTCGCCACCCTGATCGCCCCGCCTGGCAATGCCTTGGACTTCAACAACAACTCCATCGCGACCGGCAGCGGGCTGTTCACGAATTTCGCCAACCGGATGACGCTGGAATGCTGGGTCTATCACGACGAACTCACCAACCGGACGTCGCGGTATGTCACCGTGGAGCCGGAAATGGCCGTCATCCGACACGACAGCGGCAACAACGGTCGGTTGCACACCTACTTCAAACTCAATGGAACCCTGCGCGGCCTCTCCGTGGATAACGTGCTCCAGACCGGCCGCTGGTATCATGTGGCCGGCGTGTGGGACAGCACCAACATCAACCTCTACCTCAATGGCGTGCTGCTCACCAACGCCAACTACGCCGGCCAGGTTCTGGCCACCAACAGCGGCGGCATCACCCTCGGCAGCTCCGGGGAGTATCTCAACGGACGGCTGGATGAAGTGCGCGTCTGGAATGCGGGACGCACCCAAACCGAGATTCGTGACGCCATGCACAAGCAACTCAGCGGCACCGAGTCCGGTCTGGCCGCCTACTACCCCTGCAACGAAGGCAGCGGTTCGATCGCCCATGACATGGTGGGCGGCGCGAACATCGCCAGCATGGCCAACATCGGCTGGGCGTCCAGCACGTTCCCTTGCGCCAACGTCATCGCGGATCGCACGAATCTTCGCGGGGCATGGGCGCCGCAGACCAACTCATGGTCCTCCTCGATCCTGTCCGTTTCCAACGCCGTTGTCGGCGGAACCGATTTCCGCGTCTTCGGACACGACAACGGTACGTTGACGAACAATACGACCGACAAAACTGCGGCCTACGCCTGGCGGTTGAATCGCGCGTGGCAGGTGGAGGGGACGGGCGCGCTCACCGGTACCGTGGTCTTTGATTGCAGTGGCTTGGGCGGCATTATCACGAACACTGCCTATCTGCGCATGCTCATGGATGCTGACGGTGTTTTCACAAACGCGACGGTTGTTACCGGAGCGTACACCAACACAACCCAGACCTTCACCGTCCCCCGCCAGACGCTTTCCAACGGATGGTTCTATACCCTGGCCGAGGGAGGCTGGCCCACCTTGAGCACGTATCCTGTCAGCAACATCACGCATTCCGCAGCCCAGGGCGGCGGCAATGTGACGGCGTCGGCGGCGTCGGCGGTCACGGAGCGGGGCGTGTGTTGGAATACGAGCGGCAGTCCGACTATCGCCGACAGCCATTCTAGCGCCGGTGGTGGCACCGGCGGTTTCGTCAGCGGCCTTACGGCTCTTTCGCCGCAGACGCTCTATTATGTACGCGCCTATGCGGTGAACACACAGGGTACGGGATACGGCGATGAACGCACCTTCACCACGCTTGTGGCTCCGCCCGGCAGCGCCCTCGACTTCGACGGCACGAATGACTATGTCGCCATCCCCGACCACAACCAGCTTGATATGACCAGCAACTACACGCTGGAATGCTGGTTCAAGGCTGACAACTTGGGAGTTGCGGGCACCCTGCGCGGCTTGATTGACAAGTATCAAACCTCCGGCGCTGCTGGCTACTTCCTCCGGCTCAACGGTACCGAACTCGACTTCGATCAGTTGGTCACGAGCGGACTCAACCTCCAATCCAACCGCTGGTATCACGCGGCCGCCGTCAACAGCAACGGCACGCGCACGCTCTACGTCAACGGCCTGGCGCGGATGATCGCGGGTACCGCCACCATCGTGCAGACGAACGCCAACGAGGTGCGTCTGGGGTGCGATTACAGCACGCGCTTCTACGATGGGCAGATGGACGAGGTGCGCATCTGGAATGTGGTTCGTAGCGAGGCCGAGATCCGCGATGGCATGCACCGCCAGCTCGGCGGCGGCGAACCCGGTCTTGTCGCCTATTACAACTTCAACATGAGCTCCAGCACGATTCTGCCCGACCTGACCACCAACGCCCACAACGGCGCACTGACCAACGGCCCGGCCTGGGTGAACAGCACTGTCCCGTGCGCCAACCTCATTGCCGGCACCAACAACCTGCGCGGCGCATGGATCACGCAGACCAACTCGCTGGCCTGCTCGATCCTCAGCATGTCCAACTCCGCTGTGACCGGCCTTTCCTTCCGCGTCTTCGGTCACGACGGCGGCGTGCTGACGAGCAACACGCTCGACATGCCCCCGTCCTGCGCCTGGCGGTTGAATCGCGCGTGGCAGGTTGAAGGGACCGGCTCACTCACCGGCACGCTTGTCTTCGACTGTTCCGGCATTACGAATCTGATCGGCAATTCCACTCGTTTGCGCCTGCTAGTCGACAGCGACAGTACGTTCGCCAACGCCACGCCGGTCGCCGGAAACTACGCTGCGAACGCCTTTGCGATCGCGGGCCAGGCCGTGCCGGCGAACGGTTACTATACCCTGGGCGAACAGGCCATGCGGGCGATCGTTGCCACCGCCGGCTTGCACGGCGCCATCAATCCCAGCGGCACCGTATGGGTGCTGCACGGCGGCGTGACCAACTTCGTCATCACGCCCGCTACCTACTGGCACGTTGGCGACGTGACGACCAACAGCGCCTCCATCGGCGCGGTCACGGCCTTCACCTGGAGCAACGTCGTGGCCGACGGCACGATCAACGCGACCTTCGCCGAGAATCTCGCGGCGCAAGGGACCCCGCACTGGTGGCTGGCGCAGTACGGCCTCACCAACGGCGGCTGGACCTTCAACCAGGCCGAAACCAACCGTTCCGACAGCGACCCGCTCAACAACGGCCAGGAATATGTCGCCGACACCGACCCGACCAATGCGGCCTCGTATTTCCGTGCCATGGCGGTCAGCAACCTGCCGCCGTGGACGGTGTACTTCCTGTCGAGCACCGGCCGGATGTACACGCTCACCGCGTCCAGCAACCTCGTGAACGGCGTCTGGACGAATGTCCCTGGCGCTGGTTCGCGCATCGGTCTTGGCGGCTTCGATTCGATGCCGGATACGAACGTGCCGCCGAAGGGCACGTTCTATCGGCTGAAGGTGGAACTGCCCTGAGTTTGTCGAAGGGTGGAACTGCCGTGACGTAGACAACGGTGCGCGCCGTCTCTCGACACGGTGCGGGCGCGGCTGAAAGTGCTGATGTTTACGCGGTACGACGACCTAATCGAACATCAAGAGGTGGGTCATGCAGGCATTTGTGATGCGATATACTTGGCGGTTGTGCCGCGTTGTGACGGCGGTTTGTGGTGCGTTCATTCTGGCGGGCACGCCGACGCGCGCGGCGACGATCTATGTGTGGACGAACAGCGCGGCGGACGGGCCGGGGACGGCGTGGACGAATGCGTTTCGCACGATCCAGGGTGCAGTGAACGTGGCTACGAATGGCGACACGGTACTGGTGACGAACGGCGTCTATGCAACAGGCGTCACGGTGACGCCGGGCTACTCGGCGTCGAACCGGGTGTGCGTCACCAATGCCATCACCGTGCGGAGCGTGAACGGGCCATCGAACACCGTCATCGTGGGCGGAGGTCCGCAAGGGGGCACCGCGATCCGGTGCGTTTATCTGGTGGCGAACGCGGTCGTGAGCGGGTTCACGCTGACGAATGGCAACACGCAGACGGGGGGAAGTCAGTTCTATGACAGATCGGGTGGCGGCGCATTGCTCGACCATGGCGGAACGTTGTCCAACTGCGTCCTGACCGGATGTGCAAGTTATAGCGGCGGCGGAGGGGCGTATTGCTATTACGGCGGGACGCTGAATAATTGCACGGTCATCGGCAATTCGACATCGGGCGGTTATGGCGGCGGCATGTACTTCTGGGCGGGCGGGACGCTGAATAACTGCGCGGTGATCTCCAACTCGGCGGCCTGGGGCGGCGGCGGCGCGTATTGTACCGGTGGCGGCACGCTGAACAACTGTTTGCTGAGCGGCAATACGGCGTCAGGCGACAGTGGAGGCGGGGCGCATTGTTCTGGCGGAAGCCTGAACAACTGCACGATCAGCGGCAATTCGGCGCCGGGTTATTCCGGCGGCGGGGTTCGTTTCGCCAGCAGCGGCAGTTATATGGAGAATTGCATTATCTTCGGCAATGCGCCGGGCGATATAGATGGAGGTGCCACGATCGAATATACATGCAGTCCGGGGTTGAGCGGGTCGGGCAACATCACAAACAATCCGCAGTTCGTGAATGCCGCGGCAGGCAACTACCGGCTTTCCGCAACTTCAGCCTGCGTCAATGCGGGCAACAATGCTCATGCCCAAGGCTCAACCGACCTGTACGGCAACCCGCGAATCCTTGGCGGAACGGTTGACATGGGCGCGTACGAGTATCTTGCTCCCGGTGTCACCATCACGAACACGGCGACATCGGTGCCGTGGAACCAGACTACGATTGTCATCGGCGGCACGAACAACGCTTATGTGACGGGCTCGATGTTCTACACGAACACGGCCAACGGCGCATCGGGGAGTTTTCCCGCGCAACCGTCATGGAACACGCCGGCGATCAGCCTCGCCTATGGAACCAATTTGCTGGCCGTCACGGGCACCAACAGCGATGGTTTTGCCGCATCAAACAGCATTGCGATCACGCGCCAGATGCCACCGTCGCCCGTGATCACCATAACGAACAACGTGACATCGGTGCCGTGGAACCAGACTGCGATCGTCATCGGCGGCACAAACAACGAATCCGTGACGGGCACGATGTTCTACACCAATGCGGCCAATGGCACGTCGGGGAGTTTCCCCGCACAGACAAACTGGAACTCGCCGGCGATCACCCTTGCCTACGGAAGCAACCTTGTGACCGTCAGGGGCACCAACGCCGCTGGCGCTGCCGGATCAGATAGTATTACGATCACGCGGCTGATAACGCCGGTCGTCAAGATCACGAACACGGTGACATCGGTGCCGTGGAGCCAGACGAATGTGGTGGTCGGAGGCACGAACAATGGCGCTGTGACGGGCACGATGCTCTACACCAATGCGGCCACCGGCGCAACGGGGAGTTTCGCCGCACAGACAAACTGGAATACGCCGTCTCTCGCCCTGGCCTACGGAACGAACCTTGTGACGGTCACGGGCACCAACGTCCTTGGCACGGCCTCGTCGGATTCGCTCGCGATCATGCGCGCTTTCGCTCCGGGCGTCGTCACTATTACGAATGGTGTGACCACGGTTCCCTGGGGACAGGCTGCCATCGTCATCGGCGGCACGAACAATCCATACGTGACGGGTACAATGTCCTATACCAATGCGGCCACCGGCGCGTCGGGGAGCTTCTCCGCACAGAAGAACTGGAACACGCCGTCCGTGTCGCTCGCCTACGGGTCCAATCTCGTGACGGTGACGGGCACCAATGTCGCCGGAGCTGCCGCATCGGATAGCGTCACGATCGCACGCGATCTGCCCCCGGTGCCTTTCGTCAAGATCACCAATACCGCCGCGACGGTTGCCTACACCGTCGTGAACTATACCATCGGCGGGACGAACAATTCCGGGGTTGTTGGCACGATGTGGTGGACCAACGGCGCGAACGGTGCGGGGAGTACGTTTGGTGCGAGCACTCCATGGCAGGTGGCGGGCATTCCGCTGGCGTATGGTACGAATCTCATTGCTGTTTTCGGAACGAATTCATTAGGCGCTGTCACGAATGATAGCGTCACGATCACGCGCGATATGCCCCCGGCGCCTTTCGTCAAGATAACCAATACCGCCGCGACGGTCGCCTATACCGTCGTGAACTATACCGTCGGCGGTACGAACAATCCGGCGGTTGTAGGCACGATGTGGTGGACCAACGGCTTGACTGGCGCAGGCGGCACTTTGGCCGCGAGCACACCATGGCAGGTCGCGGGCATTCCGTTGGCGGTCGGCACTAACCTGTTTACATTCTTCGGAACGAACCTCATCGGCGTTGTGACGAATGACAGTGTCGCAATAATACGTTCCCCGCGACCGGCGAACCTGCCACCAGTGGCCGGTTTCGGCTCGGCGCTGACGTTCAACGGGACGAATCAATATGTCCAGATCGCCGACACCAATGATCTTGACCTGACCCAGAACTACACAATCGAATGCTGGTTCAAGGCGGATAGCTTCGGCGGCTTGCGCGGGCTGGTGAGCAAGTATCAAACGAATTCGGCGAGCGGGTATTTCCTGCGTCTCACGGGAACCGAGCTGGATTTTGACGGTGTAACGAGCAGCGGTCAGAACCTCCAAACCGGAACGTGGCACCACGTCGCCGCCGTCAACAGCGGTGGAACGCGATACCTTTACCTCGACGGTGTTTCGCTGGCACTCAACGGCTCCGCGCAGACGGTCAAGGTCAATGCCGATCCTGTCCGACTGGGCAGCGACTTCAGCGGCCGGTATTTCGACGGCCAGCTCGACGAAGTGCGCATCTGGAAGCAGGCCCTGACGCAGGCGGTCATCACGAACTGGAATTTCCGCGTCGTGGATTTCACGCATCCGTCCTATACGAATCTGGCGGCCTACCACATGATGGATGACGGGGCTGGCACCATCGCGAGCGACAGCGCGGGCACCCATCCGGGCACGCTGCAAAACATGTCCGGTTCGGAATGGACTGAATCGACCGCCGGGAAGCTCTATGCGGTGACAGCAGGCCAGACGTTGAATGGCAATCTTCCGGGCAGCGACCAGGATGGATCAAGTGGCAACGGTTCGAATTGGACGCTGAGTTTTGAGATAGTAAGTCCCGCCACGTACGGAACGGTGACCGTGGTATCGGCTAACTCCTTCACATATTCGGTTCCGCTCATGGCCGACAAGATGGATGCCTTCACCTATCGAGTCCGGGACTCTTCAAACGCGGTTTCACTCGTGTCCACGGTGACTGTCGCCGTGCTGTCGCCCCGACCAGTGGTGAACATCACCAACGCGAGCGCGACGGTGTCGTCATTCACGGCATCGTACAGTATTGGCGGCACGAACAATTCGTGGGTTGTCGGAACCATGTCGTGGAGCAATTCCGGCACGGCCGCAAAGGGGACGCTGCCTGCGGCTTCCCCGTGGTCCATCGCGGGTATCGCCCTGGCATTCGGCACGAACACCATTACCGTGTCCGGCACGAACTTTGCCGGGGTGGTCGCGAGCGACAGCATCACCATCACGCGCTCGTTGATCCGATATGTCTGGACCAACAGCCCGTCGCCCGCCGCGCCCTATACGAACTGGACGACCGCCGCGCATACGATCCAGGACGCGGTGAACGCGGCAGGCGCGGGTGAAACGGTGTACGTGACAAACGGTATCTATTCCACGGGCGGCACGATCACGCCGGGCTACGCACTGACGAACCGCGTGGTGATCACCAGCGCCATCACCGTGCTGAGCGTCAACGGGCCGGCGAATACGTTCATCGTCGGCACAGGACCGACGGGACCTGCCGCCGTCCGGTGCGTCTATATGTCTGCGGGTACTATCTCCGGTTTCACGTTGACCAACGGTGTGACTCAAGCCGCCTGGTCCGGCGTCCCTGACACGTGTGGCGGCGGTGTGTATCTCGACCATGGTGGAACGATCTCGAATTGTGTCGTGACCGGATCATACGGGCGGGAAGGGGCCGGTGGCGTCATTTGCTATTACGGCGGCACGGTGAACAACTGCACGATCAGCGGCAATACGGGTAGTGGAAGTACCATGGGCCCCACGGGTGCCGGCGGCGTGTGCTGCCATCATGGCGGCACGTTGAATTTTTGCACGGTGACCGGGAACTTCGGGACTGCTGATGCCAACCTTCTCCGCGGTCCCGTGGGAGGCGGGGTATATTGTGACTCTGGGGGCACAGTGAACAACTGCACCATCAGCGGCAACTCGGTCAGGAACAATCTTGACGGGGCCGGCGTGTGTTGCTTGTCTGGCGGTACATTGAACAACTGTACCATTACCGGTAACTTGGCAAATGGCACTGGTAACGGTGGTGGCGTTTATAGTTACGGCGGCTCATTGAACAATTGCATAATCAATGGGAACCAGGCTTACAACGGTGGCGGGGTGTGGTTCGATTCCGGCGGCGGGACGCTGAACAACTGCACGGTCAGCGGCAACTCGACGTCCGGCGGCGGCGGCGGCGGGATAAATAGCGATAACAGCGGCGGGGTATTGGAGAATTGCATTGTTTGGGGGAACTCGTCGCAGATCATTGGCTCCGGCTACACGATTCGCTACACGTGCAGTTCCGGGCTGAGCGGGTCAGGAAATATCACGAACGATCCGAAGTTCGTGAATGCCGCGGGCGAAAATTACCGGCTTGCCAA
>Ga0073936_10001991_pt1 | contig 30920 bp, 37 predicted proteins | sample AliMusrvi5mmetaG_FD_87041 | JGI IMG/M metagenome (GOLD analysis project Ga0073936, IMG submission 87041) | Freshwater lake bacterial and archeal communities from Alinen Mustajarvi, Finland, to study Microbial Dark Matter (Phase II) - Alinen... | ecosystem: Environmental > Aquatic > Freshwater >...
AGCAGTGGAAAAGCTATGTGAATTACTAACCGATTCCGAAACCATTTATCCAGGAACAGAACTTAGGCTGATCTACAAATTAGCGACAAATTAATGTGCGAGAGATCAGGATGTCTGAAATTAGTTACTACCCATCTAAAAAAAATCGAAGATGTACTCCCCCCAAGTATATTTTTCAGGATTCACGATGGTCATGTAATTAACTGCAATTATATCGATCATATCAAATACCAGAAAAGGGTCTGTGTATTGAACCATTTTACAGATACTGAAAAAACTCAACTAAAAATCTCAGAACGGAGATATGCTAGTTTTATTGAGTTCCTAAAAAACACCTGATTTCAATTTAAGGTTTACGCTTATTTGAAAAACCACTACATCTGTTAGAATAAGGATTACGGCTGCCAAGTCATTGACGATTAATAAAGCAATTATGCATTCTACATGTAATTTTTGTTGACATTTGCATCGTTAGTTTTTATACAGACCCTAATCGTTCATATATAATCAATTCCCTCTGACAGGTCAGTGGAGCCTGTCAGAGTTATTAATTTCAGGAAGTATATTTAACTCGTTAATAATCAGCACTAAACCGTATTTTTCACAAATAGTCGGATAAAAAACTAAAAATTTAGTATTTGTTCATACTTTCGTATATGAAAAACAGCGAAATTAATATTGTCTTATATGATGGGGTTTGCTCTCTCTGCAATAAAACGGTGCAATTTATTATTAGTTGTGATTCAAAATCAAAATTTAAATTTGCATCTCTGCAAAGTGAAAGTGGACAATTACTTCTTGCTCAAATTGGTAGTCCTAATGACAATTTCGACTCGATTATCTATATATGTGACACAAGGTTTTTCATTAAATCCACAGCTGTTATGAGAATTTTACGGGAATTAGATGGCGGCTGGCATTTGCTGTCGTTTTTCATTATAATTCCCCGGGTTTTTCGCGACATGGTTTACGACATCATAAGCAAATGGAGGTACAAATGGTTTGGCAAAAGTGACACTTGCATGATTCCTATGCAGGAATACAAGGCAAGATTTCTGGATTAAGAAAAATTTCTTCAATTTTTAAAGTTTTAATACTTGTATTTTTTAAGGACAACAAAACGAGGGTTTTTATTCAATTAATCAATTAGATTTAATACCTTTACGTGTCTGATTTAGTGAAATATTTTGCACTAGACTAAAATTAAGTATATTTGCCCAAATAGTTTTATCTTTATTATAGTATGTATATCGAAAATAGTAGCATTAAAAGGGATGTCGTAAGAGAAAATATTCTTAAAATAGCACAGGAAATCTTCAGCAAATACGGGTATAAAAAAACAACCCTTGACGATATTGCTAATGCTGTACGAAAAGGCAAAAGCTCACTTTACTACTATTTTAACAGTAAAGAGGATCTTTTTCAGGAGGTAATTCAAAAAGAGGCAGATATTCTTCGTGAAGAATTATCGAAGGTTCTTCAAAAAGATATTGATCCTGCCGAAAAATTGCGGGATTATGTAATGACTAAAATCACAACTTATAGGCAGTTGGCTAATTTTTACAATGCAATTGAAAACGATACTGCTGCTGTAGAGTTTATTGATAAAATTAAATCGCAATACTACCAGGAAGAAATTCGAATGATGAAGCGGATTTTACTTGAAGGTGCCAGGCAACGGAAATTTATTGTGAAAGATTTTGCTCTTGTTGCAATTGGTATTACTACTGCGATTAGAGGGCTTGAAATGCCGCTCTCCGCAGGGCCCTATCGTTCAACAGATCTGGGTAAAAGTGTTGATTCTATTGTCAAAATAATTTGCTATGGAATCATGAAAAGAGATTGATAATTCCGATATTTATAAAAGGAAAACAGGCCTTTAAAGCCTGTTTTTCTTTTAATTGAACGATACATTACCACCACTCGATTTCTCTACATTACGCTCCTTTGTATTCCCCGATACCTTAATATTTCCCCCACTGCTTGCTTTCGCAATAATTTTTTCCGTTGCGTAGATTTTCAATATCGCACCGCTCGAAGCACCTGCATTGCATGTCTTACTTTGCAAATCTGATGCTTTAATGTTTGCGCCACTTGATCCATCAACAGAAAGTTTATCTGCAGAACCCGAAAGACTAATATAGCCGCCACTGCTTGCCTCAACATTAAGGTCATTAACGGCCAGGGTCAAATCGATTTTGGCTCCGCTAGAAGATGAAAGGTCGAGCGAAGATAATTTCAATTCCGACTTTGATTTAGTAAATGAAGCGGAACTTGCTTCAAGTGAATGAATTGTCTTAAAAGTTACATATACTTTCTTCGACTTGCACCAACGGATTCGCTTTTCGGGATATATTTTCAGTTCTCCATTTGAAATTTCCGTTTTAATAATATCCTGAAGATTGTCATCTGCTTCAACAACGACTTTTACAACAGAATCCTGTATTAATATTACATCGATTCCTGCACTTGCAGATATTGCCCCGAAAACTTCTACCTGACGTTCGTTTTTGACCACTTTCCCGCTTCCTTTAATTCCGTAAAAGCAAGAAGTGATGAGTAATGAATTCATTATCAAGGCAGCAAAAATTGGAATATACCTTTTCTTCATGATTATTGTGAATTAAGTGATAGATTGAGATAATGCACATTTGTGCATTGGACGCATTTCCTTCATTTCAAGTTACAAATTATTCAAAAAAAAATAAAAACCCCGGTACGAAAAATCGAACCAGGGTATCAATATTATTAAAGCCTGAAGTATTATTTCAGAGGCTCGTTCTTGTTAACTTCTTTAGAAGCTTCTTTGGGGCTATCTTTGGGTGTTTCATCATCCTCTTTTATTGCTTTTTTGAAGTCTTTCATCCCTTTTCCGATGCCACCCATTAGCTCTGGGATTTTTTTACCACCAAACAGTAGTAAAAGGGCTATAACAACAATAAGAATATGCCCTCCTGAAATTGCCAGTAAAATCATGATTCAAATATTTATTCGTTCGTTACAAATATAGCATAAGTTGACGCTTAATTTGACTATCTGATTGATTTAATTATTCCAACTTGGTCTGAAATCACAGAAAAGCCCCTAACAACTACTTGTTAGGGGCTTTTGTGAAAGTGAAAAATGTCTTATTCTTTCAAAGGTTCTCTTTTATTATCTGCTCTTGGCGTCTCTTTCGGAGACTCCACCGATGTATCGTCATCCTCTTTAATGGCTTTTTTGAAGTCTTTCATCCCTTTTCCAAGGCCACCCATCAGCTCAGGTATTTTTTTGCCACCAAACAGCAGTAACAGGGCTATCACTACAATGAGAATATGCCCTCCTGAAATTGCCAGTAAAATCATTATTTCAAGATTAATTTGTTTAAGTGCAAAAGTAATATTTCAGTTGATACATTATTCTGCAACCATTCAAAATAATTTAATCATTTGGATTAAACATTAAATTACCCTTTATACCACTTCCAAATATCGTTTCCATTTGCATAAATAAGCAAGGAAAATAGGATAACCATTCCAACAATCTGGGCATACTCAAGAAATTTATCACTTGGTTTTCTTCCTGTTATGATTTCGAATAGTAAAAACAGGACATGGCCACCATCGAGTGCTGGGATCGGAAGAATATTCATAACTGCAAGAATAATAGAAAGGAAAGCTGTCAGGTTCCAGAATGATTCCCAGTCCCATACGCTTGGAAAGATATTCCCTATTGCAATAAATCCACCTAACGATTCGTAAGCTTTTGTTTCAGGTGCAAACAGAAGTTTGAATTGTTTCAGGTAATTGCCAACTGCATGGTATCCTTTTGAAATTCCTGCCGGAATTGATTCCAAAAAACCATAGTGAATAGTTTTAAATTCGAATAATCCGTCAATCTTGTACTCTCGTTGAATTCCAAGCAAACCATTTGCTCCGATCTTTACAGGTACGGTTTTCTCAACACCACTTCGTTTTAAAAGTACATTAACCGTCTTACCTTTCGATATCGCTAATGTATCCGTAAATTGATCATAGAATTGAAAAACTGATCCATTCAGTGTCAAAATTTCATCGCCAATTTCAAGACCCGCATCCCGGGCAGGCGAATCCTTTCCAAAACCGATAACTTTACAGGAATATGGTATTCGTAAACCAATAATATACCGATCTTTCAGAAGCTTCGGAATTATTTCGTCTTTGACCGGAACCACAATATTCTCCTCGTTTCGCTGAACCTCAATGGTTTTGGCCCCGTTAAGTATCAGAACAGAAACAATTTTATTAAAATCTTCAACTTCTTTTCCATCGACGGAAACAATTTTATCTCCATTACGAAGACCAAGCTCTTTTCCCGTTTCACTTACTGCGATGCCATATTTTACATTCTTAGTTGGCAAGTACTGCTCTCCCCAAACAAATAGAACCGCAGAATAGAGAACTACTGCAAGAATGAGGTTAAATAGTACACCACCGATCATGATGATCAAGCGTTGCCATGATGGTTTAGAACGAAACTCCCAAGGTTCAGGTGGCAATTTCATTTGCTCTTTGTCCATCGATTCGTCCATCATACCCGATATCTTCACATATCCACCTAAAGGCAACCAACCTACTCCGTATTCGGTTTCACCTTTTTGAAATTTGAAGAGCGCAAACCACGGATCAAAAAAGAGATAGAACTTCTCTACCCTGCATTTAAAAGCTTTTGAAAATATGAAATGGCCAAATTCATGAATAATAACCAGTATTGAGAGACTAAGAATTAACTGTGCAGCTTTAATAAGAATAACCATATGTATAACTATATCAATTTTTTAGTTGCAATATGTCCACCATCTCGGAGGCATATGCGCGTGCTTCAGAATCGGTTGCCATGTAATCATCAAGGGTTGGCCGGGCAATGAAAGTCGATTTTCGCATTATCTGTTCATTTACTTTCCATATATCTGGGAAGGTGATTTTTCCCAGAAGAAAAGCTTCAACTACTATTTCATTGGCAGCATTCAATATACAAGCAAGATTACCCCCTTTTTGCAGCGCTTCGTAAGCGAGTGCAAGATTACGAAAAATTTTCGTATCAGGGGCTGAAAATGTCAGCGTCGGGAAATCGGCGAAACTTAACCTTGGAAAAGAGTTAGATATTCTTTCGGGAAAGCTAAATGCATACTGGATAGGTAATCGCATATCGGGTAAACCAAGTTGTGCCTTAATTGAACCATCGCAGAATTGTACCATTGAATGAACGATGCTTTGCGGATGCACTACGACTTCGATTTGCTCCGGTTTTAATCCGAAAAGCCATTTCGCCTCTATCACCTCAAAGCCTTTATTCATCAGTGATGCAGAATCGATGGTTATTTTTGCCCCCATATCCCAATTTGGGTGCTTTAATGCATCTTTTGCAACTACTTTGTCAATCGTTTCTTTATTCAATCCATGAAACGGGCCGCCTGAACATGTAAGAATTACCTTTTCAACTGGATTCATATATTCACCTGCAAGGCATTGAAATATTGCTGAATGTTCAGAATCAACAGGCAGTATGTCTACTTTGTTTTCAATCGCCAACCTATTTATCAGATCACCGGCCACAACAAGCGTCTCCTTATTTGCAAGCGCAATTTGTTTTTTTGCTTTGATGGCATTTATAGTAGGGATTAGCCCGGAATAACCAACCATTGCCGTTAAAACAAGATCAATACTTCCCATTTCAACAACCTGAGTCAAAGCAGCAGATCCCGCATAGACTTTAATATCTTCTCCTGCAAGTGCATTGCTTACAACTTCATATTTTTCTTCGTTGGCGATTACTACTACATTAGGACGAAATTTTTTAGCTTGCTCAATCAACAAACTCACATTGTTGTTAGCAGTCAATACCTCGATGGTAAATTTATCGGGGTTATTGGCAATTACTTCGAGTGCCTGTTGTCCGATTGAACCAGTAGAACCGAGTATCGCAATATTCTTCATACATATGATTTAGAACTTGATGTAATCTTCGGGGTTGATCGATACCCCGTTTAGCCACATCTCGAAATGTAAATGTGGTCCCGTTGTCTCTTTTCCGGTGTTTCCCATAATTGCGATTGCTTCTCCAGCCCTAACTTTATCTCCCTGAATTTTCAGAAGCTCTGCATTATGTCGATAAACAGTAACCAGATTTTGTTCATGTTGGATATAGATAACATAGCCAGTATCGATTGTCCAACCGGCAAATATTACAGTTCCGTCGAGCGCAGCCGATATGCGTGAATTTAGTTTACCCACTACATCCACACCAAAATGGCCATTACTTAAATCGTACTTTCCGGTAATCAAACCATTAATCGGTGGAAAAAACAATAATCCGGCAACGCCACCACGTGCAACAGTACCCGAATTTATTCCAAGGTTAGACTGCTCCTGTGTAATTTCATCTTTGAAAAGACTATCGTGATCGTATTTTTTAAACTGTACCTGATCCGGTTTTGGTATAGCTGTGCGTTTAACCGTAGTATCTGATGATGTTTCTCCTGCCAGCATAGCCCTAAAATCGTTGAAATACTTGTCACGTCTTTGTATTTCGAGATCAAGTGAATCAGTAATCAATACATTGCGGATCAGCATCTGTCGCATTTGACCTGTTGGATATCCCGGGATGTATTCCCGTAATGGGGTAAATGCTATTAAAACAGTAACACTGACGATGATAAAGATTACAGCAAAAACTAATGACATCACCAAAGTCTTTGCATTAAAACGTATTTGTTTTATAATGTGCAGATTAAGATCGTTAAATATTACAATCCTGTATGGATTCTGAAATAATTTCTTAATCTTATCCCGCTTCCTTTCTTTCGGCATTCCTTTTTTATTTCAATAGTGTTCAAACTTACATGAAAATTACACGATACACAAAATTTTAGGTGAAATAGCTATCTGAGTAAACTTCCCGCAAAGCAAAAATGATTATTTGGCTTTTAGCTTCGCTGATCTTCGATTCCATACGACATCTAAAAAATCGATTTATAAATGCATAAGATGAAATAGCCATGAGATAAACTTCTCGCAAAACAAAAATGATTATATGGCTATTAGCGTCGCTGATCTTCGATGCTATGCGGCAACTTAAAATCAAATTATAAACGCATGAACGTAATTTAAATTGCATGCTATGATATAAAATATTGAGCATTAGTATTTTGGAAAACAATAAAGATTTTCTGATTTCAAATGTTAATTTTTTTTACTATTTTATTTGATTTTTAAGTTTTAGTTACTACCTTTGTAGCCTCATAAAGTATTAGACGTTCCTATAAAACAAAGATATACTGTGGGGTAGAGCAGTTGGTAGCTCGTCGGGCTCATAACCCGGAGGTCACAGGTTCGAGTCCTGTCCCCGCTACATTTGGTAAATTTAAAACCTGTAAGTCAAAAACTTACAGGTTTTTTTGTGCAAAACAGGAAGCATTATGAAAATACCAGGCCGATTCTATGCCAAAATCGAATCGGGTAAAAATTAATTCATCTTTATTGAAGTATCTAAATTTGACATACACTTCACTTTTCAAACATTTGCGGAGCTCTCCGGCATTACCTTAATTTCAGAAATTAAATCTTTCATTGCCTTACTAATTGTCCATTCATTTCAGCCTTTCAGATTCTAAAAACATAGGAGAAATAGGTAATTTGAATTAATATCGAAATATCAGGTATCCAAAGTCAATTTTTAACTGCAAACACAGATCACAATTTTTCTGTTTGTATCCATTAACCTTGTACTTTTAATATACTTTCATATTACCAAATCCATTGTTTGTGTAAAGTAGCTGTAATGTATGTGTAATCTTTCTGTAATATATATTACAGGAGGATTACACATTACTTATTTAAAGCTATCTTAAAATACGAAGAGGGTATTGCTGAATTAAAATGAAATGCGAGATTTTACTATGGCAATTACTAACATAGTTAAAGCGGAACTAATCTAAAAACCTCATCATCGGATTTACAAACTCCGGAATAGTGAAACTTGATTCTTATAAATACACAGAATTCTATCATATTTGGGTTTTTAGAAATTGGAAATTAAAAAATATTGAAATAGAAATAAGTCAAATATTTTGCACTACCCCCCCCCATTGTTTACAACAATAAGACAGTGGATATGTATAATTCACACAATAGTAACAATGAAAATAGGGGGTTGCATTCTGAAATATATAGTTTTGTGTCAGAAATACCATGAAAGGAAGGAAGGTTACTAATGGATTTTTGTAAAAAAACAGGATCGGATTGTTATGGAAAAAAGGAACTTAAACTTCTTTATGAGATCAGCACACTTTTAAATAAGGTGAAACGCGACCTTAAAAGCAATTTATTCCCTGTCATAGAATTACTAAGCAACTATTTAAATGCTGAATATGCTATGCTCACAATCATCAACAGGGCCAATAGCAATATCTCTCTTGAAGTTTCTTTTGGATTAACTGAAGATGAACAAATTCGTGGAAACTATGAGGTTGGGGAGGGGATAATTGGGAAAGTTGTTGAAACAGGAAAGCCTGTAGTCATCCAAAAAATATCTGAAGAAGAGGAATATCTTAATAAATTAGGACTAAAGCTTGAAGGTGATATCTCATTTATTTGTGTACCCATACGTGAAGAGGATGAAATATTGGGGACTCTGAGTATTCATCGCATATATAATGAGCATATAACGATATCAGAAGACGCACGTATTTTATCAATTGTAGGTTCAATGATCGCTCAGTCTGTACGCACAGGACAGGAATATGCGGAGGAAATTGCAGAGTTACGAGAGGTGAATGAAAAATTACAATATGAATTAAAGGAACGTATTTATCCTCATAATATAGTTGGTAAATCAGGGAAAATGCAAACAGTATTTGATCTGATTGAACGAGTTGCCCCCACAAATTCTACAGTCCTGATCAGGGGAGAAAGTGGTGTGGGTAAAGAGCTGATCGCCGATGCGATTCACTTTGGTAGTTACTGCAAAAACAAGCCGTTTATCAAGGTAAACTGTGCTGCCTTACCCGATAGTTTGATTGAAAGCGAACTTTTTGGCCACGAAAAAGGGGCATTTACAGGCGCCAACTCCCTCCGTATCGGAAGATTTGAGGCAGCAAAAGGGGGTACTATTTTTTTGGATGAAATCGGAGATCTTCCGGCGACAACACAAGTTAAATTATTACGCATACTTCAGGAACGTGAATTTGAACGTGTTGGCAGCACAATTCCAATAAAGGCAGACGTACGCATTGTCTGTGCAACTAACCGAAATCTTGAAGAGCTCATCGAAAAGGGTGAGTTCCGCGAAGATCTGTATTATAGGATTAACGTATTCCCGGTTTATATTCCTCCTTTGCGCGAACGTATAAACGACATTCCTGGGTTGGTTGATCATTTTATTAGCAAAATTAACAAGAGTCAGCATAAAAAAATCAAACGAATTTCTTCCTCTGCCATTGATATGCTGATGGTTTATCATTGGCCTGGAAATATTCGTGAACTGGAGAACTGTATCGAAAGGGCCTGCATTTTATGTACCGGTGATGTAATCAGGGCAAATAATCTGCCTCCGACACTTCAAACCTCGGTTTCGTCAAAGACCGCTTCAGTTGGGGTACTCGAAACCGTTATTGGGAAAGTCGAAAAACAATTGCTGATGGAAACACTTCTTTCGACAAAAGGAAACCTGGTTAAGGCTGCTGAAATTCTTGGAATCACCGAGCGGATGATGGGCATACGAATTAAAAAATATGAGATTGATCCAAAACGGTTTAAACCCGGAAGATAAAAGTTTATTGCATTATGGCAATTGTTTAGCAATTAAATGATTAAAGAAATCATGACTAAATTGGACAATACGATCAGCTACACCTTTTGTGATTTTTCAAACGAAGAGCATTGCAGTAAATTAGCAGCCCTGATTAATCAGTATATTTCAGATCCGATGGGAGGAGGAACACCATTGACACCCATGCAACAATTGAGACTTGTTGACGGATTGGCAATTCACCCAGCCAGTTTTGTACTTTTCGTGCTGGTTGACAATCAAATTGTTGGCCTCGCAACCTGTTTTGTCAACTTCTCAACATTCAAGGTCAAACCATATATCAACATTCATGATCTGATTATCGACCAGGACTTCAGGAGAAAAGGTCTTGGCGCAAGCCTTTTACGACACATTGAATTAATAGGCAAAGAACGAAAATGTTGCAAAATCACCCTCGAAGTACGGGAAGACAACCATAAGGCCAAATACCTTTACTCAGAACTGGGGTTAAAAGAAGTAAGCCCGGTAATGCATTTCTGGATAAAAGAGCTCGCATAAGTCAAACCACAGAAGCCTTATTCCAAATCCTACATTTATGTAGGAACAGATCAATTCACCTACAAAAATGTAAGATTTCAGGCTGTCTAAAGTCATCCTATTGGCTATTATACAACATATTACAGCTCTGGCACGATGCTTGTATTTCCCTTAATCAAAGTATTCAACTATAAAATTAATACTATGAAGTTAAGTGCAAGAAACCAGCTGAAGGGAATAATCTTAAAGGTTGACGAAGGATTGATCACCGCAAAGGTGACGCTCGACCTGGGCAACGGGAATATCATCTCTGCCATCATTTCGAAAGATGCCATTTCGGATCTTGATCTGAAGTCAGGCGATACGGCCTTTGCTATTATCAAATCGACGGAAGTAATTATTGGTACGCCATGCGAATGCAAGGAAGGTAACTGTAAGTGTCAATAGCTATGATTGAGGTTCAATGCCATATCTCGATCAGAAAAAATGGGAACTGCTTCCTTAGCCCCGTTAAAACTGAGTTGCTGAACCAAATCAGGCAGAACGGGAGCCTGAGCGGTGCAGCCAAAAAACTTAAAATCTCGTACCAGCATGCCTGGACAATGATTGATGAAATGAACCGTACCGCTCCGGAGCCACTTGTGATCAAACAACGTGGTGGGGCTAATGGTGGCGGAGCTGAAATCTCGGGTTACGGCATAAAAATCCTTCGCGATTATTCGCTGATTGAAGCAGAGGTGAAAAAACTCATCAGCCAGATTAATGTAGAGATCAACCTGTGATTTTTTTGCCCTGCGTTATCTTATTTACTTTATATCGAAAAACGATGCATCCAGAAATTACGTACGAACCCATCGGCATAATCACAACCCCATTTAAAAATATCGCTGAAATGCCGTTTCAATCCAGGGGAGCTGAAGGGATTGAGGGGATCATTGAGCTGAATCGGGAATTTGTTAAAGGGCTCACTGATCTTGACGGTTTTTCACATCTGATTCTGCTGTATCATTTTCATTTAGTAGGCAATACAACTCTCCTGGTAATTCCTTTTATGGATGATAAGCCTCACGGAATATTTGCAACGCGTGCCCCTGTTCGTCCAAACCCGATTGGAATGTCGGTTGTGCGGCTACAAAAAATTGAAGACAACCTCCTTTTTATCGAAGGGGTCGATATGGTTGACGGAACTCCGCTACTCGACATCAAACCATTCTTTCCTAAATACGATAATCATGTCGATGTACGGTATGGGTGGCTAGAAGAGAAAGGAGATCTTGACATTACGGCCATAAAATCTGACGAAAGGTTCGATTCTAAATAAAAAAATCCGGAACTCAATCGGGTCGAATGATTGTGTAGTTCCGGACTATTAAAATCAATAAAGTTTTAACGTTTAAAAGTATCAAAAATGAAAAGATTTTATGCTTTACCCTGTTTAATTTTTGTCCTCGTGTTCAGTTATGCTGAATCGTATGGACAAACGACCATCGATGCCGAGATTCGTCCGCGATCGGAATATCGTCAAGGATTTAATCAACCTTTAATTGATACTCTGAAGTCTGCCGGACTGACTATGCAACGTACCCGTCTGAATTTTAACTACACAAGTGGGTTGCTGAATGCTCGTGTGGTGCTCCAGGATGCCCGGGTGTTTGGTGAAACAGATACCAAACAGCCATCAACTGCCTCAACGGGAAGTGTTGGAATTTATGAGGCTTGGGCTGAATTGCTGATTTGGTCAGGAACAAGTTTTAAGATGGGCCGTCAGGGTGTACAATTCGAAGATGGGCGTTTATTTAGCTTTTCACCATGGAGCAACACTGGTAATTCGCACGATATGGGTCAGCTAAGCTATTCTGAAACTGGATTTGATGTGCAGTTGGGTTATGCATACAATAATCAGAAAGCCAACAATGCCGATACTTCGTACTACAGTGTCAGTAAGATGTACAAACAGTTAGCTTTTCTGCACCTTACAAAAACATTTGTCAAAGGAGTCGATCTTAGTTTGCTGGATGTTGATGAAAGTTTCATGAAAAGTAAGAAAGACCTGGATTTGTATCATCGTTATACCACAGGCGGAACATTGCTGTTAAAGAAAGATAAGTTGCCGCTTGGCCTTTTTGCCACCGGTTATTATCAGTTTGGTCAGAGTGCCCCCGGAGTTGATTTGGATGCTTACTTACTTGCTTTAAAAGCGACTTTCTCATTTACCGATAAAATAGGAGGACATGCCGGGATCGATTACTATTCGGGATCGGAAAGCACATTAGCCTCAACGAAAACAAATACTTTCAATAAATTGCCTTACGGTGTGAATCACTCGTTTAACGGTTATATGGAGTACTGGGCAACGCTACCCAAGGGAGGATTGGTCAACTATTTTGGTGGATTAAATCTGAAACTGAATAAGAAATGTACTTCAGATATCACCTTCTATAGTTATAAGCTCGCTAAAGATATGAAATCTGGCACAACACATATTAATAAGAACTTAGGTTCTGAGTTAGATATCGCTTTTAACTACAAACTATCACCCGAAACCGCTATACAATTTGCATGGTGTGGCTATTTTGTAACCGATGGCACTAAAATATTGAAATACAAATCGACAAACATTGAAACTAAGTTCCCGCAATTTGCCTACGTGATGCTGACAATCAAACCACAACTCTATAAGACACCCCCACCTGTAAATGCAGATACCAAAAAGTAAGATATTTAAAATCAAATTATAGAAACATGAAAAAATTTGGCACTTTACTGCTGTTAGCCCTATTCGGTATTAACATGCAGGCTCAAACGGTAAAAGTAGCAGCTGCGGCAAACCTTCGTTTTGTGTTCGACGAGATTAAAGACAATTATAAGAAGGTAAATCCCAAGGCAGATATTATTGCAAACTTCGGATCAACAGGAACTCTGTACCAACAGATCGTAAATGGTGCCGATTTTAATGTATTTATGGCGGCAGATGATGTCGTTCCCGCAAAACTGAAGAGCCAGGGATTGGTATCGAGTGAAGTAAAAACCTATGCGTTCGGTAAGCTGGTGTTATGGAGCAATACAATCGATGTATCGAAAGGGTTGCAAGTATTAACGGATCCGTGGGTGAAACGAATTGCCATTGCCAAACCCGATCTTGCCCCCTATGGCGACAGGGCAATTGAATGCCTGAATTCAACAGGGCTATATGAGAAGGTAAAGGACAAAATAGTTTATGCAGACAATATCTCGCAGACCGCGCAATTTGCCCAAACGGGTAATGCGGAGGTGGGATTTTTAGCGTATTCATTAATACTTTCTCCAGAGATGAAAGGGTCGAGCTATGTGATTGATAAAAAGAGCTATAAACCTGTGGCGCAGGCCATGGCGGTTGTTAAAGGATGGAAAGCCAATTCTGAAGCGGTTCGATTTATGAAATATGTTTTAAGTCCCGAATGCAAACCCATCTTTGAGAAGTACGGTTACATTATTCCTTAACTTGAATTTCTCCTGGACCAAAGTTCAACAATAAGCTCCATAAGCAGATAAGTACTCAAAATTAAATAATGTCGTATTTTAAAAAGCCGCATTTGGGGATTTTAAAACCAATTCCCAATCATACATTATGCGACATGCACAATAAAGAGTGAAACGGACATGGTATAGGGAAGGTATGGAGAAAATCCATTATAAAGTGGTATATCATTCCAATTAGTAAATAGTGCGACATTATTTGATACACATTACTTAGTTCCATGAGTCCTTTAAAAATAATTATTTAGACATGAATAAATTAACAGGCATTATTACTCAGGTTCAACAGTCGGGCTCGATCATTCTTGCTGATGTTGCAGTCGATGGGCATGGCTTCTCAGCCTTGCTCATCGAATCGGCAGCTCAACCAATATGGCTTCACTCCGGTAATACCATAGAACTTGTTTTTAAAGAAACAGAGGTGTCCCTTGCCAAAGATCTGACGGGTGTTATTAGTATGCGAAACCGTATGAAATGTAAGGTTATAAGCATTGAACGTGGTGGATTACTAAGTAGGATAGCTCTGAAGTTTCAGAATTATACTATTACATCGGCCATTACCACCCGTGCAGTGGATGCACTTCATCTAAGGATTGGCGAAGAGGTTGAGGCCCTTGTAAAATCGAACGAAATTTCTCTAATGAAGAAATAACGGGTCGTTGCACGATTGCCCATTATTCAATGCCGTAATTTTAATTCTTATATTAAACCATGGATATAACATTTGCTCAGACGCTGTGGATCACGTTTAAACTTGCATTTTCCACCACTGTGATTCTTATAATCATCGGTTTTCCACTGGCCTACTGGCATGCCTATTCGCGTGTCAGGATCAAACCGGTTATTGAAGCACTTGTAAGTATGCCAATGGTATTGCCACCTTCAGTTATCGGCTATTATATGCTCATAATTTACAGTCCGCGCAATTGGTTCGGTGCCTGGCTGTTGAATATGTTCGATGTGCGGTTGGCTTTTACATTCGAAGGGGTATTAATTGCCTCCGTTATATTTAGTTTGCCATTTATGGTTCAGCCGCTGCACAACGGGCTGCGTTCATTGCCCGAAAGTCTGCGAGAAGCCGCTTACACGCTTGGAAAATCGAAACCTGTGACCTTTTTCAGGATATTATTACCGAGTATAAAACCATCAATCATCACTGCCGTTGCACTTACATTTGCTCATAGCATTGGTGAATTTGGTATCGTACTTATGGTGGGGGGTAATATGCCGGGCGAAACACGTGTAGCCTCGATTGCCATTTACGACGAAGTGCAGTTGCTCAACTTCAAGGCAGCTAATCAGTATGCGTTTATTCTCTTTGCAGTATCATTCCTGTTGCTGATTGCTATTTATAGTGTAAATAAAAGATACGACACATGGCCAACGATCTTATAGATATTGACATTGAGAAAATGATGGTTACTGCCAACGGACCAGTAAACCTTGTTGTTAAAACGACTATAAGGACAGGTGAATTGGTCGCTTTGTTCGGTACATCGGGTGCAGGGAAGACAACACTATTGCGTATTCTTTCAGGACTTGTAAATCCGGATAAGGGAATCGTGAAGATGGGCGATCAGATTTGGTTTGATTCGGAAAAACAGATCAATATTACTCCTCAGAACAGGAATATCAGCCTAATGTTTCAGGACTATGCGCTGTTCCCTGATATGACAGTCGAACAGAACATTCTTTTCGCGCAGCCGGTGAAGGATATACGAGCAGCTGACGAGTTGCTCAAAGTGTTCGGTCTGACAGAATTCCGAAAACGTAAACCGGGAGGGTTATCAGGCGGACAAAAACAACGTGTAGCACTGGCACGCGCGCTTGCACGTAAACCACAATTACTGTTACTCGACGAACCACTCTCAGCACTCGACTCCGAGATGCGGAACATACTTCAGGATGAGATTGCGCGGGCACATCAATTATCGGGAGCCACTACAATCATGGTAAGTCATGACTTAAACGAAGTGTTCCGACTGGCCACCCATGTGGTCTGTATCGGGAACGGCACAGTGACAAGATGCGGTAAACCTGATAATGTATTTCTGGACGATAGCATTAGTGGGAAGGTGCAGATTACCGGGCAGATTGTACGTATCCACAAGGAAGATATTATCAATATTGTGACCGTTATCTCAGGAAATAATCAGATAACGAAGGTTATTGCTTTCGAAAATGATGTTGAGGATTTGCATATTGGCGATCGCGTAGTTGTATTTACTAAAGCCTTCAACCCGATTATCAGCAAACTGAAGTAATAACAAGGGTATTTTAATAAGATTTAGCTGCTTTTTAAAGCATTAAAAACTATCGTATCAATTCATTATAATTCCTACATTAATGTAGCTAAAAAGGTCGGCTCTTCATTAGCCGGCCTTTTTATATATAAATACGACGCTTGTACTAAACTATGTTCAAATTTCTGAAAATGCTTAATCTTCTGTAATTGTGCTAAATACAGTTTTTGCCAAAAAGATATCCTGAATTAGTATATTAGCTGCCATAAAACTTCTCTAAAATCCTACCTAAATGTTGTTTTTCCTAAAAACAACTACATCAATGTACCTCTTTTGAATGAATGCTTTATGGTTTTCGGCTACTTCTAAAAAAATATCACAAAAAAATACACATTGATATATAACAGCTTACAACCCTAATTGCGCTACATTAAGATGCGCTGATTTTTCTATGGCACAATTAGTGAATTAGGAAGATTGTCAAATCAAAACAAAAAGGATCATGAGAAAAATCGCAATTTACGGAAAGGGCGGTATCGGAAAGAGTACCACAACCCAGAATACAGTTGCCGGATTAGCTGAAATCGGAAAAAAAATACTGGTTGTCGGATGCGACCCAAAAGCTGATTCAACACGATTATTGTTGGGCGGTCTTGCACAGAAAACCGTTCTCGACACCCTTCGCGAAGAAGGCGAAGATGTCCAATTGGATGATGTGATTAAGATTGGTTACAGGGGAACACGTTGCGTTGAGTCTGGCGGTCCTGAACCGGGTGTTGGTTGTGCAGGCCGTGGTATTATCACTTCTGTCAACTTGCTCGAACAGTTGGGTGCTTATGATACCAACCAGGTTGAAACCGACTATGTATTTTACGATGTTTTGGGCGACGTTGTTTGTGGTGGATTCGCAATGCCGATGCGCGAAGGAAAAGCGCAGGAAATCTATATTGTCTGCTCAGGCGAAATGATGGCCATGTATGCGGCCAATAATATCAGTAAAGGGATTGTGAAGTTCGCCGAAGCCGGTGGTGTCCGTTTGGGCGGTTTAATCTGTAATAGCCGCAAAGTTGACAACGAAGAAAATATGATTGTTGCCTTCGCCAAGAAACTTGGTACACAAATGATCCATTTCGTACCTCGCGAAAATGTGGTTCAAAGAGCAGAAATCAACCGAAAAACGGTGATTGAATACGAACCAACCCATGCACAGGCTGATGAATACCGGATGCTTGCCAAAAAGATCGACCAGAATAAACACTTTGTCATTCCAACGCCACTCGAAATCGAGGAGCTTGAAAGCTTATTGATTGAATACGGAGTAGCTAATTAATAAATATAAAAATAGGAGGAAATACCATGTTATTGATCAGAGCAATTGTACGTCCGGAAAAAAGCCCTACTGTAATGAAAGCACTTTTCGAATCAGGCTTCCCGGCAGTAACTAAAATGGCAGTATTCGGACGAGGAAAGCAAAGAGGATTGAAAGTAGGGAATGTAACGTATGACGAACTTCCCAAAGAACTACTGCTAATTGTTATTAAAGACGAAGATAAAGAGTTTGTCGTAAGCACAATAATGGATGCTGCCCGCACAGGTGATAAAGGACAGTTTGGCGATGGCAAGATCTTTATTACACCAGTACTTGAAACCTACACCGTATCAAACGGATTAATGGAAGCATAATTTTAAAAAATCCGACACATGAAAATGATACTATCCGTTATACGCATTGCCAAGATGAACGAAACCAAGAAGGCCCTGTCGGAAGCAGGACTGCCATCGTTAACTGCAATGGGCGTGTTGGGTCGTGGACGCGGACGGGGAATTGGTCCAAATTATGAGCAGGTTCTCAAAGATTCTGAAATTAAGGATGTGCTTAAAGAGTATGGACCCGAACCGCGTTTAAAATCCAAACGCATGATTACACTTGTTGTTCATGATGATAAAAAGGACCTCGCTGTCGAAACAATCATTAAGGTCAACAGAACAAACAACAGTGGTGATGGCAAAATTTTCGTCATCGATACAATTGACGCCATTCGCGTCCGTACCGGGGAACGTGGCGATGCAACGCTTGATTAAAAGGAGGCAAAAAGATGAAAAAAGAAAAAGTAGATGTTGTTCGCTGGAAAGAAGAGGTATTGAGCAAGTTGCCGCCGAAAGTAGCGAAGAAACGTGAAAAGCAGATCGTAATAAATGACGGACCGGAAAATATAAAGGTTATTCAGGCAAATGTGCGCACCATTCCGGGAATCATTACCCAACGCGGTTGTTCTTATGCAGGTTGTAAAGGTGTTGTTTTAGGTCCGTCACGTGATATCCTGAACCTGGTTCATGGTCCGATTGGATGCTCATTCTATGCATGGCTCACACGCCGGAACCAGACCAGACCAGAAACAGAAACCAGCCCCAACTTCATTAATTATTGCATGTCGACAGATATGCAGGATACAAACATCGTTTTTGGGGGAGAGATTAAATTGAAACAGGCTTTACGTGAAGCTGTCGAGATTTTCAAGCCCAAAGCAATCGGGATCTTCTCTACCTGCCCTGTTGGTTTGATTGGTGATGACGTTCATGCGGTTGCCCGCGAAATGAAAGCAGAACTTGGAATCAACATATTCGGATTCAGTTGCGAAGGTTACAAAGGTGTTAGCCAGTCTGCCGGTCATCACATTGCCAACAACGGACTTTTCAAACATGTGGTAGGTAACGACGACAATGGCAAGCCAGGAAAGTTCAAAATCAATATGCTTGGTGAATACAACATTGGCGGCGATGCTTTCGAAATCGAACGTATTCTCGAGAAATGTGGTATTACGATGATTGCCAGTTTCAGCGGAAACTCGACACTCAACCAGTTCGAAACCGCCCACACAGCCGATCTTAATGTAATTATGTGTCACCGTTCGATCAACTACCTCGCAGAGATGATGGAAGTCAAATTCGGCATTCCGTGGATGAAAGTCAATTTTGTCGGAGCTGAATCTTCAGCCAAGTCGTTGCGCAAAATAGCACAGTATTTCGGTAATCCCGAATTAAGCGCCAGGGTGGAAGAAGTGATCGACGAAGAGATGGTCGCTGTCAAAAAATCAATTTCAGAATTGCGTCCGCGCCTCGAAGGCAAAACAACGATGTTGTTTGTAGGAGGTTCACGGGCCCACCATTACCAGGAACTGTTCAATGAATTGGGCATGGTAACACTGGTAGCTGGTTACGAATTTGGTCACCGCGATGACTACGAAGGTCGACGCGTCATTCCTTCCATCGTAGTTGATGCTGACAGCCGTAACATTGAAGAGCTGCACCCGGTAAAAGATGAAACCCGGTACAATCAGCGCTTAAGCGACGAACGAAAAGAAGAACTCATTGCCGAAGGAGTTGATTTCGACTATGAAGGAATGATGACCGATATGGAAAAAGGGGCGCTTGTGATTGATGACATCAGTCATTATGAAATGGAAAAGCTCATCGAAACATTCCATCCCGATGTTTTCTGCGCAGGAATCAAGGAAAAATATTGTGTACAGAAGATGGGGATTCCACTCAAACAGCTTCATAGTTACGACTATGGCGGTCCTTATGCCGGATTCGAAGGAGCAGTTAATTTCTACAAAGACATTGATATGATAGCCAATACTTCCATCTGGAAATTGATTAAGGCACCATGGGCGGTCGAGGAGGTAGTTGAAGCAGAATACGCATTCTGATCTGCAAAATCCCGGGTTGGTGTGTGAACACCAATTCGAGGGATATTTAAAACCAGTTTCTGAAAACAATTTAAAAAATCATCTTATGTTACTACGTCACACCACTGATAAAATCACCGAACGGTCAGCATTGACGATTAACCCCGCCAAAACCTGTCAGCCGGTTGGAGCAATGTATGCAGCATTGGGCGTGCATGGTTGCCTTCCCCATAGTCACGGTTCACAAGGTTGCTGCTCCTACCATCGGACAGCACTGACTCGTCATTTCAAAGAGCCTGTTATGGCCGCCACGAGTTCATTCACTGAAGGATCGTCGGTATTCGGCGGACAAGCCAATCTTCTGCAGGCAGTAAGTACCATCTTCTCCATTTACAAACCAGATATTATCGCAGTGCACACCACTTGTTTGTCGGAAACGATTGGCGACGATGTGAACCAGATTCTGCAAAAAACCCGCGATGATAAATTAGTTCCTGCCGGCAAACATGTGGTTCATTGCAATACCCCAAGTTATGTAGGATCCCATGTAACCGGATATTCAAATATGGTTGCCGGATTTATCAATTATTTCCCGCAAAAAACCGGGAAAAAGATCAACCAGATCAACATCATTTCTGGTTGGGTGGAACCATCCGATATGCGCGAAATAAAAAGTCTTGCCGCTGCTATGGAGGTAAAGATCGTTTTGTTGCCTGACACCTCCGATGTCCTTGATACTCCAATGACAGGAAAACACGAAGTCTTTCCCAAAGGAGGTACAACCATTCCGGAGATGGTGAGTATGGGAAACAGCCGTTCAACGATTGCGCTTGGTCCATTTTGCTCAGAAGATGCAGCCATCAAACTTGAGAACAAATGCAAGGTAAAATTCTCAACACTCGAGTTACCCATCGGATTGAAAGCGTCAGACCGTTTTATCACAGCACTTTCACGCGCTGCAAATGTAAGCGTACCCGATTCGATTACGGATGACCGCGGCCGGTTGATCGATATGATCACCGACATGCACAAATACCTGTATGGTAAAAGAGTTGCCCTGTTTGGTGATCCCGATACATTAACACCCCTGGTCGAATTCCTTGTAACACTCGACATGAAGCCGGTTTATGTGGTAAGCGGAACTCCTGGAAAGCGTTTTGAAGCAGCAATGGATTCAATACTTAAACCGGCAGTTCCCGAAGCGAAATACATGAACGGCCAGCGCGCAGATATGTTCCTCCTTCATCAATGGATCAAACAGGAACCTGTTGATCTGCTGATAGGAAATACTTACGGAAAATACATAGCCCGCGATGAGAATATTCCTTTTGTAAGGTTAGGTTTTCCGATTGTCGATCGGGTTGGACACAGTTACTTCCCCACATTAGGCTATAAAGGAGCCATGCATCTTCTCACCAACATGTTGGGAGCCATCATGGATAAAATGGACAGGGAGGCAGTCGAAGAAAAATTCGAGTTAGTCATGTAAATATTCATTAATACCGACAACTGATGGGATCAATTTTATTAGAACGCGAGAATCAGATTTACCGGGCAGGTAAAGATACCCGCGCCATAGAATGTTCAAAACCCAGCCTGGCAGGGTCGGTTAGTCAGCGGGCATGCGTTTTCTGCGGATCGCGTGTTGTCCTCTACCCTATCTCTGATGCACTTCATTTGATTCACGGTCCGATCGGTTGCGCAGCTTATACCTGGGACATCCGAGGATCACTCTCCTCAGGACCGGAACTTCACCGGTTAAGTTTTTCAACTGATATTCACGAGAAAGAGGTGGTCTTTGGCGGCGAGAAAAAGCTCTACGCTGCCCTTACCGAATTGATCGACAAGTATAAACCGAAAGCTGCCTTTGTTTATTCGACGTGCATTGTCGGGGTAATTGGGGATGATGTGGAAGCCATCTGCAAAAAAGTAAGTATTGAAAAAAAGATGCCTGTAATCCCGGTTCAGGCGCCGGGGTTTAATGGGTCCAAGAAGGACGGTTACAAAATTGCCTGCGAGGCGTTGGCATCTTTGGTCGGTACAGCCGACCGCGAAATTCCCAAATTAAGTATCAACATACTGGGCGACTTTAATATCGCCGGTGAATTATGGATACTGCTCGACTATTACTGCAAAATGGGAATCCATGTCAATGCCACAATTACGGGAGATGGAAGGGTCGATGACATCCGCAACGCTCACAAAGCATCGTTGAATGTGGTACAGTGCTCAGGTTCGATGATGCACCTTGCCAAAATGATGAACGAGAAATACGGCGTCCCTTTTATGAAAGTCTCCTATTTCGGAATTGAAGACATGAGCGACGCACTTTACGAAGTGGCCAATTTCTTCAAGAGCGACGAACTCATGGAGAAAGCCAAAGAGATTGTACGTACCGAATTTGCAAGGCTGATGCCGGTTTTGAAAACTTACCGCGAAAAGCTGGAGGGAAAAAAAGCAGTCATTTATGTAGGCGGATCTTTCAAAGCAATTTCATTAATCAAAGCGCTTCGGCTGATTGGTGTCCGCACAGTTGTAGTCGGATCACAAACAGGGACCGCCGACGAATATGAAATGATAAAAGAGCTTTGTGACGATAATACCATCATTGTTGATGACTCCAATCCTGTCGAATTGTCGCAATTTGTAAAAGAGACTGGCGCAGACATCTTCATTGGGGGAGTTAAAGAAAGACCGATTGCTTATAAGCTGGGACTTGGATTCTGCGACCACAACCACGAACGCAAGGAAGCGCTGGCCGGGTATGAAGGGATGATCAATTTTGCCAAAGAGATTTATGCTACAGCATTAAGCCCTGTCTGGCAATTCACAAAACAGAAATAAGGCCTTTTTAAAAATGTTGAAAACAATGAAAATGATTTCCTCAAAGTTAAAAATGGCATTCCTAATTATGACAATGGCGTCTTCAACATTAACAATGGCATTGTCATTAATAACAATGGCATCTCCAACATTAACAATGCCATTTCCATTAATGACAATGGCATCTCCAACATTAACAATGGCGTTTCCATTAATAACAATGGCATCTCCAACATTGACAATGGCATTTCCATTAATGACAACGGCAATGTAAAATAAAATCCACGAAGGTTTTGGAAACTCCCTCATCCGGGAAGAAAAAGACAAGATCTTCTTTAAATAACAACAGATACTATGGAAACTTCAACATCCGTCATACCAACAACTATAGCAAGCAGCACATCAACGCGCAATGCCTGTAAACTTTGTGCGCCGCTCGGGGCAAGTGTTGTTTTCAAAGGGATCAAAAATTGCCTGCCTGTTATTCATGGTGCTCAAGGTTGTGCCACCTATATCAGGCGTTATATGATCAGTCATTATAAAGAACCTGTTGATATTGCCTCGACTAACTTCTCCGAAGCGACCACGATCTTTGGCGGGACGAAAAACCTCAATGCGGCAATTGACAATATAGTCAAACAGTATCATCCAGGGGTCATTGGCATTGCATCGGCCTGTCTGAGCGAAACAATTGGTGAAGATATTCCGAAGATGATCCATGAATATCAGAAAACCAACGAAGGAAAACTACTTCCAATTTTGATTCACGCTTCAACTCCCAGTTACGATGGGTCGCACATCGATGGTTTTCACGAAGCTGTACTCGCAACAGTAGCAGCGCTTGCTGAAAATAAATGCCCTGACTCAAGGCGTTTCAATATTTTCCCTGGGTTTGTATCGCCCGAAGATATCCGCCATCTTAAAGAGATCATGTTTAGCTTTGGTCTCGATTATACTCTTTTCCCCGATTATTCCGATACACTCGATAACCCTAACTGGAAAGAATACCAGATTATACCTGAAGGCGGTACTTCGGTAGAAGACATTCGCAGGACAGGTTCGGCAAGGGCTTCCATCGAATTTGGTTATGTGCTGAATAAGGGAAAGGTAAAAAACCGAAGCGCAAGGACTAATTCAACAGCAGCTGGCTGGTTAGAACAAAAGTTCAATATTCCTGCCCGACGACTCGGTTTACCCATCGGAATCAAAGAAACGGATCGTTTTTTCCAGACGCTTGAAGAATTATCTGGGAAGAAAACTCCCAGAAACCAGGAACGTTTGCGCGGAAGATTGATCGATGCATATGTAGATGGGCATAAGTACCTGTTCGGAAAGCGGGCCATTGTGTTCGGCGAAGAAGACCTGGTAATCGGAATCGTATCCTTCCTCGAAGAGATTGGGATCGAAACAGTTCTTGTAGCCAGTGGAGGCGAAAGCGGGTTGCTTAAAAAAGAGATTGAACGTATCACAGGTGATCGTTCCAAAAATATAAAGGCCATCAACGGGATGGATTTTGAAACCATCAACGAAATGGCCGAAGATCTGCATGCCGATCTGATGATTGGCAACAGCAAGGGTTATTACATTGCACGACGATTGGGAATTCCTTTGATACGCATTGGTTTCCCGGTCCATGACCGCATCGGCGGGCAACGGTTACTTCACCTTTGTTACGAAGGAACCCTCCGCCTTTTTGACCAGATTACCAATGCAATGATTGAATACAAACAAGAGCATTCGCCGGTTGGCTACAAGTATATTTAACTCAAAAACGAGCGTTATGAACATTACAACAGAAAGTCCAAAACACCCCTGCTTCGATCAGGAAGCAAGTCACTCACATGCGAGAATTCACCTGCCCGTAGCCCCCAAATGCAATATCCAGTGTAATTATTGCAACCGAAAATATGATTGCGTAAATGAAAGTCGTCCGGGGGTTACATCCTCTGTTTTAAGTCCGAATCAAGCTGTTTTTTATCTTTCAGCGTTGAGCGACCGGATCGAAAACATCTCTGTTATAGGTATTGCAGGGCCGGGCGACCCATTTGCCAATCCAATGGAAACCCTCGAAACGATCCGGTTAATCAAAGACAAATATCCAGATAAATTATTTTGTCTTTCAACCAACGGATTGAATCTGAAACCTTATATCGATATCATCAGCGATTTGGGCGTCAGTCATGTCACCATTACGATCAATGCCGTTGATACTGAAATCTTATCGAAAATCTATGCATGGGTTCGCAGCGAACAGAAAGTCTATCGCGGAAAAGAAGCTGCAAAAGTATTGCTCGACAAACAGCTGGAGTGCATCCCATTGTTAAAGAAGAAAGGGATCACTGTTAAAATAAATACGATCATTTTACCCGGCATCAACGACCATCACATTCCGGAAGTTGCCGAAGTGGTAGCCGGATTAGGGGCCGATGTGATGAATTGTATCCCTGTGATTCCTAATAAAGATACCCCGTTCGAAGAGATGGATGAACCATCGAAACAAATGATTTTCGTGGTCAGAACGTTGGCGAAAGAGCACATCCCGATGATGAACCACTGCTCACGCTGCCGAGCCGATGCTGCCGGGTTGTTGGGACAAGACAATACCGACGTATACGGTTTGCTCCAGGAATTTGCCGCCCAGCCACTCAATCCGGGTGAAGACAGGCCATATATCGCGGTCGCAACACGTGAAGGACTACTCGTAAACATGCATCTGGGCGAAGCTGATTCATTGTATATCTACAGGCAAACACCCAAAGGTTTTCATTTTGTTGAAGAGCGTAAAACGCCCAATTCAGGTGCCGGCGACTTCCGCTGGATGGAACTCGCATCAACACTGAAAGACTGCCGGGCAATATTGGCTGGCGGAGCAGGTCCAAAACCCTTAACGATCCTGCAAGGTACTGGGATCAGAGTTATTCAGATGACAGGTCTCATAGATGAAGGGCTCGAAGCTGTTTACAATGGCAAGATGATCAAGACAATTAAAAAAGCCGATCAGTTTATGTGTGGCGATACCTGCAAAGGAAATGCCCAAGGATGCGCATAAAATAATAGGTTTCTGTTGTCTCTATAGTTTGAAGAGTTTCTATTGTTCATTAAAGAAAAAGGTTTCTGTGGTTTCTGTTGTTCACAGAAGAAAAGGGTTTCTATTGCTTCTACCCTGAAAAGGTTAAATATTAATAATCCCGGATAAGGAGGAACGACGCAACCCGGGGTATGAAAAAGAGTTAGAAAAAGGTGCATCTGAAAAGCCCATTGAAACAACACTATTCTATGCGCAGCAAGTCGAAACTTTGCCAGCAGCCAGTTGCCAGCCGCAATTATAATCAAGTTCTTAAATTTAAAATCATTAATATTTTCAACATGAAAAAACCATCATTCCACATTTTAGTATGTAACTCATACCGCATTTCGGGCGATGCACAAGGTGCATGCAACAAAAAAGGAGCTCAATCGATGATTCAGTATTTCACCGAGAATGTCGGCGATCGTGGAATCGACGCTGTTGTTTCGGCAACAGGATGTCTGAATGTTTGTGCACAAGGACCAGTCGTTGTTGTACATCCGCAAAACCTTTGGTACGGAGGTATTACTACCGAAGAACAGATGGATGATATTCTTGATGCCATCGAATCGGGTGGAGTCGCAACACAATATTTGATTTCGGAATAGATTTCCGGGTAATTTGATCAGATCAATATAGTCAGCATGCCATATAGCCATCAATATGAAAATCAAAAATCCATACCTGATCGATACAACTCTCCGTGACGGGGAACAAGCGCCTGGTGTTTCATTCACCCGGAAAGAGAAACTTCAGATCGCTGAAGTACTTGATCTAACGGGCATCCCGGAACTGGAGATTGGAACGCCGGCGATGGGCAGTAATGAAGTAGCAGATATGCACGCTATTGTTAAAGCAGGTTTCAGCTTTAAAACACTTGCATGGTGCCGTGCAACAAAGAAAGATATTGATGCTGCAATAAAGACGGGCGTAGATCGAATCAATATCTCCTTTCCCACTTCCGATATCCATCAGTTAGCAATGATGAAAGACAGGAAATGGGTCATAAGGACATTGCAGGAAATGGTGGAATATGCATCGGGGTACTTCGAAATTATTGCCATCGGGGCGCAGGATGCTTCGCGAGCTGATCAGCTCTTTATGTCTGATTTTGTGCTACAGGCGTCAGCTTGCGGAGTGCAAAGGATACGCATTGCAGACACTGTTGGGATATTAAATCCATTTTCGACAGCCAGACTCATCAGGAAGGTTTCCAAAATAGTTTCTGAAATGGAGATTGAGTTCCATGGCCATAATGATCTTGGAATGGCCAATGCGAATTCACTTGCTGCTTTGTCATCGGGGGCAAAATCGGTAAGTCTTACGGTTAACGGATTGGGTGAACGGGCAGGTAATGCCGCACTTGAAGAGGTGATCATGGCTTTGGAGTTGAGTTTCGGATGCAAACATGGATACTACACTTCATCCATCGGGGCGTTATCCGCTTTGGTAAGTAAAGCAGCGAAAAGACCGCTTCCCATTAGTAAGCCTGTTACCGGTGGAAAAGCGTTGTGCCATGAATCTGGCATTCATACACGATTTCTCCTTTCTGACCGGAAGACCTATCAGCTGATTGCTGCAGACTCAATTGGATTAGAGGAGTCATCATTCGTTTATGGAAAACACACGGGGAGTTATGCGCTGCGCATCCTACTCGAACGGGAAAACATCTTAGTTTCGAAAGTGAGCGTTTCGGCATTGCTCGATCAGGTTAAGCAAATAGCTGTCGCCAAAAAGAAAGGACTCTCCGAAGAGGAGGTAATCAACCTTGCAAGACAATTATTCAGGGAATATAGTCAGGTAATAGCTTTGTAATTTATTTAAAATCAAATCAACATGAAGATCGGAATTCCACTTTCAGAAAATATTATTGCAGTAAAACAACTGCTTGCGCCAAGTTTTCACCATACTTCGCTGTTGGGCATTTACGACATCGAAAACAATACGTTGGAAACAATAAATCTTGAACAAAACGACCATTCCATGGATTTCACCGAATTGTTAAAGGAATATGAAATAAAGGCAGTAATCAGTCCGGAGTACACAATGATGGTTTTGAAACTGTTCAAAGTACTAAAAATCGCAACGTTCAAAGCGACAGCTGCTGATGTGAATGAAAATCTCGAATCGTTTAAGAATGGGGAATTGCCCCGTTACACATTTGTTGACGCAATGGAAGCAAGTAAAGCGAATTGCGACGCAGATGCATGCGGGTCGTGTCAAACACTTTGTTAAAATTAATAACATGCCAACACAGAATGCAATAGATTTCATAGTAAATCTCAGGTACGACAGAAACATGCGCAAGCGGATGAATGGGTTAGCTCCCGAACAGGTTCATCCATTTCTTGAAACGAAAGGATACGTTTTTTCCTTCGACCAGTTTGAAGATGCCATCAACTATTATAAATTGAGATGTCCGACAGAACAGGATGCATTCGATGTGGATGAAATTAAATTTTGGTTCCGCCTTATAACCACCGTTTTCGAAAAACAATAATCTATTATGGCAAAATCATTACCCCCCGTTGGAAAAGTGATGAACTGGCTCGAAGCCACAGGCTTTACTGTTAGCTATTTTTACGAGGACCTGGTATTTATTGAAAGCAATGCCTTTCTGATCCGCTTTGGTGAGTCAGATCCACCGGAAATAATAATACATGTCAATTCCGAATGTGATTCAGCAAAGGCTGTAGAGCTTGAAGAATTATTATGCACAGAGGCTCAAAAGCATGAAATAAAGCCTGTATCGGGCGGAAGCTTCACCCTTTCTCAACAGAATGACGAGGAGATTGATATACAGTTTGAGAATTAATGTCTAAATATTTGCAGACTCAGGAATTGGATACCTGCAATCTGGGTTAAGCTCATATAGGGTAGATGTACCAATATCTCCTAAAGGTATACAGAAGATATGATTGCTTCTGCAAGGCGTGGTTTTTTTCGTTTATTGTCTGAATGAGACTATATGCTTTTGGAATGAAAACCTCCTTAAAAGGATCTGAAATTTGGGATAGCCAATCAAATTTCAAAGGTTAATTTCGATTAAACAGAAAAATCTATTCCTGCCTTTGCTGCCTGTAAATGTTGATCTTGTCTTTTGATATTGAATAAGTGCCCATTTTTTACAAATCTTGCTCCTGTTTGCTTGAAATGAAATGGAACTTTCTGTTCGATGCATTGCCTTCGAATGTCAGTAACCCAATCATAATCACAAATGCGGGCGTCATTGCCAGACTCGCCGCCTGCAATCACGTTTTCAATCGAATTCTGCAACCAATGTGAAAGGTTTATCTGTTCCAGCAAAGGCTCACAGATGATTATTTTATGCCTTATAGGGAGACTTAGAAGAATTGGTAAACGATAATCCGCCCTCTCCTGGGTTTCGCAGGTAGATCCAATTGTTACATTCGAATAACCATCTCCCCAATCGGACGGCAAATTTATCTTAAATCTGTCGATCCGTTTTGTAATGATAAAAAAATGCAAATCGCTTCTGAAACGAATCATCTGCCATGCACCAATTCGCCAATTGTCAGCTTCTTCCAGGAAAAAGTCGGATGTAAAACAAGTATATACTGTTTCACCTGCCATTAGTTTGTATTTGCCATCGCGGCTTTTCTTTATTGGTAGATTAAAAGCTGCAGTTTTTGTTATTGCAGAAGCATCCCTGTCGAAAGTAGCGTCAATACGATATACATAGCAATTCTGACAGCCGGCACTTATTTTTCGGCAACCATGCCATGGATTCCATTGAGCCATCTGTAAATTTCCTTTTCAACTTGGTCATTCGTAAAAAATTCTCTATTAGCAATCTGCTCTCTGCCTTCATTAATCTTTTTTTGTTCAGAAGTCGTTTTATAAATAATTGATTCTGAATTTTTTTCAAGGATATTCTTAATTGCATTTAAAAACGATTTATTATTGATCCCTGCAATTTGATATATTGAAATATGTTTCATTCATCCTTTTTTGAAGTAATAGGTAAATCCTATTTCCCAAATATTAAGTTGTATGTCATTGTTTTGGCTTATTGGCAAATAATAACTTGAATTAATCTCAATCCTTTCTTTAAAGACAATCCCGATTTTAACAGGAATAGTAAACCAAATTCGTGTCGGATCAAGATTAAGCTCTTTTTCTCCAATATTATCAGTATAGGGTCCATAAATATGAGATATACAATTTGATTGAGTAATTTTTGAAACGCTTAAATCAATTCCCGCTCCGGTATACCACTTTATATTGTTTGTTAAAAATCCATTGTAGACTCCCGTATTACTTAACGTAAAGTTTTTCTGAGAAATTTTATAAGTATACTCAGCAGTAATATCATTCAGCGGCTCTGAATATTGGTCTCGTCTGGATACGTTATCCATCGAAAATTTAATCTCCTCACGGATGTAGAATCTTGAACCTGATTTTGAACTAATTTTCAATCCAATTCCAAAATATGGGGAGTAGGATGGACTAGCTGTTGCATTTGATGTTAGTCCGTCCAAACCTGAAATTTTAATATAATTTAAAGAGCTTATTCTTAACCCTGCACTTGCAAATAATTGATATCGGGGATTATTCCTTGAAACATTTATTGCACAAAGAATTGTGTTATTCCCTCCATTGATTAAAGAGAATATTTCAGTTAATTCTTTTCTGGAATAGGGAGGCGATTTTATTTTGTTTTTTAATTCCTTTGACCCTGATGAATATGTATTTGTCAGATAAGATAGTTGTTTTAAAAAGTATTTGTCTGTGATAATATTCAGATTGTCATCAACCTGGTAATAGGAACTATTTCTTAATTCTATAGGCTCAGGTGTATTTTGATCAGTGAAAAAGAAACGAGTTTTAATAGCATCTGTATAAGCGTAGAGATTGGCATTGCAGCCCTCTACCAAAACATTTAAAAAAACAGTTTTTCTTACTTTGCTTGTATCGGGTCCCGTATGAAGCATAGTAATTTTGTTTTCATCTAAGCTTACTGACAATGTAAATTTTTTATAAACATCCTTACCATCAATAGCAACGACCCGTGTATTATTAATATTTAATGTTTCTTTTTCAACTGCATTAAGAGATTTTGTGAAAATAAATTTATCCGGATTATTTTGCCAATCCATATCCTTTATAAATCCATGAATTGAATCTCCATTCATGTTAATTAGGGTCTGCTGAAAAAATGTAATAATATTGAAATTTAGATATTTGTAGCTATCTTTGGATAACCAAGTGCAAGGAATTATGGATAGAGCCAAAAGAAAACGTGCACCTACACCAACC
>Ga0073936_10001994_pt1 | contig 30887 bp, 29 predicted proteins | sample AliMusrvi5mmetaG_FD_87041 | JGI IMG/M metagenome (GOLD analysis project Ga0073936, IMG submission 87041) | Freshwater lake bacterial and archeal communities from Alinen Mustajarvi, Finland, to study Microbial Dark Matter (Phase II) - Alinen... | ecosystem: Environmental > Aquatic > Freshwater >...
CCAGAAGTAGGCAGTACGTGGTTGGGCCCGGCGACTATGCCGCCGGGCCCAACCACGTACTGCCTACTTCTGGTGCCGCCAGACTGCGCGGAGGGCTGAGCGCAGCCGACTACGTAAAGGTGATTTCCGTGCAGCAATTGAGTGCGCGGGCACTGTCTCGATTGTCCCCGGCCATAACAACTCTGGCGCGTGCAGAAGGCCTGGAGGCGCACGCTCGCTCGGTGGAGGTACGTCGTGGATGATGCGGGTTTGAAGCCGCGCGGCGCGGTGGTCAAGATGGCGCCATATTCGCCCCCGACCGCGGGGCGAGCCGGCAAGTTGCGCCTGGATTTCAACGAGAATACCGTGGGCTGTTCACCGGCTGTGGTCCGCGCGCTGGTGCGGGCCATCACCCAGGAGCGGCTCACCATCTACCCTGAGTACGAGGCCACTCGCGAGGCTTTGTCGGCATTTTTCGCCGTTCCTCAATCGCAGTTCCTGCTGACCAACGGCACTGATGAGGCAATTCAGGTGCTGGTCAATACCTTCGTAGATGACGAGCAGCAAGTCATCGTGCTCACACCCTCGTATGCCATGTACCGCTTCTATGCCGAGGTCGCGGGTGCGCAGGTCGTCAACTTGCCCTATCGCGACGGCAGTCTGGCCTTTCCGCTTGAGGAGTTGCTTGCTGCGATCACCCCTGCTACGCGCGCCATTCTCATCTCGAATCCCAACAACCCAACCGGCACAGGAATTGGAATCGATTCGATTGAGACAATCCTGAAGCATGCACCGCACGCTGCAGTGCTGCTGGATGAAGCCTATTACGAGTTCTGCGGCGTGACCGCGCTGCCGCTGATTGAGCGCTACCAAAACCTGTTTGTCAGCCGCACATTCTCGAAGGCATACGGGCTCGCCGGGCTGCGCATTGGCTGCCTGTTCTCCCAGGCCGGCAACGTGAAGTTCCTGCATAAGGCCCAATCGCCGTACAGCGTGAATATCCTCGCCGCCGTCGCGGCCCGCGCCGGAGTGGGCGATGCCGCGTTTGTCAGGGACTTTGTACGGCAAGCCATTCTCGCGCGGGATCGCCTCTATTCAGGCTTCGAGCGACGCAGCATTCCCTTCTACCAAAGCCAGGGCAACTTCGTCCTGTTCCGCGCCGGAGACACTTCCATCGCGATCCGGGACCGGCTCAGCGGACGCGGAATCCTGGTGCGCGACCGCAGCTACGAAATCGCTGGCTGCGTGCGGGTAACCGCGGGAACGCCGGCGCAAGTGGAGCGCTTCTTCGCCGCGCTCGACGAGGTTATGAAATGAGCGCCACCTGCCTCGTCTTCGACATGGACGGCGTTTTGGCCGAGGTGACCGAAAGTTATCGGGAAGCGGTCGTACAGACGGTCCGGCATTTCACGGGCAAGTCGATCGAGCGCGACAGCATTCAGGCCTACAAGAATCGCGGCGGCTTCAACAACGACTGGCTGCTCTCGCAACAGATCTGCGCGGACCTAGGCGTGAATGTGTCTTACGATTCCGTCACGCGGCATTTTTGCGAGATCTTCTTCGGGCCTAACCGCGACGACGGGTTGATCTCGCGCGAAGTCTGGATACCAAATTCCGGGTTGCTCGAATCACTCGCTCAACGCTTCCGGCTCGCCATCTTTACCGGCAGGCTGCAGAGCGAAGCCGCCGTCACTCTGCGTCGGTACGCACCTGAAATCGCTTTCTCTCCGATCATAGCGGCCGACGATGTGGTAAACGGAAAGCCAGCGCCGGATGGCCTGTTCCTGATTCGGGATCGGACCGATTCGCCGAACATGATCTACGTCGGTGACACCGTGGACGATGCCCTCAGTTCCGCCGCCGCCGGAGTGCCATTCATCGGAATCGCGGCACCATCGAATCCCTTCCACAAGGAGATCGTGGAACTGCTGCGTAATGCCGGTGCCTTCGCGGTTCTGGACGATGTGAATCAAATCGAGAGGGCATTGGAAATCGCTCTACCTCAAGCGACGCCGCGTTCCGGATCGGAGCCGCGACCGTGAGGGAGCGGTACCAGTCAAACCCGTGCCGCCGCCCAGCGAGTCCGGCTGCACGACGATCTCATTGGGAGTACTGAAGCAATGCGCAAAGCTGACATCGAGCGGATCACCAAAGAGACGCAGATCCGTGCGTCCTTGAATATCGACGGCAAAGGCCGCTACGACATCTCGACGGGTGTTCGATTCCTCGACCACATGCTCGAGCTTTTCACCAAGCACGGCGGGTTCGATCTCACCTTGGCCGCCACGGGCGACCTGGACGTCGACCAGCACCACACTGTGGAGGATGTCGGAATTGTGCTGGGCCAACTTTTCGCCAAGGCGCTCGGCGACCGGGTCGGCATCAATCGCGCCGGCTACTTCGTGCTTCCAATGGATGAAACGCTGGCTGTGGTTGCAGTGGATCTGGGCGGGCGGCCCTACCTCGCGTACAAGGACAGAGTGAAAACCACGCTGGTCGGGGACCTGCAAAGCGAGTTGCTGGAAGACTTCTTCCACGGATTCACAACGCACGCCGGCGCGAATCTCCACGCCAAGATCCTCGATGGGCGGTCGAATCACCACAAGGTTGAAGCGATATTCAAGTGCTTTGCGCGCGCGATGCGCTACGCCTGTTCGAAAGATGCGCGGCTCAAAAACCAGTTGCCTAGCACGAAGGGCCTGCTGTGATTACCATCGTCGATTACGGTGCGGGCAACCTGCGCTCGGTCGAGAACACTCTTGCGAAGACCGGCGCATCTTACACCATCACGCGTGATCCGCGGGCCGTCCGCACCGCCGAGAAGATCATTTTGCCCGGCGTAGGTCATTTCGGCCAGATGCTGCGCGCGCTCGACACACTGGGCCTGCGCCAGGCCCTTACGGAAAAGGCGCGTTCCGGAGTCCCCTTCCTCGGCATCTGCCTGGGCCTGCAGGCCATGTTCGAAACCAGCGCCGAAGCGCCTGGAGAGCGTGGACTTGCGCTTTTCCCGGGCCGCGTGGAGCGCTTCCCCGAAGACGCGCGCGTGCCGCATATGGGCTGGAACGAGATCGTGCCGTTGGGCACCCCACGTCTACTGAACGGCCTCGGTCCAAAACCCTACGTCTACTTCGCGCACAGCTTCTACTGCCCCCTTGCGCCGGAGACGGCCGCGTCGTGCGAGTACACCGGAGTGCGCTACACGGCGGTGCTCGAAGCGGGCAATCTCTTCGGGGTGCAGTTTCATCCGGAGAAGTCCGGGCCGCTCGGGTTGAAGATCGTCGAGAACTTCGTGAGGATCTAAACGCAGTGCTAGCCAAACGCATCATCCCCTGCCTGGACGTCACCGGCGGACGCGTGGTCAAGGGCGTCAATTTCGTCGGCCTGCGCGACGCCGGCGACCCGGTTGAACTCGCGGCTCGCTATAACGAGCAGGGCGCCGACGAACTGGTCTTCCTCGACATCACTGCGTCGAGCGATGGCCGCGACACCATGGTCGATGTTGTCGATCGGACTGCGCGCGAAGTGTTCATCCCCTTAACGGTCGGCGGCGGCATCCGCAGCGTCGACGACGCCCGGCGCATCATCCACTCGGGCGCCGACAAGATCAGTGTCAACACCTCGGCTGTGCACCGCCCGGAACTCATCACGGAGTTGAGCCTGGAGTTTGGCGCGCAGGCTGTCGTACTGGCGATTGACGCCCGGCGCGTCTCGCCGGGCCGCTGGAACGTCTTTACGAAGGGCGGCCGCATCGACGAGGGCATCGACGCCGTGGAATGGGCCGCTCGCGGAGAGAGCCTGGGCGCGGGTGAGATTCTGCTGACATCGATGAACACCGATGGTGTGCAGGATGGTTTCGATTGCGCTCTGACGCGTGCCGTTTCGCGCGCCACGAAGATCCCGATCATCGCCTCCGGCGGCGCGGGCACGCCCAAGCATTTCATCGAGGTCCTGACTGACGGGGAGGCTGACGCCGCGCTGGCCGCCTCGGTCTTTCACTACGGCACCTACACCGTGGATCAGTTGAAGGCGGAGTTGGAAGAAGCCGGCATTCCCGTCCGGAGGATGGCATGATCATCCCCTGCATCGACCTCATGGACGGCAAGGTCGTCCAACTCGTCCAGGGTCGTGAAAGAGCGCTCGAAGGCGCGCCGCCGCTCGAGATGCTGGAGCGCTTCAGTGGCTTCCCGGTGATTCAGGTGATCGACCTGGACGCAGCTCTCGGCAGGGGTGAGAACAATGCCATCGTCGAGTTGCTGGCTGGGCGAGCGCGCATCCGTGCAGGCGGAGGCGTGCGCACCCCAGAGCGTGCAGCCAAGCTGCTGGAATGTGGTGCGGAGAAGGTCATTGTCGGAACGTCGGCGTTCACCAGGACCGGCGTCAACCATGCACTGCTCGGCTCGATCGCGGACTCAGTCGGAGCAGACAAGATCCTAGTCGCGCTCGACTCCAAGGGCGGACGCATTGTGGTCAAGGGTTGGACCGAATCCCTCGAAATCTCAGCCGAGCAGATCCTCGCGGAACTCGAATCTTACTGCGGCGGATATCTTTGCACGTACGTCGACAAGGAAGGCATGTTGCAGGGAACGGATCTCGACTGGTTCCGCCGTTTGCGTGCTGCGACCGCCAGGGAAATCACCGCGGCCGGCGGCATTACGACCTTGGAAGAGATACGCGAATTGCTCGCACTCGACATCCACGCCGCGCTGGGCATGGCCATTTACACCAGGCGCCTGGATCTCGCGGAGCTACGACAGATTCAGGAAACACTGTAACCTCGGCGGTTACCGGTTAGGGCTCGAACTCGACAACCACTCTCGTCGCGCGTGACTGCCAGATTAAGTGAAGTTCGGGAGGACTCCAGTTCTAATTCCTTCGGCAGTGCGTGCGGCGCGCAAGCACGTCGTAGCTTACGCCGCGTACTTGTCCAAAAACTTCTTGCCCGCTTTCGCGCCGTCGAGTTCGCTCAGGGTCTTGCCTTCGTACTCGATGCCCACGAAGCCCTTGTACCCAGCCTCGGCGACGATCTTCATCATCCGGTCCATGTCGATAGTCGTCTCTTTGCCGTCTGCTCCGAAGTCGTAGCACTTGAAGCTGACGCCCTTCGCATACGGCATCATCTTCTTCACGGCTTCGTAGCGGTCCACTTCTTTCGGGAAGTTGCCGAAGTCCGGTAGTGTGCCGAAGTTCGACTTGCCGACTTTCTTCATCAGCGCCACGATTGCGTCGGGATCGGAGGATAATCCCCAGTGATTCTCGATCAACACGTTCAACCCGACCATCCGGGCATAGTCGGCCAGCGACGCGAAGCTGTCGGCGCAGTAGCCGAGCACGCTCTCTTTCTCTTCCGCAGTCTTCGGATTAATGTCCGAATGCATGTTCGTTCGGATAGAATGGCCACCTAGTTCTGCGCAATAATCGATCCATTTACGGTGGTTATCGACGGTTTTTTTGCGCACAGCCAGTGAAGAATGGCCCATCATTCCTTCGTCGTCGCACATGATCAGGACACACCGCGTACCGGTCTGCTTCATAGCGGTCCGCAGGCGTCCAATGTAGCCCTGTGTCGGCGCGGCCCACAGTGCGTTCACGAATTCCAGCCCCTCGATACCCAGTTCACTCGCGTAGCGCGGGAAGTCGAGATTGGTCATCTTCTGACCCTGGATGGCGCGGTGCACGGACCACTCGGCGAGCGAAATGCGCAGCGCCTTGTCGCTCTGGGCGAGAGCGATAGACGGCAGCGTCATACTGAGCGCGCGCAACAGATCGCGCCTGTTCACGACTGGCATGGGGCTATCTCCAGATACCTATCATACCAACTCAGGCTGTCAGTTCGAATGGATTCGTGATCCAGTAATCCGGGGCCTGCTCCCGCATCGCTGTAACGTCGCCGTAGCCCCAGGATACTCCGCAGGTCTTAACCCCGACTCGACGTCCGGCTTCCATGTCGGGGGCTGCGTCGCCGATGAAAAGGCACTGCTCGGGAGCAACGCCGAATTTCTCTAGAGAGCGCAAAATCACGTCCGGTTCAGGCTTGCAGGGAAATCCGTCCGTACCTTGCACGTGGTCGAAGTAATCGATCAGACCGAATTGGGAGAGCACTATGCGAGCGGTTTCGCTGCCCTTCGTCGTCGCAGTGGACTTTAGCCCGCCAAGCGTGGAAAGCATCTCAGGAACGCCGTCGTATACGCGCGTCGAGCGGTGCTCGCGGAGTGGGTAAATCGCCCGATAAGTGCGCAGCAATTCGTCCGAACGCTCTTCGCTAATGCCCGGGAAAACGTCCGCGAACAACTCCTTCAGGTGGTAACCGATATAGGAGCGAAGCTGCTTGTCGGTCAGGCCGATAGCACCTGCGGCCTCCAGAGTTTCTCGCGCGGCGCCACAAATATCCGGCGCGGAATCGAGAAGCGTTCCGTCGATGTCGAACAGATACAGTTGGAAGCGGGGGACGCTCACGCTGGCGCAGGGCTCTCCCCATCCACAAACCCACGCCCGATAGAGCGGTCCTCGGGGTCCGGTGATATCACGGCCTGCGTGGCGGTTTCGGCAGTCCCGACAGCCGACCCGGAATCGATGTGCGGCTTCTCCCGGCGCTCGATGATAGCCTGCACTTCGCCGCCGTCCATGGTCTCGCGTTCCAGCAGCGCGCCGGCAATCTTCTCCAGTGCCCAGGCATACTCGTCGATCATGCCCTCGGCCCGTTGATAGGCGCTCTCGACCATCATGCGAACCGCCTGGTCGATCTGGATAGCCGTTGCTTCCGAGTAGTCGCGGTGTTGCGCGATCTCGCGTCCCAGGAATATCTGCTCGTCCTTCTTGCCGTAGCTCATCGGCCCCAGGCGGCTCATGCCATAGTCGCAGACCATGGCGCGAGCCACTTCAGTGGCCTGCTCGATGTCGTTGCTCGCTCCGGTGGAGAGTTCGTGGGTGTGGCGCATCTCGGCGATACGTCCGGCCATCAGCACGCACAGCCGGGCCTGCAACTGCTTTTCAGTACGATTCAGCACGTCGCCCGCCGGCAATTGCATCGTGACGCCCAGAGCGCGTCCGCGCGGGATAATGCTGACTTTGTGCAACGGGTCCGACTCTGGCAGCAGCGACGCCACCAGCGCGTGGCCAGCCTCGTGCCAGGCCGTGACCTTCTTGTCCTCTTCGGTCAGGATCATGGAACGCCGCTCGGCGCCCATCATCACTTTGTCCTTCGCCACTTCGAAATCGGACATCGTGACGACCTTGCGATTCTGGCGCGCAGCCAGCAAGGCAGCTTCGTTCACCAGGTTGGCCAGGTCCGCGCCAGCAAATCCGGGCGTGCCCCGCGCGATGATCGACATATCGACATCATCGGCTAGCGGGATCTTCTTCGTGTGCACTTTCAGGATTTGTTCGCGGCCACGCACATCCGGCAAACTCACGACGACACGCCTGTCGAAACGTCCCGGACGAAGCAGTGCCGGATCGAGCACGTCGGGTCGATTGGTAGCCGCAACCAGAATTACGCCTTCGTTCGATTCAAAGCCGTCCATCTCGACCAGCAACTGATTCAACGTCTGCTCGCGCTCGTCGTGTCCGCCGCCTAAACCAGCTCCGCGGTGCCTTCCGACTGCGTCGATTTCGTCGATGAAGATGATGCAGGGGGCGTTCTTCTTGCCTTGCTCGAACAGATCGCGGACTCGGCTCGCGCCAACGCCGACAAACATCTCGACAAAGTCTGATCCGGAGATGGAAAAGAACGGTACGTTGCCTTCGCCCGCAATTGCGCGCGCCAGTAGCGTCTTGCCTGTTCCAGGAGGTCCTATCAGCAGCACGCCCTTGGGGATGCGCCCGCCCAACTTCTGGAATTTCTGGGGCTCACGCAGGAACTCGATGATCTCCTGCAGTTCGTCCTTGGCCTCTTCTACTCCCGCAACGTCCTTGAATGTGACTTTCTTCTGCTGCGAACTGTGCATCCGCGCCCGGCTCTTCCCAAAGCTCATGGCCTTGTTGCCGCCGCTCTGCATCTGCCGCATCATGAAGATCCAAAAGGCGATCACAAGCACGAATGGAATGGCCTGGATGATGATCGCAGTCCAGTTGCCGTTGCTCGTGTCCTTGACCTTTACGTCCACGCCATGCTCGCTCAGAATGTCGAAGAGCTTGGGATAGTTGATCGGAACAATTGTATGCAGTTCCGACTTGTCTTCTTTGAACTGCCCGGAAACCTCGTTGCCCGTAACGAGAACGCTCTTCACCCGGTCGTTGTTGACCTGATCGATGAAGCGGGTAAAACTCAGTTCCTGGGTCGGGTGGGCGTTGCTGGACTTCACCACCACGTACAGCAGGACTCCCAGGCAGCACAACACTGCCCAGATAATGCCGGTCCTTAAATTTGCGTTCATTCGCTTAGCTCGAGATGCTCCGGATGTGTCAATTCTATCGCTAACTGTTCAGACGCCGTCCGGTCACAATTAGATTCAAACCCTCGCAGTCGCTGGCTCTTCGACAATCTCTATCGGATTTGCGCTGCCGGGTCCCGCACACCAGTCAGCCGCCACACCGAGACCTCTGGCCCAAACAAGTTGTCCACGTGATTCCAGAACGGGCCAACTGCTTCGATCCCAGGCTGGAATCTTGCGCTCCTGCAGCAGGCTCTGCACCGAACACCCGTCCATTCGCCCAGCCGGCCTGCATCGATCCCCGGCACGCCACCCTCTGAGCCAAAACGGACCTTGGGTCAAGCCGCCATCCAGCCAGCTACTCACCTTATTATAGGCTGGAGCGTGATTCCCCGCCCTGACCAGCCGTAGCAGCGATCCGCCGGGCTCGAGCGTGGCGGCCCCTGGCACCGTCAAGGCCACCGGTTCCGGCACCCAAGCAGCGGCAAGTGCCTCACAAAAAAGGATTTGCGTGAATGACCTCCATGCGGTGATGTGCGGGAGGCTCAACCGCCCGTGGCCCACCGGCTGCGAGACCAGGCTCAGCAGGCGATCCACCTGTAGGTTGCTGATCCGCGGTTGCGCGCCTGCCGCCTCACTGCATGCCCTCATCAACACGCGTGCCTGCAGTGCGGAGTGTTCGCGCCTCAAGCGCTCCACATCCAGCACAATTCCAAGCCGGTGGTACGCCGCCGCCTCGCGCCACACCAGTTCCACCTGCGATTCCCAGTAGCTCTCGTCGCGCGCGGCGAGCGACGCCAGGCGGGCCAGAGCAGCCTCGACCTTGGGATTCCATTGATTCCGTAACAAAGGCAAAACTTCGTTTCGCAGCCGGTTCCGGTCGTAACAGTTCTCGGCATTCGACGAATCTTCGCGCCAGCTGAGCCCTTCCGCCAGCAGCCATTTCCTAACTTGGTCCCGCGTCAGTTCCAGCAAGGGACGGATGATCCAGCCGTCGTTCACCGCCCGAATGCCGGCGAGCGAGTCAGGCGCAGTCCCGCGCAGCAACCGCATCAGCACGGTCTCCGCCTGGTCCGACGCCGTGTGGCCGGTGGCAACAGTGCCCAGGGATTCCCGCTGGCGCGCCTCGGCGAAGAACCGGTACCGCAACTGGCGCGCCGTCTGCTCTAGATTTCCGCCCTGAGCGACTGCTTGGACGTCCGCAGCCTGGGTAAAGCACGGCAACTCAAGACTCGCCGCGAGCGCCTCCACAAATCCGCGGTCACCGTCGGACTCCGTTCCCCTCAGCCGGTGGTCGAAATGCAGAACGACGAGCGACCACCCTCTCGTTTGCGAGAGTCGGTGCAGCAGGTGCAGCAGCGCAACCGAGTCGGCGCCGCCCGAAACCGCCACGCCGGCGCGGGCGCCTCGGGGCAGCATGTTATAACGGGAAATAGTCCTGAGTACCTGCTCGATCACTGGGCCGCGCTCCGCGATCTTCATTGTAAGTCCGGGTCCTGGTTTTGCCCCCATTCCGGGACGGTGATCCACAAAGTACAGGCTAGCCGACTAAGAAAGCGCTCATTCCCGAAGCTTATGCCTCCTATCGTTTCCGCCGACATCACCGCGCGCGCCAGGCAGATTCGCATGGTCCTGATGGACGTAGACGGCGTCCTGACCGACGGCCGGGTGTGGTTTCTGCCCAACCCGAGCGGCGGCATCTTCGAAACCAAAGGCTTCGATTCCCAGGATGGCATCGCCATGCACTGGCTGAAGCGCTACGGCTACCTGACGGGCATCGTCAGCGGCCGTACCGCCGAAGCGACGGCCGAACGCGGGCGGCAAGGCAAATTCGATTACGTTTACATGGGCAGTACCGAGAAGCTCGGGATCTTCGACGAAATCCTCGAAAAATCGGGCTGCCGGCCCGAGGAAGTCGCCTACCTCGGCGACGACCTGACGGACGCAATCCTGATGAAGCGCGTCGGTTTCGCGGTCGCGGTCGCCAATGCGCGGCCTGAAGTGAAGGCGATGGCACACTACGTCACCGTGGCGCGAGGCGGCGAGGGCGCGCTGAGAGAAGCCAGCGAAATCCTGTTCGACGCACGCGGAGTTTGGCCTGAAATACTCGCGCATTACGAAGTCGAATTGCCAAAAACAGAGGCGTGAATGGATAAACCAGTCGCGTCCGAAGCCCCCCGCACCCTTGAGAGAATCGGCATATCCGTCGTGGCCCGCAACCAGCCGGGCACGCTGCATGAACTGACGGGCGCCATCGCCGCGCACCTCGGCAACATCCTGTCCGTGGAATCGTTGGAAACCGTAAACTCCTCCGAATCCAGGCTCTACTTCGAGATCGAAGTTCCGGGCGCCGACGCCTTGCTGGCCGATTTGAACCGGCTCGCCTGCGTGCATTCCGCAACGGCTGAAAAGAGCCTGCAGAAGATCTACGGCAAACGCATCATCATCATGGGCGGCGGCGCTCAAGTCGGGCAGGTGGCTCTGGGCGCTATCAGCGAGGCCGACCGGCACAACATCCGCGGCGAACATATCTCCATAGACACCATCCCCCTGGTCGGCGAGCAAACGCTGGCTGACGCCGTTCGCGCCGTGGCCCGTCTGCCGCGGGCGCGCGCCCTCGTGCTGGCCGGTTCGCTGATGGGCGGCGACATCGAAACGGCGGTCCGCGAGGTCCGCGCGCAGGGCTTGCTGGTGGTCAGCTTGAACATGGCCGGCAGCGTGCCCGATGCCGCCGATCTCGTGGTCACCGACCCGGTGCAAGCCGGCGTAATGGCCGTCATGGCCATCGCAAACACCGCGAAGTTCACGGTGGAACGGCTGAAGCGACGGGTGTTTTAGGCGTTTCCGGCCATGCCGCCACCGCAGTTCACCCACGCCCTGGTCGCTTTTGCGGCGGCTTTCGCGGCCGGATCCATCAACTCGGTGGCCGGCGGCGGCACCCTCATTTCATTCCCGGCCCTCATCTGGCTGGGGCTGAATTCCGTCACTGCCAACGCCACCAGCACAGTGGCGATCTGGCCCGGTTCCCTGGGAGCGATGTGGGGCTACCGGCGCGAATTGCGCACGACTCGTTTGCGGATGCTGCTTCTCATCGTTCCCAGCTTGATTGGCGGAATGAGCGGGGCATGGCTGCTCAAGTTCACGCCGCCTAGCGTGTTCGACAAACTAGTGCCGTTTCTGATCCTGTTTGCGACGCTCCTGTTCATGGCCCAGGAGGCGGTGCAGCGGTTGCTCAAAACCTCCGAAGCGGCCAAGCATCAGTCGTCAAAATGGCTGGCAGGGGCGATCGTCTTCCAGTTCTTCGTGGCCTTGTACGGAGGATACTTCGGAGCGGGCATCGGCATTCTGATGCTTGCCGCATTGAGCGTATTGGGCCTGACTGACATCCACGAGATGAACGGTCTCAAGAACTTCTTCGCCGTGTGCATCAACGGAGTAGCCGCACTCTACTTCATAGCTTCGAACATGGTCTACTGGCCTGACGTCGTGATCATGGTCCTGGGCGCTATTGCCGGCGGGGTCGGCGGAGCGGGCCTGGCGCGCAAACTCGGCCGCACCGCCGTGCGGCGCATCGTCATCTGCATCGGCTTCGGTATGGCCATCTCGCTGTTCATCAAGAAATAGCCCCTCAGAATGCGAGACCGGCGTAGGCCAGCAGAGAGGCAATAAGCCCAAGGCCAAGCCGGGCGGCGGAACTGCGGGCGCTATTCCGCCAGGCTGTCACCGCCAAAGCCAGCACACCGGCCGCTACAATCCATTCGACGAACAGAACGGACAGCGTCGCGCCCTGGACGAGCCGGATTGCCGTAAACAGGAGCATCATCGTCCCGCCGCCCAGCAGCGCCGGCCAGCGGACTCGTCCGTCGAGCAGGCAGATCGACTGGACCGCAAGTTGAATGGTGTAGGGGAAGAACAGCCGTCGATCGCCGGTCCAGCAGAACACGCAGATCCACGCCAATCCAACTCCAGCGACGCCCAGCACAGCGGCAAAGCTCAGCCTCGTGCGCGGGATTGCGAACAGGGCTACGACAGCTTCGAGCGCCCAGGGCCAGGCCGCCGCCAAAGTGCGGGCGGAGATGCCGGGATCAGACTCAACCAGGATCACCCTGAGTATCGTCGCACACCGTGCCGTCGGAACTCGCTGCCGGTCGTGGAACGGCCCTTACCTGAGCCGGGCTAGCAGGGCCTCCACGCCGCTGGCACAGAGTGCCGCCGCGTGCCGCGAGGCTGGGGGCAGCCCTCCCAAAGCCGCGTCGATAATCGATTCCTGGAACGCCATGATGCCCTCCATCGGCTGATCGTGCAGCCATTCGGCCAGGGCCGAACCAGCCGCAATGGAGGCGGTGCAGCCTCGCACCTGAAAGGCCGCGTCCACCACACGCCCACCGTCGAAACGGGCGCTGAGCTTGAGGACGTCCCCGCAGGCCGGGTTTTCCACCTGGACAACCAGCGCGGGCGGAGCCAGCACCCCGGCGTGACGCGGGTTTTTGAAGTGATCGAGCAGACGTTCCGGGTATAAGCTCATGCCGCTATGTTTCAATGGAATAGGATACTGGCTGCACAGCCTCTCCTCCATTCTCCGCCAGCCGCCCCATGAATCGAACGCTCATTGTCGTCGCAGGAGTCCTCCATCGGGATGGCAAGCTGCTGATCGGCCAGAGGATGGCGGACGACCGGCACGGGCTGAAGTGGGAATTCCCCGGCGGCAAGGTCGAACTTGGCGAAACGCCGAAGCAAGCCCTGGCGCGCGAACTGCGCGAGGAACTCGCAATTGAGGCGGTCATCGGCCGGGAGATTGCCCGCTATGAGCAGTCCACACGCCGCCGCAGCCCGCTCCTGCTGCTGTTCCACTCCATAGACAGTTACGTCGGCGAGCCGCAGGGCATCACGTTCGAACAGATCCGTTGGGAAGACCCGGCCAAACTACCGGAGTATGATTTCCTGGACGGCGATCTGGACTTCGTACGACGCTTGGCCATGGGCCGGCTCCGCCCCTTCGCCTGATTCTCCGGAATTGGGAGCTTTGTGGGTCGGCTCTCCAGAGCCGCGTGGGCTCACCAGCGCCCGCCCAGCACCGGCAAACATGTGGGCTCTCCAGAGCCGCCTACTTTTCCTCCGCAGCCCGTCAACTCTCGCGTATCATTGAAAAACACACAATGCAACTCAAGGCTTTCCTGGGATTGGGACTGGCGCTGTGCGCCGTCGGCGCTGCGCCGGAACCGAGCGCGAATCGCGAATGGCGCGCCTATGGCGGCGGCTTTGGGCACACTCACTACAGCCCGCTGAAACAGATCGACAAGGGCAACGTGGCGACGCTGCGGCAGGCGTGGAGCTACGACACCGGCGACGCGTTCGAGGGCTCCGAGATGCAGTGCACGCCGCTGATCGCCCACGGCGTGGCCTACGTGACCACTCCGAAGCTGCGCCTGGTCGCGCTCGACGCCGCCACGGGCCGCGTGTTGTGGCGCTTCGATCCGCACAACGGCGCCGAGGTGAAAAACAAGTATCGCAACCGCGGGCTGATGTACTGGGAGAGCAAGTCAGACGGTGGCAGGACGCGCCGCCTGTATTTCGCCGTCGATGAGAAGTTCTATTCGATCAACGCCCGCACCGGCAAGCCCGACCTGGCCTTCGGCAAGCCTGCGGCGGGTTCGTCGAAAGGCGCCGGGTTCATCAATCTCAAGCTGGGCCTGGGCCGCAACGTGGACAACACGCCGGTAACGGTTACGTCGCCTGGCGCGGTCTATCAAAACCTGATTATCCTGGGCAGCCTGAACAGCGAGGGCCTGCCTGCGGCACCGGGCGATATCCGGGCTTACGACGCACGCACCGGCGTGCAGAAGTGGGCTTTTCACACGATTCCTTACCCGGGTGAACCGGGCGCCGAGACCTACCCGAAAAACGCGCGCGAGTTTCTGGGCGCGGCGAACAGTTGGGCCGGCATGACGCTCGACGAGAAGCGGAGAATCGTGTTCGTGCCTACCGGCTCGACCGCCTTCGACTTCTACGGCTCCAACCGGCCCGGCGACAACCTGTACGCCAATTGTCTGATCGCGTTGGATGCGAAGACGGGCCGCCGCATCTGGCATTTCCAGATGATCCGGCACGACTTGTGGGATCGCGATCTGCCTGCTCCACCGTCTCTGGTCACCGTACGGCGCGACGGCAAGGACATCGACGCCGTCGCCCAGATCACCAAGAGCGGCCACGTTTACGTCTTCGAGCGCGAGACTGGAAAGGCGCTCGTGCCCATCGAAGAAGTGCCCGTGCCGCAGGAGGCTGTGGATGGAGAGGTGGCGGCAAAGTCCGAGCCGCTGCCCACGTCGCCGCCGCCGTTCACGCGGCAGAAGATCAGCGAATCGGACCTGACAGTGCGCACTCCGGAGGCCCACCAGGACGCGCTGGAACGCTACCGCAAGCTCAGGAAGGGTTCGCAGTTCATGCCGCCCAGCCTGGAAGGTACGCTGATCATGCCGGGCTTCGACGGCGGCGGCGAGTGGGGCGGCTCGACCTGGGATCCGGAGGCGCGGCTGCTGTACGTGAATGCCAACGAAATGCCGAGCATCATCCGGCTGATCCCCCGCTCCGAGGCCGCTGAGAAGAGCACGGGCCGCACCTTGTATCTGCACAACTGCGCGTCCTGCCATCGCCCGGACCTGAGCGGCAGCGGCAACGAGGTGCCGGCGCTCAAAGGCATCGCTTCCCGGCGCAAGTTCGACGCCGTAGTCAAGGTCATCCGCAGTGGCTCTGCGCGCATGCCCGGTTTCGGCGGAATCGGCGAATCGGCGGTCAACGCGATCGCACGCTACCTGATGACGGGCGAGGCGAAAGAGGCCGTGGCTACCGAGCAGGACCCGCGACTCTCGCTGAAGTACACGCTCGACGGCTACGTCTGGTTTCAGGATGAGCAGGGCTATCCAGCCGTTCAGCCGCCCTGGGGCACGCTGACCGCGATCAGCCTGGACGACGGCAATTTCGCGTGGCGCAAGCCGTTTGGCGAGTACCCCGAGCTAGTGCAAAAAGGGATGCCAAACACGGGCTGCCAGAACTACGGCGGCTCAGTCGCTACGGCCGGCGGGCTGCTGTTCATCGGCGCGACGCTGTTCGACAACAAGTTACACGCGTTCGACAAGCGAACGGGTGAGTTGCTGTGGGAAACGTCGCTGCCAGCCGCCGCCGCCTCGTCGCCCGCGGTCTTCGAAGCCGGTGGCAAACAGTTCGTTTTGATCGGCGCGGGTGGCGGCAAGTTTGGCGGCAAAAGTGGAGGCACGTACCACGCGTTTGCGCTGCCATAAGTCGAAGTTCGCGAAAACCGAAAACCGTCACAGCTGACGGTTTGTTTACTTGGAATCAACGAGTTACAGACACAAAACCGTCACTTGTTACGGTTTTTGGTTTCTGGCGACTCTTCGGAAACCTGTCCATTGCGCCGGTTCCCGGTTGGAAAAACTGTCCTCAGCCGGGTGAACCGTCGTACCAGAAAGCCCCACGAGGCCGGTGTGCCACGAACCGCACCGCGAGATTGGCCCTGGACAAATTACGGCTGAACGGTGACCAGCACGGCGGCGTGCGGTGCGACAGTTGCGGTGAAAGAACCGCTCTTGGCCCCCAGATCCTTGTGCTGCCACAAGTCGCGCAATTGCGCTGAGAGATGGGCCGGGTAGCCGAGATCTTCCCACTTCACGGTGATCGACTGCGGCGTGGCAGCGCGGTTCAGCAGGGCCACGGCGCGGTTGCCGCCCTGGAGTTCGCGAGCCCACACTTCCTGGTCCACGTCCTTGGCCACGCGGCGGCCCTGCTTGCCCAGTGGATCCTGGTCGATGGCGAGGACTTCCTTATCCGTCAGGACGGCCTTCGTTTCGGCGTCCATGCTGCGCAGGTCGTTGCCCGCAATCAGCGGCGCGGCCAGGATCGCCCACAGGGCGAAGTGCGCACGACTCTCGTCCGGAGTCAGCTTGCCGTTCCCCACTTCGAGCATGTCGGGATCGTTGAAATGGCCGGGGCCGGCATACGCCTCGGTACCATTCATCAGATCCAGAATGTGAACGACGCCGACGTTGTCGTCCGGACTCACCTTGCAGTCCCAGCAATTCGTAATGTCGCCAGTCGAGCGCGAGACGTTGCCGACGTCTTTCGCCCACAACCAGGGTTTGGTGGAACCCCATTCGCATAGCGAGAAGAGAATGGGCCGGCCGGTTGCGAGCAGCGCCTTGCTCATCAAACCATAGGACTCGAGCGTGTCCTGCCGCTCGGCATGGCACCAGTCGTATTTCAAGTAGTCCACGCCCCAGGACGCGTACGTCCGGGCATCCTGGAATTCGTAACCGCGCGAACCGGGGCGCCCCTCGCATGTCAGGGAGCCGGCGTCCGAGTAGATGCCGAACAGCAGCCCTTTGGAATGGACGTAGTCGCCCAACGCCTTGATGCCCGAGGGGAACCGCCCCGGGTCGGCCACGATAGTGCCGTCCGCATCGCGCTTCACCTGCCAGCAATCGTCGATCACGACGTATTTGTAACCCGCGTCCTTCATGCCTGTTGAAACCATCGCGTCGGCGGTCTCGCGGATCAGTTTTTCCGAGACATTACAGCCAAATTTGTTCCAACTGTTCCAGCCCATGGGCGGGGTCTTGGCCAGACCGTTGTCGAGGGCGGCGACCGGAATCGCGAGCAGAATCAGGAGGGACGATGCGAGCCAGAAGTGTTTGTGCGAAAGGGGTTTCATAAAGCGGGTGCCTTCGAGTTGAGGTTGAAGCAGCTGGCCGGATGGCGGCACTGCATGGAGCGGCCCGCGACCGCGCCGCTCCATGCAGTGCCGCTCGACGGCTTAAGGCTTGACGGTAACCAGCACCACGGCGTGCGGTGCGACGGTGGCCGTGAACGACCCGCTCTTCGCGCCCAGATCCTTGTGCTGCCACAGGTCGCGCAATTGCGCGGAGAGATGGGCCGGGTAGCCGAGATCTTCCCATTTGACCGTGATGGACTGCGGCGTTGTGGCGCGATTCAGCAGCGCCACGGCGCGGTTTCCGCCCTGCAACTCACGCGCCCACACTTCCTTCTCCCCGTCCTTGGCCACGCGGCGGCCCTGCTTGCCAAGGGAGTCCTGGTCGATGGCGAGGACTTCCTTGTCGGTCAGGACGGCCTTCGTTTCAGCGTCCATGCTGCGCAGGTCGTTGCCGGCGATCAGCGGCGCGGCCAGGATCGCCCACATGGCGAAGTGCGCTCGATTTTCGTCCGGCGTCAGTTTGCCGTTGCCGACTTCCAGCATATCGGGATCGTTGAAATGGCCCGGGCCGGCATACGACTCGGTTCCGTCCAGCAGGTCGAGAATGTGCACGACGCCCAGGCCGCCCCACTTCTCCTTGCAATCCCAGCAGTTGACGATGTCGCCCGTCGAGCGCCAGATGTTGCCGACGTCCTTCGCCCACAGCCAGGGCTTGGTGGAGCCCCATTCGCAGAGCGAGAAGAGGATCGGGCGGCCGGTCGCCTGCAGCGCTTTGCTCATCAGAGTGTAGGACTCGATGGAGTCCTGCCGCTCAGCGTTGCACCAGTCGTACTTGAGGTAATCGACGCCCCACGAGGCGTAAGTCCGTGCGTCCTGGAATTCGTAGCCATGCGAGCCGGGACGTCCCGCGCAGGTCTTCCAACCGGCGTCGGAGTAGATTCCGAAGAGCAGGCCTTTGGAGTGGACGTAGTCGCCCAGCGCCTTGATACCGGAGGGGAATCGTTCCGGATCGGCGACAATCGTGCCGTCGGCGGCGCGCTTCACCTGCCAGCAATCGTCGATCACGACGTACTTGTAGCCGGCCTCTTTCATCCCGCTGGTGACCACCGCATCGGCCACCTCGCGGATCAGTTTTTCGGAGACGTTACAGCCGAATTTGTTCCAACTGTTCCAGCCCATCGGTGGGGTCTTTCCCAGACCGTTCTCGATGGCGGAGGCAGGGATCGCGACCAGAATCAGGAGAGACAAAAGGAGACAGAGATTTCGATTAGAAAGCGATTTCATTGAGTGAGAATCCTCGTAGTTCTTTAAGGCCAACCTCAACATCCTACAGGAGTGCCTGGGGCAGTGCAGCCGGGCGAGTGTCCGTCGCTGAGCCAGCATCGTACGCGGCATATCGGCGCGGTCCTTCCGGAAAACGAAAACCGGGGCGGCACAGCTCGGAATCGCCCCGCGCTACGCCGCCCCGGTCCCACTTCGATCGATGAATCCAAGCTATACGAGGGGCAGATTACCTTGGATATCCTCGCCGTTTTCGCCTTCGAGATCGGGCGCGGCCTCTTCCACTGTGCATGCCGCGGCGACCGCATCGCCCTCGTCCAGCGTGACTAGTTTCACGCCTTGGGCCGAGCGGCCGGTCTTGCGGATCTGGGCGGCTTCCGTGCGGATGATCTGGCCATTCTTGGTGATGACGATCACATCCGTGTCCTCCTTAACTTCAAGGACGGAAACAACGGGACCGGTCTTGCGGCTGAGCTTCATGTTGATGACGCCCCGGCCCGCACGGCTCTGCAGGCGGTACTCGGCGGCTTTCGTCCGTTTGCCCATGCCATTCTCGGCAATCGAGAGAATCAAGCTGTCCTCCGTCACCACTTCCATGGCGACGATGGCATCGTCCTTATCCAGCCGCATCGAGATGACGCCGGCTGCGGGGCGGCCCATCGGGCGCACATCGCCTTCCAGGAACTTGATTGCCATGCCGTCGCGTGTGGCGATGAAAACAAGGTCGTTGCCCTTACTGATCTTGGCCGAGATAAGTTCGTCGTCGTCGGTCTTGAGGCCGATGGCGATAATGCCCCGCGATAGCGGATTATCGAACTCGGTCAGCTCGCATTTCTTGATCACGCCCTGCTTCGTGGCCATCACGATGAACTCGGTCGGCGTGAACTCCTTCACCGGAAGGAAAGCCTTGATGGTCTCTTCCTCCTGCAGCGAAATCAGCTGGCTGATGTTCTTGCCTTTGCTGGCCGAACCGGCATCAGGGATGTTGTAAATCTTGAGCCAGTAGAGACGGCCCTTGTTGGTAAAAATCAGCAGATAGGAGTGCGTCGAGGCACTGATCATGTGCTCCACGACATCCTCGCTGCGGGTCGTCATGCCTATGCGGCCCTTGCCGCCGCGGGTCTGACGCCTGTAGGTATCGAGCGAGGTGCGCTTGAGATACCCGCCGCGTGAGACCGTCACGACGACGTCTTCCATCTTGATGAGGTCTTCGATGTTGATGTCGCCCTCATCGTCGATGATCTGGGTCCTGCGGGCGTCGCCGAAGTCCTTCTGCACCTGACGCAACTCCTGGACGATGACGGAGCGGAGCTTGGCGTCGCTGTTGAGGATCTCCAGATAGCCGGCGATCATGCGCTCGATCTCGGCCAATTCGTCCAGGATCTTCTGCTGCTCCATACCCGTCAGGCGCTGGAGTTGGAGTTCAATGATCGCCTGGGCCTGTCGCTCGCTGAAGTCGAAGCGCGAGAGCATACTGCCGTTGAAGTTCAGGGTCGGCGACCATTTTCCGATCACCGCCTCGAGCTTGGCATTCTCGGGGAACAGCGTGGCCCCCATGAGGGCTTCCCGCGCTTCTTTCGGGTTGCGGGAGGCGCGCACGGTCTCGATCACCGCATCGAGGTTCTGCAACGCCTTCTGGAATCCAAGCAGGATATGCTCGCGGTCGCGCGCCTTGCGGAGCAGGAATTCGGTCCTGCGGCGGACGACTTCCACGCGGTGCTCGATGAAGCGTTTGATGACATCGATCAGCCCCAGCTCGCGCGGCTGCCCGTTGACGATGGAGAGCAGGATCACGCCGAAGCTGACCTGCATCTGCGTCAGTTTGTACAGGTTATTGAGGACGATGTCGAACTGCTCGCCCCGCTTGAGTTCGATTACGACTCGCATTCCGTCGCGGTCGCTCTCGTCGCGGATGTTGCTGATCCCTTCGATGCGCTTTTCGTTAACGAGGGATGCGATCTGCTCGACCAGCTTCGCTTTGTTCACCTGGTACGGCAACTCGTCGATGACGATGGCATCGCGGTCCTTGCCGAACTTCTCCGGGCGCACCTTGGCGCGGATCTTCAGGCTGCCGCGTCCACGGGTGAAATAGTCGAAAATGCCTTGCCGGCCGAGGAGGATGCCGCCGGTGGGGAAATCCGGCCCCGGCACCATCTCCATGATCTTGTCGAGCGTGAGCGAGGGGTCCTCGACCAGCGCGACGGTGGCTTCGACGATCTCTTTCAAGTTGTGCGGCGGAATGCGGGTCGCCATGCCGACGGCGATGCCCTCGCTGCCGTTGACCAGCAGATTGGGGACGCGCGTGGGCAGAACCTCGGGTTCGTGTTCGCTGTCGTCGTAGTTGGCGCGGAATTCGACCGTGTCCTTGTCGATATCCTCCAGCAGCATGGAGGAGATCTTGGACAAACGGGCCTCGGTGTACCGCATGGCCGCCGGCGGATCGTTGTCCACCGAGCCGAAATTGCCCTGGCCTTCGATCAACGGGTTGCGCATGGAAAACGGCTGGGCCATGCGAACCAGGGCATCGTAGACGGCCGTGTCGCCGTGGGGGTGGTACTTACCGAGGACTTCACCGACAATCTTTGCGCACTTGCGCGTGGGGCGGTTGTGCGTCAGCCCCATCTCGCTCATTCCAAACAGGATGCGGCGATGAACAGGTTTCAGACCGTCACGCACGTCCGGCAGCGCGCGTCCGATAATCACGGACATCGAGTAGTCGAGATACGAGCGGCGCATCTCCTCTTCGATGTTGACCGGTGTGATATTTCGGCGATCGGAGAAAGGCAGTTGTCCGCCTCCGCCCTGGGGCGGCTGAGGCCCTTGCGGGTTCTGAGGATCTTGGGGATTCGACATTTCGGAATTCTCTTGATTTTAACAAATCCAGCCCTGCCGGAGCGAATGATCGACTGCGGTTTCTCCTTTGGCATCAGTAATTTCGAGTTATCATGGAGTTAGCTGTATGCTCTCCGTCGTCATACCCATTCACAACGAAGAGAGGGCGATTCTGCGCCTCTACGACAGGCTGACGGAGGTGCTCGAAGCGATCACCAAACGCTACGAGATCATCTTCGTCGACGACGCTTCAACCGACCGCAGCTTTGATCTGCTGGCCAACCTCGTGGAAACCGACAGCCGCCTGAAAGTGATTCGCTTGCGCCGCAATTTCGGCCAGACGGCGGCCCTTTCGGCAGGGTTTGACGAGGCTCGCGGCGACGTCATCGTAGCCATGGATGGCGACTTGCAGCACGACCCCGCCGACCTTCCTGCGCTCTTGCAGAAGATTGAAGAGGGCTATGACATCGCCAGCGGTTGGCGCAAAGAGCGCAAAGACAACGCCATCATGCGCCGCTTCCCCTCGCGCGTCGCTAACTGGCTGATGTCCAAGATATCGGGCGTCGAATTGCACGATTTTGGCACCACGTACAAGGCTTATCGCAAAGATGTCCTGAAGGACGTGAATCTTTACGGTGAACTGCACCGCTTCATCCCCGCACTGGCCAGCTATTACGGTGCACGCATTGCCGAAGTGCCTATCTCGAATCCGCCGCGCGAAGGCGGCGCCTCGCACTATGGAATCGGGCGCACATTCAACGTATTCTTCGACATCCTGACCATCCGGTTCCTGCTGCGTTACCTGACCAGTCCGATGCACTTTTTCGGCCGGATCGGATTGCTGAGTTCAGTGTCCGGGTTTCTGATTCTAGCGTTTCTTTTGGTCAAGAAGATTTTCGGCCAGGAGATCATTTTGCAGCACGGTCCACTTCTGTTCGCGGGGGGTCTGCTGCTTGGCCTGGGGGCGCTGATGTTCACGACCGGACTGCTGGGCGAGATGATGATGCGAACGTATTTCGAAAGCCAGGGCCGTCGTATTTACGCCGTCCGGCAGGTGCTCACCCGCCAGGAAACCGGCGCCGGCGACAGTGCGCGCTAACAGCGGTCCACGCCAGCGCATTGATCACCTGATCGAAGATCAGCACAATAGGCATTCTCTATCATTTTGGTAGAGTTTCTATAATTCATTGTATTTCAATTAGTTATGGAGCCACCCGCCGGGATTGAACCGGCGACATGCTGATTAAGAAACAACCAGATTTCCGCAACTTCTTGATTCTACTGCGCTGCTATCAACGCCTAGAGCGACTGCAGAGGGCATTGCGGCGTCAGTTGAACAGGGTCCTGAACTGGTCGTCGGGCACTTTGCGATAGGGCGTCTGGCGCATGGGCGTCATCCTGCCCACCTGGATTTCGATGGCGAGATTGTCAGGCGCAGCGGCGCCGATATGCAACAACACGGGCGATTCGTCCCGCGCGCCTGGCTGTATTTGGGCGCAGAGCGACAAATCAAACACCACAATGGTGAAGAGTGCTCCGAGCCTCAGCTTTGCCCTCACAGCGCGTTGCACAAAGCGACCGCTCCCTCCTCCGATGTCCGCACGTCATCTTCGGACTTGCCGCCGCTGAAGGCCGCAATACAATAGCCGGTCTTGCCGCGGACGATGAAGCCGCCGGGCCAGCCGAATTCACCGGTCATCGTGGGACGTGTGTGACTGCCGCTAGCTTTGAGCGTATCAGCCATCTCGGACGCCTTTGCGTAGGCGATCGCGAGCAAGTTCGCCCCCTTGTTGTCGGCGCTGGGCTCGTCCTTGTAGCGGCCCACGACGACCATCTTCGAGTTCCAGGAGCGAATGCTGTCTCCTTCAAACCAAGCCACGACGGCGACGCCTCCGATGCCCAATTCACCGGCTCGCTTCTTCATCGCCGCGAGCGCTTCGTTCGCCGCTTTGTCGAAGCCCGCGCCCGCGCTTGATGGCGGAACGTTCACGGCGCGAATGTCGTCTATGTAAAACACGCCTTCGCCGAAGTGGCCTTCTCCGGCGCTAATGTAAGTGGCGAGTTCGATCACCGCGGCGGGGAGGAAGACCGGACTCTTTCCGGTCACGTCGAGCCAGCTGGGGTGGCGCAGATCGGAGAAGGGGATAGTGACGATGCGAGCCGTGTCGTCTCCTACGGAGGTCTTGTAGGTGGCCTGCCAGAGGTCGTGGATGTTCGCGCCCTTCGCGTCCGCGATGTTGAACTGCATGGTGATTTCGCGCCCGGAACCATCGGGCTTAAGCCAGAACTGCAGCGCGTTATAGGGCATCAGGTCCCACTTTTTCAAAATACAGATGGCAGCATAGTTCTGGCCCTTCTCGGCTGTGAGCCGGTGCTCGAACTTCAGGCTGTAGCGGCCTTGCGACTTGATGCCGCTCTCGAGGCTCTGCCGCATCCAGCTGCCGTGGGGCGGCTTGTACCAGTGCCTGGCCAGATCTTCGGTGGAGGCGTAAGACTCGAAGTCTTCGAGTACGAGTGACGCTTGCGCGGAACCCGCCGCCGCGCTATCGGCTTGGGAACCTACCCTGCCCAAAGGTTGCGCAGAGTCCGCGGGGAGGACTCGCAATGCAGCGCCGCCTCCGCGGCGAGTGCCGTGCAGTGTCGAGATCCAGGTCTTTTCCTCGAAGGTCTCCGTCGTCACGGCGCCTGTCAGAATGTCTACCCACTCGGCGCGCCATTTGCCCGTGGGCACAGCGAGCACCGGCGCGATGGGACCGTCGCCGGGAAACCAGACTGCGTATGCCTTGCCTGGGCCCGCGAGAGCGCTCCAACTGTCCGCGCCGCCAACGACGATGCCGTTGTCAGGACGCATCTTCTCTAGCGGCAGTGACCGCATGAAATCGAGCAGGATGCGCAACTGCGTCCTGATGGCGGCACCACCTCCAGCGTTGTAATTGCCGGTGAAGCGAGGCACGCTGGTCCCGTCTTCATGACCGACAGTGAAGCTGAAATCGAGATTGCCGTAAAGCCCCCCGCCGGAGAGCAGGAAGTTCCAGCCCTGCGTCCGGTAGTTGTCGGCTTCCGTGCCGTTGAAACCTGTCTCGTTGAACGCCAACAACCGGCCAGGATCAGGGTTCGCTCGCAAGATTTCGGCATTTCCGTCGTAGTGGACGTTGAAGATCGAGATGTTCGCGAAGCACCCGTGCAACTCGCTCGACGGGATCACAGAGCCTTGGTTGGTGAGATCGACACTCATCACGTGCTTCTTCGGCAGGCGCGACTCTTCATCGGTCACCCATTCCGACACGCGGCGAATCCAGGCCTTCGCGGGCGCCGGCGGCTGCGAGGCAAAGCCGGGCTTCTCCTGGTTATAGAACCAGGGCTCGTTGCATAGGTTGAAGATCAAGTTGTCGTAGCGGTTCAGTTCGCGTACCAACTTCCGGGCGTAGGCCTCTTGGCGAGCAAGGACATTCCCGTTGTTGAGGCTGAGATAGCGCTTGCCGTCAATGGCGGCTGTGGCGTTTACGTTGTTCTTCGGATTGAGCGGCGAGTAGTCGTAGCCCGGCCCGATGAAGAAGAGCACGGCCTCCACGATGATGCCGCGCCGGCTCGCTTCATCGAAGAATGCGTGCAGCCGCTCGAAGTAGGCAGGGTCCCAGTGGTCCAGGTCAAATCTGTTCCCTCCAAGCGCGAAACCCGGCGTCGAACTGCGCGCCCAAGGTGCGAGAAAACGTCCCTCCCGAGGCGCCAGAGGATTGTCCACGATCCCGAACGAGTCCGCTCCCTCGGCATAGTCGCCAAGAAACAGGCGGGTGTGATTCAGGCCGGCCGCCTGAATCGTCGCCAGGTATTTGTGGAAGTCGAAGTCGGGATTGATCGTCGACCCGTAGTGCTCGCCGCTGGCGACCAGGACCGTCGCCCGGCCCTGCCATTGGAAGTATCGCGGGTTGTCCGGGTGCAAGCGGATCGGACCGTCCGGGCCAGCCGCGTGCATCAAGGCAACGCAGAAACATATGCTCGCGAGAGATCTCGCCGATAGTCTGAACGACACTGCTGGGGTTCTCCTCTCTCGTTCTCTTCCGTGTTCGGCCTACGACAACGCAGTCATACTTCCGACCTTCGCAGGTTGATTGTCTCGTTCTGGACCAGCGGTCGCGCCCAGAAGCCGACTCCGAGAATCCAGCCGAATGTCAGATACAACACCAGCAAGCCGGTGCGCAGTCCGAAACGGTCTCCGATCTGGCCAATACAGAGCGGCACCACGGCGCCGCCGATGATTGCCGTGCAGAGGATTCCGGCGGACGCGCCGTGTGAATGCGACAGGGAGTTCAGTGCCAGCGACATGACGACCGGCCACATTACGGAGGCAAACAGGCCGACTGCGGGGAAAGCCAGCAGCGCCGTTGCCGTGTTGCCGAAAAGCGCCGCGGTGAGCGCGGCCATGGCGCCCAGGGATGCGCCGATCAGCACCTTGCGGCTGTCGAGGAGCTTGAGCAGTCCGAGGCCCAGGCCGCAACCGATCGTCAGCAAGCCCCAGAACCAGGCCACTTCCATCGCGCCCTGAGTGTGCGGATCCACGCCGTGGTACTTCGTAAGGAACTCGGAGATCCAGTTGGCCGTGCCCTGTTCGCAGCCGACGTAGGCGAAGACGCTGACAAAATACAGCAGCACGGTCCTGTTCCCGAACAACTGACGGTGCAGGCGCCACGAGCCAATCGCCTCCTCTTCGGTGCGTTCCACTGCCGGGAAACGGAACAGAACCACCAGGATCAGCATCGTCACCGAGAGAACCGCGAAGAGCCAGTACAGAGAGATCCAGGGCCATCGCGCCGGGGTAACGGAGGCGAGCAGCGCCAGTGCGCCGGCCTTCGGAGCGCGTGGGTCCAGAGCGGCAACCAGGTACGAGTACACTTGCGGGCTCACAAACGAAGCGCCGCCGAACAGCAGTTGCGCTAGTGCGCAGTTGAAGGCAAAATGCTCTTCGCCCCCGGCGACGCGCAGCAGCGGGTTGATCGCCACCTGCAGGACGGCCATGGCTACGCCAATCAGGAACACCGAGACCAGTGCGCTGGAGTAGCCGGGCCAACATGCGACCAGCAACGAGCCTGCGAGACTCAACGCGAAGGCTCCGAGAATGACCGGCTTCTCGCTGTAGCGCTCTACGAGTAAGCCTGCCGGAATCGACATCACCCCAGAGGCGATGAAGAATGAGAACGGCAGCAGCGCCGCTGCCGAGAGGGTCAGCGAGAAGCCTTGAATCACATCAGGAATGATCGGTCCCAGGATGTTGGTCAGCAGCGAGATTGCGATGAAGATCAGGAACACGAGCGCCGCCATGCGGCGCGAGCGGCCCAGGCGATGAGAGTTCATTCCACCTCCGTCACTTTGGTGGCGCGCTCGAACCGGCCGGGTTCCCGGTCCTTCACAGCGGCCAAAGCAAGCGTCAACATCTCGACCGGCAGGAACTCCATCAGCGGCCGGAGCCGCTCCGCGCTTTCCGGGATTTGGTAGACGCCTCCGGTCGTTGTGGAGACAAGTGCGCTCCTCCCCCCGGCTTCCCGAATGTCATCGACGAGTTTGCGGCTGAAGAGGGCCGAACGTGCGTCGCCTTCCAGTACGAGGACGAAGACCGCGTCGCTCAACATCTCAAAGGGACCGTGCCGGAAAGCCGCCGCGCTGAGGCCCTCGGCATGGTAGTGCGTAGACTCCTTGAGAATCAGTCCGCCTGTTCCAGCGGCGGAGATGGACTGCCCGCGCCCAACGACGAAGATGTCGGCAACACCTTCCAGCACCGGCATGAGTTCTTCGACATGGGCTGGCCATTGAGTGAGATACCCGCGCATCGGCTCCACGGCGGCCCGCGCCTGCTCCAGCAGCGGTTCGCGGTCCTGACCGCTCAGCAGATCGCCCAGCCAATCGAGTGCCAGTAGAGTCGCAAGGTAGGTCTTGCAGGAGACGGTGTGCTCCGCGCCTGCATGCGTCAACACTGCAACCATGCTCAGTGTGGCGAGCGGTGAGTCCGGAGTATTGGTGACTCCGACTATTTCGCATCGCTCCCGAGCGCATTCCAGCAGCCGCACGATCTCCACGCTGCGTCCCGACTGCGAGACAGCGATCACAAGCGTATCAGGGGTCAGCCAGTCTCGTTCGTAATGAACAAGTTCGCTAGTCTCGACCATCACCGGGGTCAGGCCGTCTTTGAGCAGGCGCAGGTAGAGTGGGCGGCATGACCAATAGGACGAGCCCATGCCGGTCAGCACCACGCGCCGCCAGCGTCCGCTGCGCAGGGCGCCAGCCAAATGGTCGAGGCCGTGCTCGCCAGACAGCCCGCCAATTGTTCTGCTCAAGGCGTCGGGCTGCTGCATCAAGTCGTGCAAGTACGAGCAATCCCGCCATGTCACTGCAAGGTCCACGACAATCTCTCCTTCTTCCAACTCAAACGACGCCCGCCCGGTGGAACCACACGCAAGCCCCGCCCAGCAGGCCGCACTGCGCACCGAGCCCCGCGAGCACGATCGACGTGTTCTCCGCGGGCACTTGCGTACAGATGCGCTTCACTACGTCCAATGCGGGGGCGAGCAGGAGATCGGCGCTGCGCATCATGCCGCCGCCCAGCACGATGGTCTGCGGGCAGTACATCGTCACCAGGTTGGCGAGTCCCAACCCGATGTAGAGCGCTTCGCGCTGAACGGCCTGGAGCGCAAGCGGGTCGCCGTGACGGGCCAGTTCGCAGATTTGACTGGCGCTGAGCGCGACGCTCGCCTGAGCGCTCATCCAGGCTTCAATGGCCGGTCCGCTGGCCAGAGTTTCCCAGCAGCCGTTCGCCCCGCAGTAGCAGAGCGGGCCACTCCAGTCGAGTACGTGATGCCCGATCTCCGGATGTGCGCCGCACGCGCCGCGGTAGAGCTTCCCGTCGAGCAGAATGCCGACGCCGATGCCCGTGCTGATAGTGACGTAGAGCAGGCTGCGGCTGCCTCGGCCCGCTCCCCAGGCTGCCTCTCCCAAAGCGGCGGCGTCGGCGTCGTTCTCCACGGCAACGCGAAGACCAAACTCGCGCTCGAGATCGGCGGCCAGCGGAGATCCCTCCCAGCCTGGCAAGGTGCCGACTACACCGTAGACGCCCGTCCCGGGATCGATGGGCCCGGTGCTGCCGATTCCTATCCCGTCAACGCTGAGCCCGAACTCCTTCAGTAGACGATGCAGGATCGCGCCCATGCGGTCGAACGCCGCCCGATAACCGAGTTCGGGAGACGTCGGCGTCTCGTCCTGCGCCAGGATTCGGCCCTGCGCGTTGACGATCCCGATGGCGATCTTGGTACCGCCAATGTCGATGGCCGCAGCTACTCGCTCGATCATGGTTGTCACTCCCGATACTCCACAATCTCGCCACCAAAGGGCGCTACTCGCAGGGTAAAGCCATTGCCGTGAAGTTCGAGCGGCGTTGCGCCCTGCTCGGTGATAAATCCGATCCGGCGCAGTGCGTTACGCGCCGTGACTGTCACCGTTTGAGCGGCGTCGCTGTGGTTGGTGAACACGACGTAGCCCCGGCCCTGTCCAGTCAGAGTGGCGGCTTCGACCTCGGCGCGGTCCGAACGGAACAGCGGCTGGATACCCGCCCACGCGGCCAAGGCCTGGTAGAGGCGATGCGTTGTGTCCCCCGCCTCATAGGCTGACGTCACGCGCGATAGGTATTTCTCAATCGGAAAGGCGCAGGTCAGCACTTTGCCTTTGCCGAACGTGTTTGCGATCAGCGCGGGCCGCCCGTCCTGATCCGTGGCAATCACCTTTCCGCCGTGCATCTCCAGCAGCGCGCCCCAATCGCCGGCCGCGCCCCCGGCGGCGAAGCTAAACTCATCGCCGGGCTTCAACTGACCAAACGGCTCTACCATGCGGATCTTCAGATCGCGCGCCGGAATGCGATCCGCCAGTCGGGCCCCGAACAGCTCTTCCATGTCCGGAATGGCGCTCTCGCCGTTCAGGGAGACGTAAAGCGCACCTCCAGCCCGCACATACTCCTTGGCGCGTTGCCAGAAAGTCGTGTGGACATGCACTAGGTTCGGCTTGGAACTGGTGAGCGGCGAAGGCAGCAGCAATAGAGGCAGGGTTTTCCAGTCGCTGTATTCGCGCGGGAAGCTCGCTCGCAGCCCGGCGCGGCGTGCCAAAACGAAGCTATTGAGCCAGGTCGCGGAGAGCTCGGCGCTCAGTTCGCCATAATCCGCATCCTGCTGGCCCGCTACGGATCCGGGTTCCTGGTTGGAAACGTACGGCACGCCGCCGTATTGCGGGAGCCCGAGTCCGCGCAACTCGCCATACGGCTTCGACCACTCGAATGGCACCACGATACCTGCTTCGGCGCGGGCCGGTTCTATGCCGGCCAAATCCAGCCGCTCGATACGCTTACTGAAACTGCGAAGCTCCGTCCCGGCCGGGCGGTCGTGCCCGTCCCATGTCGTCAGCCCGAACTGAGTTTCGTGCGGAGCCCTTCGATACGGAATCCGCTGGTAAGTCTCCGGCGCGGCATCCGTGAAACACCACAGCAGGAAACCGTTGGCGCCCGCCCCAAGCGCCGAATACAGGTTGGCACGCAAGTAGCGGGCAATTCGGTCGGGCGTTTGTTGCGCCGAGGATGCCCCCATCTCCTGAACCATCACGGGCTTGCCCGCGCCGCCGGAGAGAGCCACCTGGAAAGCGGCGGCGTAGGTCGTTCTTGTGGAGAGCAGCGGATCGGGAAAGAGCGCAGGGTTATACAGCGGATAGGGATGAACGCTCAGGAAGTCGACTTCGCTCAGGATGTTGTCAGGCCGAAACGGTCCATGCCCGATGTCCTGCGCGTCGGTCCCCACCACGATTGGATGCAGGGAATCGGCGCGCCGGATTGCCCCGGCGATCAGCCGGGTCCAGTTGATGGCCATCGCGTCAGTCGTCTTGCCCGCGTTCCAGAACGGCGGTTCGTCGGTGAGATCCCAACTCTGGATCGCCGTTTCGTTTGCGTAGCGGCGTCCAAACTCTGCGGCAAGGTTGGTTTCCAGCCGCAGCATTTCCGGATCGGCATGCGGATGACGCCCGTTGCGCCAAGGCACGTCCCAGATCGCTTCGCCGACTTCGTTGCCAATGAACAGGCTGGGCTGGAGGTAGATCTCGTAACGACGCGCCAGTTTCACCAGTTCATCGAGCTGCGCGAACGCCGCCGGATTGTAGTCCGCTGGGCGAGGCTCGAACCAAGCCCACACCAAGTCCAGCCGGACCGTGTTGACGCCTAGTTCGCGCATCTTGCGAAAGTCAGCTTCCACGCTGCTGGGATCCCATTCCATAGGCCACTGCATAGCAGCCTTGGCGGGTACCCAATGCACGCCTGTGGGGACAAACGGCCGGCCGTCGCGCTGGAAGTAATTGCCGCTCAAATGGACCGGGGACAGCGGCCCCTGCGCCAAGGCCGAAGTTGGCCGCGCCAACGAGCACGCGGCAATCACGAACAAAGAGAGATGTCGCACCGTTCTACCTCAACGCCTGGCTGACTCGCTCGTGCGCTTCGCCCATGGTGGCAAGTGGCGAGATGGCCTCAAGCAGCCTGGATTGTAACGAGTCTATCTGGAAATACGACGTGCCTCCTCTCGATGCGCCGGAATCCCGCTAGTTCGCCGGAAGGCGGCAGTTTCGAGTGCGAGTTGAGAGACGGGGTCCAGACAGCATTGGCGTTGAACACGTTGCGCCGGTCGGTTAAGGAG
>Ga0073936_10001999_pt1 | contig 30841 bp, 25 predicted proteins | sample AliMusrvi5mmetaG_FD_87041 | JGI IMG/M metagenome (GOLD analysis project Ga0073936, IMG submission 87041) | Freshwater lake bacterial and archeal communities from Alinen Mustajarvi, Finland, to study Microbial Dark Matter (Phase II) - Alinen... | ecosystem: Environmental > Aquatic > Freshwater >...
GATCAGTTGGAACAACAGAAGCAGTCCGTCAATGCCATCAACGAATTCCACCGCACCCTGATGCTCGCCAAAGGCTACGATGCCGCCAGCGTCGACAAGCTGGCGGCAACGGCTGGCACCCTGAATCCCGCCAACGCCGCACCCCAAGTCGCCGGCACCGCCGATGCCAAGCGCCTGGCGAACAATCGGGACGCGCTGCTGACGGCCATCTTGGACCATGCCTCATTGGCGCGGAATTTCGGTTATGATAACTTTGCCAAAGGCGATGACCTGAGCGCCGGAGCCAAGGCGCTGCGGGCCAAGGACGGCGCCCTCCTGAAGCGGGTGGCCGAGACGCTCGAACTCATCAAGAGCAATCCCGCACTCTCCCTCAACGCCAACAACATCGACGCGTTCAGCACAGCCACCCCAGCGGTTGACGCGCAGCCAAGTGACGACCCCGATGCCGAGAGCTTGAAAAAGGAATCCCAGCAAATCATCCAAAAACTGGCCGAACTCAAAACCGCGTGGTTCAAGACCGGGTTTTTTCCGAAGCGCTTTGCCAGTTACCTCAAGCTTCCCATCGCCAGTGATGCGGATGTCGGCTCTAACGAAGAACTGCTCGCCTTGTGGAAGTTGTGCAATCTGGCGGAGAAATGGGACGTGGAAACCCCGAAGGTCCGCCAACTCATAGCCACCTTCAATTGCTTTTTCGATACCAGCAAGATCACCGCCACCGACGTGCTGGGCAGCTTGCGCCCGTGCCAGTTGAACTTCGTGCAAGTCCAAGGCCAGTCCGTCGCTGATTACTCGATCACCGCCAATGCGACGAAAATCGCCGAGTTCAACACCATGCAGGCGGTCATCAACCCGGTTCCGTTTCTCCTGAACCAACCGCTGACCTTCCGCAAGAATAACACCGCCGACCCCACCGTGCAAGCATGGGGACTGGTCAAGGAAATCAAAATCGGCCAGCAAAACCCCTGGCGTCACATCACCCCGTCGGGCGTTTGTTATGACATCTCGATTCAGGGCACCAACCTGGATGCCCTCCGCCAATGGCCCAAGACGAGTGATTTCAAACCCCACCCCTAAGCCGCCATGCTCAACGAAGCCACGGATTCCCTGTTCCAGGAGACCAACAGCCGCCTGCATCTGGCCCTGTTCGGCAAGCATCCCTGCTGGAATGATCACATGGAGGACATCGGCCTCAAAACCCCCTCCCTCGTCGAATTCAAACGGCGCCTCTACTACGAAGGCATCAGCGGCAGGCTGGACAGCGGCGCCTGGCGCGACCTGCCGCCGGCACACCGCCTCGATTCCTTCGATCACGAGTTGCTCTGGACCGGCAGCACCGGCGTGATCTTCGCCATCCTTTGGCATTCCTCGGACGGCGGCGGCCGCGCCGCCTATCCCATGGTGGCCGCCGCGCACTTTCTAACCGCCCGGCTGCCCGCCATGGTGGGCCCGGTCTTCGATGCGCTCCAACAGGTGGCCGAGGATTGCCGCAAGGCCCATGACCGCCAGGCGGTGGCCCAAGCCCAGACCCGCGGCGTGGAACGCCTGATCCAGGCCGCCCGCAGCCTGGTGCCCATGTCCGCCCAGACCTGGGAGCGGACCTGCCGCGAGGACTTCGTCAATCATGACGGCTTCGGCACCGGTGGCGAGGGCTTCGCCCGCCTGTTCTACGCCCTAACCGAATATCAGAATCTCACGCCGGCCGCGTGCAACACCTTTTGCTACCGGCTCGCCGACGGCGGTGCCGCAACCGAGTCGCTCAACCTGTGGCAGACCCTGCTGCGGGCCCAGTTGGACGCCTCCGCCTCCTTACTGCTCAGTCGCTGCCGCTCCGCCACCTGGGTCGATGCCATGGCCGGCGATTTTCCCGCCGAGGAATTTTTCCGCCTCAAGGCCGGTCCCGGCGAAATCCCGCTGGTCACCGACATCCCCTACCGGGTGCCGGATGAACTCATGGAACAAACCCGGATGGTGCTGGAAAGCTTCCTGGACACCCCGGAAATGGTTCCCAAACTCGACGGTTGCGGCTCGGACGGGCCGGGCCAAGGCACTCTCGGATCCCTGCTGGAGCGAATATTCCGCAAGAAATCCTGAAACCCGACACTATTCTCTTGACGCCTGCCCCTCCCGCCTGTCTTCTAACAATACAAACCGTGAGTCCCTTATCAATCATTCTGGCACCGGTCGCACAGGACGCCCCCTGTGGCGAGAACCTGTACGAGGACATGGGCTATGAAGTCCAGTTCGCCAGCTTGGTCAATGCCGGCTTGGGCATTGCCGTCGAATCCTTTGTGGACGGCCAGCAGGCGTCGTCGTCGGCCCCCACCGGCCAATTCGCTTGGCAGGAATTGCAGGACCAGTTGGTCGATTTGTTCCGCCAAACCAAGCATTTGGACATGCTTTACCTGCTGGCGCTTTCCCAAACCCACCTGCACGGCATCGCGGGATTGATCGAAGGCCTCGACTACACCAACTCGTTGTTAGACCGGAGTTGGGACACCCTGCATCCGCTTGAGTCCGAAGGCGATTACGAATACCGGCAGGATTGTCTGAGGAAGCTCGACTCGCCCGGCTTTGCCAATGCGTTGGATGCCATGATCATCGCCGATGGCAGGCAACTGGGGAAACACACCCTGGGGGCCTGGCTCGCGGCCAAAAAGGCCAATTCGGAGGAACTCAAGACCCTCGAGCAGGCCGCCGTGGAAACCCTCAAGGAAAAGCCCGGCTTTTTTGACGAACTGGCCGCTTGCATGAACGAATTGCGGGAGTCCATGGGACGTCTCGAACTCACGGTCAAAGACCATTTCGCCAGCTTCCGCCTGCCCTTCAAAGCCCTCAAGGCCAAGCTCGCCGAGGTCGCACAGATCATCGCCGGCTTCAGCGATGTGGCCATCGAGGGTTTCGCGGGCAACTCCCCCGCCCCAAACGCCGCGGCCCCCGGCGGCGCGGGCGGATCGAGCGTGCCGGACCAGATCAACAGCCGTGAGGACGTCGTCAAAACCCTGGCCAAGATCATCCTCTTCTACACCAAGAACGAACCCACCAGCCCGGTGCCCATCATGCTCGAACGGGCGCAGCGGGTGGCCACGATGAATTTCAAGGAAATCGTGCAGGAATTCAATCTCAGCGGCACCCCCTCCATCCAGGAAGTCCTCGGCTGGAAAAACGAAGAAACCTCGATCTAACAAACCAACACCACTACCATGCCAAAGCCATCCAAAAGCTCCCAGAAGCTGTTGCCCCGCAAACCCCGGGTTCAAATCGAATATGATGTCGAAGTCGGCGGCGCCATCCGCAAAACCGAACTGCCGTGGGTCACCGGAGTCATGGCGGACCTGTCCGGTGACAATGCCGGCACCCTCAAGGACCTCAAGGACCGCAGCTTCGCCGACGTCGATGCTGAGAACTTCGACGGCTACCTCAAGAGCCAGACGCCACGCGTCAACTTCGCCGTTGACAATATCATTACCGGCGAAGGCCGCATGGGGGTGGACGTCACCTTTGAGAAACTCGATGATTTCACTCCCGACCAGTTCGCCCGCAAGGTGGGCGCGGAGATCGAAGAGGTCAAGCTCACCAAGGTCAAGGAGGGCAAGACCGAGTTCTATCAAATCAAACAGGACGGGCCCATGTCGCTCCAACTTGGTGACAGTTGTGACTCGCTCGACAAACTGGCCTCGGCGGACTACGTCGGGATGAAATTGGGCGAGAAGGCCGCCAATCTTGAAGTGGTGGTCATTCCGGACCCCAAGGAACCTGACAAATCCGTCTTGCGCATCACCAAGAAGGGCCATTTGGCCAAGCTGCTCGACGCCCGCAACCAACTCAAGGAACTGCTCATCAAGGTGGACGGCAAATCCAACGTCCAAAAGGTCCTCGATGAAATGCTGGCGGATCCCTCGCTGATGCGCGAGATTGTCGACGAAGAAGGCAAATGACCCCACCCCAACCGCCACCATCCATCATGAGCACACAGTCCCAAGCCGAAAAATCCCAGGGCAAAACCGCCACGGAACAAACCAGTTCCCTTGACCGCCTCTTGTCAGTGGTTGACAAGATGAAGCCGTCCAACGACCAGGCCCGCAAGGAAATCCAGGGTGCCGTCACCACCCTGTTTGAACACATCCTCGACGACTATGAGTCCATTTCCAAGGACTCGCCGGAAGTCCTCGACAAGATTGAAAAAGTCATCGCGGAAATCGACCGCCGCCTGACCCGCCAGATGAATCTGATCATCCATCACGAGAAGTTCCAGAAACTCGAGGGCAGTTGGCGCGGCCTCCATCACATGGTCGCCAACACCGAGACCAGTGACATGCTCAAGATCAAGGTGTTCAATGTCTCCAAGAGCGAACTGGTCAGATCCTTCAAGGGCAAGTCCGTCGCCGGCTGGGATCAAACCGACATCTTCAAGAAAATCTACGAGGAGGAATACGGCACTCCCGGTGGCAAGCCCTTCGGCGTGCTCATCGGGGACTTCGAGTTCGGCCCCTCCGGCCAGGACGTCCAGGTGCTGCGAGGCATGTCCAAAGTCGCCTCCACCGCCCATGCCCCGTTCATCTCGTCCGCCTCGGCGGAGTTGCTGGACATGCAAAGCTGGACCGAACTGAACAACCCGCGCGACCTGCGCAAGGCCATCGATACCAAAAACCACATGGCTTGGAACAGCCTGCGCGAGGACGAGGATTCCCGCTACATCGGTCTCACCATGCCGCGTTTCCTCTCCCGCGTGCCTTATGGCGCCAAGACCGAGCCGCTGGATTCGTTTGACTTCGAGGAAGCCACCGATGGCAGCGATCACACCAAGTACTGCTGGTCCAACGCCGCTTACGCCTTCGGTGCCAACATCAATCGCGCCTTCTATGAAAACGGTTGGACCACCCAGATCCGCGGCTTGGAAAGCGGTGGCATCGTCGAGAACCTCCCCTGCCATGTCTTCCCCACCGACGACGGCGGGCTGGATGCCAAATGTCCCACCGAGATCGCCATCACCGACCGTCGTGAGAAGGAACTCGCCGACATCGGCCTCATGCCCCTGTCCCATTACAAGAACAGTGACTACTCGTGCTTCTTCGGCGCACAGTCGCTCAAGAAAGCCGCCCAGTATCTCGACGCCGATGCCACGGCCAACGAAGCCCTCTCCTGCCGGCTCCCCTACTTGTTTGCCACCTGCCGGTTCGCCCATTACCTCAAGTGCATGGTCCGCGACAAGGTCGGATCATTCATGGAGGCGGCCGACATGCAGATCTGGCTCAACAAGTGGATCACCAGTTATGTCGTCGATGGAGGGGATGAAGTGGTCAAAGCCCAGAAGCCGCTCAAGGATGCGCGGGTCGAAGTGACCGACATCGAGGGCGATCCGGGCAACTATCGCGCGGTGTTCTATCTGCGCCCCCATTTCCAACTGGAAGGACTCACCGCCTCCCTGCGGCTGGTCTCCACCATGAAACAAAAAGGATAATCCTTCGTGCCGCGTGGCACAAGAACACAAACCAAACCAAACCTAACCAACCACCATTATGGCATTTGACGCATATCTGAAAATTGACACCATTCCAGGCGAATGCACGGACAAGCACCACGAGCAATGGATCCAAATCCTGGCCTTCAACCATGGAGTGTCACAACCCCACGCCACCGGTGTTGCCGGCGGCGGATCGCGCGGCGGCGTCGAGCGCTGCGACCATCAGGACTTCACCATCGTGAAGTATATTGACAAGTCCACCCCCAAGCTCAACCTGCATTGCTGCAACGGCAAGAACCTCAACAAGGTGAAGGTCGAGGTTTGCAAGCAGTCCGACAGCAAGGTGGCCTATATGACCTATGAGTTCGAGACGTGCTTGGTTCGTTCGGTGGCCATTTCCGGCTCGCCGGGTGGCTCGGGCAATGTGCCGACCGAACAGGTGCATTTCTCCTATGCCAAGATCAACTGGAAATACACCGAGGTTGATCCCAAGACCAACCAACCCAAAGGCAACAGCGTTTCCTACTGGGACATGCTGAGCAATACCGGCGGTTGATCCATTCCCCAGTGCGCCGTGAGTGCCCTCTCCAATCTCAATAACCTGTTGCTGGAAGGGCAGCTCATGGCTGCCGTGGAACTGTGCAAGCAGTCCGTTAGAAATTCGCCATCCCAAATCGAACCGCGGGTGGCCCTCTATGAACTGTCCTTGTTCCAGGGCGACTGGGACCGCTGCAAGAACCAGGTGGAAACCATCATGACTCTCGGCGGCGATCCCTTGCACTGGCTGGGGCACATGGCCGATATCCATGCCGCCAAGGCAAGGACCCAGTGCTGGCTCGGGAGGGAACGGCCGCCGGTGGTCGGGGACTGCGACGCGGATGAGCGGATCATGTTTGACCGCCTCTGGCAGGCCATCGTCAACTCGGAGGCGGGTGACGATTCCCTAACTGTTGAGAATGCCGGGGAGTACGGCGGCATGGTGTTCGGCCCCGGCAAGATCAACGGGGTTGAATTCGCCGCGCTTTCCACCATCGATTCGCGCTTGCCCGGCGTATTGGAGATTTCCGACGGAGGCGAGTATGGCTGGCTGTGGTTGGGGGCGGTGTCCCGGATTGAAATGCAGGGCGGCGCCAGGAATCTGGCGGAAGTCATGTGGATTCCCTCACGGGTGTTCCTAACCAACGGCGAGATCAAGTCCGTCAGCATGTTCGGCCTCTATCCGGAAACGGAGAAAGCCGCCAATCCCATGGTCGTGCTGGGCCGGGCCACCGAATGGGATGAGGCTCATGCCACGCTCTCGCTCGGCAAAGGCGGGCAATTGTTCGATGTCGACGAGCGCCCCGTTCCCTTCCAGCAGATCCGCTTGATCGAATTTGCCGGCGATGATGCGTCGGCGGCCACGCAACCGGAATCACGCGCGTGAAAGGGGCGACGGTTTTTCCCAGTGTCTTCGGCCGGCTCTTCACCTCGGGAAGCAGCAATCCGCTGGCCACCGGCATTTCCATGAAGACGTACCGCAGCCATGTGATGCGCGACTTGCGCTGGCTGCTAAACTCGCGCTGCCATCCCGCAAACTCGTTGATCCACGCCTACAAACTGGCGGCCTCCTCCACCTTGAACTATGGACTGCAAGACATGGTGGGCGTCCTGGAATCTCAAATCGAACCGGAAGACGTCGTCCTCGCGGTCAAAACCGCCATCATCCGCTTTGAACCCAGAATCATTGCCAGTTCCGTGATGGTTTCCCTGGTCGGCGGCATCCACGCCTTCGATGCCGATGCCTTTGCCTTGGAAATCCAAGGCGATCTCTGGGCCTTGCCGGTAAATGAACCGCTCGTCTTGCGCTCGTTGTGGAATGGCATCGCCGGACGCTGGCAGGTACAATGATCTTGCTATATGAATGAAACATTTCTCAAGTTGTATGAAGAGGAACTGGGGCATATCCGTGACCTCGGCTCGGATTTCGGCAATCAGTATCCCAAAATCGCCGGGCGCCTGGGGCTGTCGCGGGAGGGTTGCGACGACCCGTTTGTCGAGCGCATGATCGAAGGTTTCGCCTTTCTGTCGGCCCGGGTCCGCACCAAGCTCGACGCGGAATACAGCAACTTCTCCGAGTCGCTGCTGGAGTCGGTCTATCCGCAATTGCTCGGCCCGGTGCCATCCATGACCATCGTCGAATTCACCCCGGATGACAAGCTGGCGGGCAAATTCGTCATTCCCCGTGGCAGCGCCATGACCAGCCATCTTGGCACTGAGGAGGACACCCGCTGTGAGTTCCGCACCGCCCACGAGGTGACCTTGCAACCCCTCAAGGTAAGCCTAACTGAAAAGGCGAGATACCACTCGCGCGATGTTGATACGCTGCACCTCCCGGCCAGTGCCAATGCCAAGTCCGCCATCAAACTGCGGCTTACCCACGCCCAGGCCGGCAAGCCCATCAGCGGCTTGGAGGGCTTTGATTCGCTGTCGCTGCACATTGCCGGCAACATGGATGCAGCGGGAGCGATCCATGAGGAACTGTTAGCCCATTGCTCCCACGTTTTCCTCAGGCCGGTCGTCTCCGACATGAGCCTCCCGCCCGGCACTCTGCTGCCGGTGAACCAAGGCGAAATCAGCTTGACGCCGATGGGTTTCGGCGAGGATGAATCGCTGCTGCCGGCTGACGCCCGGAGCTTTGACGGTTATCGCCTGCTGCGCGAGTATTCGGTGCTGCCACAACGCTTCATGTTCGTGAAACTCAGTGGTCGGGGACTGGCGGATTTCACCTCCCGCTGCGAGCAGGAAAGCTTTGACGTCATATTTTTGTTAGACCGGTCCCGCGAGGAATTGGCCCGGTATGTGGACGGCCACCGCTTCAAATTGCATGTCACCCCGGCCATCAACCTGTTTCAACGGCGTGCCGACCAGATCCAATTGAGCGAACGCTTCGACCGGGCACACGTGGTCATCGACAAGACCCGACCGCTGGCTTATGAGGTCTATCAGGTGTTGTCGGTCACCGGCACGGGCGAGCAACTTGCCGCGCGCGTGAGGTTCCAGCCGTTTTACCGCAAAGCCAATGACAAGGGGGCGGCCGGGAATTTCTTCACCGTGCATCGGGAACGCCGGAAACTGACGCACCGTGAAGCCCGCTCCGGCGCACACGGCGACTACACCGGCTCCGAGGTTTACCTCTATCTGGTGGATTCCGCCCACCAATTGCACCAGTCCGAAATCAGCGCCGTCTCGGTGAGCGCGCTGTGCACCAACCGCCACCTGCCGCTCTCCATTCCCATCAATCAGCACGCCACGGATTTCTTTGTCGATGCCGGAATCCCGGCCAGCGGCATCCACTGCCTGTTGCCTCCCACCCGCCCGGTGCACTCGCCCGCGGACGGCGCGATCTCCTGGCGCCTCATCAGTCAACTCTCCCTCAACTATCTCTCATTGGTCGAAAACGAACAGGGCGCGGCCTCCCTGCGCAGCATTTTGGAACTCTATACTGAGAATAGCCAGGAGGATTCCCATTACTGGACCAAAGCCCTGACCGGAGTCAAATCCCGCCCGATTGTCCGCCGTCACCCGGCGGCCGGTCCGGTGTCGTTCATCCGCGGGCTGGAGGTGACACTTTCGTTAGATGAATCCCGCCTGGCGGGCCACAGCCCCTATACGCTCGGCGCCATGATGGCTCACTTTCTTGCCAGATATGTCTCGATCAACTCGTTCGTCGAAACGGTGGTTGAGACTAACCGGCGGGGGATCATCGGGCGTTGGTCGGGACGGCAGGGTTCCCAACATGTCTTGTAACCATGGAACAGGAGAAATACCCCGTAATCTATCCGCTGTCCCTGGAAAGCCATCCCGGGACCGATGCCGCTTGCGCCGAGAATTTCTATCGCAAGGTGCGGCGCATTGACGCGCTCAATCCAAGACATCCGCGCACCGGCCATGCCGTGCTGCCCCGCGAGGAGAAAGTCCGCTTCCGACAGATTCCCCATCTGCATTTCGCCCCCGCCACCATCGGCAAGTCCGAAGCCCGCGTCGATCCCGTATCTAACAATACTCTCGAGGAGGTCATGGTCTATTTCATGGGCCTGCTCGGCGTCAATGGCCCGCTGCCCACGGTGTTGAGCGATGTGATCCTGGCCAAGGCCAAAGGAGTCCCCCACCCGGACATGGAGGACCCGCACGGGAGCGATTCGGCATTTCGCGCGGACGCCGGCCCGGCGGCCTTCATCGATCTCTTCAACCACCGCTTCATTTCGCTGTTCTATCGGGCCGCCGTCTCATCTAACAAGGCGGTGGACTTCGACCGACCCGCCGAGTCGCGGTTTCACTCCTTCATCGGCAGTTTCCTCGGTCTTGGCATTCCCGCCACCCAGCACCGGATGGACATCCCTGACACCGCCGCGCTGTATTTTTCCGGCCACTTCGCCTGTCCGACCCATCACGCCGAGGGGCTCTGCAACCTGCTCGCGGATTTCACCGGCGCCGCTGTCGCCATCGCCGAGAACATCGGCCACTGGGTGCCGGTGCCGGCCGCCAATCACTCGATCCTCGGCGTCAACCGCAATGCCGGCCGTTTGGGACAGAGTGCCATGCTCGGGGCCAGGTATTGGGATCGCACCATGAGATTCCGCTTGGTCATCGGCCCGCTGACGCTCGCCGAGTACCAGGATTTCCCTCCGGGCGGCGCTTTGGTTAGGGCGATCCGCAGCATGGTGCTGCTCTATTGCGGCCGTGAGTTTGTCTGCGAACTCAATCCCGTGCTGAAGAAAAGCGAAGTCCCCGAATGTGTGCTCGGCCAGGGATCCCGGCTGGGGTTTTCCTCATGGCTGAAGAGCAAACCCGCCACCGCCGACGCCACCGATCTCAAGCTAACCGTCATCCAATAGCCCGCATCCATGAAACCACAAACGCCCTCGTTCTATTTCAAGAAGTTGAATCCCGTCGCCTATGGCGCCATGGATCGCGCCACCGACCTGTGCGTCAAGCGCACCAATCCCGAACTCGAGGTCGCCCACTGGTTGTTCGCCCTCAACGACAAGGATGACAACGACTATCACAAGATCGCGACGTATTTCGGCATGGAAATGGCACGCATCCAGGCGGATTTGGTCCGGGCCCTGGACTCCCTGCCGCGCGGTGCCAGCCGGGTTTCCAGCCTATCCAAACTGCTGATCGACGCCTTGGAACTCGGTTGGGTCACCTGCTCGCTGGGCTTTGGCGAGTCGGTGTTGCGCACCGGCCACGTGATCATGGCGCTCGCCAAGAACAACACGCTCAAAACCTATCTGGGCGGTCTCTCCGCGGAATTCCGCAAGATCAATGTCGATACCCTGGAGCAACAATTCCAAGCCATCACCGACGGTTCCGCGGAAGCCACACCGACCAAGGCCGCCGCCGACTCCGAGGTACAACAAGCCTACAACGATACCGGCAAATCCGCGCTGGAACGCTTTTCCGTGGATCTAACCGAGCGTGCCCGCAAGGGCGAAATCGATCCGGTGTTGTGTCGTGATGACGAGGTGCGGCAGATCATCGATATCCTGATGCGCCGCCGCCAGAACAACCCTTTGTTGGTGGGCGAGGCCGGCGTGGGCAAAACCGCGGTGGTGGAGGGCTTTGCCATCAAGATCGCCAGCGGCGACGTGCCCGACGCCCTCAAAGACGTGACCTTGCGGTGCCTGGACATCGGCTTGCTGCAAGCCGGCGCCAGCATGAAGGGCGAGTTTGAGGAACGGCTCCGCAATGTGATCGACGAGGTGCAGAAGTCACCCAAGCCGATCATCCTGTTCATTGATGAGGCCCATACCCTGATCGGAGCGGGCGGCGCCGAGGGCGTCGGAGATGCGGCCAATCTGCTCAAACCCGCGTTGGCCCGCGGCACCCTGCGCACCGTCGCAGCCACCACCTGGGCGGAGTATAAGAAACACATCGAGAAGGATCCGGCCCTCACCCGCCGGTTCCAACCCGTCAAGGTGGAGGAACCCACCGAGGAGCAATGTTGTCTGATGCTGCGCGGGGTGGTCGATGTGTTGGAAAAACACCACAAGGTGGAAGTCCGGCACGCCGCCGTCACCGCCGCGGTCAAGCTCTCCAGCCGCTACATTCCCGCCCGCCAACTTCCGGACAAGGCGATCAGCTTGTTAGACACGAGTTGTGCCAGGGTGGCCCTGAGCCAAAGCGCGGTGCCCGCGGAGGTCGAACACAGCCGCGAGAAAATCACTCACCTGGAAATGGAACTCGCCATTCTGGACCGGGAGGCGGCAGCGGGCCGGCCCAATCAGGAGGCGATCGATCATGCCCGCGCGGCGCTGGCCGCCGAGCAAGCGGCGCTGCCGGTGATTGAGCAGCGCTGGCAGGATGAAAAGGAACTGCTGGCAGCGATTCTAACCGCCCGCGCGGCGGCCCGCGACGGCAGCGGCACGGCGGCGGATGTCGTCGCACTCGAGGACCAACTCGCCGCGCTGCAGGGGGATTGCCCGCTCATGCTCACCTCCGTGGACGAGGGTGCGGTGGCACAGATTGTGGCCGACTGGACGGGGGTGCCGGTGGGCCGCATGGTCCGCAATGAGATCGAGTCCGTCCTCAACCTGGCCCGGCGCCTCACCTCGCGGGTCGTGGGCCAGGACCACGCCCTTGAAATGATTGCCAAGCGCATCATCACCTCGCGTGCCGGCATCGACAATCCGTCGAAGCCCATCGGCGTGTTCATGCTCGCCGGCACCAGCGGTGTGGGCAAGACCGAGACCGCACTGGCGCTGGCCGAGGCGCTCTATGGCGGCGAAAACAACCTCATCACCATCAACATGAGCGAGTTCCAGGAAGCCCACACGGTTTCCACCCTCAAGGGAGCGCCTCCGGGCTACGTCGGTTACGGCGAGGGCGGGGTTCTAACCGAGGCGGTCCGCCGGCGGCCCTACAGCGTGGTGTTGCTGGACGAGGTGGAAAAAGCCCACCACGACGTCCATGAGATCTTCTTTCAGGTTTTCGACAAGGGCAGCATGGAGGACGGCGAAGGCCGCCGCATCGACTTCAAGAACACCATCATCCTGCTAACCAGCAATGTCGGCAGCGAGCTGATCATGAACCTGTGCAAGGACCCGGAACTCGCGCCCGGGCCGGAGGCGCTCGCCGAAGCGCTGCGCAAGCCGCTGCTTGAGGTGTTTCCGCCAGCTCTGTTAGGCCGACTGGTCACCATCCCCTACTACCCGCTCAACGATGGCACCATGAAGATGATCATCCGGCTGCAGCTCGACCGGATCAAGAAGCGGATGGAGACCCAGAAGAAGATCCAATTCACCTATGGCGACGACATTGTGGACCACATCCTGTCGCGCTGCAAGGAAGCCGAAAGCGGCGGCCGCGTGGTCGACGCCATCCTCACCAACAGCATGCTGCCCGACATCGGGCGCAGTCTGCTAGAGGCACTCTATCGCGGCGCCGAGGTGAAGAAGATCACGGTGAAACTCACCGATGGCAACTTCACCTATGAGTTCGAGTGAGCGTCTCAGGAAGCAAAATGATTGCAGCATGTGGCCGCGTTGGTGACAACGCGCGCCACGGAGGTGCTGAGACTTGAGGTGAAATGATCCCAACCACGCGCTCAAGGGGGGCCAGGCGTGAACAATGCCTTGAACACATACCCTGCAATCTCCGGATTTTCCTTGAAGCGTCGCGTTGAGTACCCATACCAGTTCACGCCAAAGGGGACGTACAGGCGCACCTTGTGGCCGTCACGCACCAGTTTTCTGCGCAAATCGGGACAGACACCGAGAAGCATTTGGAATTCGTACTCATTCTGCCGCAGGCCCATCTCATGGATCATCTTCAACGCCCCGTCAACGAGGATCACATCATGTGTCGCGATGCCCACGCGGCAGCGGTTTTCCAGCATGATGCGCAAGAGTTTCAGATAGTTTTGTTGCACCTCTTGCCGGCCCTGAAAGGCGATTGATGGAGCTTCCTTGTAGATGCCCTTGCAGAGCCGGAAGTTGGTGCCTGATTGCACCAGATCCCTCACATCCGCTTCGGTCCGGAACAGGCAAGCCTGCACCACGATTCCGGTTGCCGGGTATTCGGCGTTCACTGTCTTGAAAATCGAGAGGGTGTCGCTGGTGCATGAGGAATCCTCCATGTCGATGCGCACAAAAACACCCTGATCACTGGCAACCTCAAGGATTCCGCGCACTTGGTCCGTACAGAATGCGTTCCCGAGTTTCAATCCCAACGAGGTGAGTTTGATGGAGAGATTCGAATCGAGATGCTCGCGCGTGATCGCATGGAGAACCTGCACCGACGCCTGACTGGATTCAAGCGCATCGGAACGGCTTGCGACATCTTCGCCAAGGACGTCCAAGGTCGCACAGACGCCCTCGTTGTTCAAGTGCTGCACCGTCTTGACCGCCTCACCGATGGTTTCACCCGCGATGTATCGGTTGGCAAAGTAACGGACAAGAGGTTTGGGAACCAACGGCAGTGTGGCAACGACCAGCTTGTTGAGGAGATTCATGGGGATGGTGGCATGGAAGATAGTGGATAGTGGATAGTGGATAGTGGATAGTGGATAGCGGATCGCGGATCGCGGCTGCGGGATGAACAGGTGCGAAGCGCGTCTCATCTTCTATCCACAATCCGCTATCCGCTATCCGCTATCCGCTATTCCACCATCCGCGATTCTCGATCCACTATCTGCACAATGGCTCAGGGTTTTGCCCGCAAGTCCTTGAGCGGTACATTCTTGACGTTGCCCTGGGTATCGATGATGCGCAGCCAGGCCTTGCCCTGAACGTCGTCCTTGGGATCGAACATGGCGGCTTTGGCCAGCACGGTCTTGGGTGCGGGCTTGGACCAGTCCATCGGCACCGCGGTTGAAACCATGCCCGGACTGCCCAGGATCACAGCGCCGATGCCATCGGGCGATTCCACGATGAACTCATCGGGCGAGTTGCCGAGGTGGGCTTGAATGCGGTTCTGCTTGGAGTATTCCCGCGCGTCGAGGGCGAACCACGGCGAGGAGTTCAAGAAGGCCGCGCTGCCCAGCGTCCACCTCGCCGCGTGCTCCTCGTTGAAATCCACCAACTTGGTTTGGCCCCGCTTGGGCGCTTCCCGCAGTGTCCAGAAGCGGCTGAAGAAGTCGAACCCACGCGACATGATGCAGAATCCATCGCGCACGTGCGGCAAATCAAAGGTATGCCCCGTCTCGTGCAGGGTGGCACCGATGCTGGTGGAGGCGTTGGCCCAGAAGGTGTGCCGCCCGGCCGAATCGCTGGAGAAATGGTCGGTGTCGATGGGTGTGTCGTCCATGAAGGCCTTCTGGATGTCAGCCAGGCGCGAGGGGTAGCAATACATGTTGGTCCCGCCGAAGACCGCGATATTGCCGCCGCCCAAGGCCGTGTAGGCCATGTTCTTTTTGGTCTCGGAGTTGAAGCGGGAGAACCCGGCGTAGATCACGTTGCGGGACTTGTCACTCGGCAGGTTCTTGTTGACCTGCCCGGCGAGGTAACTGAACAACCTGTCGCGCCCGCCGCCCATGGTAAAGACCTCCTGTGCGGTCTTGTCGCACTTCACGACGTGCACCTTGACCTTGCCGTTGTCATCGAGTTCCAGATTGAACGTCTTGCGCCCCATCCCGATGTCATACATGCGTTCCGCGGAAAACGTCTGCATCATCAACATCATCGTGCCGAGTTTCGCGCTGTAATCCTGCGGATCATCCTTGCGCGGAGTCTGATAGGTCGTGTCACCACTGCTGTCCACCGCGTACACCATCCGCACCACCAACGGGCTGGTCTGCGGCTGATAGGTCAAGTCCAGCGCCTTGCTGCCGGTGCCGGCCCGGATGACGATGTGATTGACCCCGGGCACCAGTTCGGTGAGCGCCTTGAAGCGCCCGTCATAGGCCAGACAAGTCATCCGCGCGGTGTCGCGCTTGGAACTTTCGTTGATCACCTCGACGGAAGTGAGCGCCTTGTCGGCGAGCGTGCCGCGGATCAAGGGCACGGTGTAGCGGATCGTCTCGCCATACTTGTAGTTTTCCACCGCAATCGGTTCCCCGGTGGCCACGGCAACCAAGGCGGCCATTTCCGCCACAACAATCATCCTGCGAAGTTTAAGCATGACAGTGAGAACAACCCGGCGGCAACCGGGTTGTCAACCGTCCAGAGCGATGTATCCCAAATAATTCACCCTTGCGACCGGAGGCTGCAAAGTGCCAAACAGACTGTATCGGGCGAGGCGCCAGCGCTCCGGCGGACTGCCAGCGCTCCGGCGGACTCAATCCGCGCTCAAATACTTGTAGTCCTGGAGGTTGAGGGCCTGCAAGTTGCCGGCGGCATCGTCGTAGAGGACGACGACATAGTTACCGGGTTCGCCGACCGGGATGGACGGGAGTTTGCGTGCCTTGCAGCGCAGCGGAACGTAGCCTTCGGGATAGTGAATGGGGGTTCTGGTGATCGCCAGGCGTTTGACAAACACGCGGGTCCAGATGCCGTTGGGAGCGCTGATTTCCACTTCGTGCTCGGGAGTTTGCGAAACCGACACAAACGTGGCGGAGCGCTTCGTCACCGGTTCCATTTGCTTGAGTCGGAGGATGCGCATCGCCCAGTGGGCCGGCTTGTCATCGGTGGCCGGCACCCGTTCGGCGAAGGGAATCAAGGTGGTGGTGCTGTCGGCCGCGATGACGAGGCGGGTGAGGCCCTCACTCACGCCGGGGCGCCGGATCGCGACTTGATGAGAACCCGGTTTGAGCCCGATGCCGCCGGTGACATCTCCCAACTGGTAGCCGTCCTGATTCATCACTTCGCCGTCGATGACAAGTTGCAGCTTGTCCTGGCCCTGCGCGACGGCATCGACGAGGCGCACAAACCCGACCTTGTCCGCTGCGGCCACCGGCGCGGCGAGCAGGAGTCCGCTCAATGCCAACCCCGAAGTTAGGTCTGCAAGAAATGTTAAATCAGCCACGGATTTCAGGGATTGAGAAAGAATCGAATGCCCGGATGCCAGCTTCCGCCCATTGGACCAACCATGACGACAGCCAAGGCCGGTTGCTCGTTTTCCTACAGGGAAACAACCAAACAGGCAATCACAAAAGTGACTGACAACAAAGAACCGCCTCGGCCCAATTATCGGTGAGCAAGCGTCGTTCCGGTGACAATGCAAGAGAGACAGGCATGCTTGCGAGCTGCGAAAACGCAAACCAACCAAGGCCAATGAAGGAGGACCTTGGCTGGATGGGATGGAACAACCCCCCGGCTCCTAACCCGAGTTTGGGATAGGAGTTGGAAGTTTAGGACTTGTAGCGGAGACGCTTCTTATGGCGGTTCTGCTTCATGCGCTTCTTGCGCTTGTGCTTGTTGATCTTCGTTTTACGGCGTTTCTTGATGGAGCCCATGGCGTTTGCGATTGGGGTTAGGGTGCGATGAAAATCGGTTCATTGTGGCGGCGGTCCGTGACCGTCGCCGACGGGTTGGTGTGCTGAAAATGGATGCTGCGTTGTTCGGTCGGGCGGGCCTCAGGGGACCAGCTTGTTGAGGGGATATTCGATGATGCCTTCCGCGCCAAGCCGCTTGAGGTCGGGGATGATGTCTCTTACCACGATTTCGTCAATCACCGTCTCTACGGCCACCCAGCCTTCCTCGGCGAGTTGGGACACGGTGGGACGCCGCAGCGAGGGCAGCTTGACCAGCAACTCGGCAAGACAGCGCTGCGGCAGGTTCATCTTGAGTCCCACTTTGCCCCGCGCCCCAAGCGCCGCCTTGAGCAACAACACAATGCGCTCCATTTTCTCCATTTTCCATGGATCGGCCGCGGCGGCCGGGCTGGCATAGAAATGCGGAAAGGAGGTCAAGAGGGTGTCGACGATGCGCAAGTGGTTGGCTTTGAGCGAGGAGCCGGTTTCGGTGATATCGACGATGGCATCCACCAAATCGGGCACCTTCACCTCGGTGGCTCCCCAGGAAAATTCCACTTCCGCCTGAATGCCGCGCTCCTTGAGGTAGCGCTGGGTGATCCCCACGCCCTCGGTGGCGATCCGCTTGCCCTCGAGATCCGCCGGCTTGCGAATCGGTGAATCCTCCGGCACCACCAGCACCCAGCGGGTGGGCAAGGCGGTGGCTCGGGAGTAGGGCAACTCGGCGAGATCCACCAAGTCCACGCCATTTTCGTAGGCCCAATCGTAGCCGGTGATGCCACAATCGATGAATCCCTGGCCGAGATAACGGCCGATCTCCTGGGCGCGGATCAGATAAAGAGCAAGTTCCGGGTCATTCGAGGTCGGCCGCAAGCCCCGCGACGACACGTAAATCTCGTAGCCAGCCTTGGCCAGGAGTTCGATCGTCGGCTCTTGCAGACTGCCTTTCGGAACTGCAAATCTCAGTGAGGGGGAGGGATCCATTGCGGGAGGCATCTTGTGGGCCATCCGGGCCGCCGAATCAAGCCAAGTTTTTCAAAAATGGCCGGAAATCGCAATTAGGCTTCGCATCCATCCCAATCACGATGTATATACTTCCCGTGGCAATGATGCGGCGTTTGAGATTCACTTCCCGTTTCCCGGCTCGCGGTTTCGCGCTGGTTGTGGTGCTGTCGATGCTGGTGTTACTGACGATTCTGAGCGTCGGGCTGCTCAGCCTCTCCACCATCGCGTTGCGCAGTTCCGGCCAAGGGGGTGCCAGCGTGCGTGCCAGAACCAACGCCAGACTCGCCCTGATGCTTGCCCTCGGGGACTTGCAGCGCCATGCCGGGCCGGACACCCGGGCCACCGCCCCGGCCTCGATCCTGAACTCCGAGGGCATTGAACACCCCCATTGGACGGGGGTTTGGAGCACCCGCGGCAGCTCCGGCGGCCCGCTTTTCACCCGTGATGACAAAGCGGGCGGCCTCAGCGACACCCGCGCCACCGCCAGTGATTGGGAACACCTCGCCCTCAGTTGGTTGGTCAGTGGCGCGGAGAGCGGGCCGGCCCTCAACCCGCATAAGCACCTTTCCGACGCCTTCGTCAAACTCGTTGGTCCGGGTACCCTTGGCGATGGCGCGACCAACGACGAAGTGTCCGCCCCCCAGGTGGCCGTCAACACCAGTCCCGAACTGCGGGGCAATTACGCCTGGTGGGTGGGCGATCTCGGAATCAAAGCCAACATCGCCACCCCGGATGCCTTCGAGGGCAAAGTGCCCGACCCGGCCGCACCTGCCGCCGGCGGCTGGTTTCGCCTGTTGACCTCGCAGGAAGCCGATGCCTCGACCCTCGCCGACCCGGCGCACCTAGATGCCTCCGGGAAACGGCGGCTCGCTTCCGACTACACGCCGAGTTTGCTCAGTCCGCAAGCACGCGCGGCTTCCGGCAAGCACTTCCATGATTTCACCAGCCATTCCCAAGGCCTGCTTGCCGACATGGCCAACGGCGGGTTGAAACGCGACCTCACCGCCTATTTCCAAAGCAACGGCGGCATTCCGGACCACAACGGACTGCCCGGACTCAGCGACCAGGATAACCTCGTCGGCCCGGCCAACGCCAGCGACCCCACCGCCACCCGCGATGGCGTCAATTGGTACGACACCCGCCACCAGTTCACCGCGCCGCGCTTCGGGCTGCTCCGCCACTGGGCCGCCACCGCGGCCCCCTTCACCAACCACTCGTTTGACGCCGTTCCGCCCAAGCCCGAGCCAGCGCCCCGCACTGCCGTTGCAACGGACACCGCACTCGCGCTGGCCAACCTGACACCCGCCTCGATCGCCGCGGCCGACACCCCTAACATTTCCCCGATCCTCGTCGAGGGCTCGCTGTTCTATAACCTGAGCTGGTATCGGCTCTCCTCTCCACCGGACAAGCCCGCGCCCGTCCAACTCAATCAGTTGCGGCTCCATGTCTATCCGCGTTTCGTGCTGTGGAACCCTTACAACGTCAACCTCACGCTCGACCGCTGCCTCGGTATGATCCAGGGCAACGGGCGCCAGGAAATGTGGGTCAATGCCTACCTGCCTCTTGGCGACTCCCGGCTCAACTTGCAACCCATGCAATGGATTTGGTTCGAGGGCGGACGCAGCATTGATTTTGTTCCCCCCAATGGCAACTCGACGATTTTGGAAAGCGCGGGATACAAGGACCCCTACATGGGCTGCTGGTATTTCTCGATTCCGCGTACCACCTTCGCACCCGGCGAATGCCTGGTCTTCTCGCCGGACAAAGCCGCCGAATACAGCCGCCCATTATCGCCACTCGACACCAACTACGCACTGGAAACCAACGCCCTCACCTGCCTCAAACCACCGCACCCCTCGCGCAGTTACTACTCCTCTGACGATGCCCTCGGAGACGGCTTCAGAATCATTCCCACTTCCTTCTGGTTCGCTCCGATCACCTCATGGGGCGGCATCACGAACCAAACCGATGACTGCCGGGTCGTTTTGAAACGACTCGGCAAGCGCTCCCACGTCACCTTCGAGATTTTCGACGGGCTGCCGCAACTCTCGCTGCTCTCTGCCTCGCTGCAATTTGGCAGCGGCCGCGAACCCCGCATCTCGTGGAGCAAGAATGAGCCAATGAATTTCGATGACACCACAATCGATCCACCCACTTCCAAACCCAATGTTCGCACCCGCGAGGGCATCCGACTGCGTTGGTTCAAGGAGAGCTGGTCGAATGAGGAAGCCTCGGGCAGCCTCAAGGACACTCCGCATTTTGAGGAAGCGCTGCTGGCAACCTGGAATCCCCGCGCCGCCTATATCACCCGTTCGCCGTATGAGAACATCGCCGGTTCGATGCCGGTTTCCGGCACCCTCGGCGGCCCGTGGTTCTTCGGCGCCTATACCCGCGATCTCTACGATGGTGCCGTTTCCTGGGACGACCAAATGCCGGTGCTGCGCGACGGCCGCTATCATGGCTACCCCTTCGGCCCGCCCCAGGAAGGCGGTGGCAAACCCATCGTGCTGTTTGATTTGCCACGCGAGGGCAGCGGCGTCCTCTCCATCGGCCAATTTCAACACGCCAAGCTTTCCGAGTTCGTCTGGCATCCCTCGTACGCCGTCGGCCAATCCCTCGCCGACCCCCGCATCGCCACCGGACGCCTCAGCGGACTCAATCATACCTCACCACTTTTTCTCAGCAGCACCGAAACCCAACAGGGCGGTTTCGACACACCCGACATCGGCTGGTCAAGCGACGTCCAGCGCTCCGACACCCAGGACGCGTGGGCGATTCAAGGCCGTGCGATTTATCAAGACTACCCGGTCACCGACAATCTCGTCTATGACCTCTCCTTCGAGCTGAACCATACCCTCTGGGATGCCTTCTTCCTCTCCACCGGAAGCAACTCGGCCAAGCAACAGTTCCTAGCCGATCCGGCACGCGCGCCCCTGCCCAACGGCCGGATGCAACTGGCTCCCGTCACCGGCCCCCGGCCACAGCCGCGGACCTTGCCGACTTCCACCGCTGTGCCTATGCCCTTTGCGTCGACGGCACATTCAACGTCAACTCCACCAGCGTCGAGGCCTGGAAAGCCGTGCTGGGCGCCACCCGGCGGCTGTCCTCGGACGGCAAGTCCGTCGTCTTTCCCCGGATCCTCTCGCCACCGGGCGGCCCGTGGACCGCCACCGACCCTGCCGAGGCCGACGCCGCGTGGTCCGGCACGCGCACGCTCAGCACTGCGGAAATCGACCGCCTCGCCAACGCCATTGTGGCGGAAGTGCGCAAGCGCGGGCCCTTCCTCTCGCTGGCCGATTTCGTCAACCGGCGGCTCACCAACGACGAAACCGGGCGCATGGGCGCGCTCCAAGCCGCCATCGAAGCCGCCCAATTGAATGACCGCTTCAAGGCCGCCTATCCGCTAGACAACACCCGCTCGTTGCCCGACTACACCCACCCGGACAACATCCGGGATGCCACCCGCCTGGAGCAAACGCTCAAACCCGATTGCAAGGCCTGGGGCATCCCCGGCTATTTGACCCAGGGCGATTTGCTCCAAGTGTTGGGCCCGATGCTCACCGCCCGCTCGGACACCTTCGTGATCCGCGCTTATGGCGACGCCACCGATGCCAATGGCAAGGTCGAGGCCCGCGCGTGGTGTGAGGCGGTCGTCCAGCGCTGCCCCGAACCGATCACGCCAGACGCCTCCGGCTTGAACTCGGCCAAACTCGGCAAACCCACCGATATGGGCCGCCGCTTCGTCGTGAAATCCTTCCGCTGGCTCAGCCCGGAGGAAGTGTGACCGACACATGCCTCCCGCATGCCTCCCGAAGCCGCGTTCAACAACGCTGAAAACCAAACTAAGGGACAGAGAAATAATCAAATTTTCAAACTAAGGGACAGAGAAATAATCAAATTTTGAGTCAACGCAACGGCTGGCAGGCTCGCCGTGCCCCGCTTGTCGGGACTTGCCATTCGCATGCACATCAACCATCATTGCCTCATGCTTTGCCGAAAAGTCGTTCCCAAGGGGTTTCGTTTGACCGGGCAAAAAACCATCCTGACGGCAGAGCAGCGCGAGGAAATCCTGCGTCGGATTGCCGCAGGTGAAAAGCAAACGGCACTGGGCGAGGAATTCAAGGTCACCCGCGCCGCCATTTCCCTGCTCAAGGCACGTGCCGCCAACCCCGAACGCTACGCGCATCGCCATTCTCTGAAAAAACGCCTCACCGAGGGGGAGGTCGCGACGCTCACTGAGGCGTTCGACCACTCGCTGCCAAAAGACCACGGCCTGGATGTGCTCGGCCCCTCGCCTTCGAGAATTTGGACGCTGGACCGCGCCTATGCCCTTGCCGACAAGCTCTTCGGCAAACAGCCCAGCGTCCGCGTGATGAAAACCTGCTTGGGAGACCACCTCAAGCGACGCCCCGATGACTACCTCACGCCGCCCGAGCCACCGCGTCCTCGCGACATCCGCCGCCTGCCGCCGGAGCTGGCCGCCGACAAGAGCTTCGTCAAATACTACATGTCGCCCATCGCCTTGCAGATTGAGCAACGCGAATACGAACTCGCGCTGGAACATTATCACAAAATGCTCGCCGAGCACGAGAAACGCCTGGCTTCCCAGGCCTCCCAAGACATCCTGCCGCCGGAGTTGGATGACAATGAGTGGTCGGGCACATGGTCTCCCCCGCCCCTGAAATCCGGTCTATCCGGCAGTTCGCCGACGCCGGCACCCGGACACCGCGTCGGCAAGCACGCCAAGAGCAAGGGCACCCCGTTCACCAAACCCAAGCGCAAGAAAAGGAAGCGCTGAGCGCGGCGCCTCGTTGCGACTGCGCGTATCTTGTGATTCGCCGGGCCATCCTTGCGCTCGACGTGGAATCGGTTTGCAGCCCGCGTCCCTCGGGCCTAGTGTCCCGCCCCACGCCATGTCCGACATACCATTTCACTATCAGGATCCGTTCCCGCTTGCCGCTGATGTCACGGAGTACGAACTGCTCACTGCGGAGCACGTCTCGCGCGGCGAGTTTGAGGGCAGGCCGGTGCTCAAGATCGCCCCGGAAGGACTGACCCTGTTGGCGGCCGAGGCGATCAAGGCGATCAATTTCACCCTGCGCGCCTCGCACCTGTCCCAGGTCGCGGCGATTCTCGACGACCCCGAGGCCTCGGAAAACGAACGCATGGTCGCGCTGATGATGCTCAAGAATGCCGAAATCGCGGCCCACGGGATTCTGCCCTTCTGCCAGGACACCGGCACCGCCACCATTGTCGGCAAGAAGGGCCAACAAGTGTGGACCACCGGCGATGACGCGGAATCTCTATCAAAAGGCATCTATCAAACCTACACCGGGGAAAACCTCCGTTATTCCCAGACGGCCCCGCTGACCATGTTCGAGGAGGTCAACACCAACACCAACCTGCCCGCGCAGATTGACCTCTACGCCACCGAGGGCATGGCCTACAAGTTCCTGTTTGTCAGCAAGGGCGGCGGCTCGGCTAACAAGACGTTTCTCTATCAGGAAACCAAGGCCCTGCTCAATCCCAAGCGCTTCCGGGAGTTCTGCATCGAGAAAATGCGCTCGCTGGGCACCGCCGCCTGCCCGCCCTATCACCTCGCGTTTGTCATCGGCGGCACCTCGGCGGAAACCTGCCTCAAGACTGTCAAACTCGCCTCCACCCATTACTACGACACTCTGCCGACCTCCGGCAACGAGCACGGCCGGGCGTTTCGCGATCTCGCTCTCGAACAGGAACTGCTCGCCGCCGCCCGCGAGATCGGCATCGGTGCCCAGTTCGGCGGCAAGTATTTCGCGCTGGACGTGCGCGTCATCCGCCTGCCGCGCCACGGCGCCTCCTGCCCGGTGGGCATCGGGGTATCCTGCTCCGCCGACCGCCAGGCCCTGGCCAAAATCACCGCGGACGGCATCTTCCTCGAGAAACTTGAGAAAAATCCCGGCCGCTTCATCCCGGAGCGATTCCGCGACTGGAAGTTCAAAGGCGTGCCGATCAATCTCGACCTCGGCATGGAGCAAACCCTCGCCACCCTCGCCAAGTATCCGGTCACCACCGCGCTCGCTTTAACCGGCACGATCATCGTCGCCCGCGACATCGCCCACGCCAAGCTCAAGGAAATCCTCGACGACACCGGCGAACTGCCGGAATATTTCAGGAAATACCCGGTCTATTACGCCGGCCCGGCCAAGACGCCGGCGGGCATGGCTTCCGGTTCGTTCGGTCCCACCACGGCCGGTCGCATGGACGGTTATGTCGAACAGTTCCAAGCCCATGGCGGCTCGTTGGTGATGCTGGCCAAGGGCAATCGCTCCCAACAAGTCACCGATGCCTGCCGGAAACACGGCGGCTTCTATCTTGGCTCCGCCGGCGGCCCCGCCGCCTTGTTAGCCCAAGATCACATCAAGTCCCAGGAAGTCGTCGCCTTCCCGGAACTCGCCATGGAGGCGGTCTGGAAAATCACCGTCGAGAACTTCCCCGCCTTCATTCTCGTCGATAACAAGGGCAACGATTTCTTCACCGCGTTCAACACCTGTCCGGTTTTGCATTGATGCTGCCCGTCATCCACCTCCCGGACTTGATCGACTACGCCGCCGGACTCGACCTGCAAGAGCAGGCGGTCGAGGCCATTCTGGAAGGCAGCGGCGGCGAGTTGGTGTATTTGTTAGAGCATCGCCCGGTCTATACCATCGGCCGGCTCAGGGATCAATCCTCGCTGCGGGATCCCGCCACGCTGCAGCATCCGGTGTTTGAAACCAATCGCGGCGGCCAGGCCACCTATCATGGGCCGGGCCAGCTCGTCGGCTATCCGATTCTCGACCTTTCGTCGCGCGGTCGCGATCTTCACGTGCACCTGCGCGGCATCGAGGAGGCGGTGATCCGCGCCTGCGCCGCCTTCGGTGTGGCCGCCGCACGGCGCGAGAATCTAACTGGCGTGTGGGTCGCCAACCGCAAGCTCGCCTCGATCGGCGTCGGCGTTCGCAAGTGGGTTTCCATGCACGGCTTCGCCCTCAACGTCAGCAATGCCTGCTTGCCGCCGTTTTTTGCCATCACCCCCTGTGGTTTGGCTGGCGTGGCCATGACCAGCCTGGAAGCGGAGGCCGGCAAGGTAATCTCGATGGCTGATGCGGTGGCAGTGCTCAGCAAGGAGCTGCGGGAGTTGTAGCGGCGCTGACAGGTCGGACAGGTCGGACAGGTCGGACAGGCCCGAAAGCCGCCGCCGCTACTTCTTCACCAGCGCCGCGGCATAGAACCCGTCGAAGCCGGTGGCAGCCGGGGACACCGGGCGCTCTTCCAACAAGGTGAAGCCGCCTCGCTCTAACAATCCATCCACCGCCGCGCGGTTTTCCGAGGGCAGGATCGAGCAGGTGGCATAGACCAACCGCCCGCCCGGCTTGAGCATCGCCGGGTAGCTGTCTAACAAATCCGTCTGAATCCCGCGCAACCGGTTGAGTTGGGCGGGTTTGAGCCGCCACTTGAGATCCGGCTGGCGTTTCAGGGTGCCCAGCCCGGAGCAGGGCGCATCGATGAGCAGGCGGTCGGCCACGTCCGCGAATTCCGCGGCGGTGGTGGCCGTGATCGGCTTGGATTTCACACAGGCGGCGCCGGCGCGTTTGGCGCGACGCTCGAGTTCAACGAGTTTTTTCGCATCCACATCCATGCCGAAGACCCGCCCGTCATTGCCCATCAGCGCGGCGATGTGCAGCGACTTGCCGCCCGCGCCCGAACAGGCGTCAATGATGCGCTCGCCGGGCCGCGGATCTAACAATATAGCGATCATTTGCGACCCCGCGTCCTGGATTTCCACGCGACCATCGAGTCGCATCGCCTTGGGCAGGGGCTTGCCGGCAGCCAGCACCAGTGCGTCCGGCAGGCCGGGTACCGGGCCCGCCTCGATGTTAGATCCGGCCAGCCAGGCGATGGCATCCTTGCGGGTGGTCTTGAGCGTGTTGACGCGCAGATAGACTGCCGCCCGCTGGTTGAGGGCGGCGATCTCCGCGTCCCATGCCGCGCCGAGTTCCGCCTCGCCCAATGCGTCGAGCCAATCCGGGATCGACTCGCGCAGCGCCCGCGCTTGGCCGGCCACCTCGGTCTCGCGGGCGTTCATTTCGGCGGCGCTCGTGCCCTTGTATGCCCACCAGGCAGGGATCTCGAATCCCATGCGCACCCATTGGGCGGCGCACAGCGCGGTGGTCTCCTCACTGTCCGCTAGAAATCCGAGCACCCGCCGCCAGCGCGCCACCTCAAACACCGTCTCGGCGATGAAGCCGCGATCGCGCTTGCCCCATTTCGGGTTCTCCTCAAACGCCTCCGCCAAGGCATGATCGAGCACGCGATGCTCGCGAAACACGGACTTGGCGATGGCAGAAGCGGCTTCTGCCAGGATGCGATGCATTTTCATGGACGGGCAGCATTCATCAAAAAAACCACCTTGGCAAATCAAACGAATCATGTGTGATGGCGTGCGCTGCGCCCTTTTCGTGGCCGCGTTCGTCAGAACGCGTTCATTTGATTGGACATTTTCCCGTGATGCGGCCTGATTTCCTGCGTGCCGACTGTTCAAATCAAATATCAAACCTTCCACCCGTCGATCTGGCCGAAGATGATCGGCGAGGTGTCGCGCGATGCCACGCCAGGCGCGCTCGTCCAAGTCCTCGGCAAGGAGGGCACCCCGTTTGGCTGGGGCCTCTGGAATCCGAAGTCCCGCATGCCCCTGCGGGTCGTCAGTCATTCGTTAGAAACCCTCGACGAGTCGTTTTTCGAAGCCGCCATCCGCCGCGCCGCCGCCCTGCGCCGCGACATCCTCAAGCTCGAGGCGGAAACCGACTCCTACCGCGCCATCCACGGCGACGCGGATTTTCTGCCCGGCCTGGTCGCCGACAAATTCGCCGATGTGCTCTCCGTGGAAATCACCAACCTCGCCGCCTGGCAGCGCCTGCCAACCTGGCTGCCGCTGCTCCACGAGTGCTTCGGCACCCGCCGGGTGATTGTCAGTGTGGACCCGGACCTGGCCCGCATCGAAGGCATCCCGCGGGTCGGCGGCGCCGTCTCGGACAAGCTCCGTTCGGTGAAAATCCGCGAAAACGGGATCCGCTATGAAGTCGATTTCAGCGAGGGCCACAAGACCGGCTTCTTCTGCGACCAACGTGACAACCGGAAAAAATTCGGCGCGCTGGCCGCCGGCCGCAGTGTGTTAGATTTGTGTTGTTATACCGGCGGCTTTGCCATTGCCGCCGCGCTCGGCGGGGCCACCGAGGTCACCGCGGTGGATCTGGATGAAACCGCCGTGGCCATGGCCAAGCGCAACGCCAACCTCAACGCGGCCAAGGTCAGGTTCACCCATGCCGATGCCTTCACCTGGCTGCGCACCATGATCGAAAACGGCCGCAAGTGGGACCTCGTCGTCGCCGATCCGCCGAAATTCATCCATGGCCGCGAGGACGAACTCGGCGTTGCCAAATACGCCGACCTCAACAAGCTCGCACTCCAACTCGTCGCCCCGGCCGGCCTGTTTGTCACCTGTTCCTGCTCGGGCCAGTTAGGCGCGGTCGAGTTCGAGCGCATCGTCATCACCTCCGCCCATCGCCGCGACCTTCGCCTCCAGACCTTTGATCGCACCGGCGCCGGCCCCGACCACCCCACACTCTCCAACTACCCCGAGTCCCGCTATCTCAAGGTCCTGTGGTCGCGGGTGATCTAACTCGTTCATGAAACAACGCATTCTCATCGGAGTTCTCCTCGGCCTGGTGCTGCTGCTCGCGACCGGCCTGGCGATTTGCCTGATCGACCGGACCCTGAACCGGGCGGTCAAAATCGACATTACCCAAGCGAGGATCGACGCCGCGTTGGCGGAAAAATTCCCGCTGGAGAAAACCTATCTGAAAATCGTCAGGGTGACCTATGCCAAGCCGCGGGCGGTGTTGTTACCGGATCAGGAGAAGGTGCTGGTGAGTTTGGACGTGACGGTGAAAGTGGGCGTCAGCGGGCTGGAGAAATCCTACACTGGCAGCGCCTCGCTCACCACCCGGGTGGGCTACCATCCAACGGATCACCGGTTTTACCTGCAGGAGGCCGAACTGCAAACCCTCGAGGTGCCGAAAATTCCGGAGTACTATCGCGAGATACTGCGCAACGGCATCAACCTCCTCGCCGGCGAATTCGGCGAGGGAATCCCGATCTACAAGCTGACCCAGAAGGACACCAAGACCAATCTCGCCAAACTGCTCCTCAAGGAGGTGTCCATCCGCAAGGACAAGGTGGAGGTGACTTTGGGCCTGTAACCCGTTCTGACACATTTGTTGCGGTTTTTGTCCTGCCCTGGCTCCACCGGCGCGCCTTGGGTATTCTCGCGGGCGGATGGCTTGGTTCGCCGCTTTGACTTGCTCGAATTGCCGGCTTCAATCCGTTCCGCCGGCCGCAACAGGGGTGATCGGTCCGGGCGGCTGATCAGACACGTACTTCGCCAGCAACTCCTCCGCCTTTCCCGCACATACCCCCTCATGAAAATCATCATTGACCATGCATACCGGGGCGGTGCCGCAGGCGGCGAGGCACTCGGCGAACTCGACGGAGAAATTGCCGCAGGGCGATACGGCGATGGGATGATGGTGCGGATCGAGTTGCGTGCGGTCGATGCCGGTGAGTTCGCAGAGGCGCTCCATCAGTTCGTGGCTGCCGCCCATGGCGCAGGAGAGCGTGCGGCAGACGCGAATATGGAACCTGCCGGGTGCGGACTGACGGAATCCTGGATAGAAGGTGACCACTTCGAGCACCTTGATAGGTTCCAGTTCGAGGGTGGCGGCCACCCATTCGATGGCAGCGGCGGAGATGTAGCCGAAGCGCCGCTGGACGATGTGCAACAAGGGCAGGACGGCCGATCGTCTGCTAGACGGATAGTGTGAAATTCGTTCGGCTGCCTCCGCCTCCATGTCCGGCGTGATGGCGAATGGCGTGAAGTGCCTGCTGCCAGGCGTCGGCCGCGAGGCAATGGATTCTTCAAGAATGGAATGGGACATGAGCCTGAAATGCGGATGGTGGATGGCGGATGGCGGATGGCTGATGACTGACTCTTTCCTGATAACCAACAACCGATAACTGATACCTAACAATCTAACGGTCGCACTCGCCCATGACGAAATCCAGCGAGCCGAGGATGGCCGGCACGTCTGAAATCATGTGCCCGGGCAGCAGGCGGGAGACGATGGATAGATTGCAGAACGAAGGGCTGCGGATCTTGAGGCGGTAGGGCACCCCGCCGCCCTTGGAATGGATGTAGAACCCGAGTTCGCCTTTGGGGTTTTCCGCCGCGAAATAGATTTCGCCCGGCGGCGCGTCGATGCCTTGCGTGGCAACGATGAAGTGATGAATCAATTCCTCCATCGACATGAGCACGCGCTCCTTGTTAGGCAGCATGCTCTTCGGGTCGGCCAGATTGACCGGGCCCGCGGGCATCTTGTCGAGCACCTGGCGGCAGATGGCGACGGCTTGGCGGACCTCCTCCATGCGGATGAGGTAGCGGGCATAACAATCGCCCTCGTCGGTCACCGGCACATCGAAATCGTAGTTTTCGTAACCGAGGTAGGGACTGTCCTTGCGGAGGTCGCGCGGCACCCCGGAGCCTCTGAGGTTGGGGCCGGTCAAGCCCCAGGCAATCGCCGACTCGCGCGTGATCACGCCGATGTCCATCATCCGGTCGCGGAAAATCTTGTTCTTGTCCAGCAGGCGCGAGACGTCGTCGAGCGCGATGAGGCAATCGCTGAGGAAACTTCTAACGGCGGTCTCGAAGCCGGGCGGCATGTCGCGGAGTTGGCCGCCGACGCGGGTATAGGCGGTGGTGAAGCGTGCCCCGGTGAGTTGCTCGCAAAGGTTGTGGACTTTTTCCCGTTCGGTCATGGTGTAGAGGAACACCGTCATGGCACCCACATCCATGGCACAGACGCCGATGCCTAACAAGTGAGAGGAAAGCCGGGCGAGTTCGCAGCACAGCACCCGCAGCGCCTGACCGCGCGGCGGCAGCGCCCAGCCCATGAGCTTTTCCACGGCACAGGCGTAGGCGACGTTGTTAGCCAGCGGCGCGAGGTAGTCCAGGCGGTCCGTGTAGGGCACAAACTGGTTGTAGTGCATGCTTTCGGCGATTTTCTCATCGCCACGATGCAGGAAGCCGACGTCCGGGCTTGCGGAGTGGATGATTTCCCCGTCGAGTTCCAGGATGAGTCGGAGCACGCCGTGGGTGGCAGGATGGGACGGACCCATGTTGAGAACCATGCGCTCGCCCATCACGTCCTGGGTTTCGGCCTGATAGTGTTGGGCGTCCGTCGCCGCGCGGGCGAGAATGTCCTGGGCCTCAAGTTCGATGGGTGGTGTGCTCATGCGTTGCGCCGTGCCGAGTAAGGAGTCGAAGCGGGGGCGCGGCAAGGGGTTTGTGAAAATTATTCAGAATCCGGCCGGCCATAACGCTCGCGAAACTGGCGCAGCAGGGCCTCCACACGATCGGCATCCACCGCTTCGGAATCCACCCCTTCGGGAGCATCCGGCTCGCCCTTTGGCACTGACGGCCGGGTGCCGGGTGCCGATGCCGCTTGGACGCCTGCACCAATTGGCGCGGGAGTCGCAGCCACCGCTGTCGCCGTGACCCCGACGGGCGCTGGCGATGACATGGATTTTTCAAAAGCAGCTAACAGCGACGATGATGGCGTCAGTGGCGGAGGAACCACCGATGGCACCGGCGGGGGTTCCGTCACTTGCAAAGGCACTTGAACCGGCACTTGAACCGGCGGCTTCACGGGCCCTTGAAAAAGTGATCGGACCGGCGGCTGGATCGGTGCCTGAACTGGCGGCTGCACTGGCGGCTGCACTGGCGGCTGGACCGGCGGCTGGACCGGCGGCTGCACCGGCGGCTGCACCGGCGGCTGAACCGGCGGCTGAACCGGCGGCTGAACCGGCGGCTGAACCGGCGGCTGAACCGGCGGCTGGATCGGTGCCTGGAC
>Ga0073936_10002002_pt1 | contig 30823 bp, 30 predicted proteins | sample AliMusrvi5mmetaG_FD_87041 | JGI IMG/M metagenome (GOLD analysis project Ga0073936, IMG submission 87041) | Freshwater lake bacterial and archeal communities from Alinen Mustajarvi, Finland, to study Microbial Dark Matter (Phase II) - Alinen... | ecosystem: Environmental > Aquatic > Freshwater >...
AGGTTACAGCTTTTTTTGCATGTAGTCGATTTGAAAATGCCTGTTATTCATGAAAAAGCTCCTCTTTTCCGTTATTTCACTCCTCCTTTTCTTGCCGTCACTAAGGGCTGAGATTTCACCCGTTCCCGTAGAAAACCTTCGTCTGACTGCTGAACAGGGCATTGTTCAGGCTCAATACAATAGCGGGGTCATCAAGACCGACAATCTGAGAGAAAGAAATAATGATATCGAATCCATAAAAAGTTTTCGGCTTATGGCCGCCGCTGGAATTGCCCTGGGTCAGAACAATCTTGGTGAAGCCTATGCCAATGGCAGGGGAGTTCCCAAAAACTATCAGGAGGCAGTTAAATGGTACCGTCTGGCCGCTCAGCATGGATTTGCAAAGGCTCAATACAATCTGGGGAAAATGTACGAGCTTGGTCTTGGACTCCCCCGTAACGTTGATGTGGCGGTGCAATGGTACCGCCTTGCGGCGGCGCAGACCGATATTGCAATTCGTCCGAATTATGCGATCATTTCTTCTGCTGGCGATGGCATCACCTTGAGTGCTGTTGATATCTTAAAGGAGTATCAAAGGGCCGCGGCAAAGGGTTTTGCAGTTGCTCAGAACAATCTCGGAGCTCTCTATGAAATGGGGGAGGGAGTTCCTAAAAACTATTCTGAGGCTGTTCGCTGGTATCGTCTTGCTGCCGCACAGCAAATGCCGATGGCTCAGTATAACCTCGGTTCGATGTACGAGCGCGGTCTTGGTGTTCCCCAGAATGATACTGTAGCACTTCACTGGTATACTCTTGCTGCGGCACGAAATCTTGCTATTGCCCAGTACAGCCTCGGATGGATGTACTCAATGGGTCAGGGCGTCCCGCAAAGCGATGTGCAAGCTCTGAAATGGTACACTTTCTCTGCTCAGCAGGGTTTCGGAAGAGCCCAGTTCAATTTGGGCGTGTTGTATCAGGATGGCCGGGGGGTTCAGCGTAACGTTGTCACAGCAGCCAAATGGTATCGTCTGGCCGCTGAACAGGGTCGTATGAAGCCGTTCTATGATTTCAATGTCGGATATTACAACACATCCACACAGGCATTCGATCAAAACGATAAAGAGGTATTGAAGTGGTATTATGACGCAACAGTAAAGGGTCTTCCGCAAGCTCAATTCAGCATCGCTGAACTGTTATATCAGGGCCTTAACGTTAAAAAGGACTATGTCATGGCGGCAAAGTACTATCGTAAGGCAGCTGACAGTGGATTTTCTCTCGCCCAGACCAATCTTGGACTGATGTATTACAAAGGCGAAGGAGTTAAACAAAACTATTCTGAAGCACTAAAATTGTTTCGTCTGGCCGCTGCTCAAGGATTGGCGGTTGGTCATTACAATCTCGGCTGGATGTACTATCAGGGGCAGGGAATTGCTCAAAGCTATACAGAAGCACAGAAGCACTATCGGATAGCTGCCGAAAAGGGTCTTTCACAGGCTCAGCTTAACCTTGCCAACGCCTGTTATAAAGGAGAGGGCGTTCCGAAAAACTATACAGAAGCCGCCAGGTGGTACCGACTTGCGGGTCAAAGTGGTCTTGCAATCAGTCAGTTCAACTATGGGGCTATGCTCTACCGGGGTCAGGGAGTCAGTAAAAACAGCGCTGAAGCGGCGAAATGGTACCGGTTTGCAGCCTTGCTGAAACTTGCTGTCGCAGAGTACAACCTTGGATGGATGTACTATAACGCAGAGGGAGTGCAGAAGAACAATACAGAAGCCCTGAAATGGTACCGCTTTGCAGCTGATCAGGGTAATGCGCATGCCCAGTGCCATCTCGCCTGGATGTACTATAACGGTCTGGGTACCGCAAAAAACATCACCCAAGCCCTTAAATGGTATCGCTTTGCAGCACTGCAAGGCAACCCGAATGCTCAGTATTATCTGGCCGTGATGACCGAAAAGGGAGAGGGAGTCATGCCCGACAAATCAGCAGCGAAGCAATGGTATCACTCCTCAGCCGGGCAGGGCCTTCCCCAGGCCATAGAAGCACTTAAGCGCCTGAGATAATGAAATACAGCGCTACATCATCCCGAGCTCCGCTTCTGTCATCCCGAACTCCAGTAAGGGATCTATCTTTATACTTCTCACTCATAACTCAGCACTCAGCACTCCTCAGTCGTCAAGAAAGCATTCAAAGCAAATTGCCCACTGCCTACTGCCCACTGCCAACTGATTTCCGGTCATCCCGAACTCCTCTAAGGGATCTATCTTTATACTTCTCACTCCTCACTTCTCACTCAGTACTCAGCACTCAGCACTCCTCAGTAGTCAAGAAAGCATTCAAAGCAAATTGCCCACTGCCCACTGCCAGTTGCCAACTGATTTCCCTCGGCCCAAAAAAAAGTCGTACGAGGTTTTTCCGCCATACACCACTTTCCCTTCTCCTCATTCTTCTGAGTCTGACCATATTTTCACCCTCTGTTGAAAAGGAAGAGAGAGGAAAAAATGCTTTTTTTGCGTCCGAAAAAAAATCGGATGATGTGCTCCTTGTTGCAGACTGGGTGGTCAGGAGCATGGACAATCATGGAATGCCGTTTGTAATCGTTGATAAAAAGAGTGCTAAACTGTTTGTTTTTGACATCGAAGGTCGAATCCTTGCGGTTACTTCAGTACTGCTCGGCTTGGCAATTGGCGACATGACAACACCTGGTATCGGCAACCTGAAGCTCTCCGAGATACTGCCAAAGGATCGTACGACCGCTGCCGGCAGGTTTTTGTTGCGACACGGGCTTAATTTAGATGGTGGAAAGGTGCTATGGATTGATTTTGAGTCAGGGCTTGCTATTCATACTATTCCTGCAGGAAAATCTGAAGCATCACGGTTAAAGCGGCTTCAGTCAAATAATCTAAAAGATCGCAGAGTAACCCTTGGGTGTGTTAATGTGACAAGGGAATTTTACCGCACCATCCTCAGTCCATTATTTGACAACGCCAACGGCTACATCTATATCCTTCCCGAAACCATGCAGACAGCAAGTTTCTTCGGCATTAGCCGGTAATGAACGCGCGCTGTCGTATACCGGATTTCTGCGGTGTGAGCGTTATGATGCCGTAGAGGGAAATGTCAGTGTAAAGGTCGTGCCGATGGTTTTGTTGCTTTTCACCCCTACCTTGATCTGTTGGATATCCGCCAGTCTTTTTACAATAGACAATCCCAGCCCGAAACCCCCTGTGCCTGAGCTTCTTGACTCGTCAACCCGGTAGAAACGCTCAAAAACAGCATGCAGTTTTTCTTCAGGAATTCCGATTCCCTGATCTGCAATACTGCATAGTATGTTTCTTTCTTGCCGCTCAATCGTTATTGTTACAACAGAAGCCTCATGAGAATATTTGATCGCATTTGAAAGAATATTTTCAAGAATTATGTCAAGCATTGCAAGATCTGCCGTAACAGACGCTTTTTCTGTACCCGTAATTTTGAATTCGATCTTTTTTTCAAATGCAATAGGGTGCAATCGTGCCGTAGCAGCCTCAAGAGCAATGGGGAGCGAGACCTCCTGAATATGTGGATTCATTTTGTTGCTTTCGTATCGGGCAAGCATGAGAAGCTGATCGATCAGTTGAGCCATGCGGTTTAATTCCATAAGGCAGAACTGAATCTTGTTTTCGTACTGTTCTCTCTCTCTCGGCTTGCGAACCAGGACTTCCAGAGTTCCTTTCACAACCGAAAGCGGCGTTTTCAGCTCGTGTGAAGCATCGGCAGTAAATTGTTTTTCCCGCTGAAAAGCATCTTCCATCCGGTCAAGCAGCGCATTGATGGTTGCCGAAAGGCGATACAATTCGTCATGGTGAAAGGGCAGTCCAATACGCTGATGGATGTTCGGTTGCGTCATTTTTTCCGCAGTTGCAATTACCTTTTCAATAGGGCGGATGCTTTTTCCGGCGATCAATCGTGTAAGAACAAAAAGCGTAAGAATAATGGCGGGAAATGAAAACCGAAAAACGTTCTCCAGATCGTTAAGGACAATAATTGCTTTTTTCATTGGGACAGCTATAATCAGATACCCTTTAATGATACCATCACGATTGAAAAGAGGAAGCTGTCCCTGACGAATCGCTGAATTGTTAATAGTGCTGTTGAAGTAGATCATTGTTGTCTCGCCGGGCTTGAATATCAGGACGTTGCGGGCAAGATTGATTGATTTATTGATGACCTCTCCCTCGGTGTTGACCAGTTGAATAAATTCAGTATCAACTTTTACGGCTTCTTTCGGATCAATTTTTACCTCAATGTTATCGTCAATAAAAGTTTTAAATCGCGAGAAACTTGTGAAATCGTGACTTGTTGCGTGTGCATCTGTAAAAAGTTCAGTAACCTCATTGTTGATTTCTTCATCGAATTGCTTATAAACAATGCTTTCAACCATGAAATAAAGTATCGCAAAGACAAGGGCAATGAGAAAGGCGGTCGTAATGGTATAGTAAAAAGCTATACGGTTGCGCAAACTCATGACCATCCATCTCTTTAAAAGAGCGGAAGTATTCCTGAATGCATGCTTTACCTCTGTTTTCATGCGTTTTGCTTCAGGATTCACGAATGATATAGCCTACCCCTCGAATGGTTTGAATCAGGTTGCCGCATCCTGCATGTTCAAGTTTTCTGCGCAAAAACGTGATATAAACATCAATCACGGAGGTATCAGAATCAAAATGGATGTCCCAGACGTGTTCGATGATCCGGCTTCTGGTACACACCTTGTCTTTATTGCGGACAAGGTACTCAAGCAGGGCAAATTCCTTGGGCGTGAGAGTGATTTCAAGGGAATCATAGAACACCTGATGAGTTCCCGGATTGATGTTCAGGTTGCCTGCACGTAAAGAGTCGTCGCCCTGGTTTTTACTTCTGAGTTGTACCCTTATTCGAGCAAGCAGCTCTTCGAAAGCAAATGGTTTTTTTATGTAATCATTCGCCCCGGCTTCAAGACCGAACACTACGTCTTCCAGAGTGTCTTTTGCGGTCAGAAACATGATCGGAACCACACTTCCTGATTTGCGGATCTGCCGGCATACTTCAATACCGCTGAGAACTGGAATCATCCAGTCAATGATGATCAGGTCATACTCGTTGGTCATGGCATGATCAAGTCCGCTTTTCCCGTCGTAAGCAACATCCACAGCAAAGTACTCTTCCTCAAGTCCATCTTTGAGAAAGCCGGCTATTCCAGGTTCATCTTCAATAATAAGGAGTCTCATGTTCTCTGTTTTTCATGATTAATCATTATCGATCTCTTTGGCTGCGGAACCTTTGGCCTGCTCTAAGAGAGCAGCAAGAACTGCTTTGTCAAGTTTACCATTGATTTTAGCAATTTCCTTAACAGTTAATGAGTTGTCTTTAACAATGATACCGCTTTTTCCAAGTTGCTCGGCAAGGTTCTGGGGTGTCGTTTTTACAACGAGAGCAATCGTTTCCAGTGAAGATGATTCAAGTGCCTGCAAGGCAATTTTTCCCTGATGTTCTTTTCCATGCTCTTTTTTGTTCTCTGCGAAGAGAGGCAGCAATGAAAGAACTGTAACGAATGCTGCAACCCCGATAACCCCTCTGCCGGCATGTTGTGAAAAGTATCCTGTGAAGTGTTTCCAGTTTGAGACTACATGGGCCATAATGCTCGCAACCAGCAGCCAGCTTAACCATTTGTGCACGGGTTCAACACTGCCGATTTCAATGTGAAAAAACATCAGAAGCCCTGTGACTGCTGAAATAGTAAATGCTCCTGTTGCCAAAGGGGTGGCCCAGGGCTTCAATTGTGTCATCTTCATAGTATCAGCAAATTTAAGTAATATTTACCGTTGATAGAAAGGATGGTTCCTTTGTATTATAAAGTAGCCTCGTGATTCTTAAAGAAGAGTAAGCCGAGACTTAAAATTGGCTTAAAAGAGCTCAACTTGTACTGATACTTTCTGCATATTTATAAAGAGGATTTCAGTGTAAAATTTTTTAATCTCATTGCTATGAAGTTAGACCTTGATGCTCTGCGGATTCGTGAAGGAGAACATGTCAATCTTGGCAAACGTCCTGCGCTTGTCGATCCGGTCTACAGCTCAAAAAAAGAGTATAAAGAGATGCTTGCCAGTCATGTCGACGAGTTGAGCAAGCTTCAGCAGGTTCATTATGCAGATAACCGGTATGCCTTACTGCTGATTTTTCAGGCTATGGATGCTGCAGGAAAAGACGGCATTATCAGGCATGTGATGTCAGGAGTTAATCCCCAAGGTTGCCAGGTCTTCAGTTTCAAGCATCCATCGGCTCACGAACTTGATCACGATTTTCTTTGGAGAAGCAACCGCTCTCTTCCCCAGCGGGGCCACATCGGGATATTTAATCGCTCCTATTATGAGGAGGTGCTTATTGTTCGTGTGCATCCGGAAATACTCTCAGTGCAGGGTATTCCCGATGAGCTGATTAATGGAGAAAAAGTTTGGCAGCACCGTTTTGATTCAATTGTCGATATGGAAAAGCATCTCTATCGCAACGGAACAAGGATTTTGAAATTTTTTCTTCACCTCTCAAAAGAGGAGCAGCGAAAACGGTTTCTGGACAGAATAGATGCCCCGGCAAAGAACTGGAAATTCAGTACCGCTGATATTGAAGAGAGGAAATACTGGAAGCAGTATATGCTCGCCTATGAGGAATGTCTTGGTGCAACAAGTACCTCTCATGCGCCCTGGTACGTTGTGCCGGCTGACGACAAGCAAAATGCCCGTCTTATTGTTTCCCGTCTTATTGTTAAGACCTTGACGGATCTGAAGCTGTCGTACCCTGAAACTACTCCGGAACGTCAGAGGGAGTTGCACTCTATCCGCAAGCGGCTTGAGGATGAGTCTGCAAACTGAGGTATGGTGAGTAGTTTAAAGCCGGACAGTAATACCCCGTTCCCGTAAATATTCTTTTGCTTCACGGATGGAGTGTTGCCTGAAGTGGAATATGGATGCTGCAAGAGCTGCGTCGGCATGGCCTTTGGTAAAGCCATCATAGAGGTGCTCCAGATTGCCGGCGCCTCCGGATGCGATCACTGGAATATGCACTGAGGTGGATACCCTGCTGAGAATCTCATTGTCATAGCCCTCTTTGGTGCCATCCCTGTCCATGCTGGTCAGCAGAATTTCCCCTGCACCGAGTTCCTGAACCATATGCGCCCATTCAAGAGCTTCATAGCGGGTAGGTGTTTTCCCTGAGTGGGTATGAACAAGGTAATCGGTTCCTATTTTTTTGATGTCTATGGCAACCACAACGGCTTGCGAACCGTATTTTTCTGCAATACGGGTGATTAGTGCCGGGTCGTTGACTGCAGCAGTGTTGACAGAAACCTTGTCGGCACCATGCAGAAAAACCTCTTTGGCGCGTTCAACTGAGTTTATTCCGCCGCCGACTGTGAGAGGAATAAATATTTCTCCGGAAACTTTCAACACCTCTTCCAGTGTTGTTTTTCTGGATTCAAGTGATGCTGAAATATCAAGAAAAACCAGTTCGTCAGCCAGTTCATTATTATAAAAACGTGCCTGTTCGAGGATCGAACCTGCATCTCGCAGTCCTTCAAAATTTATTCCTTTTACTACCCGTCCGTCACGAACATCAAGACATGGTATGATCCGCTTGGCTAACATTACGTATAAATCTTAATTCTGTTGTTGAAATCCGAGACATAAGAAATCAATAAACTTCCAACTCTACAACAATATTTTTTAAATGTATATATTTGCAGGCTCCACAATCCTGACGAAAAAAAAAGAGAGATTATGAAATTTCCCATTTGTGAATTCGCTGAATCAGCAGAAGGCTTTTATTCTCAGTGTGCCTCCTGTCCTATAGATTCCTCCTCTGCAGGCTGTGCTCTTGATGAACTTGAGGACGGTAACTACCTTTTTGAGGGTCCCACTCCCCACGGAGGAGTCAGCGCGCTCTTTTATTTCAAGGATAATGAAGGGAATCAGGTCCGCAAACGGGATGCAATACATGTAGAGATTCATGAGCTTGATGCTGCGGGGCATCTGATGACCATTCTTTATGGTATGGTTGATCCAGAGGGAATGATATATCTGAAAAAATCGGGGTCTGATAAAGATCCGGGACAGGAAAATATACAGTAATCCGGTATTCTCGAACCCAATGACCATAAATAAACTATACTTTGATGGCGGTGAAGAGATCCGTGATCTCACCATCGTTGGTGGCGGTCCTACCGGAATTTTTGCTGCATTCCAGTGTGGAATGAACAATATCAGCTGTCGGATTATTGAAAGTATGCCTCAACTTGGAGGGCAGCTTGCAGCTCTCTATCCTGAAAAACATATTTATGATGTTGCCGGGTTTCAGGAAGTTCCTGCTGCCGGTCTGGTTGAGAGCTTATGGAAGCAGACTGAAAGGTATAATCCTGAAGTTATTCTTGGTGAAACCGTTACCCTTTACCGTAAACTTGCTGACGGAACTTTTGAGGTTACCGTCTCTTCCGGCAGGGTATTTCTGTCGAGGGCTCTGCTTATAGCGGCAGGCCTTGGGGCTTTTTCTCCTCGCAAGTTGCCTCAGCTCAGTGATATTGACCATCTTGAGGGTACATCGGTCTTTTATGCGGTCAAAAATGTCGTTGATTTTGCCGCCAAAAAAGTTGTCATTGTTGGTGGGGGTGATTCCGCTCTCGACTGGACTATCGGCCTCTTGAACACTGCCTCCAAAGTGACTCTTGTTCATCGCATGCATGATTTTCAGGGTCACGGCAAAACTGCACGAGAGGTGCTTGAGGCTCAGGAAGAGGGGAGTATCGATGTGTTTCTACATACCGAAGTGACCGCAGTTGATACCGAAGATGGAGCGCTTACGGCGGTTCACCTTCGTACGAAGGGTGGCAAAATACAGCGAGTAGAAGCTGATCGCCTGCTTCTTTTGATCGGCTTCAAGTCCAACATCGGCCCTCTTGCAGAGTGGGATCTTGAACTGACCGATAATGCGCTTGTTGTCGACAGTCACATGAAAACATCAGTTGACGGGCTCTATGCTGCCGGTGATATAGCTTTTTATCCGGGGAAACTTAAAATTATCCAGACGGGGTTGAGTGATGCGGCAATGGCTGTGCGCAACAGTTTAACCTATATCAAACCTGGCGAAAAGATCAGGCATACGTTCAGCAGCCTCAAAAAGGCAAAGGAAAAAAAGAATGCACCTGAAAACAGCTGAAACAACCTTGCCATTGCCATCATCACTGCAGGCATGGATGCTTGCAATCCGGCCGAAAACACTTCCTGCCGGAGCAGTTCCTGTTCTTCTCGGCTCTGCCCTCGCTGCTTCCGCCGGACAATTTCGCCTGCTTCCGGCTCTTGTAGCCCTTGTTTGCGCTCTTGGCATTCAGGTGGCGACCAATTTTATTAACGAGATTTATGACTTTCGCAAGGGAGCTGATACGGCCGAAAGGCTTGGCCCTACAAGAACTGTAGCTGCAGGCATTATCAGTGAAAAGCTGATGATACAGGTATCGGTTCTCCTGCTTGGCACTGTTTTTCTTCTCGGGATGTATCTTGTATATACCGCCGGGTGGCCGATTCTCCTTATAGGTATGCTCTCTCTCCTTTTTGCCTGGGGCTATACCGGGGGCCCTTATCCGATAGCCTATTCCGGCCTTGGAGATGTTTTTGTCTTTATTTTTTTCGGGCTTGTTGCCGTTTCCGGCACCTACTATGTGCAGGCACTCAGCCTTTCACTTCCAGTCCTGATTGCTGCCGTGGCTCCGGGCTCTTTTTCTGTCAATATTCTCCTTGTCAACAATATTCGCGACATTGCCACTGACCGTAAGGTTGGAAAAATGACCCTGCCGGCCCGAATTGGAGCTGCGTGGGCGCGGAGACTCTATATCGCGTTGACGGTTATCGCCTATCTTGTTCCAGCTTTTCTTTTACTCAACGGTTATTCGCCGTGGAGTATGCTCTCTTTTCTCTCCTTGCCGCTTGCCATCAGGATGATCAAGGTGCTCTATGCAAGCGAAGGCAAGGAACTGAACAATGTTCTTGCCGGTACGGGACAGCTGATGACGCTTCACGGAATTCTCCTCTCTGCCGGCCTTCTGATTACATAATTGCTCTGTTATATGCATTCCGACACGGTTACTATTGCGCTCGTTCAAACCTCCGCCCTGCGCGATCCGGCAGAAAATCTTCGTAAAGCCTGCGAAAAAATAAGGGAGGCTGCTTCCCGGGGTGCAAGAATTATCTGTCTGCAGGAGCTCTTTACAACGCTCTATTTTTGTCAGACAGAGGATTATAAGGCGTTTGAATATGCTGAAACGGTTCCCGGCCCGTCAATTCAAGTGATGCAGCAGCTTGCCCGTGAGCTCGAAGTGGTGATTGTTGCCTCGGTTTTTGAAGCAAGGGCAAGGGGCCTATATCACAATACTGCCGCTGTCATTGACGCGGATGGTTCCTATCTCGGCAAGTATCGTAAAATGCACATTCCCGATGATCCCGGATTTTACGAAAAATTTTATTTTACACCGGGAGACCTTGGCTATAAGGTTTTTAAAACTCGCTATGCCACAATTGGTGTTCTTATCTGCTGGGATCAGTGGTACCCTGAAGCAGCAAGGTTGACTGCGCTGAAAGGGGCGGAAATTCTCTTTTATCCGACGGCAATCGGCTGGGCACCCTCAGAGCTCTCCCCGGAAGTGCGCCGAACCCAGCAGGAGGCATGGAAAACCATTCAAATGAGCCATGCTGTAGCTAATGGAGTCTTTGTCGCTGCAGCGAACAGGGTAGGAAAAGAAGACGAACTGGAATTCTGGGGCGGCAGTTTTGTCTGTGATCCTTTTGGTCAAATCATGACCGAAGCCTCCGTTCACGATGAAACTGTTCTGCTTGCCGAGTGTGACCGAAGTCGCATAGAATATTACAGGTCGCACTGGCCATTTTTGCGTGATCGGCGCATTGAGACCTATGGCGATCTCGAGAAGCGGTTTCTTGACGAATAAAGAGTTATGAACGGCCCTGAAATTGTTGGCCGTTCTCGTTATATAAATTATCCCTTGTTGTTATGAATATTTTTGGAGCTGTTGTCTTTTTTACCCTGCTCATTACCTTTCTTGTTAAACTGGTTTCGGAACTGCTTAATCTCAAGGCGGCTGAAGCCCCGCTTCCTGGTGAGTTCATAGGGGTGTATGATGAAGATGCCTACAGTAAATCAAGGGACTATCTGCGCGTTTCAACCTCTTTTTCATTGTTTGGTGCCTCTGTAGATCTTGCAGTGCTTCTTCTTTTCTGGTTTCTGGGCGGATTTAATCTGCTTGACCAATTATTAAGGGGGTACGGATTTCATCCGATTGCAACCGGAGTGCTCTATATCGGAGTTTTGATGCTGATGCAATCCTTGATCGATCTTCCATTCAGTATCTATAAAACCTTTGTCATCGAAGAGAAATTCGGGTTTAATAAAACCACGCCAAAAGTTTTTGCTGCTGATATCCTGAAAACGTTATTGCTTTCTATTCTTATCGGGACGCCTCTCCTTGGAGGTGTGCTCTGGTTTTTTGAAGAGACCGGGCCGATGGCCTGGCTTTGGGCATGGGGTGGCATCACTGCCGTTTCTCTCCTGCTTCAGTATGTTGCACCAACCTGGATTATGCCCCTCTTCAATAAGTTTGTTCCGCTCGACGAGGGCGAACTCAAAAGCGCCATTATGGACTATGCCGCTACAGTGCGCTTTCCTCTTACGGGAATTTATGTTCTTGATGGCTCCAGACGTTCAGCCAGAGCCAACGCTTTTTTTACAGGGTTTGGAAAACGCAAGAGGATTGCCCTTTTCGATACGCTTATTGCAGCTCATCCCGTCCATGAACTTGTTGCCGTACTTGCCCATGAAATAGGCCATTTCAAAAAAAAACACATTATCGTCAACATGACTCTCAGTCTTGGAAATCTTGGTGTGCTTTTTTTCCTGCTCTCTGTGTTCATGAATAACCGGGCGTTGTTTGATGCGTTTTTCATGCAGAATATCTCAGTCTATGGGAGCCTGATCTTTTTTTCGCTGCTCTACAGCCCTGTGGAGTGGATCCTTTCTGTTTTTATTCAGTCTCTTTCACGAAAGCATGAGTATGAGGCTGATCACTTTGCCGTAACAACGTTTGAAAAGGGAGGCGCACTTGCAGATGCTCTGAAAAAGCTGTCACGCAATAACCTCTCCAACTTGACACCTCACCCTCTCTATGTTTTTCTCAATTATTCTCATCCGCCGGTGATCCAGCGAATTACGCGCATAAGAGAAGTTTCAGCCGCTGACAATGCTAAACCCCTGAACTGAATGAATTTTTATGACAGAGTTTAGTTATTTCATGCCCCCGGAGTGGGCTTTGCATAAGGCAACCTGGCTTTCCTGGCCTCACAGGCTTGAAACCTGGCCGGGGAAGTTTGAACCGATTCCTGCACTGTTTGTTGAAATTATATCCTGGCTGAGTTCATCCGAAGAGGTGCATATCAATGTTCTTGATGAGGCGATGGAGCGTGAGGTATTGGCACTGCTTCACAGTTCCCTGCATCAGCAGATTCAGCTGGAACGTATTTATCTTCACCGCATTCCTGCCAATGATGCATGGTGCCGCGATCATGGTCCGAATTTTGTCTTCCGAAGCACAGCGGGGCATGTTGAAAAAGTTATAGTCAATTGGGATTACAATGCATGGGGTGAAAAGTATAGCCCTTTCGATGCAGATCAGGCTGTCCCTGAGCGAATTGCTGCGCTGCAGCAGCTGGATATTGTTTTTCCCGGTATGGTTCTTGAAGGCGGCTCTATTGATGTGAATGGCAAAGGGCTTCTCCTGACGAGCGAGGCATGTCTTCTCAATCCTAACCGCAATCCTTCTCTGAAAAGGGAGGATATCGAGCGTCAACTCGGGCGTTATCTTGGTATCGAAAAAGTTCTCTGGCTTGGCGACGGTATTGCCGGCGACGATACTGACGGTCACGTGGACGATATGGCTCGATTTGTCAATGAAACGACCATTGTTATCGCTGTCGAGGAAAATCACTCTGACGTGAACTATGACGCACTGCAGGAGAATTACAAAAGGCTTCTGAGCTATACTGATCTCAGTGGAAATCCGTTGACGGTGTTGAAACTGCCCATGCCCTCTCCGGTCTCTTTCAGCGGTGAACGCCTGCCCGCCAGTTATGCAAATTTCTATATCGCCAATACCGTTGTGCTTGTACCGACCTACCGCTGCTCTCAGGACCAGGCAGCCATAGCAATACTTCAGGAATGTTTTCCCGGCAGAAACGTCGTAGGCATTGATTGTACTGATCTTGTCTGGGGACTTGGCGCTATTCACTGCCTCACCCATGAAGAGCCGGAGCTTTTTCAGCGCTGAAGCACTCTTGTCTCAGTGACGAGACACTGTTTCAAATTTATCGTTTAATAATAAAATGAGACAATGTTTTTCTGAGGCTGTTTTGCTGCTTTTTTGCTTTAAAATATTTATAAGATAATATTTTAAAACAAGATAGATTGGCTTAAGAGGGAAGGTAATTTTTTTTTGGCACGGGAGTTGTTTCTTTATCTTTGAAACCTCTCACGCCAGTGAGATTGGTCAGGTGTAATGGGGGACACCTGACTGTGATTAAAGCGGCTTAACAGCCGCTTTATCATTTATAGCAATATTTCAACCACGGTTCAGACTTCAGGCTAAAATAGAGGCAAGGCTTTTGCAGTTTTCTTCAACGATAGCTGCAGATTGCTGGAGTGCCTCAAGTTCGCTCGAAGAGAGGTTGATTTCAAGAATCTGTTCGACACCGTTCTTTCCGAGTTTGACAGGAACACCACAGAACACATTATCGATGCCGTACTGACCCTCAAGAAGGGTTGTGCAGGGGATGATGCGCTTGCGATCTTTGACGATTGCCTCAATCATTTCAACAGCTGAAGCTGCCGGAGCATAGAAAGCTGAGCCGGTTTTCAGATGGTTGACAATTTCAATTCCTCCGTTTCTTGTCCGCTCAACAAGAGCATCGATTTTATCCTGCGGCAACAGTTCGGTTAACGGTATACCTGCAACATTGGTATAGTTTACGACCGGTACCATTGAGTCGCCGTGTCCACCGAGTACCAAAGCGCTGATATCCTGCATGGAGACATCCAATGCCTCAGCAATAAAGCTTTTGAAGCGCGCAGTATCAAGAACGCCAGCCATGCCGATAACCCGCTCTTTCGGAAGTCCGCTGGTTTTCTGGGCAACAAAGGTCATCACATCAAGAGGGTTCGAAACCATCACGATGATCGGATTAGAAGAGTACTTCATTACCTGGGTTGTGACCTCTTTGATAATTGAGGCATTTTTATTCAGGAGATCCTCTCTTGTCATTCCAGGCTTTCTTGCAAGTCCTGCGGTAATAAGGACAATATCAGAATCGGCGGAGTCTTTATAGTCGTTGGACCCTGTAATATGGGTATCGAATAGACCCACAGGACCTGACTCATACATGTCAAGAGCCTTGCCTTGCGGAACGCCTTCGACGATGTCGATCAAAACAACTTCTTTTGCAAGCTGTTTTTCAGCAATCCGGAGAGCTGCGGTAGCACCCACATTTCCGGCTCCGATAACGGTGATTTTCATAAGAGATAAATGTTTTTTTTGTAGTGTTCAGAAGTTATTACGACCGTAACGAGCATATAATAAAAAAAGCCGCCTCAAAAGAGCCAGCTTTTTTTTTGTAGAAACTTATTTCATAGGGATTTTTATTAACAAGGAAGGATGCTGACCTTTTTCTTGTTATTGCGGCCGTTGCGAAATGTAACAACGCCATCAGCGAGAGCGAATATCGTATGATCACGTCCTAATCCTGCATTGTCGCCCGGCTTGATAACGGTGCCTCTCTGACGAACGATGATTGTACCTGCAGCCACAGTGGAACCTCCTGCTGCTTTAACTCCGAGATATTTCGGATTACTGTCGCGACCGTTTTTAGTCGACCCGCCACCCTTTTTATGAGCCATGAGAAAAAATTAACGTTAAAGATCCTGAACTTGTAATTAAAGCGAAATAATTTCGATCTGTGTCATCTGCTGACGGTGTCCGTTTCTGGACTGGTAACGTTTTCTGCGTTTTTTCTTGAAAACGATCACCTTGTCATCCTTGACATGACCAAGAACTTTTGCCTGAATGCTGCCGGCTGGGTTAAGGTCAGTATTTGCACCGTCAATGGCAGCCATGGTTTTGATCTCCAGGGTATCGCCAATTGAAGCTTTTTGTTTAGGGACGAAAAGCGTATCCCCTTTTTTTACCAGAAATTGTTTATCGGAAATCTTGATCAACGCCTGCATCGTATACAAATATTTTAGTGATAAAGGACTGAAATATACTATTAATTCGTTGAAAATCAAATTACTCAACGCATATACCTGTAATGGTTTCAGAGAAGAAAAAAGGTGACAAAAAGTACAACTGCAAACATGGTGAGTGAAATTCCAAAGAGACGGTACCAGCTGTTATACTCAAGCTTCGAGCACGGATAGGTGAGTGTGCGGACTGACCGTAAGATATACCCGATGGTCAGGCCAATCTGCAGAACCATCAGAACTATTTTTGCACCAACCCAGAGCGTCCATCCATGGTAAAAAACGGCGAGCAAGATGCCTGAAAGGATCACTCCTATGACGGCAACATCAGCAACCTTTGTTTCCAGCTTGACAAACCGCTGCAGCAACGCGGCAAACTCCGCAGTATTGCCATCACAGCCTGTAAGTTTGTTCTCTATGGCTTTCAGAAAAAAGAGCGAAGCCAGAATAGTGCCAAACCAGGATGCAAAAAATATGATGTGCAGAAACCGCACTATTGTATGAAAAACCATAAGACAAAAATTGAAGTTTTTTTCAGAACATACTTTTTTATAAACCTCACGTCAAGCCCGATAACGCGCAATTCAGGCTATTGTTTATTAAGTTTCGCTGAAGTAGCTTCTTTTTTCTATTCGGACCGGGGTTGCACCTCCTTAAGACGTTAAATAACTGATTATTATATAATGAGCAAAGAAAAGGGTATTGCCGAAAAAGAGCACTCTCCCATGATGCGCCAGTATCTGGAGGTAAAGGAACGGTACCCCGATTTTTTGCTGCTCTTCCGTGTCGGCGATTTTTATGAAACCTTTTTTGAAGATGCCGAGCTCGTTTCCGCTGCTCTTAATATCGTTCTCACAAAACGTTCTGCTGGAATACCGATGGCCGGATTCCCTCATCATGCAAGTGAAGGGTACATTGCTAAACTGGTAAAAAAAGGATATAAGGTAGCTGTCTGTGATCAGGTTGAAGATCCAGCCTCGGCAAAAGGGATTGTCCGTCGTGAAATTACTGATATTGTTACTCCCGGCATTACCTACAGCGACAAGATTCTTGACGATCGGCACAACAACTATCTTTGTGCTGTTGCTTTTCTGAAAGAGGGCAGGACGCTTTTGGCTGGTTTGGCTTTTATAGATGTTACTACAGCTGAATTCCGGATTGCCTCGTTCCAGCCGGAAGAGCTTGCCCAGTTTATCCTTTCTCTTCACCCTTCGGAAATCCTTGTCTCTTCTGCTGATAAAGAGCGGGTGGAACTTCTGAAAAAGGGCCTCTCCCGAGAGACTCTTGTTTCTGAACTGGACGCATGGATGTTCAGTGAAGATCAGACCGGGGAGGTGCTTTCCCGCCAATTCAAGACCCACTCCCTGAAAGGCTTTGGCATTGACGGCAACCGTGCAGGCAAAGTCGCTGCGGGTGTTATTCTTCAGTGTCTGGAGGAAACCCGGCAGAGCAGTCTTGCCTACATTACGCGGATAGGGGAGTTGCACAGCAGTGAGTATATGACGCTCGATCTGCAGACGAAGAGAAATCTTGAAATTATCTCTTCCATGCAGGATGGTACGCTCAGCGGCAGCCTTCTCCAGGTGATGGACCGTACTCTAAATCCTATGGGAGCGCGCCTTATCCGGCGATGGCTGCAGAGGCCTCTGAAAAGAATTGAGGATATCCAGCTGCGCCTTGATGCCGTTGAGGAACTGGTCGAGTTGAGTGCATTGCGCGAGGGCCTCTCTGAACAATTATCCGCCATCAATGATCTTGAGCGCTCTCTTGCCCGTATTGCAACCTTTCGCACCATTCCAAGGGAGGTTCGTCAGCTGGGCATCTCACTTTCAATAATTCCTCTCCTTAAAGAACTGCTTCAGGATGCAGGATCGCCAAGGCTCCGTATGCTGGCAGCCTCATTATCTCCTCTCCAGGAACTTGCAGGGCGCATAGAGGAGGCGATCGATCCTGAGTCAGGTGCCTCGATGCGTGACGGCGGTTATATACGCATGGGCTATCACGCTGATCTTGATGAGCTTCGCTCTATAGCCTCCACTGCCAAGGATCGTCTTATGGAGATTCAGCAGCAGGAGCGGGCGAGCACCTCGATTTCTTCGCTTAAGGTCAGTTTCAACAAGGTGTTCGGCTACTACATCGAAATAAGCCATGCCAATCGTGACAAGGTTCCCGCTTATTATGAAAAAAAGCAGACACTTGTCAATGCCGAGCGCTATACCATTCCCGCCCTGAAAGAGTATGAGGCAAAGATTCTCAATTCCGAAGAGAAAAGCCTGATTCTGGAAGCACAGCTTTTCCAGGATCTTTGTGCCGATATCGCCGGGCACGCTTCTGCCATACAGGAAAATGCGGTTATTATCGCCGAAATAGACTCTCTCTGTTCGTTTGCACTCTCTGCTGCCGAATACGGCTATTGCAAGCCGGAGATCAAGGCAGATGAAAAGCTTGTTATCATCAATGGACGTCATCCGGTACTTGAAAGAATGATGAGCGCCGATGAGCCCTATGTGCCGAATGACTGTCTGATGGATGAAAAGCAGAAAATGCTGATCATAACAGGCCCCAATATGGCGGGAAAAAGCTCATTCCTGCGCCAGACAGGCCTTATTGTGCTGCTTGCCCAGGCAGGTAGTTTTGTTCCGGCTGAGCGGGCTGAAATCGGGCTTGTGGACCGGATTTTTACACGGGTTGGAGCTTCGGACAACATTACCTCCGGTGAAAGCACCTTTCTTGTTGAAATGAATGAAGCCGCCAGCATTCTCAACAACGCAACGACCGCCAGTCTTCTGCTGCTTGATGAAATCGGAAGGGGAACAAGTACGTTTGACGGCCTCTCGATTGCATGGTCGATGAGCGAATATATATCGCACTCCATTCAGGCAAGGACTCTCTTTGCAACGCATTATCATGAGCTTGCAGAGCTTGAAACCCGTCTCCCGGGAGTTGTGAACTACAATGCAACTGTTGTGGAGACCGCTGACACTGTTATTTTTTTACGAAAAATCGTCAGGGGTTCTACCGACAACAGTTACGGTATCGAGGTAGCTAAAATGGCCGGAATGCCTGTTGAGGTTATAACCCGAGCCAGGGAAATACTGGCAGGAATGGAAAAGCGTGATATTGAAATTCCTGTTGACCGCCCCTCTAAACTCCAAAGCCTGCAGATAAGTCTCTTTGAAGAGTCTGATGCCCTTCTTCGCACCGCTCTTGAGTCTATAGATCTTGATAGGCTGACTCCTATCGAAGCACTGCTTGAACTTAACAAACTGCAGGAACTTGCGCGGACAGGCAAAAATTAACTGATGAAGAATGATATGGGGCATGACAAGCAGGTATTGCTGGTTTTTATACAGGCGGACAGTGGTGTTGACGGAACATCTCTTTTAGACAGTGCCTCTTCTCAGCACAGTTTGTTCAGTTCGCTGAAAGACACCCTTTTGAGCAATGTTATCCGGCGTGCGCAATTTGCCATTCCTCCTCTTGCGCTGATGATTCTCAGTTCCCGGAAAGTGGCGGGCGTTACTCAGACCATTTGCGATCTTCGTTTCGAAAAAGTTCCCCTTGATCGCCACTGGGATCTTGTCGGTATCAGCGTCCAGACCGGGGCGGTGAAGCCTGCGTTTGAGCTTGCCCGTGCGCTTCGTTCCAAAGGGATTAAAGTAGTGCTTGGCGGCCCCTATGTCACCATCTTTCCAGAGCAGTGCCGCGACCATGCTGATGTGCTGGTCATCGGTGAGGCTGACGATATCTGGACGGAAGTGCAGGAAGACCTCCGTGCCGGCACCTTGAAAAAAGAGTATAGGGTCTCTTCCTTTCCCGATCTTTCAATTGACCGTTCTGTTGACAAACACGCGCTTGATATCCATAGCTATTTTACCACAAACGTGGTACAGACCACCCGAGGCTGTCCCTACAGCTGCGATTTTTGCAATGTGCATGTCATGAACGGCCACAAGCTTCGTCACAGGACTATTCCGTCAGTTCTCAGGGAGGTTGAAGCATTTCTGAAAGAGGACAAAAGAATATTTTTCTTTCTGGACGATACTATCAATGCCGACGACGCCTATGCCGAAAAACTCTTCACTGAGCTTGTCCCGTTTGGAATCAAATGGGTCGGTCAGGCTACTACTGCACTGGGCGAAAAACCGAAATTGCTCGATGCATTTTCCCGTTCAGGGTGCGGAGCGCTCCTTGTCGGGATTGAAAGCCTCGATGATGGCAGCAACCATGCCCATCAGAAGTTTCATAACCCCTCAAACCGTCAGGTGGAGTGCATACAAAATATTCGTAAAGCCGGCATTTGCGTCTACGGCAGTTTTATCTACGGCCTCGATGAGGATACCCTTGAGCTGCCCGGCAGGATTGAGGCGTTTATCGAGGAGACCGGTATCGATGTGCCCGGTATCAACCTGCTCCGCCCTATTCCCGGTACCGGAGTCTTTGACCGTCTCGCTAACGAAGGTCGTCTCCTTCACTCAAGGGACGATCATGATGCCTTCCGTTTTTCATGGGGTCAGGAGATGCTCTACAAGCCCCAACGCATCACGCTCGAAGAGTTTATTCCCAGCTACACCGGCCTTACAAAGCGAGTCTTCACCGTTCAGAATGCCCTGAAACGGGCAATGCGCGCGCCCCGCCTGCGTTCAGCCGTTCTCATGTTCAATCTCCTCTACGTCCACATGTACAGCCTTTCTCGCAAAGACCTCCATCGCCAGCTGCGGGAACTTTAGCGTCTCAACAGAATTGCTTCAACCAAACCGGGGATATGTTTCTTGACGGTAATAAGCAATCAGGCAAGCGTTTACTTGGTTTCAATTGCTCGTTCAATTGCCAATCGCATGAAGCGTTGATAGGGAATGCCTACGCGCTTTGCATTTATGCGCACTGCCTCTAACAACTCTTCAGGCAGACGCAGACTAATTGACGTATCTTTGCGTTTCAACTCAAAGCGCATTGGAACCATACCTGAAAAATCATATTCACTCAGGTCTGCAGTCTCAACGAAGTCTTCAGCTTCGTTGTCAGTCTTGAAATCAGGGAATTTCTTTTTCATGGGCTTGTATCTCTTTTGTGTGCATATATCGCGCACTAATCGGCCTGATTAGGAGCGTGCCAGCATTTTTTCTCAACGTGAAAACGATAAACAAATGACGCTGATTAATTGTCCGTCCTACAGCGCGGAATCTTTGTTCTTTGCTGGAATGAAGAGTATCCGGTGCCACTAACTGCGTTCCTAAAAACAAGCTTTCGATTTCAGCAATCGAGACTCCATGCTTTTGACATTTCGCGCGGTTACCGCTGTCCCAGTCAAATCCATCAAATTTCATCTGTTCTTTGCAAAATATGTATATCAGTTTGCATATGCAAATGCAATTATTAATTTGCCTTGCTTCCCTGAGGTAGTCTGTTTTTCGTCCGGTTATCATTACTCGGAACGGTGAGCCGAGAGCTTTTCAACATTAGGCTTTACTCCCTCACGATACTCTTTCGCAGTATAACCAACAATTTGCTTGCTTAATCCGGCAGAAAAAAGTATCTACATTGTATAAACAAAAAATGGAGATATGTATGCTTACAAAGGTTCAGAAATGGGGCAATAGTCTTGCGTTGAGAATACCGATGAGCTATGCTCTTGAGGCTAAACTGGAAAAAGATTCTGATGTGGATATCTCTTTGGTTGAGGGACAACTCGTTATCCGACCAATGGTCACTATCAAACCGGATCTTGCTCACCTGCTTAGTGGCATCACTGAAGATAATCTCCATGATGAATTCGATACAGGTGAAGCTGTTGGAAAGGAAACCTGGTGATCTTATGGCTTATATTCCAAATCGTGGTGATATGGTATGGCTTGCCTTTAATCCTCAAGCAGGGCATGAACAGGCGGGAGGTCGCCCTGCCTTGGTACTCTCTCCTGCTGCGTATAACTCAAGAGTTGGTTTGGCGCTTCTTTGCCCCGTTACCACGCGCATTAAAGGGTATCCGTTTGAAGTGTTACTCCCTGAAGGCTTGAAGATCAAAGGAGCGGTGTTATCTGATCAGGTTAAAAGTCTTGACTGGAAGATCAGGCAAGCGGAGTTGATTTGCACTTTACCGAAAGCAATAGTTGATGATGTGTTGCATAAGCTGAATACTTTATTGGGGTTATAGAGCAGCAGCTTGGAATGTTTTTATCCACCTTACTTCACCAATTTCTGCTGTAGTGGTAATTTCATGGTAAAGTTTTAACACGATTAACAACACAAAAGAATGTCAAAAAAAATCATGCTGCTGGGCAGCGGCGAACTGGGCAAGGAATTTGTTATTGCTGTAAAACGTCTCGGGCACTATGTGATAGCTGTCGACAGCTACAATAATGCGCCGGCCCAGCAGGTGGCCGATGAGCGTGAAGTGATTGATATGCTTGATGGAACTGCTCTTGATACAATTGTTGCCCGGCACAAGCCCGATATAATTGTCCCCGAAATCGAAGCCATTCGCACCGAGAGATTTTATGACTATGAAAAAGAGGGAATACAGGTAGTTCCTTCTGCTCGGGCAGCCAACTTCACCATGAACCGCAAAGCCATACGAGATCTGGCTTCAATGGAGCTTGGCCTTCGCACCGCCCAGTATCGTTACGCATCGACACATCAAGAGTTGCAGGCCGCTGTCAGGGAGGTTGGGTTTCCCTGTGTAGTAAAACCGCTGATGAGTTCATCGGGCAAGGGGCAGTCAACTGTAAAATCCGAAGAGGACATTGAAAAAGCCTGGAACTATTCACAAAGCGGCAAGCGAGGTGATATCGCTGAAGTGATTGTTGAGTCCTTTGTGAAATTTCATACGGAAATCACTCTGCTGACTGTTACTCAAAAAAACGGTACTACACTGTTCTGCCCTCCAATCGGCCATCGTCAGGAGCGTGGCGATTATCAGGAGAGCTGGCAACCTTGTCGTATCAGCGAAGCTCATCTAAAAGAAGCTCAGGAGATTGCTGACAAAGTTACCCGTTCCCTCACCGGAGCAGGGATATGGGGTGTTGAGTTTTTCTTGGCGGATGATGGCCTCTATTTTTCTGAACTCTCACCTCGTCCGCACGATACCGGCATGGTGACGCTTGCAGGCACGCAGAACCTCTCAGAGTTCGAGCTGCATGCGCGGGCCGTGCTAGGCTTGCCGATTCCGGAAATCACCTTATTGCAGGCCGGAGCAAGTGCGGTAGTCCTTGCCCAAAGTGTAGGGACGAATCCTCAATACATTGGGGTAGACGAGGCCGTCAAAGAACCGCGTACCGACATTCGGATTTTTGGAAAACCAACGACCCGTCCATATAGAAGAATGGCAGTGACGCTGGCTTACGATCAATTGGGCTGCGATATAAAGGCACTCAAAGAAAAGGCGATTGCCAATGCCGCAAAGGTTAAGGTTATCAGTGAGTGATGCCGGGTGTTCAGGAAATGGATAGAATTTCCTCTTCGAGTAACTGCTGATTATAGAGTTCTGCATAAATATGCTCTTGCCGCAACAGCTCTTCGTGCGTGCCGCTTTCAGCAATTGTCCCGTCTTTAAGAACAATGATGCGGTCACAGTTTTTAACTGTTGAAATCCTGTGGCTGATCAGGATTATGGTCGTATCGGGCAGTTTTTGCAGAAGAGCGTCAAAGAGACGTGCCTCTGTATCAGTATCAACTGCTGAAAGCGCATCGTCGAGCACAAGGAGCCGGGGTTTCCAGGCAATTGTTCTCGCTATGCACGCCCTCTGTTTCTGCCCGCCAGAAAGGTTGATGCCCTTTTCTCCGAGCATTGTCTGGAATCCATCGGGGAACTCCTCAACATCATCGTAGAGCATCGCTATTCTGCTTGCCTCAATTACCTCGTCAGCATCATTGTCCCGACTGCCCCAGTTGATGTTGTTTTCAATGGTGTCGGAGAAGAGAAAGTTAACCTGAGGCACAAACCCGATAAGTTCTCTCAGCGTTTTCAGCGACAGGCTTGTAATGTTTCTGTTATCAATATGTACAGAGCCTTCCAGCGGGTCGTAGAGTCGTGGAATCAGATTGACAAGGGTTGTCTTTCCCGAACCTGTTGCTCCCACTATTGCAACTTTTGACCCGGCGGCAATGTCAAGCGTTATGTTGTTGAGTATCGGATTACTCTCATGGCCGGGGTAGTGAAAGTGCACATTGCGAAATGACACTGCTCCATGAAAGTTTTCCACAGCGGCACTGCCCTCGTCCGGCACAGTGCTCTCCGGTTTCATATTGAAAATCTCATTCAGTCTGATCTGGGCCGAAGCTGCTCTCTGTATAATACTGGTGACCCATCCTATAGATATAATCGGCCAGCTCAGCATCGACACATAGACGATAAACTGAGCAATACCTCCGACACTCATTTTTCCCTCTATGACGCTCACTCCGCCGACCCACACTACTGGAAGCAGCGATATGGCCGTAAGCGAGGTAAGAAATGCAAAAAACAGTGCCTGAAGTTTTCCGAGCGAAAGGTTTTTACGGAAGTACTCTTTGTTGAGCGCTTCAAATCGTTTGATTTCAAACGGCTCACGGGTAAAGCTTTTGACGACCCTGATTCCCGAAAGGTTCTCCTGTACCAGATTGGTAATGGCGGCATAGCTCTCCTGAATGCTCTTTGAGCGCTTTTGCATGGAGCTGCCGATTTTATAGACAGAATAGCTTAAGAGCGGGGCAGGCAGCAGTGCAAAAAATGTCAGCTTGGGTGAAAGGGCAAGCATCGCTATCAGTGCAAAAAAAAGCCTGAAAAAGGTGTTGAGCGAGTACATGATGCCGGGTCCGAGAAACTCTCTGATGGCGTTAAGGTCATTGGTGCCTCTTGAGATGAGTTCACCGGTACTTGTGGTATTGTAAAACTTGCGAGGCAGTTTTTGAAGATGGGTGTAATAGTCGTTTTTCAGGTCAAACTCAATATGGCGAGAAGCGACAATAATGTTCTGGCGTACAAGAAAGAGAAAAAACCCGCTCAGCAGCGCATAAAGAAAATAGAGGCCTGCATCCAGAAGGACATCCCTGAGTTCAAAATGTTTGTTCATCGTATCAATCGCCCGTCCAATGTATGTCGGACCGATGACAGCGAAAAGATTTGTCAGGATAATGTAAATAAAACCTGCAATGAGATTTTTTTTATACCTGAGCAGGTAGGGTTTCAGGCTTAGTAAATTTTTCATCCGTCATATTTTTTTCAAGTGCCGCTATAATGTATAATAGAAATAGGGAAAACAAAATCTCACCCTTATATCTCTTTTATGGCATTTGATTCAATAAAAAACTACTACTCCATCGGCGAGGTCAGTAAAATTGCCGGTATTCCCGCATACCTCCTGAGGTACTGGGAAACATTTTTTAATGAACTAGCTCCAGCCCGCGATACAAAAGGGAACAGACGGTATACCAATCGCGATATTGCCATGGTTCTCAATATCAAGGAGCTTGTGCATGAAAAAGGCTACAAGCTTGGAAAGGCCAGTGAAATTGTCAAAGGGGTACTGAAAGACACCGAAGGTGATCATAAAACCACTGAAATATTAAAACTCCAGAAAGAGATAGGGAAGGAAAAGAATCGGCATACTGTAGTCGATGAACGCCGGGTTATACTGTTGCAGGAGATAAAAGAGGAGATTGAAGATATTCTTCACCTGCTTGGGTAGAGAACAGAAACAGAAAAACCGGCGGAAAGCCGGTTTTTCTGTATAAAGAGAGAGAAAGGTCTTACTGAGCGTACAGTACTTCAAACTGTCCTGTACCGCCTTTGCATACATGCTCAACCCAACGGGCATATGCTCCGCCGCTCCAGCGATATTCCTCAAGGTTCTGTGAACGGTACTGAGGTGCTGCATAACGGACTTTGTATCCTTTTGGAAGAACAATCTTGAGCTGGGTATCAACTGTAAAGTCGTTGAACTTGCCTACCATTCCGTGGTGAACCAGAGGAATAAGAGGATGGTTCAGGATTCTGCGCAATCCGCCGCCTGCATCAACTGAAACGCCAGGGAAATCGCCGTCAACCTTCACTTCAATACCCTGTGAGTCTGAACGGAAGCCGGCTTCTACTGAAGCAGGTCTGGTGAGTTTGTCTGCAGGGAAGAGTTCTGCCCAGCGTGCGATGGAATCAACAATACCTGATCCACCATGTGAGAAACGCCATCTTGTTACACCAAGAGGGCCTTTATCGCCGCTTTCGGTGCCGATGCTGTTCACTTCAATTTTAGAAATTCTCTGGCCGCCTTCGTTCAGTGCGGTAAAGGCTGGTCCGATAAACCAGAACTCGCGAATCCAGTCGTTGAATGCTCCGGTTGTCTGGAGAGATCTCATTGTGCCTTCCCATGTGTCGATAACATCATTGTTGTCAAGAGGCACTTTCATGATGATATCATGGAACTGACGTCCCTGCATGTAGATCGGATTCGGGACATTTCTGCGGACTGCATCTGAGCGGAAGTAGAAGAGGTTTACAACGGAGCCTTCAAAGGAGAAACTGTGGGAGAAATCGCCTACGGTAACAGTGCCTTCACCGACAGCAATTCTTCTCTCTTTTGTTTCATTGGCAATGTCAGCTTCAATAACAAGCTTGTTTTTGGTGCTGTCAACAATTGACTCAATTACAGCTGAAAACCTTACGAAGCCTTTTGCCGGATCGAGCGGCTTCACATTGATTTTGATGTTACAGTCAGCTGGAAGCAATGGTAGGGCCGGCGGTACATTAACCTTCGCCCGGCATTTTACTTTGCCCCACGAGCTGGAACCACCCTCGAGAATGATTTCATAATCCGAGTGCGCAGTGGTTGCGTCTTTAGTGCCGAAAAGAGCCATAGTGAGTTCTCCTTTTTCTGATGGCGTTGAAATTGGAAATTTGTCAGGAAAGTACTTGGAGCTTATTCCTGTTAAATAACAGATTAGAATAAATTTAAAGAATAAAAATCAATAATTAAAGTAAAATATGTTTGAATACGATTATCTGTTTCCTTGAAAAATCTTATACTTTCGGCACTTTGCGGTTTCTTGATTGGTTTAATTTATTTCTTTTTCCCCGGTTGTTAACTTTTTTTCTTTTCAGATGACCTCTTTATCACGGATAATAAACCAGCTTGATCATTCCCGCTATGCTTCGTCCGTTTTGACTGGAGTTCTTCTTGGAGTATCGTTTCCCTCCTATCCCTTTATCCGTCTTGAACTGCTCGCCTGGTTTGCCCTTGTCCCGCTGCTTGTTTCCCTTCGTAACGTGGAGAGAGCGGGGGAGCTGTTTCGCCGGGTCTATATAGCCATGCTGTTGTTTTGCCTGATAAGCCTCTGGTGGGTCACTCTTGCTACATTTCCGGGCGGGGCTCTCACAATTCTTGCTCAGGCATTTTTTCTGACCATCCCCCTCTTTGGCTTTTATGCGATAAAAAAAATGGCGGGCTTCCATTTTGCACTTTTTTCTCTTCCTTTTTTGTGGGTTGCCTGGGAATGGGCTTACATGCAGCAGGACCTTTCGCTCGGTTGGCTTACTTTCGGGAATTCCCAGGCTAATTTGAACCTCATGATTCAGTATGCCGACCTTACCGGCGTCTGGGGTATAAGTTTCTGGCTGGTATGGTTTAACGTGTTGATTGTTCTCGCCGTGACAGGCAGTCGAAAAGATGCTTTTCGTTCTGTTGCCGTCATGGCGCTTATGATCCTCGCTCCGTTGCTTTATGCTTCATCTGTAATGCCTCAGGATGGCTTGCCGGCTGCAGGGAGTCGAAAGCTTCGGGTGACTCTTGTTCAGCCGGATATCGATCCTCATGAAAAATGGCTGCACAATAACAGTGTGGATATAATGGATCGCTATTACACTATGACCAACAGGGCGGTTCGTGAAAATCGGCCAGATCTTGTAATGTGGCCTGAAACAGCTATTCCATTTTATATTCTCGATCATGCCTATGCCGATGATCTTCAAACCCTTCGCTCGTCGCTCCGGGGTTGGAATGCCTCTCTCTTGACCGGTTTTTCAGATATTGTCTACTATTCCGCTGCCGCTCATCCTGATCCTGAGAATACCGATCAGTCGATGAAGCGTTATTTCGACACTTTCAATGCCTCGATGCTGCTGGAACCCGGCAATGGCACTCCTCAGATCTATCGAAAAATGCGCCTGGTTCCATTTGCTGAGCGGGTTCCCTATGTTGATTATTTTCCCTGGCTCGGTCATTTAACGTTTTCCCTTGTCGGGCTTAACGGGTGGGGGAAAGGTAGTGACACAACCATCATGCAGCTTAACTCTACAGGGAACGGGAAAGTTAAGATCGCTAACATCATCTGTTATGAATCCATTTTTCCAGGTCTTGTAACTGAGTTTGTCCGAAAAGGAGCGGAGGTTCTCACGCTCGTCACAAACGATGGCTGGTATGCAACCTCCTACGGCCCATACCAGCATTTGGCTATCGGCACCTTGCGCTGTATTGAAAACCGAAGGGCAATGGCTAGGTGCGCCAATACAGGTCTCACGGTCGTCATCAATAAATATGGCCGGATAATCGCTGAAATTCCATGGTGGCAGGAGCAAACATTGACCGCCGAAGTGCCCCTCGAGAGCCGCCTGACCTTTTATACAAGCAATCCCGATCTTCTGCCAAAAGCAGCAGCAGCAATCACCGGCGTGCTGTTTCTCATTGCCTTCCTAAAGAAATCCAGGAAAACATTGTCATCCTGATCCCCCGAGAAGGGCCCATCTTTCTTTCGTCATCCCGAATGCAATAAGGGAACCGTCTCATCTTCTTTTTTTTTAGCCCTGCCAACTGCCCACTGCCAACTGCCCACTGCCAACTGCCCACTGCCAACTATCTTGCTTTCAACTGCCCACTTATCCCTTTTCTACTCAGCACTCAGCACTCGTTCCTCAGCACTATCTTTCTATAGTCCGTAACTCTTAATCTTCCTGTAAAGGGTTCGTTCAGTAATGCCCAGCGCCTTGGCGGTTTTCCGTTTGTTGCCATCACATATTTCAAGTGCATCTGCAATGGATTTTTTCTCTATATCATCAAGGGAGTGTAAAACCTCAGCCTCATGTGAAACATTGTTTTCTTCCGCCACCCTGCTCATGCTTGTACTGACCGGCCCGGAGATTGCTGAAGTATCAGGGAGAAGAAGCGGGACGTGAGGCCTTGTTTGAATTATATGCTGCAGAAGCTGGCGGACATCGCTTATTTCCTGACGAAGCTGAATGATACTGCTATAGATGATCTGGAGTTCGTTTTTTTCTGATTTTGAAGGATCATGGACCAGGCTTTTATAGCGGTTTCGCTGTACCAGATGTTTTTCAAGAATTTCCGGAGTGATGAATGTTCCTTTTTCAAGCACCAGCAGCGATTCAATCAGATTTCTCAACTCTCTGACATTTCCCGGCCAGGGGTAGCGCATCAGCATTTCGCCAGCTTCGGGGCTGAACCCTTCAAAGACGATTTTATGCTTACGCTCAAACTCGTGAACAAAATTTTCGGCAAGCAGCAGAATGTCTTTGCCCCTTTCCCTGAGCGGGGGAATCTGCAGCTCAACACTCCGAAGGCGGTAAAAAAGGTCTTCCCTGAAGTTTTTTTCAGCGACGGCCTGATACATGTTTTTGTTCGTAGCGGCAATAATGCGGGCGTCGGAGTATATCGTTTCCGATGAGCCAACCCGTTGGAACTCTCCTGTTTCGATAACCCTGAGAAATTTTACCTGGGTTTCAAGAGGCATTTCTCCGATCTCATCAAGAAAAATCGTACCTCTGTCGGCTGATTCAAAGTATCCTTTTCTGCTTTGGACAGCTCCGGTAAAGGCTCCTTTCTCATGGCCGAAAAGTTCTGATTCCAGAATGCCGGCAGGAATGGCCCCGCAATTTACCGGAATAAAGCTTTTATCAGCCCGAAGGCTCTTTGCATGGATGTAGCGAGCCAGCACTTCCTTGCCGGAGCCCGTTTCTCCAATGATCAGAACGGTAATATCGGTTTCCGCAACCTGGAGAGCCAGTTGTTTGAGCTGGGATATAAGGACCGATTGTCCAATAATTTTAGTCTCTCGTTTCATCGTCTTTTTCTGCCTTACATTTCAAAGATGGCAGCAGTTATATGGATGGAACTACAATTGCCTTGACCGGCAGTTTTTTTGCTGCAGCTGCAGCCTCTTCTTTTGACGCATAGTGTGTTTTAAGCAGCACTTTATACATCTGGCCTTTTTGGACAATCTCTACAGAGGCATATTGAGAAATTTTTCCAGCAAGAGCTTCCGCATTCTGGTGGCTTTCAAAACTTCCAAACTGCAGCGTTGATGTGTTTGGTCCGGCAATAACGTTCTTCTCTTTCGCTGCTGCCTTTAGAGCAACAGGAGCAGTCGTTTGCGGTTTTGTGGAATGTTTTGTTGAGTCATCTTTCAACGCGGAAGGAAGCGCTGAATTCTGGCGCGGTTTGGCCGGAAGTTTCGTCGAATCATCAGTTGCAACAGGTGTTCGCAGTTGAACTGACGGCAAAGCGGAATTCAATTGAGGTTTGATGGCCTGTTGTGATGTGTCCGCCTTGATAGCAATCGGTTGAGTTTTCGTTGAAGATAACGGAATGGAGCTCTTCTCTATGGGGGACGTACCCTTAAGAGCAAGGTTGTAGGCCGCTATTCTTGACGTGCTGAGCTTATCGAGCGCCGGATCAGGATATTCCCTCAACTGTTTCTGGAAAAGCATAACTGCCTGTGGGCCGTCTTCACAAAACAGAGCTTCCAGAAATGTTTTTTCAGAAGGAATGGTCACTTTTTGCCGGAAACTTTCCAGCAGATATACCTTATCGTCAGCGACAGCCTGTTGTATCTTCTGAGCATAGGAGTGTTCTTCGGCCGCATGCAGTTCTATAGGGCCCGATAGGCCGATAAAAAGCACAGTGCAGAGCAGTGCGCTTTTTATGCGTATAAGGTAGATCGTTCTGTCAGAAAACATAGGATTGCGGTGCAAGTTAATTTTCTCAGTTTACGCTCAAGTTGAGCCAAACTGCTCTAATAAAAGAAGCCAATCTCAAAGTAAGATATGCTTTTAAGACTTCCGTCACTATTGTCCGTTGAGTTTTTCATAATAATGAGTTGCTTGCTGATTGAGAGCTAAACACTTTGTCGGAGGTGATTGTTGTATCGCGGTGCTAATGAGTATTTTTAATCATTTTTTAAGTTTTAATTAATTCTCACTTAAGCTTTGAAGTGTTAAAATAATAATCGAACATCGTACTGCCCAAAAGCTGTTTATTTCGGTTTGTTCAGGAAACATTCTAACTGGGTTTTTTTCGGGTTTTTTTTTGTGTGTGTGTTGTGTGGAAGAGGCATGTTTTCAATCCATGGAAATTTTTTCCCCGGTGAGAAGAGATGCCTCTTTTTTTTTAGAGCAAATATGCTTGAATAAGTCTTAGAGAGTCCCTCCCTGAAAATCAGACGTAAAGTCGTATCTTCCACTCTTGATTTCAAGTTTTTGTTTTATCGGTTATGACCTATGCCGGCGGTAGGGG